>OWJK01000318.1_pt1 | contig 28809 bp, 28 predicted proteins | sample 1732911 | NCBI WGS metagenome assembly OWJK01 (sample SAMN05065767, study PRJEB22554) | human gut metagenome | biome: ENVO:2100002; feature: ENVO:00000062; material: ENVO:00002003 | host: Homo sapiens | place: USA
ATTCCTCCCCCGGTTGCAATGTCAGTCTCCAGGTAGGGAACATCTCATTCCTGATATTCTTTATATTGAGCTGCCTTGTGATAGCATTTATCACGTTTGTGTCTGTTATCAGAACCTTCTCTATCATATCCCTTGTACTTTTGAGGGTCATTAGAATACCCTTTTTGGTTAGGCTGTTGAATAAGACTACCTTCACCGCAAAAATGGTTTACGCATACATTAGGGTTAGCACTGACAAACAAACAGTCGAGAACCAAAGGTTCGAAGTCCAGAAATTTGCAACGGAAAAAGGACTTGTAATAGATAAATGGGTGTCCGAGAAGGTTTCCGGTACCAAAATTGCTAATGATAGGAAATTAGGTCCACTTCTCAAGAGGATGAAGAAAGGCGACACTCTAATCATAACAGAAATCAGCCGATTAGGAAGAAACCTGATGGGTATTATGTCAATGCTTCACCTCTGTATGATTAAGGAGACTTGCGTTCTTACTGTCAAGGAGCGTTACGAATTAGGTAATAACATCAACAGTAAGGTATTGGCATTCGCTTTCGGCTTATCCGCTGAAATTGAACGTGACCTTATCAGTCAGCGAACCAAGGAGGCCCTTGCTTACAGAAAAGCTGCAGGAATACGACTTGGTCGGAAAAAGGGGGATAAAAACACGCATTACAAGCTGACTGGAAAGGAAAATCTTATCCGAACTATGCTTGACTATGGTTATAGTAAAGCCGCTATTTGCCGGAAGCTTAAATGTAACCCTAAAACTCTTGATGACCATTTGCGGAGAATGAGGACATGACGATTTGAATAAAGAGGGCCATTTAGTTAACCCTCTTTATCTGATTCTTTTGATTGAAATGCTTTAATAAAGTTGGACGCGCCATTGAATGGCAGATAAAGGTCTTTCAAAGAAGTATCTGCCAATTTAAGTGAAAGCAATACGCGTCCAGTAGCATATGCGTCTCCTATGATTGTTGACAATACGGTAGATGGCAGTTTTATCGCATTTTTGTCGTTTTGCTTTTCCACGAAAGAGAATAAAGAGTCTATATGTACGTTAAAGGAAAACCGTAAAGAGACAATATCCTCCTTGTCTATTCCGGTATCTCCTTTTTTTTGAATCCTTATCCACATTGAAATAGCAACATTCGATTGTTCTGGGTGAATAATCCAACTATATCCTATAATCGTTTCAATATCATCTTTTGATGATGGCAATTTATCATATTGTATAGAGAAGTGCTCTTCTTCAATCGAAACGACTTGAACATTTATCTCTTTTTCCATAAGTCATTAATTTAATGTTATAGATATATTTCCTTCTGTATTCATACTTATATAGTTACCCGGCTTGTCATCATAATTTGTTACGCGCTGTTGTACTTCACTTTCAAAGCAAAAGAGATTGATGTACTTGGCGGTATCTTTGAATTCTCGCGAGTGTACGACTTTTAAGATTGACTCCCCTAAAGCAGTTTCTATAGTTGCAATGGTATCAATCGTGAAATTATGTGTTCCTCTCATCCATTTGCTGATTTCCGCTTCCGATTTTCCTAATTTGTCTGCCAAATCTTTTTGCTTCCATCCTTTCATGGTGAGAATTTCATGAATACGGTCCACAATTTCAAATGATGTTGAAACGGACTTCCTCGTTCCATCAGAAATTGCCTCTCTTCTTTTTTCAAACAAACTATTTCTTTTCATATCTTGTAAATCGTAAGTTTCCACAAAGCTCTTTACCCTCATTGGCTATTCTTATACTTCCATTTGACAACCTGCTCCTAATAAAACGGGCAGCATCAATAAGAAGTTCTACATGTTTAGACAAGATAGGACTGTTTTCCCAACTGTCAGAGTTTTTAACTCCTCCATTCCCGATAATCAGAATATGGTCTGAAATACGTACGCAATATAACCTAACTTTTCCTACTTCTACCGGTATTGCCCCGACACCATCTCCATATTTTCCTTCAGGTCTGAAATATCGTTCCAGCGCCCCTTTTTCGGATATTTTTTCGAGCCATGACAATATACGGTCTATTTCATCATTGTAAACACTATCTTCAGGGAATTGCAACAAAAACTTTTCCGCTTCTGTTTCTTGTTCTCCTTTTTTTCTTATAGTATAGAAATTGATTCCGTCATATTCTTCAAACAGTTCAATGTTAAATTCTTGGTTCATCACTTAACTTATGAGTTAACTCTGCGAAAATACTAAATTTATATTGTATTATGCAATCAATCACATAAATTTATTCATAAATAAATTCCACATTCCATATCAAATTGACTGAATTATCGTATATTTGTCCATGTAACCAAGAGCTTAGTGGCAACTTATGTTGTCATCGAGCTCTTTTTTTATGTCCTTTTTCAAGGTTGTGGAAGCAATTACTTTTGCTGTCACGGAATGTCAGTGGAAAATTGTAATTCAACAACTTGTTTGATTTCGTCTGATGTACATTTGTACAATGTCGGACGTTTGTACGGTTGGTTACTAAATATTACACCCTACTCGTCACAAGCAGGGTGTAATTGGACTTTATAAATTAGATAAGTTTTCAAAAAACGGTACAAATATAGTTTTTAATGTTTATATAAACAAGGATGAAATAAATGGTTGGGGGCAGTGATTGTAGAATGTCGGTGTATTTGATGATGCCTTGCTTTTTTCGTACACGGGGCATTCATATAAAAAACCGTCCTACCTCACGGTAGAACGGAATTTTTGCAGGGAATTAAAGAGAAGCATGATGTTGCGGTATGAAGTTTATTCCCTGCGCAGATTTATAAAGCTTCGTATCCGGTTTGCTCTCGCGAACAAACCAGGACACAGTCGAATTAAAAAAAATTGTTTATGAGAAACAAAGATACTCATTTTTATCGAGATATGCAGGATACAAGAAAAATACGCCCGACCAGTCGCAGGCAAGACGTATTACATCTGCTATATAAAATTTGTTTATGAAACATTGCAAATATAACCTTTAATATTAAAAAAAACAAATGGAAATAGACATTGCAAATCTGGTCAGCGCCCTCGGAACTCTGGCGGCCGCCTATTTCGCCTACAACCAGTACACTAAGAACAAGATGACAGATTTAAAAGTGGAGTACTTCAAGAAAGAAGAGGAAAGGAAAAGTTACCGTAGGAGTGAGAACTCGGCCAGGGTGTTCGGTGAGCTTTGGAGGGTTCTTTATGAAACGAAAGCGGACCGGGTATATATCGTCCAACCTCATCCTTTGGGGCATGTGGCGTTCCTTAGTATACAGTTCGAGGTGAAGCGTAAGGGCATTGCCGGTATGCGTGAGAATGTCCAGTCGCTTCCCATGAGTGAGGTGGCGGTATTTGCGAAAAGCCTTGCGGAGAATCTTTTCATGTTCTATTCGGATATTGACAGCCAGGTCAAGGATAGGGTTGTCAAATCATTACTCTCGACGAACGGATGCCGCAGTGTTGCCATCAAGAGGCTCAATTCCTCCCAGGATTGGGTTGGCAATATCTTTTGTGAGTTTACTGATGATACCGGGATGGGTGAGGACGAACTTCACAAAGTATTGCATGAGGCGGCGGTGAATATCCAGTACATCCTTCCGGAGTTCAGGGAGGTCAAATTATGAAAAAGGAAGGTGTTTCACAACGGCTCCCTTTCCCTTAATACTACACAACTTAAAGTTTAAACAAAGGCGTTTGCAAATATATTGTATTTTTATGTAAAACCAAAAATCAAGGAGGAAAATAAGAATGGCGAATGTGTATAAATTAGCGCCGTGGATTCTCAAATGGGAAGGCGGTTTCGTGAATGACCCGGCAGACCTTGGAGGTGCAACGAATATGGGTGTGACTATTGGCACGTGGAAGTCATGCGGCTATGACAAGGACGGTGACGGTGATATAGACGTGGATGACCTGCGTCTGCTTACCCGTGAGGATGTCGTTAACCGGGTGCTCAAACCGCATTATTGGGACAGATGGAAAGCTGACGATATTAAATCGCAATCAGTTGCTAATATCCTTGTCGATTGGGTGTGGGCATCCGGTGTACACGGAATAAAGATTCCTCAACGTTTGCTTGGTGTTACTGTGGATGGCATTGTTGGACCTAAGACACTCGCTGCGGTGAATGCCAGGAACCCGCGTGAGTTGTTCGACATGATTAAGATTGCACGGTTTGATTTCATCGAGGATATATGTAAAAAACGTCCGGCGAACAATAAATTTAAGAGAGGTTGGATGAACCGTATAAATGACATTGCCTATGTTGGCTAAGGTTATGAACTGGGTAAGCCGGCATATATTGCTGGCTCCTTTCATGTGTCTGTTCCTATTGTTATCATGTGGCAGCTCTCATAAAGCTGTCAAGTCCGGTGCAGAAGTAATCAGAAAGGACAGCACGAGTGAATCGGTCGATATCGTACATGGGGCAAGTACCTCTTTGAGCGAACTCATTACCGCTAATGGTAACTATGTGATTGATTTCCGTATCTATGATACAAGAAAACCGCCCGATAGCTTGACCGGGAAATCTCCGTTATTGGCTGACGGTCATGTAGAAGGTGATTTCAATAAGAAGGAGGATAAACAGACGGTAGTAGTTGATACTACGAGTGTCAAGGCTGATAAAAGAACCATTTCCAATATCCGTGAGGAAAAACGGTCAGAAACTATAAAAGAAAAAAAAGAATCCACCTTGCTTAAACAAATTGGTTTTGCTTGTGTTTGTGTAACCGTTTTGATTGTCGTTATGCTGATAGTAAAACATTGGCGCAACAGACAATCTTCATCATAAGACTTTAAATTTATAAATTGGACTGCTCCGGCTTGCGAAAGTCGGAGCAGTTTTATATGTTTACTGTAAAATGCAGTATTTATAAAATATCCTTGTATTTTTTCAAGGCGTTACTCTTCATTTTGTTCTCCTCCTTGGTTAGGGCGAACCCCATATACTTGCAGGTATGGTCGTTACGCAGGATACATATACACATACGCTTATAGGTGGGAATTTCTCGGAACTCTTCTATGTCAATGTCATCCAGGTAGTCCATTCGTACTGGTTTCTTGTCTGTCCTATAGTTGGTACTGTCACCCACCTGGATGGGGATATTGCGGTCTTTCAGCTTCTGTATGACTTCATCACTGAGAACTCCACCCTTTTCCTTCCAAAATTTGATACTGGTTTCCAGCTTGGACTGGTATCTTCTCCTGGTATGTTCCGGCAGGGTCGAAAGCAGGAATTCCATGAATGACTTCCAGGTATATCCATCCGGCAGACGTATCTCTCTCCTTCCTGCAGCACGGGTATTGCCGTAAAGTCCGGCAAAGCCGACTCCGTTTACACGTCCTATCATCCGTCCCCAAGTGTTGGGGTCAATGACCTTGTACAAGGCAAGGCTCTCAATGGCCTCGCTGATGAACGGACTTGCCACCCGTTGCCGGTCAAGGCTTACCCCGGCTTGATAGTAGAGGTCGTATAGTTTATTGTAATCCCATCGGAACTTACCGTTGGCAATCCATATATCCTCCGTTTTCCAGTCGAACAGTGGATATAGGTTATACACATCCTCGCTGATTTTCGTGCTCCATTGGTAATCCTTATATTGCTCTTTCACACCTCGATAGATTGTGCGCCAACGGTTGTAGCTTTCTTGGGTACGTATGCCCACCAGACAGCAGGTACGCCGTGCAGCTTTCCGTTGATGGAGCCAACGGGAAAACTCTGTCTGAAATTCATAGTCCCACATCCTGCGGTTATAGAAAGGGAAATCGTCTACAGTCATTGCGCCCTCCGGCATTTCTCTGACCCATGCTTCCTTTTTTGCTTCGTCCCAGGGACGCCAGTAGTTCTGGTACATGGAGGTACAGGTCGTTACACGGAAAGGCACGCAGACACGGTACACGTCCAGCATGTCCTTGTTTGCCTCCAATACCCGGTCCACATAGTCAATGGTCATACTGTACTGTATCTCATAGTCCATGTGGAACACTCCAATCCTGCGCTTCAGCCGGTTCCTACGCATATAGTCCAGACATAGGTTCAGCAACACTCCGCTATCCTTTCCACCTGAAAAGGAAATGTATATATTGTCGAACTCTTTAAAAATCACTTCCAGTCTTTCCTGGATTAATTCATATACATTCTTTGGGCTCATATGGTGTAAAAAATTATAAGTAGTGACAAAATTAATGCAAAGCCTCAATATTTCCTATAACTTCGGCTTCTATATCATTTGTAATTGGCTTCAATTATCTATATTTGTGCAGGCTAATTCATAAAAACATAAATAGCAATTATGGCAGAAGAAAGTAAATATTCCTATGACGAGGAATCCGTCAAGGCAATAATCGAATGGGCACAAACAACCCAGTTACCCAAGGAGGTGATGCTAAGTGAGGCAGAACATATTTTTGACACCTCTATGTATGTTAATGCGAATATCTGCGATATAAAGCAGCATTATCCGGATGCTTTCTATAATCCGGCCATTGATAGATTGTATCGGTTGAAGGAAGTAATAGAAGGGGCGGTTGAATAAGCTGCCTTTATATTCATAGGCAACAATTCATATCTATTGTGTGTGACATGTCCCGGCTTTCGTCGGGGCTTTTTCATTTATATCCTTTCTTTTATAAAATTCCCTCAAGTCACGTAGGGAATTTCAGAAAAGCAGTTGTCTTTATAGTAGAATCCGGTATATAGTGTTAGTATAGTCCTTCTTTCAGCCATTGCAGTTTCTTTATACTGGATTTACAGAATGTTCCAACATTGTGTGCTCTAATTGATTGTATATATTGAAAGGAACATGCTGGACCTCAGCTTTTATGCGGCTGAGGTTTTGTCGGAGACAAGAGTGCGTTGTTGAACGTGCGATGGAAATATGTGTTTAACCAAATTATTAGTTATGAAAAAAGAGTTTTGTATGGTAATTGCATTTGCTATGGCTTTAGCCGGGTTATTTATGCTTATGTTTATGTCATTTGATTAGTGAATGTCTGTTTGTTGACTGTTTTATAGAAGGGGCAGCTTATTCAGCTGTCTTGTTCCATTTCCCAAGAATTAAGTAATCCATATTGTGTAATTATTCCCCATGTGTGGTACTCAGTTCCACATATTTCCACACATAATTATTCCTTCTTGTTTTTATAATATGCTGATGTATAATGTATTATGTACTGATGTACATCATGGCATATCGTTTGTCCTATAGTTAATACAAAAACTATATTTATTTACTTAAAACTTACGATTATGAAAAAAGTATTGGTAGCATTAGCAATGGTTATGGGATTAGGCAGTTCAGTAGCATTTGCTTACGTGGTTTCTGGAACACAGTCTGTAGAGCAAACTCAGCAAAATCCTCAGGATGAGTTCACAAAAGTGGAAGTAAAAGACTTGCCTCAGGCAGTTATGAATGTCTTGGCTAAGGACTATGAGGGGGCTGTAATAAAGGAGGCTTTCATTTCCGAGAAAGAAACCGGTAAGATTTATAAGGTTGTGTTGACCATCACCAAGGAAAATCAATCCACTGAAGAAGTAACGGTACTTCTGAATGAAAAAGGAGAAACTGTAGAATGAATGGAAACTCTGTAGTGGTTCGGATTCATCTACAGAGATGATTTGAGATACTTTTATGTCTATCTCGTTAATGCGAAAGGGGCGGCTGAATAGTCGCTCTTTTTGTTTATATTGTAATAATAGTTCGTTTCTTTTTTGTCAGAAATTCCTATTATAGAGGGTTGTTTTATACAAAATAATGTTTATATTTGTATTCTAATCCCTATTGTATTATGAATGACAAACAACAACTTCTAATTGATTGTATTTCCCTTCTTCCCGTTATAGGCATTCTGGTTTTGATAACTGTTGCCAATGACCAGCTTGTTACTATGGTTGCTGCCTATGTGCTTTGCGGAGAACTCTTATGTGTATTGGTTAGCAGGATATTAAATTTGTACTATATTGATGTGGCTTTTGTTTGGTTGGGTGGGATTATGCTTTGGCTGTGGTATTGGCTCTGGTTGGAGTCAAGCCATGTAGTGATGGAGATTGTGGAAAGGACAGTTGAATGAATCGCTTCTTTTTCAGTAAAAAATCCCCGTAGCGGCTCAACTACGGGGATGGTGTCAAATAACAGAGTATCAATATGAGATACTAAGTGAGCCTATTTTTTGAGATATGTCTTGTAGTGCATTGTTGAATGTCTGTAATTCTTCTTTAGTAAAGCGTGCCGGTTTCCCGTTTACCAGATTGCCATTTAACCTCTGATATAACCACGAACGGCTCTTGTTGAAATACTTTTTCGCAAGATAGCTTAGAGAAACTATTTCGGCAACTTCTTGTAATTGCAATTTGATTGCACTTTCTTCTATAACGTCCAGTTTCCTATCAATGTTCTGTAAGCGTTCTGATACGAAATCTGCAATAGCTTTTTTATCTTCTTCCGAATTGTACTTGGCGGCTATTTCTCTCATTTTGGTATAGAACTCTGGAGAGTCTGTACCAAGTAGTGGCTTTAATGCCAGTAATTCATCTTTCAGTGTCATATATTTGTTTTTTAGTGCCCTCTCCGGAGAGAGGGACTTTGTTTTACTTCTTTTTTTCTAACTCTTTCAATATTTTGTCGATTGTCAGTAATCGGTCTAATCTTTTATCAATCTCTTTTTCTTGGTTAGTTCCGGTAACTTCGGCAATAAACCTTAGCTGGTCTAATTCTTTTTTGAGGAATGCTCTTTGTATAAGCAGGTCCTTTTTAATTTGTTCGTTACTCATGTTGATTACTTTTGTTATTTGACATTACAAAGATAATAATCTTTTGGTTATTATACAACTATTGCATGAATTATTTTCGTTATTTCGCATATTTTTTCCATATTTGCAGTGCGTTACATACTTTTATTTGCGTCGGGTAGAACCTGACCGTTGGGCTACTGGTGATTGATTTTGCCAGTAGCTTATTCATATACGGTTCCGACCCCCGTGAGATAGCTTAATGGCATCCTGTATCCGACGTAAGTAGATATGTAACGCAACGGGAAAGCGGAACCGTTCTTTTTCCGCTTCTTATTCTTAATCCGGTTGCGTTATGGGTAAAACTGAATCATCCTTCCCGAAGCTCACGAAGTCCTTTATTGGTTACGGTCACTATCGGCTGACAGTCACGTTTTCCGATTGTGTGAAAACCGCGCTGACGGGAAATATGGACTTAATAGACCGCTTGAACTCCGACATAGAAAAGGAGAGGGAAGAAGCTACTATCGAGGCAATAGCTTTCGTCCAAGAACAATCACTTTAGACTGTCGAAGATTTTTCTCATTGCATCATCCGCATGTTTTCGCATGACCCTAAAATAGTTGAATATTGGTCTATTGGTTTTCATCGACTGGCCGATGCAGTATTCAAGTATTTCTAAGGAGATACCTAATTCAAATCCGTGCTGGACGAATGATTTACGGGCTGAATAATATATCACATGTTTCTTTATGCCAGCTATCTTGGCAAGTTCTTCCATTTTACGTGATACCACGGAGTAGCATTGCCCGAATGTTTTGTACTTGCCAAACACAAGCTTTCCGTTTTTTTGCATGTATTTGTTTATGATTTCTCTGGCTTCCGGTTGGATTGAAAATGCGGTTTTGCTTTCACCGCTTTTCTTGTTCTTTGTTTTCCGTCGGTAATATTCTATCCAATCTTTACGGAAATCAATGTCAAGCATATCTATAAGGTTGATTCCACCGAGGTAATAACTTAGCATAAATATGTCGCGTACTACACCTATGTTGTATTTGGGAATTTCCATATCCCGGATAGCTTTTACTTCGTCAATAGTAAGGTCTAGTTCACGAATATTAGCGGATGGCATTCGGCAGAACTCAAAAGGGTCAATCTCATATTTTACCATATTGTGCTTCTTTGCATAGTTGATAATCACTTTGAGTAATGTCAGATATATTTTGATAGTGGTAGGGGATAACCTCTTATCCTCAAGGTCCATCTCGAAATGCTTTATATTCCGAGGTGTAATCATAGAAAGTAATAAGTCACCTTGTGACTTAATGAAGGACTGGCAGGATAGCCTATATAACTTCTCTGATTTACTTCTTTTCTCTTCTGCGAGTTCAGATAGATAAGAATTCATAGCTGAGGAGAATTTGGCATTGGTATGGTCTTTCTTCTTGATGATGATTTCCCGGAGTTCGGAACATGAATATACATCCACATCATAGATGTTGTCTATGACTTTTTGGTAATGGTTGAGCAGGTTCCGGAGCTTCATGTTCATAGATGCAGCTTCGGGGTGATTGATAACTTGACCATCTTTAAATTGGGACAAGTCATCGATGATACAGTTTGTAGGAATGTATCTGGTACCGGAGTTGTGTGCCAGAGATATTCTTACTTTGTGCTTTCCGTTGATAAGCACTTTAGCTGGTACGATACAAAGTTTAAGTGTTGCCATCTTTTTGTTTAATAAAGTTGCGACAATTTGGTTATTAAAAAATACTGTCCGACAATTGTCCGACAATCAAATTTTGCAACCTGCTGCGAAGTGATGGAAATCTGCTTTTTCCGTAAGTACCTGATACACCTAAAATAAAAGCACTTCCAGCGTTCGCTTACGGAGGAAGTGCTTCACACAAAAACTAAACTAGACTTAACTAAACTATTCTATTGGGGGAGTTTCACAACTCCTATCTGTTCAGCGCAAAGATAAAAAAACATATTTTAATCTGCAAAAGGATTCTATAATAAATCGACGGCTTTTCCGATTTTATCGACGGATTGGTCGATTTTTTTAGCTTCTTTGGTCTAAAAATTCTTGAAAAGCTTGTTTGTAGCTGTCGCTTATCGGGATGTAATTCTTTCCGAATACGATGCGACCACGGTCTATAATACGTATTTTATCCTTTTGGACAATGTAGGAACGGTGAACGCGCATGAAACGCGAGGTGGGCAGGAGTTCCTCCATAGCCTTCATGCTCATTAAAGACAAGATGGGCTTGGGGGAATCTTCCTCGTAGATTTTAAGATAGTCTTTCAGCCCCTCTATGTACAGAATTTTACTTAGTTCGATTTGTACCAGCTTATACTCGCTCTTTACGAAAATACTCTGAATTTCTTCCTTTGGCTGTTGCAGCAGTTCGAACCATTGTACAGCCTTGTTGGCAGCCTGCAGAAAGTCGATGTAGGAGATGGGTTTCAGCAAGTAGTCCAGCGCATTGACTTTGTAACCGTCTATGGCGTATTGGTCGAAGGCGGTGGTGAAGACTATGCGGGTATTGAAATCGACCATCTTTGAAAATTCGAGTCCGTTCAGTTCGGGCATCTGGATGTCGAGGAAAAGCAGGTCGATGTGCTTTTCGGGCAACTCCTTGATGGCTTGCACGGCACTGGAGTATTTACCGGCCAACTCCAGAAACGGGGTTTTGTTGACGTAGCTTTCCAGAAGCCCCAAAGCAAGGGGCTCGTCGTCTACAATGGCACACTTCAGATTCATATCTTTATGATTAAAACAGATTTATACTTTTTCATGTTTTCGCTCACTCCTTGCTTCCAGTCATAATGACCGGGATAGGTCAGCTCCAGGCGTTTGCGCACTTGCTCCAGACCGATGCCGCTTCCGCTTTTGTCCGCCATGCTTTTGGGATGGTAACTGTTGGTTATTTCACAGTATATCTCTCCGGGGCTTTCACTGAAATGGATGCGGATAAAGCTGGGCTCGGTGGGAGAGATGCCATGTTTGAAGGCATTCTCTATGAGGGAAATAAAGATGAGCGGAGCTATTTCGGTACGGCTGTCCGGTCGGACGTCTATCTTCGTTTCCACACGGACGTTGGCGGAGAGGCGGATGCGCATCAGTTCGATGTAGTTGCGGATGAAGTCCATCTCCTTGTCTAGGGTAACGAAGTTCTGCTGATTGTCATACAGCACATGGCGTAGCAACCGGCTCAGTTCCTGCACGGCAGTCTGTGCCTTGTCAGTGTCAAAGGCGATGAGGGCGTAGATGTTGTTCAGCGTATTGAGCAGAAAATGCGGGTTGAGCTGGTTGCGCAGGTTCTTCAACTCGGCTTCCGTGCGGCTTTTCTCGGCTTCGCGGCGGGCGGCGTCCATCTGCGCCCAGCGGCGGCTCAGCTTGATGGCAGCGCTGAGGCCGGCGGTGAGAATCATGGTCGATACATCGCGCAAGATGAATATCCATTTGGGAGGACCCATGTGCTGACCGTCATCATCGCCGCGCAGATGGTTCTGGAATGTGTATTCTTGCCAAAGGTGGGCGCCGGTGGTAATGCAGATGATGAGCAGTGTGTTCAGCAGGAGGTACTGCCGGATGCGTCCTTCGAACAAGTAGCGGGGAATGAGGAGACAGTAGTTGATGTAGAATACAAGGAAGAACGAGAGGGTACTGCTGCTACCGTGGCGCAGATAGTCCGCAAGGCTGATGTTGAAGCCGCTGCGTGTCATCATCAGAAAGGGGAAACCGATGACGATACCCCAGACGATGATGTGTATCAGGGTTTCGATGCCGCGGTGGCGTGGGTTAGGGAGCTGTTGTTTCATCATAATACAAAGATACGGATTTTAGATGGATATTGGAAATATCCACCGCCTGCGAAGCAAATCTCTGTTCGCAGGTTGCGGATAAGCGTTTCCAGGTTGCGGATATGTATCCCAAGCTTGCGGATGTCTATCCCAAAGCTTGGGATAGACATTATCCTTAATTCGGCATAACTTTTCTCTTTATTGGCAGAAAGTTTTTCTTTAATACTTAGGACGTGTTTTGATAACTTCTGGCAAGAGAGAGATATGTTATTCGTAGCGTATGGCCTCTATCGGGTCGAGGTCGGCAGCTTTCTTGGCGGGATACCAACCGAAGAACACTCCGGTGACGGTACATACGGCGAAGGAGAGGAATACGCTCCACGGCTGGATGAAGATGGGCCAGTGGGCAACGCTCTTCACTATCCAGCTGGCTCCGCATCCTATGATGACGCCGATGATGCCTCCGGTGATGCTGATAAGGATGGCTTCGATAAGGAACTGGCTCAAGATGTCGACACCGCGTGCGCCTACACTCATGCGCAGACCGATTTCGCGTGTACGCTCCGTCACCGATACGTACATGATGTTCATAATGCCGATGCCGCCCACTACGAGCGATATGCCGGCGATGCAGGCAAGCAGCGTGGTCATCAGGTCGGTAGTGGAGTTCAGCATGGTGCTGAGCTCCTGCTGGCTGCGGATAGTGAAGTCGTCATCGTCACTCTCCTTCAGCTTGTGGTTGCGGCGCAGTATCTCGGTGATTTCGTCGGTGGCATTGTCCGTCATGTCCTCGGTGAGGGCGGAGGCGAAGATGCCGCTAAGGTAGGTCTGTGCCAGCAGGCGTTTCATCACGGTGCTGTAAGGGGCAAGTACGACGTCATCCTGGTCCATGCCCATGGAGTTGTAGCCTTTAGATTTCAGTACGCCCACCACGCGGAAAGGAATTTGGTTGAAACGTATGATACGTCCTACGGGGTCTTCTCCACCGGGGAAAAGGTTGTCTTGGATGGTCTTTCCGATGACACACACCTTGGCGGAGGTCTGTATGTCGGTTTCGGTAAACATCTCGCCGTTCTCCACGCTGAGCTGCCGGATTTCGAGATAGTCCGTGCCCACGCCGCTCACGGAGGAGGGGTAGTTGTTGTTGCCTGCGATGAGCTGTCCGCTGGAGGAGACATTGGGGCTGACGGCAGCCAGGAAGTTGGTTTCATTACGCAAAGCTTCATAGTCGGTCAGCTTCAGTGTCTGCATGGCGCTGGGGTCTTGGCGGACACCGCCGCGCATGTCGGCACCGGGGTGAATCATAATCATGTTGGAGCCCATCTCGGAGATTTGCGCTTGGATGCTTTTCTTCGAACCTTGTCCGATGGCAAGCATCGTGATGACGGACGCCACACCGATGATGATGCCCAGCATGGTGAGGAATGCGCGCAGCTTGTTGTTGTTCAAGGCTCGCAAGGCTATTTTGAAAAGGTTTGTTCCGTTCATATCGTTTTAATGGAAAGTTTAAAATTAATCCCTAATCCTTAATCCCTTATCCCTCATTCCTCCTCTTGTTTAGGCAATGCTGCCAGGGCTTCGGCTGCATTCTGGATTTGGGTGTTGATGGTATCGTCCTTGATTTGTCCGTCGCGCAGCACGATGTTGCGGCTGCTGTACTGGGCTATTTCGGGGTTGTGGGTGACGAAGATGATGGTGCGTCCTTCGGCATGCAGCTTTTGGAACAGTACCAGAATCTCGAAAGAGGTGCGGGTGTCCAGGTTACCCGTGGCTTCGTCTGCCAGGATAACGGCGGGATTGTTCACCAAGGCGCGGGCGATGGCTACGCGTTGCATCTGACCGCCGGACATTTGATTGGATTTATGTTCCAGCCGGTCTCCCAGCCCCACGGCTTGCAGGGCTTCGATGGCACGTCTCCGCCTTTCGGAAGCCGAGACGGAGGAGTTGTACATCAGCGGTAGCTCTACATTCTCCACGGCAGTGGTTTTAGGCAACAGGTTGTAGCTCTGGAATACGAACCCGATTTTACGGTTGCGCAATACGGCACGTTGAGGCTTGCTCATGGTGCGTACGGAGATGCCGTCCAGCAGGTACTCTCCGCTGGTGGGCGTGTCCAGGCAGCCGAGCGTATTCAGCAAGGTCGACTTCCCGGAGCCCGATGTACCCATGATGGTGACAAACTCACCTTCACGGATGGTGAACGAGACGCCGCGTAGGGCATGTACAGTTTCGTCCCCCACCTGGAAGTTGCGTTTGATATTTTGAAGTTCAATGACTGCTTTATTCATAATTCTTTTCTTTGTATTATTTTCCGTTCTTCTTCTTACTTCCCGGAGGGCCAGGCATGAACGGACTCTTCTCGCCGCCGGGAGCTTCCTGACTCATGTCCGGAGCGCCGCTGCCGGGCATGCTGCCGATGGTGGCTTCGGTCACCACTACGGTACCTTCGTTAATGCCGCTGATGATTTCCGTGTTGACTCCGTTGGAGATACCGATTTTCACCGGATGGGCGGTAAAGGTGTTGCCTTCGCGGGTCCAGAGTTTATGCTCCCCTTCGCAATCCTTCACAATATCGTTGTCTCCGATAAGCGGTTTTTCGGGGTTGAAGCGCAGGGCACGGGCAGGAGCGCACAGTACGTCTTTGCGGTCGAGGGTGAAGATGGTGACGTTAGCTGTCAGGCGTGGTTTCAGTTTCAGGTCCGGGTTGTGGGCGGAGATGACTACTTCGTAGGTCACAACCGTGCTGGTGCTGGCGCTCGACGTGCTGCTTGAGCTGGCATCTCCTAGACGGATTTGTGTGACCACTCCTTCGAACACGTCATTCGGGTAGGCGTCTACGGTAAACGTGGCGCGCTGTCCCTCTTCCACACCGCCTATGTCGGCTTCATCCACGTCGGCCACAACCTGCATCTGCGTCAGGTCGGCAGCGATGGTGAACAGTGTCGGCGTCTCGAAGCCGGAAGCTACGGTCTGTCCTGCTTCCACGTCGCGGCTGATGACCACGCCGTCGATGGGAGAGGTGATAGTGGCGTAGGAGAGGTTGCGTTCCGCCTTTGCCAAAGATGCCTGGCTGCTTTCGTAGTTGCTCTTGGCCTTCTCATAATTATAGACGGACTGCTCATAGTCCGTGGCGGCGATGAGCTGCTTTTCGTTCAGCGTCTTGTTGCGTTCGTAGAGTTTCTTCTGGTACTCGTATTCGGCCTTTGCACCGTTGTAGGCGGCGCGTTGCGAAGCGAGTTCGCTTTGCAGTGTCACGCGGTCCATCTCGGCAATGAGCTGGCCTTTGGTTACTACAGAATTGTAGTCTACATGAATCTTGTCAATGATACCGCTCACCTGGGTACCCACTTCCACTTCCGTCACCGGTTCGATGGTTCCCGTGGCGGTTACGGATTCGGAAATCTCGCCTTTATGGATGGTTGCTGTGGCGTAGGTCACCTTGTGCTTGGCCTTGGCACCACCGAAGAGCCATACGCCGCCGCCCACTATGACAACGGCAGCTATGGCAATGAGGATGATTCTTTTTTTGTTCATATATATAAGGTATTATAATTCGATTTTTTCTCCTTGATAGAATTTCAGCAGTTGCATGTTCAGTATCGCCATGTATTTGGCTTGCAGTGTCTCCTGCTGTGCGCTGAGCAGATTGCTTTTTTCCGTCAGCAGTTCTACGGTATTCTTCATGCCCAGGTTGAACTGCTCCTGAATCAGTTCATAGCTGGTTTGTGTGCTTTTCAGCTTCTCCGTGGCAGCGGCGTAGCGCTGCTGGGCGCTGTTGGCATCGAGCCAGAGGGTTTCAATGGTCTTGTACAGCGTTTTTTGGTCGTCCAGCAGGTCCAGTTCGCTGGTCTGTTTCTGAATCTTGGCTTTCTCTACGGCACTCTTGGTCTGCCGGTTGCTGAAGATGGGCACGCTTACGGTGAAGCCCAGCGAGTTGTTCCAGTTCTGTTTGACTTGCTCGCTGAAGGTGAAGTCATTACCGTTGGCATGGCTGGTTCCGATACCAGCACTGAGGCTCAGTGTGGGCAGATAGCCAGCACGGGCAATTTTGATGTCGAGGTCGGATGTCTGTATGTTCAGCTTGCCGGCTTCTATTTCCGGACGGAGCACGAGAGCGGATCGGTAAACGTCCGTTTTGGTGGGCAGGGGTGCCAGTACATTTTCCGTGCCGAGGGCGGGGATGTAGAGGTTCATCTCGGATTCGCCGTCCAGTTCCAGGAGTTGTTTCAGTTGCAGTTTGTAATCTTGTAGGGTGGCTTGCGCTGTCACCAGTTGGTACTTGTCGGTGCTTACCTGCGCTTCCAGTTGTGCCAGGTCGCTTTTGGCGATGCTTCCTGCTTCAAGAAGTTGGCGGGCACGTTCGCATTCGGCCTGGCTCACTTCCAGAGTCGATTCATTCACTTTCACGGCTTCGGAGGCATAGAGTATCTGTACGTAGGTCTGTGCGATGCTTTCCTCAATGCTGTTTTCGCTTTGGGCCACGTTGAGCTCGGCAACGCGGTTGTTCAGTTGCTGCTGTTTGATGGTGTTGAGGCGCTTTCCGCCGTTGTAGAGGGTCCAATTGGCATCGATGCCGTAGCTGCCGTTGTAGGAAGTCTTGCTCTGGCTGCTGGTGATGTTGTCGCCGTCAATGATGGTGTTTGTCTTGCTCTTCGGGCGATTTACGACACGCTGGCTCACACTGGCTGAAAGATTGGGGAAGAGGGCGGCTCGGGCGGTCTTTACATCTACCTGGGCACTTTCCGCGCTGAGGCGGTTCTTGCGGATGGTGATGTTTTGTTGCAAAGCATAGTCGATGCAGGTCTGCAAATCCCATTGGGCGGGCAGGCCGTCGGCAAGCTGCCCGGAGCTGCCGGGCGTTTGCGCGGAAGTGTCGTTTTGGGCGGCCACTCCCATGCAGCTTGCCACACATAGCGCTATCACTGTCAATCTCTTTACGTTCGTCATATCTTCGTTATTCTATGGTTTTACATTGGCAAATGTAGTGGGGGGGAGAGAGGATTGCAAAAGTGATAGACGTTGGGGGAATTTTCCTCGCCTAAAATCTTTTTTGTACCGATGAATGGGAGAAGTCTTTTTTCTGTTCAACTTTTCACCTTTTTATTTGTTCTTTATATAAAAGTATTTTATATTTGTAATCATTATAATTTTATCAGCATGAAACGAACTGCGGTAAACATTTGGCGTTTTTATTTGGAAGGTTTTCGAAGTATGACGTTAGGGCGTACTTTGTGGCTTATCATCCTTGTGAAGTTATTCATCATGTTTTTTATTCTCCGTCTTTTCTTTTTCCCACGGTTTCTGAATACTCCCGTGGTGGGTGACGACAAAGAAGGCTATGTTAGTAATGAACTTATCCACCGGAGCCTGGGTGACTAAATACGGAGACACAGAGCCGCAGAGTTTATGTCCTTGCCTTTATAAATTCTCCGTGTCTCTGTGTTCTTACTTGACAACCCAATAACTTAGTAACTCAATAACTCATAACTTATAACTCATAACTTGATTCTTATGCTTGGACACATTGACACTTCTCTGATTGACTGGTCGAGAGCCCAATTTGCCTTGACCGCCATCTATCACTGGATTTTTGTGCCGCTGACACTTGGACTGGCGGTAATTATGGGCATCATGGAAACGGCGTACTACCGTACGGGTGACGAATTTTGGAAACGTACTGCTAAATTCTGGATGAAGATTTTCGGTATCAACTTTGCCATTGGTGTAGCAACCGGTATCATTCTGGAATTTGAATTCGGTACGAACTGGAGTAATTACAGTTGGTTTGTGGGCGATATCTTTGGTGCACCGCTTGCCATCGAGGGTATTTTGGCTTTCTTTATGGAAGCAACGTTTATCGCCGTCATGTTCTTCGGCTGGGATAAGGTGAGTAAGCGTTTCCACCTGGCATCTACCTGGCTTACGGGGCTGGGCGCCACGATTTCCGCCTGGTGGATTCTGGTTGCCAATGCGTGGATGCAGAATCCCGTAGGCATGGAGTTCAATCCCGATACGGCACGCAACGAGATGGTGGACTTCTGGGCTGTGGCCACTTCGCCGATGGCTGTCAACAAGTTCTTCCACAGTGTGCTGTCCGGCTGGGTACTGGCTGCCGTGTTTGTAGTGGGGGTGAGCTGCTGGTATCTGTGGAAGAAGCGCGAGAAGAAATTTGCGCTGGCAAGTGTAAAGATTGCCGCATGGGTAGGTCTGTGTGCCGCCGTGCTGTCTGCCTGGACGGGCGATGGCTCCGGCTATCAAGTGGCGCAAAAGCAGCCGATGAAGTTGGCTGCTATGGAAGGTTATTATGAAGGGCGGCAAGGTGCCGGATTGGTAGCGTTCGGGCTGCTGAATCCTGCCAAGCAGACGCCGCAAGACGGAGTAGACCCATTCCTTTTCCGTGTGGAAATCCCTAAGATGTTGTCGTTGCTTGCCGAACGGAAGACGGATGCCTTTGTTCCCGGCATCAATGACCTGCTGAAAGGCGGATACCCGTTGAAGGACGGTACTGTGGCGCTTTCGGCAGAAGAGAAAATAGAAAAAGGGAAAACGGCCATCAGTGCGTTTGCCGCCTATCGTGCAGCCAAGGCTGCGGGCAATGAGGCAGATGCAGAGGTGGCTGCCAAAGTGTTGAAAGATAATGTAGCCTATTTCGGTTACGGTTATATCAAGGATGTGAACGAATTGGTGCCGAATGTGCCTCTTACGTTCTACATGTTCCGTGTGATGGTGATGTTGGGTGGATATTTCATCCTCTTCTTTATCGTGGTGCTGTTCCTGGCCTATAAGAAAGACTTGTCGCGGATGCCGTGGATGCATTGGGTGGCCATGCTCACCATTCCGCTGGGCTATCTGGCCGGACAAGCCGGATGGGTGGTTGCCGAATGTGGTCGCCAGCCGTGGGCCATCCAAGACATGCTGCCCACAAGTGCCGCCATTTCCAAGTTGGATGTCGGTTCCGTGCAGACCACGTTCTTTATCTTTCTGGTACTTTTCACTGTCATGCTGATTGCCGAGGTGGGAATTATGCTGAAGGCCATTCGCAAAGGCCCGGAAACAGAAACGCATAATTCATAACATAACTCATAACTTATAATTCATAATTCACAATGAATACCTATATTTTTCTTCAACACTATTGGTGGTTCGTAGTCTCCTTGCTGGGAGCACTGCTGGTATTCCTGCTGTTTGTGCAGGGAGGTAATTCGCTTCTGTTCTGTCTGGGGAAGACGGAGGAGCAAAAGAAGATGATGATTAATTCTACGGGACGGAAATGGGAGTTTACGTTTACAACGCTCGTCACGTTTGGAGGCGCGTTCTTTGCTTCGTTTCCGTTGTTCTATAGTACGAGTTTCGGAGGAGCCTATTGGTTGTGGATGATTATTCTGTTCAGCTTTGTGTTGCAGGCTGTCAGCTACGAGTTCCAGTCGAAGGCGGGAAATCTGCTGGGCAAGACAACGTATCGCACGTTCCTGGTGATAAACGGAGTGGTAGGTCCGGTATTGCTGGGTGGGGCAGTGGCCACGTTCTTCACGGGGTCCGAATTTTACATCAATAAAGGGAATATGGCAGATACGGTGATGCCGGTCATCAGTCAGTGGGCCAATGCAGGACACGGGCTGGATGCGCTGCTCAATCCGTGGAATGTGGTGCTCGGGCTGGCTGTGTTCTTCCTGGCGCGCATCTTGGGGGCGCTCTATTTTATTAATAACATCAATGAGGACGACTTGGTGAGACGCTGCCACCGGGCACTCTGGGGAAATACGGCATTGTTTCTGGTGTTCTTCCTGGCCTTCGTCATCCGTACACTGGTGGCCGACGGCTACGCTGTCCGTCCGGAAACGGGAGAGGTGTTCATGGAACCTTACAAGTATCTGATGAACTTCTTGCAGATGCCGGTAGTGCTGTTTGTATTCCTGATTGGTGTGGTGGCTGTGCTTTGGGGCATCATCCGTACGCTGTGGAAGCCGACGTTCGACAAGGGAATCTGGTTTGCCGGTGCAGGGACGGTGCTTGCGGTATTGGCATTGCTGCTTGTGGCAGGCTATAACAATACAGCCTATTATCCTTCCACCCACGACTTACAAAGCTCGCTGACGTTGGCAAACAGTTGTTCGAGCCAGTTCACACTGAAGGTTATGGCTTATGTCTCTATCCTTGTTCCTTTCGTTCTTGCCTATATCTTCTATGCATGGCGCAGCATTGATAATCGTAAGATTGATGCGAAGGAGATGGGAGAGGGAGGCCATGCGTATTAATTAAAAATTAAAGGGGATGTATCAACCCCCTTTGAACGCTTTTTTTTAGGCGCGGATTACGCAGAATAACACGGATTCAATAAACTGAATCCGTGTTATTCTGCGTAATCCGCGCCTAATTTATAACATTATGAAAGTGCTCATGTACTTTGGGCACGTCCTCTTTTTATTCTTTTGTCTGTTTCTCATTTAGCTGGAATTTGGGTATCAGTTTCATCAATCGTAGAATCTGTCCTTGCCTTTTCTTTATGTAAGGGGAGGGGTGTGCTGAGTCGAAGCGTATGGGGTTGGGTAGTGTGGCTGCTATCAGTGCACATTGTCCGGCAGAGAGTTTGGCTGCTGTAGTCTTGAACTTGTATTTGGCGGCGGCTTGTGCGCCATAGATGCCTTTCCCCATTTCGATGGAGTTGAGATAGACCTCCATGATACGTTCTTTGGACCAGAAGAATTCTATCAGTACGGTGAAGTAGGCTTCCAGTCCTTTGCGTACCCAGGAAGATTGGGGCCATAGGAATACATTCTTTGCCGTCTGCTGGCTGATAGTACTGGCGCCCCGTTTCCGTTTTCTTGTTTCATTCTCCTTTATCGCTTTCTGTATCTCAATGAAATCGAACCCGTTGTGTGTGGCAAACCGGTTGTCTTCCGAAGCAATGACGGCCATCGGCAGGTGAGGGGATATCTTGTCGGAAGATACCCAAGTATGGTGCCAACGGGGACTTTCGCCCTTGAAGACTTGCTGCACGCTGCGGATAACCATCAATGGCGTGATGTAGACGGGTACAAAACGATAAACCACTACCGCCAGGATAGTGGAAATAAAGAAGAATAATATGATGTTGCGGAGGAACCGCAAAGGTTTCGGGAGTTTCATGGAGAGAGTGCCAGTGTGATTAATGTACTAATATGTCAATGTGATTAATGTGTCAATATGCCAATTAGCACATTGGCACATTGATCACATTAGCACATTAATTATTCGCCTCCGCATTCTTAATCATCTGTTCGCTGGCATACATATATACCTCTACGCGTCGGTTCTGGTCGGCAGACAGACTTTCATCGTATTCGTTGTATCCCACGCCTTCCACTTTCTTGAACTGGGCAGGAGATACACCGCAATCCTGCAAATAGTTTTCTACAGCATAGGCGCGGTTCTTGGAAACCTTCATGTTGGCTTCGTAGGTACCCACCTTGTCGGTATGGCCGATGATGGCAATGTCCGTTGTCGGGTCTTCCTTCAGAATCTGTGCAAGTTCGCGCAGGGAGGCCTTTGCCTCGTTGCTCAGTGCTGCGGAGTTGAAGCCGAACAGAATACCTGCCGCAAAGGATACTTTGACAGCCGGCAAGCCGTTGGCATCCGTTACCTGCTCCACTTGGGCACCTTCAATCTTGGCAGCTTCGGCAGCCTTCTTGTCCATTTTGTGTCCGATGGCAACACCGGCACCTGTACCTACTGCCGCGCCTACTGCCGCGCCAATGGCTGCCCCCTTGCCTTTACCTATCAGTCCGCCGATAATGGCACCTGCCGCTGCGCCGGAACCACCACCGATTATTCCACCTTTTGCCTTGTTGTTCATGGTGCCGCAACTGCCCAGCAGCAATGCACTGCATAAAAACAATACTGTAAATTTCATTTTCTTCATAACTCTTTTTTCTTTAAAAGTTGATCTTATCTTTAATGTTGCAAATTTATGTATATATAACCATATTTCTCTTCCTAAAGTTCGTCAGTTCTGTTCTTTTTTAGAGAATTTTCCTTTTGATGGATATGAACCAGGCTGTCAGTATCAGACCTTTGGCAATGGTGGTTCCACTCACTGCCCACCAGATGGCGTCCACTCCCATACCCATATGTACCAGTAGCAATGCTACCGGAATGCGCATATAGTTGCATCCGATACTGACAATAGCAGGCGGTACCGTCCGTCCCAGTCCGTAGAACACACCTTGCATGGTGATTTCCATCATCATGAACATTTGTGAATAACCGTCGATGCGGAGAAAGTCACCTCCCACACGGTAGGCTTCGGCTTCGGGCACGAAGATAGAGAACACTTCACTGCCAAAGAAGATAAAGAGCAGTGAGCAGAGACTTCCGAATACGCCCGTCATCCATAGGGTGGTGTGCCATGCCTGCTTCACGCGCGACTTTTGCCCGGCAGCATAGTTCTGTGCAATGAATGTACTCAGTCCTGTAGAGAATCCTTGTGAAGTGTTCCAGGTGATGGCCTCGATTTGTCCTCCGGTAGTGAATGCCATCAGTCCGATGTGCCCTCCCTGCTCCGAAGCGGTGCGCGAGAGGAACATGTTGACGAAAGCAAAGAGTGTGTTCAGTGTGGCCACGGGCAGGCCGAGCTTGAAGATACGCCGGGTGTACTTCTTCTTCAGACGGACGAGGAAGGAGAATCCGCCGAGTACAGCGCTTTTCCCTCGGAGTTTGTAGACGAAGATGCCGAAGACCATGGCTTCGGACAGCCAGGTGGCAAGTGCAGCCCCTACCGTCCCCCAGCCAAAGCCGAAGATGAAAAGAGGGTCGAGGAGGATATTCATAATCAGTCCCGTCCCGCTGATGTAGAACGGAATCTTGCTACGTCCTGCCGCGTTGTAGATGCCCGTGAAGGCAGCGGAGAGAAAGACGAACGGCAGTCCCGTCGACACGATGCGCAGATAGGTCACGGCGGCGTCTGTGATATGCTGTTTCAGTTCGAAGATGTTCAGGATGGGGCGGGCGAAAAGAAACAGCAGTCCTCCCCAGCAGACGGAGATGAGCAGGGCAATTGTAATGTTGTGTGAAGCAAAACTGCGTGCATCCTCTTCGCTGCGTGCACCGATGGACTGGCCTACGCTGACTTCGGCACCTACCTTGTTCAACAAGGCGATGGAACCGGACATCCACGTCAGTATGCCTACCGCACCTACTGCAGCCACGGACTCACTGCCCAGACGTCCTACCCATGCCATGTCTGTCAGGCTGTAGGCCATTTGGATGAATGAGGTGGCCATGATGGGCATTGCCAGCGTGAATAGCTGGCGGTTGATGGGGCCTTGTGTCAAATTCTTAGTTCCTTGCACGTTGACGTTTTTTTAGATAAACAATGTATTAATCATCTCCTTTTTCGCTTTCTGCGGAGGCGGTGGCGGCGTTTCTGCTTGTACTTTCGTATCTTGGTATATACCAGCCAGATGAAGAGCAGACCGAAGACGGCGAAGATGAGCAGTACGATGCCCGTATTGAGATTGTCACCTTTCACGCGGCTCCACATTTCGAGCACCAGTTCCGTGCGGTCGCCGAAGTCGCGTATCATGGCGCAGCGCTCCACTACGCGGCGGTCGGGGTACTGGACCGGGTCTATCTGTAGGCTGTCGGCTCCGGACAAGGGACCGAAGAAGTAGCTGAGGTCGGAATGCACGTCAAGCGTGGTGTCGGTCTTCGCCTCCATGATTTCCGGTGTGGCGACGGCGCTGACGTAACCGATGGCATCCATGTTGCGCAGCGCCACGGAGGGCTGGCAGAGGTAGTTGATGAAATAGCTTGCTGCCTTCACGTTGCGGGCATAGCGGGGGATTACCCAGCCGTCATACCAGATGTTGCTGCCTTCGCGGGGGACGGTGTAGTCCAGTTCCACACCCACGGCATCGGCCTCCTCGATAGCCCAGACGGCGTCGCCGCTCCAGGTGAAGTTGATCCACGCCTTGTTCTTGGTCATCATTTCCTTGCCGAAGTCGGCTTCCCAGCCGGCGATGTTGGGTTTCATCTCCTTGAGGTATTTCTCGGCAAGGGCGATGGCCTGCGGGGAGTTGTCGTTCATCAGTTGCTCTACGGTGACGGTGCTGTCGGCAAGTTCCCGGGCATGGGCGTAAATGATGGCAGTGCCGTAGGCGTCGCGGTAGCTGTCCTTCATCAGTATCTTGCTACGGTTTTTGGGAGTCCAGAGGATATTCCACGTGCTTGCCTCTTCGGGAGTAATGAACTTCTTGTTGAAGAGGATGCCGGCGGTGCCCCACATATAGGGCACGGCATAGTCCTCGGTCTGGCGTTCAGGTTGCGAGGTCTTGTTCAGCTCGTGGCGGATGTAGGGCGACACGTTGGGGATGTAGTCCGGTGTGCGGCCGAAGTTGCGGTCGATGGGTAGCAGGAGGTCTTTGCGGAGCATACGTTCGATGATGTACTCCGAGGGGCATACGACGTCGAAGTCCTCGTGCCCGCGCTCAATTTTGGTGAGCATGATTTCGTTGATATCGAACACCTGGTAGATGATACGGAGGTCTTCGCCCGTCTGCTGCTTGTACCAGTCGGGAAATTCGGCAAGCACATCTTCATCGATGTAGTCTGCCCAGTTGTATATCTTCAGTACACGGCTGCGCTCTTCTGTAGAGTTTCCACAAGAGGAGAGGGATGCGATACAGCACAGTAGAATCAGTATGTTTATTATCCTTTTCATCATCTTGTTTTTGACAATTGATAACTTATAACTCATCACTCACATCAATCGTTTTTTGTCCGTTCGGCCCGCTTGTTGATTACAATCAGCAACACCAGCACCGTCACGAAGATGATGGTGGAGAGTGGCCGCAGTTCCGGCGTCAGTCCACCCTTGCGCGCATCGGCGTAGATGTAGGTGGAGAGCGTTTCCAGCCCCTGGTTGCCGATGGTGAAGATGGTCACGGCAAAGTCGTCGATGGAGAGCGTGAAGGCAAGGATGAAGCCGCTTATCATACCCGGAAATATCTCCGGAAGAATAACCTTGCGCAGTGCTTGGAACGGTGTGGCGCCCAGGTCGAGTGCCGCCTCGTAGACATTCTGGTTCATCTTCTTGAGCCGGGGCATTACGCTGAGCACCACGTAGGGTGTGCAGAAGGTGATGTGTGCCAGTACCACTGTGGTAAATCCTTGCGATATGCCGAAGCTGACGAACAGCAGGAACAGCGATACACCGGTGATAATGTCTGCATTCATCATCGGGATGGCATTGGCGAAGTTCATTACCTGCCGTGTGCGCGAGCGCAGGTTGAAGATGCCGATGGCTGCAATGCTGCCCAGTGCCGTGCTGGCGGTGGCGGCAAGCAGGGCAATGGCGAATGTGTTCCAGATAGCGTTCATCAACGAGTGGTGCATCCCGCCCGTGAACAGCGAGCTGTACAGCTTGGTGGAGAACCCCGTCCAGTTGCCCAGCACCTTTGCTTCGGTGAAGGAGAATATCATGATTATCAGGATAGGCGAATAGAGCAACGCCAACAGCAGCCACAAGTAGCCGCGGGTCAAGATTCGTGTCATCATATCACACCTCCGCTTTCATTCGATGCGCCGTCTTCCTCGTTGGTGAAGAGGACGGTGATGCCTATCAGCAGCAGCATGATGAGCGAGAGGGCGGCACCGTAGTTCCACATTCCATTGTAGATATTCTCTTGTACCGTGGTACCGAAAAGCTTGATGTTGTTCATCGTCAGCAGCTCGGCGATGGCGAAGGTGGACACCGTAGGCATAAACACCATTACTATACCACTCATCACACCCGGCATGGACAGCGGTAGAATCACCTTGCCGAATACGTGCGTGGGGGAGGCTCCCAAGTCTTGCGCAGCCTCAATCAAATTGTGGTCCATCTTCTGAAGGGTGTTGTAAATGGGGTATATCATGAACGGCAGGAAGTTGTAGACCATACCGAACACAAGTGCGCCTTCACCCAGCGGCAGGTTCAGGAAGTCGAACAGTGCTACTGTGGCAAGCGTACGTATCAAGATGTTCACCCACATGGGCAGGATGAACAGCACCACCATGGTGCGCGAGGTGTTGAATTGCTTCTGACTCAGGATATACGCCGCCGGATAGCCTAGCAGCAGGCAGACCAGCGTAGTGATAACGGCTATTCCGATGGAGTAGACAAACGTGTTCATCGCTTCGGGGTGCATCATGAACTTGCGGAAGTTGGCAAGCGTGAACGCTCCTCCGTCGTCCGTAAAGGCGTAGAGCACGATGAGCAGCAGCGGTACTATAACAAATACAAGCAGAAATAGCGCGTAGGGTACCGTCCAGTTGCGCCGACGCATAAAGAAAGTTATCATCTTTATTAAGGATTAAGGGATTAGGGATTAAGGATTAAGGATTAGGGATTAAGGATTAGGGATTAAGGATTAAGGATTAGGGATTAGGGATTAGGGATTAAGGGTGGAGGATAAAGAATTTATAATAGCTAACCCTTAATCCCTAATCCCTATTCTTTATTCCTTATTCTCACGTTTTCGGGTGCGATGATGATACCTACACGGTCGCCGTCGTCCCACACGTCGTTGGTGTCGACAAAGATGTCTTCGTCCCAGTCTGTAAACACGGTCAGGTGGTAATGGTTTCCTTTGTAGAGGATGAATTTCACTTCACCCGTCAGACGGCCGTCCTCTTCGTTGTCTTCGAGGATGACGTCCTGGAAGTCCACTTCCACTTGCACGCTGCTGCCCGGTTCGATGCCTTGCACGGGCAGGCATTCGAAGTTACAGCCCAGGAATTCTACGTGCGTTTTGTCCACCAGTTTTCCTTCGAAGGTGTTGCAGGTGCGTTCTTTCTTCATCACATGGATGTCGAAGGGTTTTACCAGCAGACCGACTTCGCGTCCTGCCTCGAAGGCATGGTAGTCCTGCACCATCAGCTCGTAGCCTTCGCGCGTTTGCACCAGCATTTCATAGTGTACGCCTTTGAAGATACAGCTGGTTACGGTGCCCGTCAGCTGTGCGGCGTCGGATACATCGAAGATGTAGATGTCTTCGGGGCGAATTACTACGTCCACCTGCATCTGTTCACCAAATCCCGTGTCTACGCATTCAAATTCGTGCCCGCAGAAGGTAACGGCCTTATCTTTTATCATGACTCCGTTCAAGATGTTGCTTTCGCCGATGAAGTCGGCTACAAAGGAGTTGATGGGCTCGTTGTAGATGTCGGTCGGCACACCTATCTGCTGGATGCGTCCTTCGCTCATCACAACGATGGTGTCGCTCAGGGTGAGTGCCTCTTCCTGGTCGTGGGTCACGTATACGAAGGTGATACCCAGCTTCTGGTGCATTTCCTTCAGTTCCATCTGCATGTCTTTGCGCATTTTGAGGTCCAAGGCAGCGAGAGGCTCGTCCAGCAGCAGCACTTCGGGTTCGTTGACGATAGCTCGGGCGATGGCTACGCGCTGTTGCTGTCCGCCGGAGAGGGAGTCCACGTCGCGGTCCTCATAGTCTGTCATGCCCACCATGCGCAGGGCTTGTTTCACTTTCTTCTCGATAGTGGCACCGGGCAGCTTCTTCAGCTTCAGCCCGAAGGCTATGTTGTTGAATACGTTGAGGTGGGGGAAGAGGGCGTACTTCTGGAACACGGTGTTCACCGGACGCTTGTGCGGCGGTGTCTGTGTGATGTCCTTTCCGGCAATGGTTATCACTCCTTCCGAGGCTGTCTGAAAGCCTGCAATGAGGCGTAACAGTGTTGTCTTTCCGCAGCCGGACGGTCCTAGTATTGTTACAAACTCGCCCTTACGGACAGACAAATTCACATCATTCAGCACGGCCTTGTCTCCGAAGAATTTCGATACATGTTCCACACCGATGATGCAATCGGACTTTTGCATAAGCGTCTTTTACTTTATCCAAACGAATTAAACGAATTTCGGGCTTTCAAAAAAGCGAGTGCAAAGTTACATAATTTATCGGGAATTTTCGCTTTACTCTAAAATTCATTATCCCTATGAAGTTAAAATAAACACATAGCGAAAAAGTAATTTTTGGTAAAGTGTAGATAATCAGCTGATATATCGTTTGTTACTTCCGAGCCGCAATACTCCGTATCGCTGAAAATTCTCCAATAGGGCAAGGGGCAAGCCCCTCTGCACACCCCGTCGAGGACGGTATTTCGCCGCCCTCAAAGATAGTTAGATTTATTGTTTCACAAGCCAAAAAAGGAAGGATATATGGGTTTCGTAGTTTTACACATGGAAAAGGCGCACGGCAGCGACAGCGGAACGACCGCACATATCGAGCGTTTCATCAT
>OWJK01000360.1_pt1 | contig 26596 bp, 16 predicted proteins | sample 1732911 | NCBI WGS metagenome assembly OWJK01 (sample SAMN05065767, study PRJEB22554) | human gut metagenome | biome: ENVO:2100002; feature: ENVO:00000062; material: ENVO:00002003 | host: Homo sapiens | place: USA
TCCATACAGTATCGGTCGGCATGGATACCGTTCCGCTCTCGCTGATAGTTATAACACCTCTGTTCATTTTTCGTCCTCCTTATTTCTCTTTTGGTCAGTTTCTTTTGTTTTTCTGCGTTGCATCAGTTTGTCCATGTCTATGGAAATCTTGTTATCGGTGATAACGGCATAGATTTGGGTGCTTCGCAGATTGGAATGTCCCATCATCTTGGCAACGCTTTCCATTGATATGCCCGAAGTAACCATGTTTACTCCGAATGTATGTCTTGCAACATGTGCGGTAAGGTTCTCATTTATACCTAAAGCCACACCGAGTGAATGAAATTCAAACCACATGGAATCACGTGAAGAAAGAGGGAAAACAGGTTTGCTATCATCCGCTGTATTGTATAGCGACATTATTTGTTCAGCTATCGGATGCAAGGGAATGAACGCTTCGTTGTTGGTCTTTGCTCTTTTCTCACGGATGTATTTTCTACCGTCTGCCGTCATCCCGATATGGTGTGGATACAGGTTACGTAAATCGACATAAGCCAAACCTGTAAGGCTGGAGAAAACAAACATTCTGCGTGCCAACTCCAAAGCCTTATCCTCCATAGGAGTCTCCATAATGAGCAGCAAGTCATTTCTGGATATATGTCTACGCTTTGGTGAGCCTTTCTTTTCATATCCGACATCTTCCAATGGATTGAATTTCAGCAGACCTCTGTCAACAGCGATATAAACCAAGCGTTGCAGCCAACAAAGATTATGGTTCGTATTGGATGCACTATACCCTTTGCCAATCAAGAACAACTTATAAGATTTGCCAAATTCCTCAGTCAAATCTTCAAATGCAATGTCATTCATTCCTCGTAACCCGATGAACTCTCGCAAGTTTAGCTGCGATGTCTTAGATTGGCGATAAGAAGATGTTGAGTTAATACGGATAGAGCGCAGCCTAAGGCGTTCACGCTCCTCCTCGCCAGTGGCAAGCAATGTCATCGGGATAGTATTTGCATCAACAATAACATTCTTCAGAATCTCGGCGGTAACGATGCCCTTTTCCTTTGTTGCCTGCTCGTAGGCTTCGTCAATTCTTAGTCTGAACGCTTGCAGTTGTCCGTTCACTCTTGCATTCCTGGCTTCACCTTTTTTCGTGTCCCATTCTTCGGGAGCACAGTAAAGACCTGTTGCTATGGCTGACACTTTGCCGTCAATCGTGATACGGCAAAATATAGATGTGGTTCCGTCTGCCTTTACTCTGCCACGGTTGATATAATAAAACTGCTTGTATGTACTTCTCATTGTTATGTTCCTTTCTTATTTTGTGAAAATATTACAGGACAAACTTGAAGTCTTTGTTGGCTTCGATGAACTTGTCCATATCCTCAAATAGCTTTTTCGGGGTGACACGTGCATAGATTTGCGTGGTCTGAATGTTGCTGTGACCAAGCATTCTGCTGATAGTCTCTATCGGAACACCTTCTTCGAGCGTAACGAGCGATGCGAAACTGTGCCGTCCAACATGATAGACCAAATCCATACTTATGCCAGATAGTACTCGGAGACTTTTCATGTTACCTCTCAGCACTCGAAATTCCTGTGGCGGTAAAAGAGTAGGTCTTGTCGGGTCTTTGTATTTCTCCAACATGGCAAGCGCCTCTGGCAGTAACTTCACACGTGCAAGCATCTTGTTCTTCTTTCTATGGTATTTCAGCCAAAGGCTGCCCTCCTCATCACGAAAGAGGTTTTCTTCCGTGATGGAAACCGTATCGGCATAAGCCGTGCCTGTATAGCAGGCGAAAAGAAAAAGGTCACGGGTCAAAGCCAACGATTTTCTTCGCTCTGGTATTTCGAGGTCACGAATTTTCAGGAAGTCCTCACGTGTCAATGCCTTTGGTGGATTCTCTTTCTTTTGAGGTAGCTTGAAGTGCATGAAATGATAACGCTCGGAGTGTCCTGCCTTGAAAGCTATTCGGCAGGTCTTCTTCAAGATGGCGAGATAGTGGCGGACTGTATCAAGTGCAAGACCTCTCTCGTCCAAGCAAAAGTCCATGTACTCACGGATAAACTGCTCGTCAAGCTCACCGAATGCCACATCGTCAGTTCCATAACGCTTCTTGACGAACAATCCCAATGTCAGGCGAGTGTACTGGTAGTTTGGCAGCGTGCCTTTCTTGTAGTCGATGCCGATTCTTGACTCAATGTCCGCAATGATGGCGTCAAGCTGCTTCAACAAGGTCATCTGAGTGTCTGCACTGCATTGAAACAGATCCTTTATCGCCTTTGCGTCAAAATCCGTCTTGCGCTCCACAAGTGACTCGTAGGCTGAGTTTATTGCCAGCAACAGCTTGTCAATCTTGGCGTTCACTTCCACAGCCTCCTTGCTCTTGCCGTCAAGTCTGCTCTCACGTGGATTCCATAACTTTGGCGTACATGACAACTTGCAACCGAACTGCGCCATTGTTCGGTTGAGGGTGATGCGTCCCATGATGGGAGCCTTACCGTTCTTGTCCAATCCGCTCTTTTTAAGGTAGAGCAGCACCTTGAATTTTTCAACTTTCATCTGCTTACTTTTTTAGTTTGCAAAAATAATCAATCAGTAAGCATTCTCCGTCATTGAAAGTTGTGCAGAACAGTGCAACAAACACTGGTGACAAACTATTTGTTTTTCACCTCGTTAGCAGTGTTGGTTTCGGTAACTGACCGCTAACGGTTTGGTAACTGAAATAACTCAATAGACTGCTCGGCTTTGCTTTGCAGCCAATTGGCAGAATTATGAAATATTGCTCATTCTCAACCACTTGCAGTTCATTTCTCTCATATTCACTTTCCGTTGCTTTTGCTTAAATTGTGCAAAGCCTGCGACATACCTTCACACGATTTGCCACCGTATATGGAGATGAGATTTATGCCGGTACGTACGACGGCTTATATGTCATCAATGAAAAAACACAATCCGTCAAGCACTTCAGCCAAGACCTGCTCAACCCTTCCGGTCTGGCCGACAATATCGTGTATTCCGCTTACCGCGACCGCGAAGGAGGTTTGTGGATCGGTACGATGTACGGCGGAGTAAACTATTTGCCCAACAACACCTTCGCCTTTCGTAAGTATCTGCCCGGTTATCAGGAGAATTCCCTGTCCAGCAAGAGGATTCGGGAACTGACCGAAGACGGGCACGGGAACCTTTGGATCGGGACAGAAGATGCCGGACTCAACGTCATGTCGCTCGACGACCATAAAATTTGGCGTTATCCTCTCCCTCAGGCCAACTTCAACACCCACATTACGATTGTAGTCAGTGCTTATGGCGACAATATATATTGCAGTCTCTACAAAGACGGGCTGGTAGTCATCGACGACAAAGGTAAATCGACATTCTATAACTACAACGAACTTCACGTAGGCTCTGGCGGATGCAGCATTTACGCGCTTTACATGGACCGTGAAGGAACGCTTTGGGCCGGTTCGGACTTCGGCGTATTTTATGCTCCCAAAGGAACCTTTAAGTTTATAGCCCTCCCGGAACTGAAAGACCAATGGGTGTTCGATATCTTACAGGAAAAGAACGGTACGTTCTGGTTTGCCACGATGGGGAAAGGTGCCTGGAAGTATAATCCCCAAGACAATACATTCAAACATTACACGAATAAGGACGGGGCTTCCAACAAGACCCAATCCCATTCCATCAGTTCCAATTCCATCAGCTCGCTGATGCAGGACAGCAAAGGGAATGTCTGGTTCTCCACCGACCGTGGCGGCCTTTGCCGTTACAATCCGAAGGAAGACAACTTCACAAGATTCTCTGTAGAAGAAGGCATGCCGGACGATGTAGCCTACAAGGTATTGGAAGACGATTACGGCTATCTATGGTTCGGAACCAACAGGGGATTGGTCCGCTTTAAACCCGAAACGAAAGAAATCCGTGTCTTCACCGTACACGACGGCCTGTGCGGCAATCAGTTCAATTACAAGTCGGCGGTAAAAGGCAGCGACGGCAATTTCTATTTCGGCAGTATAGAAGGTTTGATTTCCTTTAATCCTAATATTAAGGAACAGACAGCTCCCGTACCTCCCATTTATATCACGCGCTTCTCCATCTTCAACGAAGAAGTGACGGTGCATACTCCCGACTCTCCTCTCAAACAGAGCATCATCGGGACGGATAAGATTGTATTGCCTTACAATCAGGCCAATATCAGCTTCGATATAGCCTTGCTTTCTTACTCTACGTCACAGACCAATGAATACTTCTATAAACTGGAACCTATCGATAAACAATGGATACGTACGAGAACAGAAAACAGTATATCCTACGCCAATTTGTCGCCGGGCAAATATATTCTGCACCTACGTGCCACCACGAACGAAGGCACACCGGAAAGTACCCAATATGCAACCCGTTCGCTGACCATTGTCATCTTGCCACCCTGGTATGCTTCCACATGGGCATACATCATTTATGCCATATTAGGAATTTGTGCGTTCGGTGACTGGTTCTACTGGTACCGGAAACACAAGAACGAACAATTCTCCGAACAACAGAAACTGTTTGAAATAGAAAAGGAGAAAGAACTCAATCAGAATAAGGTGGAGTTCTTCACGGAAATAGCACATGAAATCAGAACGCCGTTGACTCTTATCAACGGGCCGTTGGAAATCATACAGGAAATGCACATTCAGGACGAAAAACTGAACAAGAACCTGAATGTCATTGCTACCAACACGAAACGATTGCTTAACTTGGCTTCGCAGTTGCTCGACTTCCAGAAGATGGGTGCCAATAAACTGACCTTGAATTACGAAGTCGTGAACATATCCGAATTACTGCAAGAGACAGTCAACCGTTTCGAGCCGACTTTCACCCATCAACATAAAGAACTGAAAGTAGAGAAGTTCGAAAACGATATCATCGCTTGTATCGACAAGGAGGGTATAACCAAAATCCTGAGCAACCTATTCAATAACGCCTTGAAATACGGCAACCAGCAGATTTCGGTCAATTTGAGTAAATATGACGGCAACTTCTCGGTCAGCGTATGTAGCGACGGAGCTAAAATACCCGAAGAAAAAGCGGAGCAGATATTCGAGCCGTTCTTCCAAGAGGCAGAGAAAAAGAAAGAAAAACAAGGTGTCGGCATCGGCCTGGCTTTGGCGCGTTCTTTGGCTTTGCTGCATAAGGGGACGCTTATGCTCGACACACGTCAACCCAACAATACGTTCGTATTGACTGTTCCTCTCAACATGGAGGATATGATGGCCAACGGAAACAAACCGTTCAGCCAAGCCGACCTTCCGCTCAACGAAACCACTTCGGCTGATGAATACACCAAAGGCAATGTCATCCTCATCGTAGAAGACGAGGAAAGCATACGCAATTTCATGAAAGAAAGGCTTTCGCCGCTCTTCATCGTGGAAACAGCATCTAATGGCAAGGAAGCCCTCGACATCATACGAAAAGAACATATAGACCTCGTCATCAGCGACGTTATGATGCCGGAAATGAACGGTTACGAACTCTGTACCGCCATCAAATCGGACATCAACCTATGCCATATACCTATTATATTCCTTACGGCCAAGAATGACATAGACAGCAAAGTCAAGGGACTGAAGGTAGGTGCCGAAGCCTATATCGAGAAACCGTTCTCCTACGATTATTTGAAGGCACAGATCCTGTCCCTCCTCAATAACCGACAGAAAGAACGCGAGGCTTTCTCCAAACGGCCGTTCTTCCCCGTACAGAATATGCAAATGAGCAAAGAAGACGAAGAGTTCATGAACAAAGTCATCGAAGTCATCAATGCCAACTTGAAAGACGAAACGTTCAACGTAGAACGTATGGCGGAGGAATTGTGCCTAAGCCGTTCAAGCCTGCTACGTAAAATCAAGACACTATTCAACTTGTCTCCGATAGACTTCATCCGACTGATTCGTCTTAAAAAAGCAGCCGAACTCATTCAGGACGGAAAATACCGGGTAGGAGAAATCTGTTATATGGTAGGATTCAGTTCACACTCCTATTTCAGTAAACTTTTCTTCAAACAGTTCGGCATGACGCCTAAGGATTTCGAGAAGCAAATCTCGAATACCCGCAGCAAAGTCCGGAATTCACAAGAAATAAATATAGAAGATTTAATCCAAGGCAATAAGACAAACTCATAAAAAAAGTGGAATGCGTCAAACGTAGTATTTTATGAAGTACTACTTTTAGTCGGATTATTTTTCATCCTTTACATTTGCATGGTTAACTTAATAGTTACAATGCAGTCGATGGAAAATAATCCGACTTTTTTATAAGTAGTCACTAAATAAAATATTCACTGATCTATTATGAGAACAAAAGAACTATTCGGCCTGTTGCTGTGGAGCACGTTCGGCTCATTGCAAGCCTTCGCACAAGTAAGCTATCTGCATAGCGATACTCAGAATGCTGCCTGGACCGTAATGCCCGAAGAAGAAGTAGGAAAAGACATCGGGCCACTTATTCAAAACGGCTATCAACATCCTAAAGCCGTCAAAGCCATCGTGCCGGGCACGGTTTTTACGTCATACGTGACAGCCGGACTGGAAAAAGACCCTAATTTCGGAGACAACATACAGAAAGTCGACCGAAAGAAATACGACCGCAGCTTCTGGTATCGTACGGAATTTAAGATTCCGGCCGATTTCGACAAAGAAATCATCTGGTTAAACTTCGACGGAATTAACCGTAAAGGTCAAATTTACCTGAATGGTAACCACTTAGGAGATTTGGACGGTTTCATGCACCGCGGACATTTCAACGTAACCCAATTAGTAGACCGCAACGGTTCCAACACATTGGCCGTACTGGTCGATATTCCCCGCACTCCTTTGGCCAATCAGGGAAGCCCCAATTACCTTTCCAGCGGCGGATGGGACTGGATGCCCTACGTTCCGGGGCTTAATTCCGGCATCACCGACAAGGTTTGGTTGGAAAATACGGGAAAAAGCACGATTACCGACCCTTGGATGAGGTCGAAACTCGTCTCCCGTTCTCTCGCAGAACTTACCCTTCAAACCGAAGTCACCAATAATGGCGACTCCCAAAGCAAAACTATGGTAAAAGGTACCATCACTCCGGGTAACATTACTTTCAGTCAGGAAGTAGATTTGCAAGCCGGAGAGACCAAAACCGTCAAATTCGACAAGCGCTACTTTCCCCAAATGGTCGTGAACAACCCTAAACTTTGGTGGCCTAACGGATACGGCGATCCTCATCTCTACACTTGCCGTCTGGAGGTAGTCCACGAAGGCAAGACTTCTGAAACCGAAGAATTCCGTTTCGGCATACGCCAATATTCATACGATAAAAAGGATGGCGTATTTCATTTATACATCAACGGCGTCCCGGTCTTCGTAAAAGGGTCTGACTGGGGTATGAGCGAATACATGCTGCGCAGCAATCCCGAACATATCCGCACCTGGGTCAAGTTGAACAAAGAAATGAACTTCAACATGATACGAAATTGGCTCGGCTCGGTCACGGAGAAACAGTTCTACGAAAGCTGTGACGAACTCGGTATCATGGTGTGGGATGATTTCTGGATCAACTCCAATCCTAACCTGCCATACGACCTGAATGTCTTCAACAACAACATGATGGAGAAAATCAAACGTTTCCGCAATCATGCCTGTATTGCCGTCTGGTGTGGCGACAACGAAGGCACACCCGAACCGCCCCTTACGGGATGGATGGCTGAAAACATACGCACGTTCGACGGTGGCGACCGACATTTCCAACCTTGCTCCAACAATGGCGGCCTAAGTGGAAGTGGTCCATGGGATGCCAAAGACCAACGTTGGTACTTCACAGCTTATCCGGACTGCAAGTCGGGTAGCGGCTTCACACGCGGATGGGGCTTCCGCACGGAAATCGGTACGGCGGCAGTCCCCAATTACGAAAGCCTCGTGAAATTCATGCCCGAAAAAGATTTATGGCCCATCAACGACATGTGGAACCTTCACTATTTCGGTCAGATGGCTTTCAACGCCGGACCGGAGCGTCATACGGCAGTCATTGAGAACAGCTACGGCGGAGCGAAGGATGCAAAGGAGTTCTGTATGAAGTCACAATGGGTAAGCTATGAAAGCAACAAAGCCCTCTATGAAGGCTGGCTCGACCACATGTGGAATGATGCCACAGGGGTTATGCTTTGGATGAGCGGTGCATCTTATCCCAGCATGGTATGGCAGACTTACGACTACTATTATGACCTGACGGGAGCGTACTTCGGATGCAAACAAGCTTGTGAGCCGGTGCATATCTATTGGAATCCCGTAACCGAAGAAGTGAAAGTGGCCAACACGACCACAAAAGACTACGACGGACTGACGGCCGAAGCCACCGTGTACAACATGGACGGCAAACCTGTAGCCCGCTACAGCGAAAAGGCCACCATCAATTCTACCTCCAACGCCGTAGCACAATGTTTCAAACTCAAATTCAATACCGACCGTGATATTCTCTCATTGGGATGTCCGGCATACGCCTCTTCGACCAACCAAGGCGAACCGGCTTTTGTAACCGATGGCAAAGACGATACCCGTTGGGCAGCAGTCCGTGCCGACAACGAATGGATTTACGTAGACCTCGGCAGTGAAAAGCCGGTAGGCGGCGTGCGTCTGAACTGGGAAGCCGCATACGGCAAATCCTATAAAATACAAGTTTCCAACGACGCTAAGAGCTGGACAGAAGTCTACAAGACCGAAGAAGGACGTGAAGGTATCAACGAAGTGTTTTTCCCGGAAGAAATCAAAGCCCGTTACGTACGTATGTTGGGCATAGAATTAGGCTGGTGGTTCGGTTACTCTTTGTGGAGCATGGATGTATTGAGCGGCACGAAACCTTCTGAAGGGTTGAGCGACGTGCATTTCCTCCGCCTGACCTTAAAAGACAAAGACGGAAAGGTAATTTCCGAAAACAATTACTGGAGAGGTAACGAACGTACGAATTTCAAGGCGCTCAACCAACTCCCCGGTGTAAAACTGAACGTATCCTCCAAACTGGCACGAAAAGACGGAAAGGCAACGATACAAGCCACGGTCGGACTGCCCAAATCAGCAGACGCAGTAGCTTTCGGCGTACGTGTACAAGCCGTACGCGCTTCCGACGGCGAACGTTTGCTTCCCGCCCTCATGAACGACAACTATTTCACATTGATGCCGGGCGAGAAGAAGGACATCCAAATCACCTTCGACGAGTCACTCTTGCAAAACGATTCGTTCAAACTCATTGTTGAACCTTACAACAAAAAACTATAAACATTATCCGGGCGGAAAGAAATCCTGAAAGACTTCCGTCCGGGTATTTAAACTAAAAAAAATGAAAACGTTTCAAAACATTACACGTCGCATCGGCTTCTGTGCCGTGTTGGCCTGCACGGGTTTGCAAACCCCGTTACAGGCTAAAATCACACTACCTGCCTTTTTCACGGACAACATGATTATCCAGCAGCAGACTACCATGACTTTGTTCGGAAAAGCCAAACCGAACAAGAAGGTTAGTATCGAAACAAGCTGGAACAATCAGCATTATGAAACGAAAGCCGACGCACAAGGAAACTGGCAGGTTGCTGTATCCACTCCGACAGCCGGAGGTCCTTACCGCATCACATTATCCGACGGGAAAAAGACCGTATTGGAAAATGTCATGGCAGGCGAAGTCTGGTTCTGCTCCGGACAGTCCAACATGGAGATGCCGGTAGCGGGATGGGGAAAAATAAAGAACTACGAACAGGAAATCGCTGCTGCCGACTATCCCGGTATCCGGCTGTTTCAGGTGAAGAAACGCACTTCCGTGGCTCCTCTCGATGCTTACCAAGTGGAATCCACCATGGGCGGGTGGAAAGAATGCTCACCGTCCACGGTTCCGGAGTTTTCTGCCGTGGCCTACCTTTATGCCCGTGAACTGCACCAGAAACTGAATGTCCCCGTTGGAGTCATCGACTGTACTTGGGGAGGGACTCCGGCCGAAGCCTGGACTTCTTCCGAATCCCTCAAACAAGTCATGGGGTATCAAAAGAAAATCGGAAAGTTGGAAGCATTAGGTTTCGACCGGGACAAAATCATGGCTGAGTACGGAAAAGAACAAGCATCGTGGAAAGCCGAAATCAGCAAAATAGACAAAGGATACCAAAACGGTAAAGCTTGTTGGATCGGGGAAAACGTGGACGACAACGACTGGCAGCAAATGGAGCTTCCGGGTTACTGGGAAGGCAAAGGACTGCCCAATTTCGACGGCGTGGTTTGGTTCCGCAAGCAAATCGAAGTCCCCGCAGACTGGGCCGGAAAGGACCTACAGTTGAACCCGGGCACTATAGACGATGAAGACATTGTGTATTGGAACGGAGAACAAATCGCCAGTGGCGCAGGCTACAACGTACAGCGTCATTACACCGTACCGGCCCGTCTGGTCAAAGCCGGCAGGAACACCTTGGCCATCAAAGTCAGCGACAACGGCGGCGAAGGCGGCATTGCCGGAAAAGCAGAAGACATGAATCTCAAACTTTCCGACCAGGCTTCCCTGTCTTTGGCCGGAAGCTGGAAATACCGTGTAGGATGCTCCTTGGCCGACATGCCACCGGCACCGATATATCCAGAGCACTCATCTTTCCCGTCCGTACTTTTCAACGGGATGGTTCACCCGTGTCTGGAGTATCCCGTCAAAGGTGTCATCTGGTACCAGGGATGCAACAACGTGGGACGTGCAGAAGAGTATGAAAGCCTATTCCAGACACTTATCACCGACTGGCGCAAGCAGTTCGGACAACCCAACATGCCATTCTATTTCGTACAGTTGGCCAACTATCTGGACCGCAAGCTTGTACAGGCGGACTCACCCTGGGCTGCCCTCCGTGAGGCGCAATCCAAAGCACAACATCTGGCTCACACCGGTATGGCCGCCAATATAGACATCGGAGAAGCACACGACATCCACCCGAAGAACAAGCAAGAAGTGGCACGCCGTTTGGCCGTCATCTCACTGGCCGATACCTACGGACAGAAAATACCCGCCCAAGCACCGGTATACGACAACTATACGGTAGAAAACGGCAAGGTACGCATTTCGTTCACCATCCCTGCTATCGGCGAACGCTTCGAACAAAACAAAGACATCAAAGGCTTCATCATTGCCGGGCCCGACCATGTGTTCTACCCCGCCGAAGCCTATACGGAAGGCGACGAAGTGGTGGTCTACTCACACTATGTCAAAGTGCCGGTAGCCGTCCGTTACGGATGGGCCGACAATCCGGAGTGTACCCTGCGTACACCGACCAACCTGCCGGTAGCGCCTTTCCGTACCGACAACTGGTAAATCATCATTCAACAATAAACAAATCTTACAGCTTATGAGAATTAAAGCTATTTTATCTTTATGTCTGTTCACGCTGGCCACAGCAGTTTCAGCAGACGAGTTCATCAAAATCAACACGGACCAAGTCGGTTTGGTACTCCGCGCCGCAGACAACGGCAGGCTTTACCAATCCTATTTGGGCAAACGCCTGGCTAACGAAAGCGATTTGCAGCATTTGCCCAAAGGCAACGAGGCTTATCTGACCCACGGCATGGAGGACTATTTTGAACCGGCCATCGAAGTACACCACAATGATGCCAACCCGTCATTGCTGCTCAAATACGTGTCGCACACGTCCAAGAACGTACAGCCGGGAGTGGACGAAACGGTCATCACCTTGCAGGACGACAAATACCCCGTCACCGTGAAGTTGCATTATGTGGCCTATGCCAAAGAAAACATTATCAAAACCTTCACCGAAATCAGCCATCAGGAAAAGAAACCGCTGAAACTGGAACGCTATGCTTCTGCCATGCTGCACTTCAGCCGGCCGGCCTATTATCTGACGGAGTTTTCAGGAGACTGGATTTATGAGGCCACGATGAGCACCACTCCGCTGAACTTCGGCAAGAAAGTACTCGACACGAAACTGGGTGCACGTGCCAACATGTTCACTCCTCCCATGTTCATATTATCTTTGGACAAAGAATCTTCGGAGAACGAAGGCGAAGTGATTTTAGGAACTTTGGGATGGACGGGCAACTTCCGTTTCACATTCGAAGTGGACAACAAGAAAGACCTTCGCGTCATTGCCGGTATCAACCCGTATTTCTCGGAATACTCGTTGCCCAAAGGCGAAACGTTCCGTACTCCGGACTTCTACTTCACTTACAGCGACTGCGGACGCGGACAGGCCAGCCGCAACTTCCACGACTGGGCACGCAAATACCAGCTCAAGGACGGCCAGGAAGACCGCATGACCCTGCTCAACAACTGGGAAGCCACCTACTTCGACTTCAACGAGGACAAGTTGGTAGAACTGATGGGCGATGCCGTAAAATTGGGCGTGGACATGTTCCTGCTCGACGACGGATGGTTCGGAAACAAATACGAACGCCACAGCGACACCCAAGGATTGGGAGACTGGGACGAGACACAGCACAAGCTGCCTCATGGCATCCAGAAACTGGTGGACGAAGCAGCCAAACGCAACATCAAGTTCGGCATTTGGATAGAGCCGGAAATGGTAAGTCCCAAAAGCGAACTTTACGAAAAGCATAAAGATTGGGTGATTCACCTGCCCAACCGCGATGAGTATTATTTCCGCAACCAGATGGTGCTCGACCTGAGCAACCCCGAAGTGCAGGATTTCGTCTTCGGCGTAGTAGACGGGCTGATGACCAAATATCCGGGCATCGCTTATTTCAAGTGGGACTGCAACAGTCCGATTACCAATATCTACTCTCCGTATCTGAAAGACAAGCAGACTCATCTCTATGTGGACTATGTGCGTGGACTGTACAAGGTGCTCGACCGCATCAAGGCCAAATATCCCAAACTGCCGATGATGCTTTGCTCCGGCGGTAGCGGCCGTATCGACTACGAGGCATTGCAGTACTTCACAGAGTTCTGGGCCAGCGACAACACCGACCCCATACAACGCCTGTTCATCCAATACGGTTACTCGTTCTTCTATCCGGCCAAGTCCATGAGCGCCCACGTGACCACATGGAACAAGAACGCGAGCATCAAATTCCGCACGGACGTGGCCATGATGGGCAAGCTCGGTTTCGACATCAAGCTCAGCGACATGAGCGGCGACGACCTTACCTATTGCCAAGGTGCCGTGAAGAACTACAAACGCTTGCGTCCGGCCATCATGGAAGGCGACCTCTACCGTCTGGTATCTCCGTACGACGGTACGCGCAGCCATGCAGCCAATCAGTTTGTCAGCAAAGACAAGAACAAGGCCGTAGTCTTCGCATTCGACGTATATCCCGGCTACGGCGAGAAGATTCTGCCCGTACGTCTGGAAGGATTGGATGCCGGCAAACAGTATCGCGTGAAAGAAATCAACTTGATGCCGAACCAAGGCTCATCGCTCGAAGGTAACGACCGTGTATTCTCCGGCGATTACCTGATGAAAGTCGGACTGAACCTCCTCACCGGCAACAAGCTTTACAGCCGCGTGGTGGAAATCACAGCCGAATAAATCTTGAGACAGAAAAATGGAAATCAGAAGTTATATCATAGGGGTAGCCGCTGCGACATGCAGCGCGCTACCTTTTGCGCATAGCCTGGCATGGGAAGGAAATGTGTTGGTCTCCACGCCGCACACGTCCCTGCTTCTGCATGCCGGTGAAGGGCAAGACCTGCGCTTCGCCTACTTCGGCGACCGCATAGAAGAGAGCCAGATACACCAGATTCACGACGCATGGGACGGGCTGAACCGCACGGCATACCCGACTTTCGGCCAGCCGCCCCACCAGATTTTTGCTTTGCAGGCCGTACATGCCGACGGGAACTGGACTACCGACCTGACTGTGGACAAGGTGGAAACCTCTACCCTCGACAACGCCAAACTCACGGCCATCACGCTGAAGGACAAGGTTTATCCTTTCCAAGTGAAACTCTACTACAAAGCTTACAACGACATCGACATGATTGAGACGTGGAGCGAGATTTCACACACGGAAAAGAAAACCGTGGTGCTGAAACGTTTCGACTCCGGACATTTTCTGATACGGCGCGGTGACGTATGGATTTCGCATCTCCATGGCTCATGGGCTTCCGAAACGCACGTGACCACCGAACCGCTCACACCGGGCATCAAAATGATAGAAAACGTAGACGGTGCCCGTAACGGCCATCTCGACCACCCCGAAGTCATGTTCTCGCTCGATGGAAAACCGCACGAGAACGAAGGGCGTGTCATCGGAGCAGCCCTCTGTTGGAGCGGAAACTACTCCATCCGCATGGTGACGGACAATAATTTCGTACACCGTGTCTTTGCCGGCATCGACAGCGAAAGCTCGGAATACAAACTGGCTCCGAAAGAGGTATTCACTACTCCGAAACTGGCTCTCACCTATTCCGGAGAGGGTCTGAGCGGTGCCAGCCGCAACTTCCATCGCTGGGCACGCCACGCCGGCATGCTGTACCATGGCGACCAGGTACGTCCCGTGTTGCTCAACAGTTGGGAAGGTGTGTACCTCGATGTCAACGAACCGGCCATGGCCGAGATGATGAAAGACATCGCCGCATTAGGCGGCGAACTGTTCGTCATGGACGACGGATGGTTCGGCGACAAATACCGCCGCGTACAAGACAATTCTTCCTTGGGAGACTGGGTAGTAGACCGGAAGAAACTGCCGAACGGACTTGAGAACCTCATCCAAACGGCTGATCGGAACGGCATCAAATTCGGCATCTGGATAGAGCCGGAAGCCGTAAACAGCAAGAGCGAACTCTTCGAAAAGCATCCCGACTGGGCTTTGCAAGTCAAAGGACGGCCCTTGCAATACGGACGGGGCGGTACACAAATGTTGCTCGACGTATGTAATCCCGAAGTTCAGGATTTCATGTTCGGCATCGTAGACAATTTGCTCGGCAAGCATCCGCAGATTGCCTATATCAAATGGGATGCCAATGTGGAGTTGAAAAACTATGGCTCGACCTATTTGCCCCAAGACAAACAGTCGCACATATACATTGAATACCATCGCGGCTTGAACAAAGTGCTCGAACGCATCCGCGCCAAGTATCCCGACGTGCTGATTCAGGCCTGCGGCGGAGGAGGAGGACGTGCCAGTTACGGTGTCCTGCCCTACTTCGATGAGTTTTGGGTGAGCGACAACACGGATGCCCTCCAGCGTATCTACATGCAATGGGGTACCTCGTACTTCTATCCGTCCAACGCCATGGCACAGCATATCAGTGCCTCGCCCAACCACCAGACGGGACGTATCATCCCTATCAAGTTCCGTTGCGACGTGGCCATGAGCGGGCGGTTGGGTATGGAATTGCAACCCAGCAAGATGACGAAAGAAGAATACCAGCAAACGGCACAAGCCATCAAGGACTACAAGTCCGTACGCGACGTCATCCAGTTAGGCAATCTGTACCGTCTGGTATCCCCGTACGACGACAAAGGCATCGCTTCACTGATGTACACCGACGATACGGAAAACAAAGCCGTATTCTTCGCCTACAAGATGGAACATTTCAATAACCAGGTGATACCGCGCGTTTGCCTTCGGGGATTGGATCCGTCTAAAAACTACCGCGTACGCGAATTGAACGTCAAGACCGGCGGACAACCTTGTTTCCTGAACGGCAAAACGTTCTCCGGTGCCCTACTGATGAACACCGGTATCGAAATGCCGCTCGGCAGCGATTATGCCAGTTGCGTACTGGAACTCACTGCGGAGTAAACATTACATCCTTCCACACAGAAGGCTTTCTAAATCTGGAGTTTGTACTTTTCTCAAGGTACAAACTCCTTTTTTGTGGCACAACAGGAAAGGAAGACGAAAAATAACGCTATATTTGCAAGTACATCAACATAAGAATGCCATGGACTACAAAGAACTAAGGAACCCAAGCCAACCGGCCGACACACCAGACGGATTTGTCAGCGAAATACGCTCCATCATCGACCAAGCCCGATCTAATGCCGTGCGCAGTGTGGACTTTTGCAGAGTCAGAATGTATTGGAACATCGGTAAACGTATCTTCGAAGAAGAACAGCACGGAAAAGAACGTGCCGATTATGGAACCTACCTCATCAGGAATCTGGCCAAACGCCTCGAACCGGAATATGGCAGTGGGTTTTCGGTGCGGCAACTGGAACGTAGCAGACAATTTTACAGACTTTATCCGATTGCGTCCACAGTGCGGACGCAATTAAACTGGTCGCAATATAAGATGCTAATAGCCATTGCAGATGCAGATAAACGGGAATATTACGAACTCGAAGCTATAAACAACGGTTGGACCGGCCGCGAACTGGAACGCCAAATCAATTCCATGCTCTACGAACGTTTGCTATTGAGCAACGACAAGGAAGCCGTGTTGGCCGTAGCACGTAAGGAACGCATTCCGGAATCTCCCATGGAAATCATCAAAGACCCGATGGTCCTGGAGTTCCTCGGATTGGAACGCCAACCTGCATATTACGAAAAAGACCTTGAGAAAGCCATCATAACCCATATAGCAGACTTTCTGTTGGAACTGGGCAAGGGATTCTCTTTCGTAGCAAGACAGAAACGTATCTTAGTGGAAGATGACGAATATTTTGTAGATCTCATTTTCTATAACAGGTTATTACGCTGTTTCGTAATCATCGAACTGAAAACCGGCAAGCTCACCCACCAAGACCTCGGGCAACTACAGATGTACGTCAACTACTACGACCGCTATGAAAAGACACCGGACGAGAATCCAACTATCGGCATATTGTTATGTACCAGCAAAAACGACACCGCTGTCCGGTTGGCCCTACCTGAAAACAACCAAACCATACTCGCCAGCCAATATCAGCTCTATTTACCCTCTCAGGAACAACTTATCCGTGAAGTGAACGAAGCCAAGCAACATGTATATTCGGCATCACAAAGGAAATAAAGCATTAAATATTGTAACACTATCGTAACACGTATGACATCTTGAGTTCATATCGAATACCTACCTTTGTCGCCAAATCAGCACATCATGAAACAAATATCTATTTTAGCCTTGAGCATACTGCTTGCTCTCCCTGCCGTAGCCGACGAGGGGAAAGAAGGAAAACCCAAAACGGATTACCGACCGGTCGTCCACGGTACGCTACGTGGCAAATACGAGTACCAACCGGAAGAAAAGGCCGGACGCTTTCAAGTGCGCACCGCCCGGGTCAGCATCGAAGGAAAAGTCGCACCTGTGGTGGCCTATAAAGCCGAAATCGACTTGTCCGACGAAGGCAAAATCAAAATGTTGGATGCCTACACCCGGCTTAGCCCGCTGAAAGGCTTCGATTTCACCATCGGACAGATGCGCGTCCCGTTCACTATCGATGCCCACCGTTCCCCCCACCAGCAATACTTTGCCAACCGTTCATTCATAGCCAAACAAGTGGGCAACGTGCGCGACGTGGGAGCCACGCTGGGCTACAAGATAGGAGGTCCGCTGCCCCTCACCCTGCAAGCGGGAATGTTCAACGGTTCGGGCCTGACCGACCAGAAAGATTTCTGGACCAACAACATCAACTATTCCGCCAAAGCACAATGGCAACTGCCCAAAGGCTTTTCCGTCACGCTGAGCGCACAGAAAATCAGACCGGAACACATTTCGGTCAACATGTACGACGGCGGCATTACTTACCAGGCCGGAAGATGGATGATAGAAGCGGAATACTTGTATAAACACTATACCAAAGATGCCTTTCAGGACGTGAACGCCTTCGACGGATTCATTTGCTATGACCTGCCACTGAAAAAAGTATTCAGCAAAATCTCATTCCTCGGACGCTTCGATTACATGGGCGACCATAGCGACGGTACGGCCAACGAGAACGGACATCTCACACTGACCGATGCCGAACGCAAACGTATCACCGGCGGCATCACCCTGAGCATCGCCAAACCGTTCATTTCGGACATCCGTATCAATTATGAGAAATATTTCTACAACGAGGGTGCCACCCCCAAGGTTTCCGAGCAAGACAAATTCGTCATCGAATTCATGACTCGTTTTTAACTGTTTATCAACATCTTATAAAGTACAAATCGTTTGGCGCAGAATGAAAAATCATTCTGCGCCAAACGATTTATCAATCTCAGGAGATTGATTTCCCGTTCTCAGCCAATCGTTTTTTCGAGTTCCTTACCTCTTGAAACGTACCTCATAAAGGTCACGCCGGCGGTCTTTCAAATTCCTTACACCACCGTAAGTATGCAGCTCGCTCAGAAGGTCTAAATCGACATCGGACACAAGAATCATTTCCGTGTTTGGCGTGGCCTCCGCCCGGCGTCCGTCGGTGGGGAAAGCAAAATCGCACGGAGTAAACACACCGGATTGCGCATACTGTATATCCATGTTGTGCACGCGCGGCAGGTTGCCTACGCTACCGGCTATCACCACAAAGCACTCGTTCTCGATGGCACGGGCCTGGGCGCAAACCCGTACGCGCGAGTAAGCGTTCTGCGTATCCGTCAGATAAGGCACGAAGAGGATTTGCATCCCTTGGTCGGCCATAATGCGCGACAGTTCGGGGAACTCCACATCGTAACAAATCAACACGCCGATTTTGGCACAATCCGTATCGAACGTCTTCAGCATACTGCCCCCGGACAGTCCCCAGCTCTTGGTCTCGTCGGGCGTGACATGTATCTTCTCATACATCTCATAACTGCCGTCGCGACGGCACAGGAAGCCTACGTTATAGAGGTTGCCGTCGCGCTGCAAAGGCATACTCCCGGTGATGATATTGATGTTGTAGCTGATGGCCAACTGTAAGAAACGGTCGCGTATCTCATCGGTGTAACCGGCCAGTCCGCGAATGGCCTGCGACTCGCTCAGGTTGTTGAACTCCGCCATCAACGGTGCATTGAAATATTCGGGGAAAAGGATGAAATCGCTTTTGTAACCGGAAACGGCGTCTACGAAGAACTCTATCTGTTCGAACAAGTCGTCGATAGTGCGATAGCCACGCATCTGCCATTGCACCAGTCCGACCCTGACCGTGGTTTTGGCCGGAAGCGTCTCTGAAGTTTCGGGCTGATAATAGATATTGTCCCACTGGAGTAGGCAAGCGTAATGTTTGGACTCCTCGTCGTTGGGCAAGTAATTGGTCATGACCTTACGCACGTGGAAGTCGTTCGAAAGCTGGAAGGTCAGCACGGGGTCGTATATCTCACGTTTGCGCACCTGTTCGATATACTCCTTCGGCCTCATCTTGTCGGCGTATTTATGGTAGTTCGGAATACGGCCGCCGAACATGATGGCCTTCAGGTTCAGCTTTTCGCACAGCTCCTTGCGGTACTCATACATACGGCGTGCCAAGCGCAGGCCGCGGTAGTCGGGATGGATGAACACCTCGATGCCGTAGAGGATATTCCCCTTGGGATTATGCGTGCTGAACGTCTCATTTCCCGTAACCTTAGCGTATGTATGGTCTCCCTTCACCAAATCATAATCCACGATAATGGAAAGGGCACAACCGATAATCTTGTCATCGGCTACCGTCACCACCTGCCCTTCGGGGAAGATGCGTAACAACGTCTCTATCTGTTCATGGGTCCAAAACACATCGCTGCCGTCCGAATATACACGACGGAACGACTGGGCCAACTGTCCGTAGTCTTCTATCTGGAGCGGACGTACCTGAATTTTTGTGATACTTTGATTTTCCATTTGTTCGTCATATTTCACGCCCGCAAAGTTACAGCTTATTTCAAGGCCTTGTTCTCCATCCGACGGAAAAGTAAGCCGTTCCTTCATTTTTTATGCGTCCGAAAGCCTTTCACGGAAGAAAAAAGCTCTCTTTTTCGGAAAAAATAGCGAACTTTGCAGTCTATGTTTACCGTCATATTCATTTTATGGGGCAGCGCTACGGTGGGATACCTCCTGCGCCGCCACCCGATACCCGGCCTCGAACGGCTGATGACCTATACCGTATGGGGATTGCTCTTCCTGATGGGCGTGGAAGTCGGAGGAAATCCGACGCTGATGCAGGCCTTGGACCGCTTGGGATGGGAAGCCCTTATCCTCACGTTGTGCACAGCCTTAGGGTGTGCCTTGGCAGCGGCAGCATTATGGAGCGGAAGCAGGAGAACGATACCGGCCACCCAAACTCCTACAGTGGAAAAGGATGCCGGCAAAGGACTGCTTGCGCACAAGCACCGCCTCGTGGCATTATGGCATCAACTGGCCGGAAGCTTCACCATCGTGGCGTTTTTCGCGCTCGGATGTGCCTTAGGCGTTTCTCACTGGCTACCTCCCCTCCCCGCCGAAGCCGGATTCTACGCCTTGTGTCTCTTACTCATCTGCGTCGGGCTTACCGTCGGGCAAAGCAACGAGATACGCCAAAGCTTGCGCCGCATAGACAAACGTCTGATGTGGCTACCGGTTCTGACGATAGTCGGGACATGGGCCGGAGCCGTAGCGACAGCCTGCCTGCTGCAAGGGCGCAGCTTTACCGACTGGCTGGCCATCAGTTCCGGATTCGGTTACTATTCCTTGTCGAGTATCCTCATCACGGAGGCACGCAACGCGGAAATGGGTACCGTTGCCCTTATCTATAATATCCTGAGGGAACTCATGGCCTTGCTCTGTGCTCCGCTGTTCCGGCAGTTTTTCGGTCCGTTGGCTCCCATCAGCGTAGGAGGAGCCACAACGGGGGACACCACTCTTCCGATAATATCCCGCACGTGCGGACAGACCTTCATCCCCCTTTCCATTTATCATGGTCTGACGATCGACTTCACCGTTCCGTTCCTCGTCCCGTTCTTCTGTTCATTATAGCCCACAAAAAACCGGAGGCATATTTCCATTCGAGAAATATGCCTCCGGTTTTTATATGAAATCCGCCAAGCGGGTTATTTCATCACTTTCACGGTCTGGGTATCCTTACCCACAAACTGCAACAGATAAACTCCGTCTGTCAAAGCCGTTGCCGAAATTTCTTCCTTACCGTTCCCGGAAAGAACATGACTATCCACTTGCTGACCGGACAAGGTGTACACTTTCACTTGCACGTAGTCCGTAGGATAAGTTACCGTAAACTTACCGTTCGCATAAGAAGCATTGACTTTTCCGGCCGCATTAATCTCACTGATGCTCAAAGCGTCATCGGCTGCGTCACGGTCACCTTGATAAACCACAATATCACGAGAGAAACCGCGGTCGTCCTTCAAGGTCAGAGTAGCTCTGCGCCCTTCGAGCAACCAGTCCTTGCTCGTGGCTTTCAGACTCATGCTGAAATAGTTCTTGCGGTTAGCATCCGTCCCGGCTTGCACCGGTTGGGTTACGGTAAGCCAGTCACCGTCTGTAGACTCGGAAATTGAAGCGGAAATGGTTGTTCCGGAAGAAGCCGTTCCAAACCAGTCCATCAACAAGTAATTATGGGTCTCACCGTCGATATTGAGTTCCAATTCATCTTGCTGAACGATTGTGGCAGTGGCATCATCTTCGCTCATAATAATATAAGGTGTGGCCACAAACATGTGAATGTCCAAGGACGTGTTGTAGGTAAACTCATATTCTTTTCCTTCGGTGTCCGTAGCGATAAAAACATACTGACAGAGCTTTCCGGCAAATTCACCGGTAGTCGGTACGTAATAAGCAGTGTTTTTGTCGGGATTCGTGAGTTCCGCACGATTCAACTGATGCATCAAAGCCCACTTTGTCCCGTCTTGCGGGCCGGTAATCATCACATAAAACTCATTCTTCACCAAAGTTGTCGGAGTCTCAGTATTGACATTGATATCCCACAGTCTTAACGAAGAAGTAGACTGATTCAACTCCGGCTTAGCCTGAAAGCTTCGAAGCTTTTTATCTTCTTCGCCCACAACTTCGACCCAGTCGATTTGGAATGTCTTATTCGACAAATCGACCGAAGCCGGTGTCATGACATAAAAGTGTGTACCCCACAACATGATTCCCCCCTTGGTCGGCGCGTCGAACCACTCGACATAGGAAGACTTATACATATTGTCCGCACCGAACAGTACGTTATTCCAAGGATCCGTAGAACTCATTGTCGTATAATAAGTATCCACAAACGGTGTGGCATCGGCATCTACATTGTAGACATAAGCCATCAGAGATGCAGCCACCATTCCGGGTACCTTTTTATGGGTCGTGGCGTCGATATGGGCTCCCAACTGATAGGTTGAATCCGCAGAACCAAGCGTGGCAGTCAGCACCGGCGTATCGAAATAAAAACCGTTGTTCGGGAAGTAAGGACGCATGCTTAAAGAATCTTCCGTATAAGTAGAGCCTCCGAAAGCCCATGAGAATTCGTCGCACAAAGGCGTTGTATTGTGGAACGTCAGTGGACGGTCGATGTAAGCCAACACACCGCCTTCGGCATAGACTGCCTGTCCGTTGCCGTCTTGTCCTAAAGCAATACCGGATACCAAGTTATACACACCTTTATTTACGGCATAGCTCGTGCCGGGTTTCTGATTGTTCGTACCGGAAATACGGGCATTCTTCTGAAAGCGTTGTGAGGACGTAGCATTCATGTGGTTCACATTGACTACTTTTCCTGCCTGCGCTTTGAACGTAGGTAGATTACGGGATGCCACCTGAAGGGGTGAAATTTCTGATTCGGCCTGCATCCGAGTTGATAAAGGAGCTACTTGTTGCAATGACTGAGCCTGTACCGACAATGCTGCACAAGCGCAAGCCACAGCCCAACTTCCTTTGAATATTTTATTCATATACATATTGATAATGATTTTTAGCGTTTTACTTGATAATGAATTTGCCGTTCATCTTAGCCTTGCCCTCAACCTGATAAACATACAAACCGGCAGAAAGTTCGTCCAATGCCAAAGTTCCTTCCTGACCGGCCAAAGCAAAGCTCATTACCTTCGCACCGTTCGTTGTATAAATAGAAAGCGTATGGGCTGTATGGTCGGCAAAAACGTAACTCAAAACATTACCTTGTACAGAAATACTTTCAGACTTACCCATTGTCTGTTGAACAGACAATGCCGGATCGTTAGTCATGACCAAAGTGAAACTAACCTTATTGGCTTCCTGTCCTTCATACCATGCGGAAACCACAACGTGGGTGGTAGCAATAGCACCAGCCTGCAAAGCACCCGCATTCCAATGAATCTGCATATCTACAACCTCATTCGCTGTCCATTCGCCATTCTTCTGAGCGACATACCCCTTATTGGCATCCGTTGTAACACAGTCATCAATGGCGCAAAGTTCAACGGAAACTTCATCTAAAGCCTGAATACTTACATAAACGTTAGCAGCAACATCGCTCGACAGGTCAATCTCCGGTTCGAACTTAGTAACTCCAAAAGGCAGTAATTTTTCATTCACATCCCGTGAATAGAATGTCGAACCGTTTTCGATGGCAACCCCATCATGTGAAAAAGTCAACGTTTGAGCCATTCCTGCCATTGCGCAGAAAACAGCCACCAAAGAAGTAAAGAGTTTTTTCATACTTTTATTCCTAATTAAATTAATATTATTTTCTTATTTTAGTTCACATTCAGCCGCTTGCATTACACCTTCGGCATCATTATAAACAAAAGCCACCACGGAAAGATTCTCTTTCACCCAATTGGACTTCACCCTTATACCTCGTTCCAACGTCTGATGAACATTCTCTTGCAAGGCGACATCTTCACCCCACGTCCCGTTTACACAGGCGCGGAACACATGATTATGCACATAATTCACATCCAGGTTCGGCCCGTTTTGCTGCAAAGCCGTAATGTTACTTTCCGTAATCCAAAGCTGCAACTTACCGTACACCATGGCAGAAGGATTCAACTCCACGGTAATGGCAATACTGTCTTTACCGGGAACCGTATCAGCCGAAAGCTCAATGGCCACCTTCGTATCTTTAGCCAAAGCCTCGCGCACTGCCGTTCCCCATTTATCATAATTGCAAAGCCCTCCGCTACGATTGATAATCCCGGTTGGCAAATCGGAAGCTCCCCATTTAGCTGCATAGATGTTTCCTTCCGGTTGCATCAAACCTACGATAGTGGGATACTGCCCCTCCATAATACCGAACACGTCCGTAGCGTGCACACTTACAGCAATCAAAGAACTGCCGTATTGCGCCTTCAGGCTGTTGATCGTGGCATGTGCTGTGGGACAATTTGAACAAAATTGCCCCGTAAAATCTTCCAAAAGGACATTTCGCTTGGTTTCTACCTGAGGCAAAGAAATATAACGCTCTCCTTCGGACACCTCATCGCAGGCTGTAAACAAGGCGGCAAAGCCTAAAAAGGCTGTATACAATATACTTTTCTTCATGTCTCTTGCTTAAAAATTATAATTGTAAGATACCTGGAAACCACGGCTTGCCGGCACATAACGGCAAACCCCGCCTGAACAGTTGTAACCCGCCCGCGTACGCCCGTAACCGGCCATCAAACGGTGTGCTTTGTAATTGAATGTCACAGACCCCATATAATAATGAAGGTTCGTTGCTCCATTGTTCCACATGTCGCTCACCGTAAACATGAAGTAAGGCAGAACGGAAAGTTCCAGCAGTCCGTAGGTCCAGTCGCCTTCATCTTGCTTGGTAGCCAGATACTGAGCCTCGGCACGCAAAGTCAGCTTTTTGTTAAACTGGTATTTACCTTCGGCCACAGCAATATTAGACTTAATCGTACCGCCGTGTCCTTCTACCACATCTTTATTGTAACGCTGGTTCATGTACATCAAGTTCAATTTAAAAGCTTTGGTCAGTTTCTTTTCCATCTGCAAATTGATGTCTTGATAGTAAGTTTCTCCACCCACTTTGAAGAATTTGGATTTATAACCGTCCGTTCCGTAAGTGGAGCCATTGAATTCCTCAACCGGGTCTTTGTCCAACGAACGAATATGACTGACATTCAATTTCAATTTAGTTCCATATTTACCGCCTAACGCCGTATTACGCTTGAAACTGTAACCGAATTCACCCTGAAAAGCCCATTCCCCTTTCGCCGCTTGCGTGGCGTAGGGATAAAGAGCTGCCAAAGCATAGGTATGTTGATAGGCAAAGGCCGGCATATTGTTGATAAACACCGAGGTTCCGACCATGGAACGCTGACTGCGGTAAGACATATCCTCACTGCGCTTCACTTGCACCAAGGCACTGGCTCCTCGTTTGGAATAAGAAGCCGAAAGCATCAGGGCATTACCACGGTGGTAAATATATCCGTTATCGAAAGAAGGATCCTGGCTTTTCCAGGCATACTCGGCCAACACACTATAGTTTCCTTTTTGGAAGCGCGAACGTACATCGAAAGCACCGACAGTCGTAGGCAAATCCAAGCGATAATTAGTACCGGACACAATGATATCCTCATCTCCTTCCTGTTTGAGGACTCCAGACGCCCCTACCATCCACGTAATACCTTTATCACGCATCTTGCTACTGTATTGCTCCAGATTCATTTCCAAATCGGCACCGCCGACCCAAGCGCCATGTTTCCAATCCCAATACCGACGCTGCAAACCACCGAGAACCTTAAACTGTACTCCCTTCCACGCCGTCACGTTCAACCTCGCTCCTCGAAGAGAATTGTCGATACCCAAACTGCGTTCCTCGTAAGTACGGAATATGAAACCGCTTCCGAACTGGTCGTAAAAATCACCGACGGTCACATCAAAACCGAAATCACTTACTCCCTTTAAGTAAAGATGAGGTACTCCCCAACCTTTGAAGTCGGCTTCAAAACCGGGCAAGGGGTATTCCGTAAACTCCAAACGGGCACCTGCCTCTACGTTTTTGCTCATCAAACCTAAATCTACATAAGTGTTGGTTAACGCCCAATCGTCATAGCTGCCTGTACCAATCTTTTCATCCTCCTCGGGAATCAGCACATCGCTCTGTATGCTCCCGTGCAAAACGACTTTTCTTTCATGCTCCTGCGCATGTGAAGTAAAGGCCAACAGCCCTGCGCAGAACAAGGCTATCGGCTTTCCATATCCTTTCATTTATACCTTATATATTATAGGTGAAAATCACTTCTCTCCAATCAATTCACGTACCTTTTCAATTAAATGACTCTCGGCTCCGTCGGTGTAACCGCTACGTGATTCAGCTATTTTGCCCTTGCCGTCTATAATAAACACATGGGGAATCATCTGCACACCCATTGCCCGGCGAAACTCACTGTTAGGATCCAACAAAACTTCATATTCCCAGCCTTCTCCATCGACCATCGGCTTCACTTTGTTGATATTCTGTGCCTGGTCGATCGAAACGGCTATCACTTTCATTCCCGTCTCCTCCTGCCAATCGGCATATTGCTCATGTATAGCTTTCAACTCACGGTTACACGGCTTACACCATGTTGCAAAGAAACTGATAACGAAAGGTTTTCCATTATTACTTAATTCTGCAGTATTTACAGTTTTTCCCTCCAAATCTTTCAACTGTACGGAGGGTAACTGTGCATAAGCCCCCAGGCTAACCAAACACAGTGCAACGGCACTCATGAGTTTACTTAATTTCATCATATCCTTATATTTTTTTGCAAAAGTACGTTTTTTCTATAATATAGCCATCTTTCTGTCTCTTATACACATCTCCGAGCCCACGAGACATGCGCAGATCTCGTA
>OWJK01000478.1_pt1 | contig 20703 bp, 18 predicted proteins | sample 1732911 | NCBI WGS metagenome assembly OWJK01 (sample SAMN05065767, study PRJEB22554) | human gut metagenome | biome: ENVO:2100002; feature: ENVO:00000062; material: ENVO:00002003 | host: Homo sapiens | place: USA
GTATGCATAAAGGGAAATTAACAAATGTTAATCCCCCAAGAATTACAACTGAGCCCTCTGGGGGGGCGGTTCAGTTTGAAAACTTGGGGCAATCTGAAAAGTTGTTTCGGCTTCAAAAGAAAGTTGATAAAAGTTGCTTTCACGCATTGCATGTATTGAATCCTTTTGTTTATCAATGTTTCGGTGTGAAAGGAGACCGATAATGTTCATTTCACACAAAATCTACCCCGTCAGGGAGCATGTTTTACATGTACGTTCGCATGTACCTCCAAAAAGACAAGGACATTTTTTTTAAAGACCAAGAGCTTTCCCAAAAAGACCATAGTCTTTGTAAAAAACTTCAAGACCTTTTTGAAAAAGTTGGAAGAGTTTTCAGAAAACTTCAAAGTCTTTTCGAAAGGTACACTACAGCCTTTTATAATAGCACTCAATTTCCATATATCTTTCATCAACCGTGGATTGGCTTTATTTTAGATTTTAATTTATCGTTGAATCGAAAAAATACATTAATTTTGTTCGTTAAACGCATAATAGCAATAAAACAATGAGCAATATTTTGAAGTTGACCTTAATCTGTAGTTTGATATTCCATGTCTTGATGGGGAAAGCTGCCGGAGTCGGAGAATTAAAACAAATAAAAGAGAACTACAGGCAGATGTTAATACCGTCATCCATAGAGCAGGATTCATTGCTTTCGGATTTGATAAAGATAAAACCGGAAAAGGAGATGTCTGATCAGGCGGTAGTGGAGTTGCACCAACTTTATCCTTTTGATTTGAAAAAAATAGATGGTTATCTGTCATTGATGTCGGCAGACGGTTCGTGGACTGACATTAATTATGCAGATACTAAGCGTTCAGGCTGGGAACCTAAACTCCATGCGGAACGAATATTGGAACTGTCGAAACTGTATTATTCAAAAACTACAGAGCATTATCATTCGGAAAAGGTAAAAGAGGCAATTCATTTAGCTTTGAAATATTGGTTTGATACCAAGCCTCGTTGTCTGAACTGGTGGTATAATCAGATTGGTATTCCTAAAACACTGGGAGCTGCTTTTATTTTATTGGAAGAACAGTTGACAGAACAGGAGCACCGGGCTGCTGTAGCGGTAATGGAGAATGCTAAGTTCGGGATGACGGGACAAAATAAGGTATGGTTGGCCGGAAATGTCTTGATTCGGGCTCTTTTGCAAAATGATGCAGATTTAGTGAAGGCTGCGCGAGATGCTATTGCCTCGGAAATTGTATTGGGTAGAAAGGAAGGGATTAAAGATGATTGGAGTTTTCATCAGCATGGTCCGCAGCAACAATTCGGAAATTACGGATTGTCTTTTGTCACGGGAATGAGTTTCTTCTTTCAGCTGTTCAAAGATACCGATTACGAGTTCACCGGACAGCAGAGGGAAATATTGGTTTCGTTGATTGACAAAGGTTATAGATGGGTGATATGGAACAGATATATGGATGTCAGCTCGTTGGGACGGCAATTCTTTCATAATGCTCAGATACATAAGGCATATAGTTTGGCATTTGCTGCTGAAGATATGGGATTGGCAGGTTTTCCTGCGCATGGTAATACGTTGATAGGTCATAAACATTTTGATGATTCCGATTACACGGTTCATCGTAGCAAAGATTGGATGTCTTCGGTTAAAATGGCTTCTCGCAGGGTGATTGGTACGGAGTTGGTAAATGAGGATAATCTGAAAGGATATTACTTGGGAGACGGAGCAACTTATTATTATGTTCGGGGAGATGAATATCTGGAAGTATTTCCTTTTTGGGACTGGCGGAAGATACCGGGTGTCACTTCGTATGAGGATATTGCACCGATGCCTAATGTCAATGTGACAAGGTCCGGGAATAACAGTGATTTAGTGGGTGGCTTGAGTAATGGAAAAATTGGAATGACAGCCATGGAGTTGAATCGTGACGGACTGGAAGCGCATAAAGTATGGTTATTTGCCGATAAATTTGTTTTCTGTTTGGGGGCCGATATTCATTCAGATACAACTTTGTGTGTAACAACTTCCATAGATCAGCGTTCAAAGAGTGGAGAACTTTATGTTTGGAATAAGAAGAAATGGAGTGTAATTACAGGAGCAGAAGCGTTCCGGCAAAAAGATTTGCGCTTTTTTCATGATGCTGTCGGTTATATTGTTTTGGACGGGGATACATGTGTGGCACAATCGGAAGAACGCGAGGGACGTTGGAGCGATTTTATGGGAATGTATACGCCTGCTACTCTTCATGGAGAAGTGGCGGCATTGCATTTGCGTCATGGTGTGAAACCGTCGGGTGCTTCCTATCAATATATTGTTCTTCCTGCCGCTACAAAGAAGGAGGTGGAAGAGTTTGATCCAAAGATGATTAGAGTTATTAAAAATGATAAGGTTGCTCAAGTTGTTTCTTCTCCTTCATGTGGAGAAGGATATTGGATGGCTGTTTATCAATCAGAAAATTTTGATATCGAAGGATTGTTTTTTAAAGCGGTTCTTCCGGGTATTTATTATGTAGAGAAGGGATTGGGAGGTCTGGAAATAAAATTATCATCTCCCTTTAGAATTTCGAAATAAATAAATTGCAATGCAGTTATATAGCCGAAAGGAAAGTATTGAACGGATGAATGACTTGGCCGGCAAGGGTAGGCCGTTTCTTTTTATCATAGACTATAAACAAGAACATTCCTATGTGGAGGAAATCAGTGAGATTGATTCAAGTTTTTGTCAGTATAGTTTTAATGGGATAACCAATGTAGAAAAGAGGTGCGAAGAATATGACGGAATGTTAATATGGGAGACTGCTCCACCGGCTTTGGAAGAGTATCGCATTGCTTTTGATGTGGTGAAGAATAATATATTGGCAGGTAATAGTTATCTTACTAATCTGACTTGTCAAGTTCCGGTTAAGACTAACTTGACGCTTGAAGCTGTTTTTCGGTATTCCGAGGCAAAGTACAAGTTATGGCTGAAAGATACGTTGGTTTGTTTCTCACCCGAAATCTTTGTCCGCATCGAAGAAGGAAAGATAAAGTCGTTTCCCATGAAGGGTACAATTGATGCTTCACTGCCTGATGCATGTCGGCTTTTGATGGATGACAGGAAGGAAGCGGCCGAGCATGCCACTATTGTAGATTTAATTCGGAATGATTTGAGTATGGTATCGGAACAGGTGACCGTTACCCGTTACCGTTATTGTGATTGTCTTGAAACTAATAAGGGACCGATACTTCAGACAAGTTCTGAAATTTGCGGGGTGTTGCCTGAAGATTATTTGTCACATATCGGAGATATTCTTTTCAGGCTCTTGCCTGCCGGCTCCATAACCGGCGCTCCAAAGCCGAAAACAATGGAAATTATTGCTGAGGCCGAAAACTATGAACGGGGCTTTTATACCGGGGTAATGGGATATTTCGATGGACGGAATTTGGATAGTGCCGTGATGATACGTTTCATAGAACAGGAGAACGGACATCTTTATTTTAAAGCGGGTGGGGGCATTACCGGCAAAAGTGTTTTGGAGAGTGAATACAATGAAATGAAACAGAAAATATATGTACCAATTTATTGAAACCATACGGATAGAGAAAGGAAATGCCTGCAATCTGTTTTATCATAATCGGCGGTTAAATGAGGTCCGTAGGTATTTCCGGCCGGAATGCGCACCCTTGCAGTTGGAAGATTATCTGCACTTGTCTGCTGATATGAATGGTGTGAAATGCAGGGTGGTATATACGGAAGAAGGCATAACGGAGGTATCTTATTCTCTTTATGAGATGCGACCTGTCCGGTCTTTGCGTATGGTGTGTTCGGATACTATAGACTATTCTTTCAAGAGCACAGACAGAAGAAAGTTGAATAGTTTGTTTCAGATTCGTCAGGATAAGGATGATATATTAATAGTGAAGAATGGGTTATTGACAGATACTTCAATTGCTAATATTGCTTTATATGACGGGAATGACTGGTATACTCCCTTGCATCCTTTGCTGAAGGGAACCAAGCGGGCGGAATTGCTGGATAAAGGCGTATTGAAAGAAAAAGAAATAAAAAAGGAAGAACTGTCATCTTTTTCGGCGGTAAGATTGTTTAATGCAATGATAGGTTGGGGAGCCATAGAGTTTCCGGTTGCCAATGTGTCTGACTAGATTGTTAATCGCAGGCATTTTTTTGAGAGTTTCTTTTGTTTCCTTAAATAATTTGCTATATTTGCAAAAAAAATATAAATATAGGTAAGGTATGAGATTGCGGACAGTTGCAAAATTAGGTGTAGTGCTTTCTGTTGTATTGTTCTGTATAGCAGTTGGTTTTTATGGATTTACACGATTGAGCATGACCGATAGAGGTCGGGAGTTCAATCTCTTCTCCTTGGTACCTTCAAACAGTATTGGTGTTTTGGAAAGCGATAATATCAATTATTTTTTAAATGATTTTCCACAACTTAATTATAGCAATGAACTGGGAGATTTTCAGTTTCCCGGTTTATTCAATTTTATTCTTGGGGGATTGAATGAGTATGCCACTCAGAAAGCACATGGCCTGAGCAGTCGGATGAGCCGTTTATTGGTAAGTTTTCATGCTCCGGGGTCTCCGCGTGATCAGGTTGTATATTTCCGCATGGGTGCAGGAGACGAAAAGTTACTTGCCGATATGTTGCAAGAGCGTGCTCCGGGTGAGTTTCAGCCGAAGAAAGAAAAATATAGAGGAAAGAATATTTATATTTATCCTTTGAATAATAATGAATTTTTGGCTGTTTATAGTGGGTCAGGTTTCTTTGTCGCGAGTTATCAGAAGCGGTTAATAGAAGAAGTTATAGATGCCAAGGAGGACGAAACGGCATTGAGTGATGATGAGGTATTCTCGAAGGTATTTGAGAAAAAGAAGTCTCATAATTTCCTCACATTATATGGTCGTACGACTTCGATGCCTTTCCTGCAGAATAATAATCGTTGCTGGAGTGAGTTTGATTTTCATATGAATAGTGATGTGGTATATCTTACGGGGGATACTTTTATGCCTGATACTTGCAGCTGTACTTCCGAATTTGTGGCAAAAATGCAGTCAGTGCCCGATGTCAAGGAAGACAGCATTGTTATTTCGGGCAATAAAGATTCGATGAACGGGTATATGGATGAAGCAATAGAAGAAAACGACGGTAGTGGTCGGACACTGTTTGACGAGTGTGTGGCGAATCTTTCTCGTGACGCTTCTTTCATGTTAGTGGCCGATATGCATAAGGTTTCTGAAAATCCTGAGCGTTTTCGCCCTTATCTGCCGCCGTTTATTTTAGAGAATGCTACTTTATTTCATTCATTTATTCTGTCTACCCAACTGTCAATTTCTGAGGACCGTCTTTCTCATATTATGGTGCTGACGTACAAGGACTAACGTAGCTTATGCTGATGAAAGTGTGGAGCTACTTTTGTCCGGAAGTAGAATAAAGAAATAACCGTTAATACTGCTCCGAATAAATAAGCTATTTTGAAAGTGGCTATTTGTGCGATATATCCGCCTGCCAGCATACCCACTCCTATACCTACATCCCATGAAGTAAGGTAAGTGCTGGTAGCTGTACCTCGTTGGCTGTTGGGAGCCAGATTGACAAACAATGTATTGAATGCCGGAAACATGGTTCCAAAACCGATACCCAGTAATAAAGCTATGAAAAAGAAGAAATAGGTAGTCCACTGTAGGCTGAAGTCGATTAACCACCCACAGGCACTCAGCCCGAAAAAGCAGAAACAAACCAAATAAAGTCCGGCTTCGATAACTTGTGTTATCTTGCCACGGTCAACCAATCGTCCGCTGAATAGTCGGCTGGTAGCCATTCCAAAAGCCATAAATGTGAAAAAGAAACCTGTTTCAGCCGTAATTCCTATTTGTTGCGAATACATGGCAATATAGTTGGAGGTCATTCCGTAAGGTACGGACAGTAGTAACAGGCAGATTCCGGCAGGAATGCCTTTCAATAAAATAAATCGGTCGAGCGATATCGGTTCTCTTTTCACGGGCTCTTTGACGGGGGTTTTCACCAATGATGCCATGACCAGTCCCAAAGCGCAACTGACCAGTGCACACCAAAATATCACTTCAAAAGAGTATGCATTATGTAGAAATAGTCCTACCATCGGGCCGATGCTCATTGCCGTGTTGTTCATCATTCCATAATATCCCAGTCCCTCTCCACGCCGTGAACTGGGCATGATGTCGATGACTACCGTGTTTCCTGCTACTGTGACCGTTCCGAAGGCTAAGCCGTGGAAGATGCGGATAAGTGTGAATAAAGTGAGGGTGCCCGCCAACAGATATCCGCCGAAGGCAGCCGTAAAAAGAAAATAAGCTAATAAATAAAGCGGTTTTCTGGCAAAAGTATCCAGCAGATAGCCCGAAAACGGACGGATACATAAGGCAGCTATTGTGTAACATGAAAGGATAATACCAATGGTTCCTTTTTCGCTGTTAAATATCTCGGCTAAATAGAACGGCAGTACCGGCATTAGTAAATAGAAACCAAAGTAGAGCAGAAAGTTGGCTGCGAGAATTTCTATATAGTTTTTTGTTACTAGCTTATCTTTCATATATTGTCATATAAAGAAACTATTAACAGACAAAAGAATGTTCCGTCTATTAATCGTTTTATGAAATTCAAAACAAAGACTGATTAATTGGCAGCTTCGAACTCTTTTAAGAAACGTGTATCATTTTCAGAGAACAAACGCAGGTCGTTTACGCGATATTTCAGGTTGGTGATACGTTCGATACCCATACCCAATGCATATCCTGAATAAACTTTGCTGTCAATGCCGTTGGCTTCCAGTACATTCGGGTCTACCATACCGCAACCCAAAATTTCTACCCAGCCGGTTCCTTTACAGAACGGACATCCTTTTCCACCGCAGATATTACAGCTGATATCCATTTCCGCACTTGGCTCGGTGAAGGGGAAGTAAGAAGGACGTAAACGGATTTGAGTTTCGGCACCGAACATTTCCTTCGCAAATAAAAGCAATACTTGTTTCAGGTCGGTGAATGACACGTTTTTGTCAATATAGAGAGCTTCTACCTGATGGAAAAACGCATGTGCACGATAGCTGATAGCCTCGTTGCGATATACGCGCCCCGGACAAATAATTCGGATGGGTGGCTGGGTGCTTTCCATTACCCGGCTTTGTACGGATGAAGTATGCGTGCGTAAAATGACATTGCCCTGTACATGCTCAGGGTTGGCTTCAACGAAGAAAGTATCCTGCATATCGCGTGCCGGATGATCTTCGGCAAAGTTCATGGAAGAAAAAACATGCCAGTCATCTTCTATTTCCGGTCCGTCGGCAATACTGAAACCGAGACGGTGGAAAATATCGATAATTTCATTCTTGACAATACTTAACGGATGGCGGGTTCCCAATTCGATAGGATATGCCGTGCGGGTAAGATCCATTTCAGCGGCACCGTTGTCTTGTGTTTCAAAAGCTTCCTTCAATGTGGATATACGTTCCTGAGCCTTGTTTTTCAGCTCATTCAGTTTCATTCCCACTTCCTTCTTTTGGTCGGCAGGTACATTGCGGAAGTCTGCCATCAACTCATTAATTGCTCCTTTTTTACTGAGATATTTAATACGGAGGGCTTCTAATTCCTCTGCATTAGCAGCGTGTAAGCCTTCAATTTCCTGAAGTAATTGTTCTATTTTAGCTAACATACTTTCTTCTTTATTTTTTTAATGACCGCAAAGTTAGCGAATTAAACCGAATATTTTGCTGAAAACTAAAAAAAGAGATACTTTTGCATTGATTTTTTCTAAAAATAGAAAATGAAGAAACTGATTATCGGAGTTTGTCTGCTTGTGCTGATTAGCTCCTGTGGAGGTGGTAAAAAGAAAATAGACCCCTTCGAGATGCTCACTGAAGAGATTGATTCGCTGGCTGCCGTTCCTGATACGGTGGAAGTGATGGAAGTGGTGGAAGAAGAACCGATGGTTCCGGCTACCGCAGATGAAAGTTTTGCCGACTTTATCTACAATTTTGCAATTGACGAAAAGCTGCAAGTGTCGCGTATTGTGTTCCCCTTGCCTTATTATACGATGGATAAGAAGGAACATATCGAAAAGAAAGATTGGAAACACGACCCGTTGTTCAGCCAATTGGACTCTTATACTGTTCTTTTTGACAAGGCGGTGGATATGGAAGCGGAAAAGGATACTACTGCTACCAGCGTGAAGATTGAGTGGATTTATCTGAAGACAAACAAGATTAAGAGATATTATTTTGAACGTTTGAAGGGGTTGTGGAAGTTGGAAGCCATTGATTTTGCAGATATGCCGGAGAATGAGGACAGCAAGGAGAGCTTCTATGAGTTCTATGAACATTTTGCCAATGATTCTCTTTTCCAGCAAACACGCCTTCATAATCCATTGAAGTTTGTTACGGTAGACCCGGACGATGAATTTCAAATAATTGAAACTACCCTTGAAGCAGGACAGTGGTTTGCTTTTCAGCCGGTGCTTCCCCGCGAGTTTCTGACAAATGTAAATTATGGACAGAATGAGAATTCTAAATCGAATACAAAGGTAATTGAGATAAAAGGATTCGGTAATGGATTTAATAATACGCTTTACTTTGAACGGCGCAATGGGTTGTGGAAATTAGTGCAGTTTGAAGATTTAAGCGATTAACCCTGTTAATGACTGATGAAAGAAATAAAGGAGTATTCATTGTTGCCGCATAATACTTTCGGCATGGATGTAAAGGCGTCTGTGTTTGTAGAATATGGGTCGGTTGCTGAATTGAAGGCTATATTATCAAATAAGGATTATTTAAAACCGTCATGGTTGCATATTGGCGGGGGCAGTAATTTGTTGTTTACGGCAGATTATGAAGGAACCGTTCTGCATTCGGCCATTCATGGTTATGAAGTAGTGGGTGAGAATGATAAAACTGTCGACATAAGGGTAGGAGCCGGAGAGGTATGGGATGATTTTGTGGCTTTTGCCGTGCGGCACGGATGGTATGGTGCGGAGAATTTATCTTTGATACCGGGAGAAGTGGGTGCTTCGGCTGTGCAAAATATTGGTGCATACGGTGCGGAGGTCAAAGATTTGATTGTTTCGGTAGAAACACTGGAAGTCTCTACGGGGCAGGAACGTGTGTTTGTTAATGATGAGTGTCACTATGCCTATCGTGAGAGTATATTCAAAAAAGAATTGAAAGGAAAATATATCGTTACTCATGTGACTTACCGTCTTGGAAAACATCCGCTTTTTAATCTCGAATATGGTAATGTGAGAGGTGAATTGGAGAAACGCGGATGCGAGATAACATTGGACAATGTGCGTAATACAGTAATTGAGATACGTGAAGCAAAGTTGCCGGACCCGAAGGTGCAAGGCAATGCCGGAAGTTTTTTTATGAATCCTGTTGTATCGCGTCTGCAATTCGAAGCATTGCAAAGAGAATATCCTGAGATACCTCATTATAATATGGGAGAAGATAGGGTCAAGATTCCGGCAGCGTGGATGATTGATCGTTGCGGCTGGAAAGGTAAACAGGTAGGCAATGCAGGTGTTCATTCCAAACAGGCTTTGGTATTGGTAAATTGTGGAGGAGCTACCGGAAGAGAAATCGTAGATTTGTCCCGGCAGATACAAGAGTCTGTCTTTTTGAAATTCGGGATAACTGTTTCTCCTGAAGTGAATTTTATTTAACTGTTATATGAAGATTACAATACTAGGCAGTGGAACATCTACGGGAGTACCCGAAATAGGGTGCAAATGCCCGGTTTGTACCAGCAATGATCCTCGGGATAACCGTTTGCGTTGTTCGGGACTGATAGAAACAGAGGGAGTGCGGATTTTGATGGATTGTGGTCCTGATTTTCGTGAACAGATGATACGTCTGAATGATTTTAAACCCCTTGATGCTGTATTCATCAGTCACGAGCATTATGATCATGTGGGTGGCTTGGATGATTTACGTCCCTTCTGTCGCTTTCGTGATGTGCCGGTTTATGCGGAACGATATACGGCAGAGCGTTTGCGTCAACGTATTCCTTATTGTTTTGCAGAGCATCTTTATCCGGGAGTACCTCGCATCCTGTTGAAGGAGATTGTGCCGGATTCACCTTTTACGGTTGGCAACTCGAAGGAAGCTAAGGTAGAGATTATTCCCGTTCGGGTGATGCATGGCAAACTTCCTATTTTGGGATACCGTATTGGCAATATGGCATGGATTACAGATATGCTGACCATGCCGGAGTCTGAGTATGAGCTTCTGAATGGACTGGATGTACTGGTGATGAATGCTTTGCGTCCCCAATCTCATAGCACACACCAAAATCTACAGGAAGCATTGGACAATGCAAAGCGTATCGGAGCTAAAGAAACTTATTTTATTCACATGAGCCATCACATGGGATTACATTCGGAAGTTGAGAAACTGCTTCCCCCTCATGTGCACTTTGCTTATGACGGAGAAGTAATTTCTGTCGGTTAGACTGTCGGTTTTAATGAATATTGGCAAAGTCCGTTTAGCCCGCATTCTTCACATTTGGGAGTTCTGGCCATGCATACATACCTGCCGTGCAAGATGAGCCAGTGATGGGCTGTCGGAACGATTTCTTTCGGGATGTATTTCATCAGATATTTTTCGGTGGCCAGCGGAGTAGTACAAGTTTTCGGTACCAAGCCGATGCGGTGGCTTACGCGGAAAACATGAGTATCTACTGCCATTGTTGCTTTATTGAATACCACGCTTTGAATTACATTGGCGGTTTTTCTTCCTACTCCCGGCAATTTTATCAGCTCTTCCAGTGTACCGGGCACTTCACTATGAAAATCTTTAACCAGCATCTGTGCCATGCCGACCAGATGTTTCGCTTTATTGTTAGGATAACTCACACTGCGGATGTATTCATAAATGACTTCCGGCGTAGAGGCTGCCAGGGCTTCCGGTGTAGGGAAATCCCGATAGAGAGGCGGGGTAATCATGTTTACGCGTTTGTCTGTACATTGTGCGCTGAGGATGACTGCTATCAGCAGCTCGAACGGATTGTTATAATGCAGTTCCGTTTCTGCAACAGGCATTGCATTTTGAAAATACGTTATTACCTTATCATATAATTCTTTTTTTCTCATGATTGTCCTTCACTTATTCCCGAGGTCTTTAATTTAAATTAGTTACAAAGATAATACTGTTTCTCAAAAAAGTGCGTATCTTTGCATCCGAATTAGAAAAAATAGACGTATGATGCCGTGAATAGCGGTCGTGTATTCTAGAACACCACGTAAAAAACAGGAAAAATGAAGAATAATAACACTGTATCTGTATCTTTTATGTTGCTTGGCATACTGTTCTGTGTATGTCTCGTTGCAGCAAACTTATTGGAAACCAAGGTAGTCCGGATTTGGAAAATTACTGCAACTGCCGGGCTTGTCGTATTCCCTATTTCTTATATCATCAATGACTGCATAGCCGAAGTGTGGGGCTTTCGTAAAGCAAGACTGATTATTTGGATGGGTTTTGCCATGAACTTTATGGTTGTTGCGTTGGGGCAACTTGCCATTATGATGCCTGCAGCACCCTTTTGGGAAGGGGAAGAAGGATTTAATTTTGTTTTCGGCATGGCACCGCGTATTGCTGTGGCAAGTTTGACTGCCTTTTTGGTTGGTTCTTTTCTCAATGCTTATGTCATGAGTAAGATGAAACTGGCTTCGGGAGGCAAGAATTTTTCACTTCGTGCCATCACTTCTACATTGGTGGGTGAAAGTGCCGATTCGCTGATTTTCTTTCCGATTGCTTTCGGAGGGTTGATGCCGGTGAGTGAGCTGATTAAAATGATGATTCTTCAAGCTCTTTTAAAAACAGTTTATGAAATCATTATCCTTCCTGTTACCATCCGTGTAGTGAATTATATAAAGAAGGTGGACGGAAGTGATGTCTATGATGAGAATATTTCCTACAATGTATTAAAAATCAAAGAACTATAAATCATGAATAGGAGTGATGCATTGGTTGTGTTCAGCGGTGGGCAGGACTCAACTACTTGTCTGTTTTGGGCAAAGAAACATTTTAGTAAAGTATATGCGTTGAGTTTTGTCTACGGACAAAAACATGTGAAAGAGGTGGAACTGGCACGTTCCATAGCTGCCGGGGCAGGAGTAGAGTTTGAAGCGATGGATGTTTCTTTTATCGGTCATTTGGGTAAGAATTCATTGACGGATACCACTATTGCAATGGACCAGGATAAGCCGGCCGATAGTTTCCCGAATACTTTTGTTCCGGGGCGTAACCTGTTTTTCTTGAGCATTGCAGCTGTTTATGCTCGCGAACATGGCATTAACCATATTGTGACCGGTGTGTCTCAGACTGATTTCAGCGGTTATCCCGATTGTCGGGATGCTTTTATCAAGTCATTGAATGTCACACTCAATCTTGCTATGGACGAACAATTTGTTCTCCATACTCCGTTGATGTGGATTGACAAGGCAGAAACATGGGCACTGGCGGATGAACTGGGAGTTCTTGATTTGATTCGCAGGGAAACTTTAACTTGTTATAATGGCATTCAGGGTGATGGATGCGGACATTGTCCGGCGTGCAAACTTCGCCGTGAAGGTTTGGAAAAATATCTGGCAAGTAAGAAGTGATTTACTTGAAACTAAAAAATAATAACTATATGGAAAGAAAAGATGAACTGACAATATTAGGAAAGAAGACGGAATACAAGCAGGATTATGCTCCTGAGGTGCTGGAGTCTTTTGTTAACAAGCACCCCGGGAATGATTATTGGGTGCGTTTCAATTGTCCCGAATTTACCAGTCTTTGCCCCATCACCGGACAGCCGGATTTTGCTGAGATTCGTATTTCTTATCTGCCTGACATGAAGATGGTAGAGAGCAAGAGCCTGAAACTTTACCTGTTCAGCTTTCGCAATCATGGCGATTTTCATGAAGATTGCGTAAATATCATTATGAAGGACTTGATTAAACTGATGGAGCCTAAATATATCGAAGTAACAGGTATCTTTACTCCACGTGGCGGCATCTCTATTTATCCGTATTGCAATTACGGACGTCCGGGAACAAAATATGAAGAATTGGCGCAATATCGTTTGCGTAACCACGATTTATAAACGGCGGGCTTCCACCCAAGGGGAAGATGAACTTAAAATCGTTCACTCCTTTCGGTGGAAGCAAAATATCTTTAGGATAATTCCAGCCCCAATGCTTCTTTTAATTTTAGCAGATTGGGATTCTTTTTACTCATCATCTGGAAACGTTCTACATGGCTATAGGCACGTATGTTTTCAGTCGGGGCACTTACCCGTATTGTCATCGTTATTTTTCGGTTATGGAGACGTTCCCGCAAGTGGTTTTGAATTGCCTGAACCAACTGCGTCATATATTTTTCTACCATCTCGTTGTCTACCAATACTTCGAAAGTAGTATCATTCAGCAGTTTCGGATGCATATTCATCATACGTGCCGAGTTCGCTTTCTCTTCAACCGGCAGATTAGCTGCAAATTCACGCCAATAATAGTTTAAATCTTTTTCGTTAAAGATATAATCCTCATACGACGCACTGCTTGATGTAGCGGTTGCATGGGCGGCAGAGGTGTTTTTTGCATCTGTTTTCTCAGCTGTTTGTTCATGCAGGGGACGGCGTATGGACATGCCCAACGTACCCGCTTTAAATACTGGAATTTTCTTTTCTTCCTTTGTCGTAGGCAGCGGGTTGGGACGTCCACCCGTATTCATTCCGTTTGTAGAACCTTGTGTTGCAGTCGGTGATGAAGCAGCCGGAGCAGCACCGGTCTGTGCAGCGGCAACCGGAGCCTGAGGCTGCGATTGCGTGGCAACTTCAGGAGTTGCTTGCTGTGTAAATATGGGTTTTATGTGATTCTTTTTAGGGCTGCGCCCACCGGCCAAATCGTCAGCGTCGGGCAAGGTTAGTTGCGCACATTGTATCAGTGTCAGCTCTACCAGCAAGCGTTTGTTCTTGCTGGCGCGATAGTTTAAATCGCAGTCGTTGCACAGCTTCATGGCTTTGTACAGGAACTTGGCCTCGCACTTCCGGGCTTGTGCCTGATAACGCTCACGGATACTTGCACCTACCTCCAGCAGTTGTAAAGTTGAGGCATCCTTGCTCACCAATAAATCGCGGAAATGTGAAGAAAGTCCCGTAATAAAGTGGCTGCCGTCAAATCCTTTTTTCAGTACATCATTGAAAAGCAGCATTGCTTCGGGTACCTTGTTTTCAAGTAATAAATCCGTCAATTTAAAGTAGTATTCGTAATCCAATACGTTCAGGTTCTCGATGACACTCTTATAAGTAATGTTTCCCCCTGTGAAGCTTACTACTTGGTCAAAGATGGAAAGCGCGTCACGCATACCTCCATCCGCTTTTTGGGCAATGACGGTCAGCGCTTCGGGTTCGGCATTGATATGTTCCTGCTTTGCCACATATTGCAGGTGCTCTGTGGTATCTTTAATGCCGATGCGGTTGAAATCATAGATTTGGCAACGGCTCAGGATAGTAGGCAATATCTTATGCTTTTCGGTAGTGGCAAGGATGAAAATGGCATGATGAGGAGGCTCTTCCAGGGTCTTCAGAAAAGCATTGAAGGCAGCTTGGGACAGCATGTGTACCTCGTCAATGATATATACTTTATATTTGCCGATTTGTGGCGGGATACGTACTTGCTCTATCAGCGAACGGATGTCTTCTACGGAGTTATTGCTGGCGGCATCCAGCTCATGAATGTTATATGAGCGTTGCTCGTTGAAGGCAAGGCACGATTCACATTGGTTGCACGCCTCTCCGTCAGCAGTGGGAGACAGGCAGTTGATGGTTTTGGCAAAGATACGCGCACAGGTTGTCTTGCCCACACCGCGTGGACCGCAGAACAGGTAGGCATGTGCCAGCTTGCCGGTAGCAATCGCATTTTTCAGGGTAGTGGTCAAAGCACGTTGGCCCACAACCGATTCGAATGTAGCGGGACGATATTTTCGTGCCGATACGATATAATTTTCCATAAGCGGAGTTCCTTTACTAAATATGAGTTCTGCAAAAGTACATAAATTATCGGTGTTTTTATGTATGGTTGCCTGAAATATTTCTATCTTTGCGCAAAGGAGAAAAAAGAACGTTAGATATGAGTAAATTGCTGACTATTTGGAACTACATCCGGCACCATAAGTATATGATTACGCTGCTGGTATTTCTTGTGGTTATTGGTTTTTTGGATGAAAACAGTCTGATTCAGCGCGCAAAGCACCGTAATGAAATAAGTACGTTAAATAGTGAAATAGAAAAATACAGAAAGCAATATGAGGAGGATACCGAGAAGCTGAAAGAGTTGACCAGCAATCCCGAGGCTTTGGAGAAAATAGCCCGTGAGAAGTATCTGATGAAGAAACCAAATGAGGATGTTTACGTTTTTGAACAATGAAGAATCTTTATAATATAATATTTATGGCAGGTGCCGGGCTGTTGCTGCTTGGTGCAGTATTGCAAATAACCCGTTGGGATTTTGCTCCTTTTATATACACAGTGGGTGCGGTGATGTTCGGCTATGTACAGGTGATGGGAAATCGGTATGATGGCAAGAACTTTATCGTCAAGCGATTGAGGAGGCAGCAAATCTTTGGTGCCATTGCGTTGGTTTTTGCGGGAGTACTGATGTTTACGATGAACCGTAATGAGTGGATTGTCTGTCTTTCCATTGCTGCCATACTCGAACTGTATACAGCATTCCGCATTCCGCAGGAACTGGATAAAGAGAACAAGTAGAGCATTCTCATCTTTTGAATAAAATGCCGGTTTTGTTCTATTTTGATTCATCTCCGCACATAAGCCAAGAATAACCGGATGATAAGTCCTTTCATCAGTCGGATTAACTCCTTTTTCCTTTTAGGTTAAGTCTTCGCGTACGGCAAACTTTTATAGTCTTCGGCTGTGGACTGTATAGTCTGCTGCAATGGACTGTACAGTCTGTTACGGTGGACTGTACAGTCTGTTATAACAGACTGTAATAATCTTCCGCTTAAAAGGTCTTAGACAGTGGTAAGAAATAACTTAATCTTCCTTTTGTTTACAGATAAAAAGTAGATGACCGGTCACCCCGTATTGTATAATTTCCGGATTTCGAGGGGAAGGAAGGCAAAAAAAACTAAACCGGTCTATCCCATCGTCAGCTGTAGGGGCAGGGTTTGCCTGCCCGAAGGCACAAAGCAAACTGTTTTCGGGCGAGCGAACCTTGCCCCTATAAACTAAACGACAGCATTATCCACGTTTTGACAGCCTCTTTTTTAGAGACGAGGAAGGTAGTGTGCTAAAATGAAAACAAACTACCACTATTCCACAATAGTCATTTCATCTATCAGATGTTTTGCACCTGCAAACTTATCGATGATAAACAAAGTATATCGGATATCTACGCAAGCGGCACGTTGTAACTGCGGATTGTAGGCGATATCACCTGTCAAACCTTCGTAGTTACGGTCAAATCCGGTACCGATTAATTCGCCTTTACTGTTGAAGACCGGTGAACCGGAGTTACCTCCCGTATTATCGGTGGCTGTGGCAAAGCAGATAGGCATTTCTCCGTTTTTCATGGCATAACGGCCGAAATCCTTGTTGTTATACAATTCTTTCAGTTTTGCCGGCACCACGAACTCGAAATTATCCGGGTCTTCTTTTTCCATTACGCCTTTCAGTGTCGTATAATAACTGTATTCCACTCCGTCCTTCGGGCTGTAAGAGCCGATTTTTCCGTAAGTGAGACGTAATGTAGAGTTGGCATCGGGATAAATGGGTGTGCCTTCCTGTTGTTTCAGTTTCATCATACCTTCCACCCATGTCTTGTGTGCAAGGTTGTATGCATCCGTTTCTGCTTTCATAGCCTGGTCGGTCTTTTCATACCCTTCGTCTACGGATTTGGCATATTGCACCATCAAGTCGTTTTCTATGGTTTTGGCATCCGGTTTGGCCATGAACCGGTCAAAGGCTTCACGACTGCGGAAGATAGAAGTATCGAAACAAGCATCTACAAATGCATCGATATCTCCTTTGAACTTCTTGTCTATCACCCGGAATATGCTGATGCGCTGTTCGGCAGGAATCAGTTCGGCATAAGTCTTTAACAGTGCCTTTGAGACTTTGCGGTCTACTTCGGGACTGTAATCTTTATTAAAGAACTTGTCGGCCTGTTTACCCAACCGGCTCAATGCATGATCCAGCGGATTGATTTCTTTGGTAGCGTGGGGCACTTTGTAGCCTTGTTTCAGTGCTTCCAGCACTTGGTCTGTGGAAGGAATTTTATAGAATTCCGTTCCCAGTTTGCAAACTTCATAGATGGCTTGCTGGTGATAAACAGCGTCATGGCGTTTGCTTACGATTTCGCGGATGGCATCAAATGCTTTTTGATAAGTATCTGTTCCCGTTTTGCGGCCGTATGCCAGAAGTTTTTCTTGTTGCTGCTTCTTGGTGTCGAGCACATTGAGGTGAATCAGTCCTTCGTTCATGCCGATGGCATTCTTCCAGTAGTTGGCAGAAGATGCATACTTGCTGGCATACTGGATGCGTACTTTATCACTTTTCAGCATTTCTTCGAGCAGATTGTTGAGGCGTACCGTACGCACTGTCTTACGCATGAAATTGGTAGTCTGCATACGTTCTTCCACCTCATCGGAAATCATATAACGCCAGTTGCGTCCGGGGAATCCCATTACGAAAGTAAAGTCGCCCTCTTTCACACCGCCCAGATTGATCGTAAGGTGTTTCTTCACTTTCAGGGGGATATTATTCTCATTGTATTCGGCCGGTTTGCCATCGGGGGCGGCATATATGCGGAACATGGAGAAGTCACCACAGTGGCGGGGCCACATCCAGTTGTCTGTGTCGGCTCCAAACTTTCCGATGGAAGAAGGGGGAGCACCCACCATGCGGACATCCTTGTAGATGGTCTTTACAAAAAGATAGTAACGGTTTGCTCCGTAGAAAGGTTTCAACTCCAAGGCCGTGAAGGGAGTGACTTCTATGTTCTCCTGCTTGGCAAAGCGTTCGGCCACTTTGCCAAGGTAAGAAGGAGAGAGGTAGTTCAGGCCTTCCGGGTCCTTGTCCTTAGCCAACTGTTCTTTTACATAAGGAGTGATATCCAGAATTTTGTCGATAAAAGTAACGGTCAGCCCCTCGCAAGGCAATTCCTCCTTGCGGGTCATCGCCCAGAATCCGTCTGTCAGGTAGTCGTGCTCCACCGAACTGTGTTGCTGGATATATCCGTATCCGCAATGGTGATTGGTCAGCACCAGTCCTTCTGCTGAAATAACTTCACCGGTGCATCCTCCGCCGAAATGTACCACGGCATCTTTCAGGCTGATACTGTCGGGGCAATATACTTTGTCAATGCCGATGTCCAGTCCCATGTCGTACATGGTGGCGGCATTTTGTTCTTTCAGGTCTGTCAACATCCACATACCCTCGTCGGCATGGCCGGCAAGGGTGGTGAAGCTGAGAAGTGATAATATGATTGTCTTTTTCATTATTCTACTATTGTCATTTCGTCAATCAGGTGACCGCAACCACCCAGTTTGTCGATAATAAAGAGTACATAGCGGATGTCTACGGCAATACAGCGTTGGAGGTTATTGTCAAAGTTGATATCTCCACTCAGTGATTCCCAGTTGCCGTCAAAGGCAGTACCAATCAGTTCACCGCTGCCGTTGATGACCGGAGAACCTGAGTTACCACCTGTAATGTCATTGGTCGTGAGGAAACAAGCCGGCATCTCACCGTTAGGCAATGCATAACGTCCGAAGTCTTTGGCAGTATAAAGCTCTTTCAGTTTGGCGGGAACTACGAATTCGGGATTGGTGGGGTCTTCTTTTTCCATTACACCTTTCAATGTCGTATAATACTTGTAGTGTATACCGTCTTTCGGATTATAAGATTTCACGTTACCATAAGTCAGACGAATGGTGAAGTTGGCATCCGGTGCTTTAGGTTCGGGAGAATACATTTCACATAAGCCGCGTACATACGTTTTGTGCAGCAGTTCCAATCCATTGAGTGCAGTTGACAATTCCTTAACCAATTTATCACCCAGTGCATATTTGGATTTGACAAAAGCATACATCGGGTCTTTTTCAAGAGCTTTTACATTGGGCTTGCTGATGAATTTATTGAAATTCTTTTCATTGGAGAAGATGGAATTATCATATAAATTGTCGATATATGCATCATAGTTTCCTTTGAAATCGTTTTGGATTGTCTGGTAGAAAGAAGGCAACGCGTCAGCTTCTACCATTTCGGCGTAGAGGGGCAACAGGGCTTTGGCTACTTTGCGGTCTACTTCGTGGTCATAATCCTTGTTGTGAACGGATTCATAAACGCTCTTCATCATATCGGTATATTTTTTGATACCGGCTTTATCTTTGTTCTTTACCGCTACTTTCAGGCTGTCCATTACAATATAAGGAGTACCGAACTCAATGCCGCTTCTCAAAATTTCATTGAAGCAAGTGAATTGATAAAGAACAGGGTTGCTCTTTTCGATAATGGCATCGATTTCTCCTACCACCTTTGCATAGTCGGCCCGATTGTTATCCTTTGCAAACTTGGCAAAGCGGGCTTCCTGAGCCGCTTTCGTTTCCAGTACTTTATTGTCTGCGATAGCTTTGTTCATACCGATGGAATTCTTCCAGTAGTTGCTGCTTCCCGCATATTTGCTGGCATACTGAATGCGCACTTTGTCGCTGGCTGCCATTTCTTGTTTCAGTACATCCTGACGGGTACCGCGAATGCGGATACGGGGCTCATTGCTGGCGGTCATTCGCTGTTTGACTTCGCTTTGAGTCAAGTAGCGGCTGGTGCTTCCGGGGAAGCCCATAATCATGGCATAATCACCTTCTTCGATACCTTTCAGTGAGATAGCCAAATGTTTCTTAGCTTTGAGAGGAACATTGTTTTCATTGTATTCGGCCGGTTCACCGTTAGCGTCTGCATAGATACGGAATACAGAAAAGTCGCAAGTATGACGGGGCCACATCCAGTTATCGGTTTCCCCACCGAATTTACCGATAGATGAAGGAGGTGCGGCAACCATACGTACGTCACTGTATGTTTTTAAATAAATCAGATAAAATTTGTTTCCGGCATAGAAAGGAAGCGCTTGTGCACTGATACCCGGCTTTCCGTTCAGGTCGCTTGCTTTCAGTTCCTCGTTGGCAAATTTATGTAAGAAAGGCTGACCGAATGTTTCTTCTTCCTTCACTTCTCCGGCTTTTACCTTTGCATTTATTTTATCTGTGACATCCACAATACGTTCTACAAATTTGAACTTCAAGCCCGGAGTAGGGAGTTCTTCTTTACGGCTTTTTGCCCAAAAACCATCCGTCAGGTAGTCATGTTCTACTGAACTGTGTTGTTGGATAGAAGCATATCCGCAATGATGATTGGTCAGGATAAGTCCGTCGGGAGAAATAATTTCTCCGGTACATCCTCCGCCAAAGATACCTACTGCATCTTTCAGCGAAACTTTGTTGGGGTGGTAGATGTCGTCGGCATCCAGCTTCAGACCCTGTGCTTTCATGCGGTCTGCCAAGTGCTGTTCCTGCATGAGTTGCAACAACCACATACCTTCGTCTGCCTTTGATGGCAAGAATGCCACTGTCTCTTATACACATCTGACGCTGCCGACGACTTAATAGGTG
>OWJK01000560.1_pt1 | contig 17315 bp, 17 predicted proteins | sample 1732911 | NCBI WGS metagenome assembly OWJK01 (sample SAMN05065767, study PRJEB22554) | human gut metagenome | biome: ENVO:2100002; feature: ENVO:00000062; material: ENVO:00002003 | host: Homo sapiens | place: USA
GGCTCGGAGATGTGTATAAGAGACAGCTTCTAAAGAGGTGGCCGGCATCTTCAAGATTGGGCTGACGACTTTAGGGGGTGATGCTGGGCTAATGCTTCTGGTCAAGCCAGAGGGCGCGTGTTACTTCGTTTATCGCTTTCAAATGGATAAGAAGTGGACGATGATTAGCTTTGGTGCGGTAAATGCGATTTCACTCAAACAAGCTCGAGAAAGTGCGGCTAAATTTGCAGAAATGCTTCGAAACGGGATTGACCCTGTAGAGGGGCGTCGCAAGCAGATTGAACAACAAAAACTCAGGGCGACAAGAACGTGATCTTCTTTGCTATACCACTTCACGGTGCGCAAAGAAAAAAAACGACGCGTGAGCATCGAAGCCTGAAAAAGTTAAGCCCGTGTGAGGTGGGTAGAAAACGTTACTCAGTTCTTAAGTTGAGGCGTTGAAATAGCTTTACGACTTGATCGTGTTTTCGGTCTGGCAGATGAGACAACGTTATTGGGGTCATTATTTTTGCTTGATTCACAGACTGAATCATTACTAGACGGTTTTTCTGTTGACTGGGGGGCGACGGAAGTTCCTTCTATGTGGTCATTATTTTTTTTATACTCATTTTCTGTCATGAATTTATTATAGGACTCAAGAAATGGACCACCTTCTTTCCCCTTCTTTGGAAAGGCAATAATATGCTTATATTCGTTGTAAAAGTGTTCTTCACATGGAGACCAGGATACAACTTTATGGAAAAGCTCTGATGCTTCATCTTTGTCAATTACAAAAGAGTGCGTTGGATAATCAGTAACAAGCTTTTCAAGGGCATGAGGCAAAAGGCTCTTTGGTTTGTTTGCTAGCCGTTCGCCATATTTCAGTGCAATAGACATAGCTCTTTGCATTTCGGCTACACGTTGGGGATCAATTTGTGCATACAATGGTGCGGCAATACTGGCAGTAATTTGAGCTGCTAGATCTCCAGCAAGTCTAGTTGATATTTTTGTACCCAATCGAATGTTAACTAGATTCTCTGCAAAGCTTTTCCTCATATGATTAGATATTGCTTCCATTGCTTCAATAATATCTAAGCCAGATGCTTGTGCTCCAAATTCATCTTGTTTCATAACTTGGACATCTAAGGGGCCTAACTCTCCTAAATCACCAAATGCAATTTCATTGGCAGAAATTGCAATTAGAGTACCGGCGCTCTTGCAATAACTACTGACTACCAAACGAATGTTGTCATAAGTGTTTTGCAAACATTTGGCAATTCGATATCCGGCATTAGGATCTCCGCCTGGAGTTGTTAGGAATAGAACACAATTCTTATTGGCTTTTGTTTTCCTATTTTTTATCACTTCACAAATGTCGAAAAATAAAGGAAAGTCAATATCTCTAGAGATTATGATCAAATCCTTATCTTCTTGAGGATTGATAGTGTTAGTGCCCATAATTTCGGAATAAAAATTTTGATAGATTGATTCAGTTTAAAGCGATATTACTACATTAAAAGTATAATCTGATGTCTACATTTAGAAAGACATATAACTGCGCTCGTGAGGCAGGCGTAGTAATTGGCTTTATCGGCCGGTAAGGTGGTGCGGGTCTTTACGACAGTGAGTCCAAAATACTCTCTAGACCGACAGATGTCAGTGCCTCAAATAAGTATATACAGCGAGAACGCTCCGGGGCTTGGATCCGAGCTCCATGACGTTTTTGACAACCAACGCGTGAATATGGTTAATCCGCGCAAGGAATTTTTCCGTGTGCCTCTAGCCGCGATTGAGGATGAAGTGCAAAAGCTGAGTTTAACGCCCCGCTTCACGATCCTCGCTCGTGCAGAGGAGTACAGGGAATCGCTGCACATGAGCAGACCTCTTGACTAGGATCCCACATCCACAACTAATCGCCTGGCCTCACCGCTGAGAGTTTTTCTTTTGGAGTTTCACATCCCAAACTCCTGAGGATACACCTAGTCCGTCTCGCTCGAGAATAGGTAGGCAGTGCATTAATGCAGCTTACCCTCCGCGAAGAGTCCCTCAATCAGCTACGACGATGGATTGAAATCGAATTTGTCCAACAGTTTGGCGACACTCCGTTTCACCGGAGCGACCCGCCACTCTCTCCGGACCCTAGTTGCCATGATTATTCCCAGAGTTTGTTTCAGGTCTTCAAGGGAGATATTCTTTTCCTCATTCATCGCGGCGATATCGGTAATGCGGCCCATCCCCATCATCAACGAGAGGTGATTGAGAAACAGCATTCTTCCTGTGTTGTTTGTATACATCACTATAGACCTGCATGCAGTTGAGATCTGTACGGTGAGTACGGATCGTCACCGTTCTTATTTTCATAATTTCACTGTGAATTTCCATCAGATCTTGCGGCTGCAGGGCTTGGAGCTCCTCATTGGTTAGCCTGAAGGTTCCCTTGGCACAGCGCTTCATCTCGCTGTCCAATTTAACCGCATTGGTGTTATTTATTTTTTCGCCGCGTTCGATGACATCGGCCAGGTCGTTGGCATAGAGCTGCGTATCAAAGAAGACGGACACATTGAAGCTGGCCTCTACGATCTTCAGGGCTTGGATCGCACGGCCGTTGAAGGGAAACATGTTCTCATAACTCATTGGCGTCAAAGACAGTTTGTTTTTAACGAATCTGCTGCCGCGGCGAAGAGGAATGACTTATTTGAGATTTTTGGAATCGAGCGGTCCAAAAATCACTCTCACTGACGAATCCTTTATCGGCAATGACCGTACTGTCCGAGTGCTTGAGAATACTTTCCGTCAGAACATCAGCGAATGCTGAAACATCAGGTGTACTGCCGATAAACTGCTTGTAATAGAGGGGGGGCTCCCCGGTTTTCGTCCAAACTGTCGATATAGGTTTATCGCCGTTTCATAGCGTCGAAATATCGTACGCATTATCAGGCGCAGTGACTGGGCTAATAACAGGACAAACAACTTGCCCAAGTAGCGCGTATCTGCCACTGCTGTGGCATTGCGCATCCAGTGTTATGGTTCTTTTCCCTTGGTTGAGACAGTCAATCATTTTATCGCGATGCCCTTCCAAACTCTCGGAGCTAGTCTCTGGGAGTTTGGGTTTCAACAGGAAGGTTCCAGTGGGTATTTCTGTTTTGTCGTGCAGTCTTGAAAAATAATTGCTGATCCTGAATGCAAAGGGCAATAATTTTGAAGATTCTCTATTGAATTAGGTTACAGGGGTATATTGAGTGTCAGTACGCCCAAATAGTAAAGGATGCATCATGGCTGATAGTGATGATGAAGAAGTGAAACTTCCGGGACTTCCCCCCAATACTAAGAATTACATGACGCCGGCTTGCTATCGCCGCTTACTTGATGAACGTGAGCATCTAGTGAATGTTGAGCGTCCTGATGTTGTGAATGTTGTAGCTTGGGCGGCCAGCAACGGTGATCGCAGCGAAAACGGTGACTATCTGTACGGCAAAAAACGACTGCGTGAGATTGATCGTCGCATTCGCTTTTTGAATAAACGTATTGAGTCCGCTGAGGTTGTGGACCCTGCGGCTCATCCCGAAACGGATCAAGTCTTTTTTGGCGCTACGGTTCTTTACTGCAATCAGCGTGGAGAAGAGCGCAAGATTCGCATTGTTGGAATCGATGAAGCAGATGCAGAGCACGGCGATGTGAGTTGGATTAGTCCCATTGCGCGTGTATTCCTTCGTCGTCATGAAGGAGACGAAGTGAAGCTCCCGACGCCGGCTACAAGCACGCATCCAGCCGGCGTAGATACGTTGGAAATTCTTGAAGTTACCTATACCGACCAGCAGCCGCTACCGTAAAGTCCGCACAAAAGGCCAATGAGAAAGGGACGATTTGAAGCTTCAAAATCGTCCCTTCTTATTGGAGCCGCTGTTCAAGGCGCGGTGGTTCTTGAGACCGGTTTAATTGATTTTCTTTTTGGTAGAAACGCCTTCCTCAAGACTGCGTTTGACCTTGATAACAACGTCATTTTGACGAATCGTGCGCATGACATGAATGAGGTGATTTTTATCGCGCACTAAAACCGTTACATGCACGATGTGCTCGCCTTGAGAGTCATCGAGCGTTACCGCAGTGATGCTCGAATTAGCCTCAGCCACGGCAGCTGCTACAGTCGCAAGGCCGGCGTGTGCGTCCTTCACGCGAACTTCAAGCGGCACTGAGAAGTGGGCTCCCTGCTTCGTTGGGCCCCATTCCAGATGCATCCAACGGTTGGGATCCGCCTGCTTGCCGCGTGCGGCATGCGGGCAGTCCTCACGGTGTACTGTGAGTCCAAGTCCCGGGCGGTTGTAGCCCGTGATGTCGTCACCGGGAATCGGATGGCAGCAGACCGCAAGATGCTGGGCGATGCCTTCATTGCCGTTGATGATGACGGCAGGGAGTTCTTCTCCGGAGGAATCCAGATTTTCCTCGCGCATAAGCGAGCGCAGTCGATGAAGAACCGCGGCAGGGAGAGCCTTGCCGAGCCCGATCATGGCGTATAGCGAGGCAAGACTGTCGGCACCAAATTCCTTGAGAAGCTTCTCCTCAATCGAAATCGGAATGGTAGTGAAGTCAATCTTTTGTTCGTTGGCCAGAGCTTCGAGTGCTAGACGGCCGAGTTTCGTTGATTCATCGAATTGGCAGCTGCGCAGATATTGACGAATTTCCGCGCGGGCGCGGCCGGAATGCACGTATTCGAGCCATTCGGGGGATGGGTGCGCATCCGGAGAGGTTTCAACTTGAACAAGGTCGCCGTTACGAAGCGCAGTTGAAAGCTGTTTGGCTTCGCCGTTGATGCGAACGGCCTGAGTATGGTTGCCCACGTCGGTATGAATCTCGTAGGCAAAGTCGATGGCTGTAGATCCCTTGGGAAGCGAAATAATCTTGCCCTTCGGCGTGAAGACGTAAATGCGGTTGGGGAAGAGGTCGACTTTGATGTTTTCGAGAAACTCTGTGCTGTCCGTGCTGGTACGCTGGATTTCAAGCAAGTTCTGAAGCCACGCAGCTGTTCTTGACTGCAAGTCAGAAGTGTCTTCGCTGCTGCTGTAGAGCCAATGAACGAGAATGCCGTTTTCGTCGATACGGTGCATTTCCTCTGTTCGTATCTGAAACTCAACCGGCGTGCCGTCTGGACCAATCACTGTCGTGTGCAGACTTTGGTAGCCGTTCGACTTAGGGATGGCAATAAAGTCCTTAAAGCGCGAATGAACGGGTTTGAAACGGCGATGAAGGGCTCCGAGCGAGAGATAGCAGTCGTCAAGATTTTTCACGACGAGTCGGAAGCCGTAAATGTCGAGCGCGTCCGAAAAGGATTGATGCTTTTCGCGCATCTTGTTGTAGATGCCGTAAATGGTTTTGTCACGACCGAGGATTCGACAAGGAATACCGGCTTTGAGAAGTGCCGTACGAGTATCCTCCATCATCTTTTCGAGGAATTCGCGGCGAGCCTGACGCGTTTTCAGAACATTGGCGTAGAGAACTTTGTAGCGGAAGGGGTAGCGGTTGGCGAACGAAAGTTCCTGCAGTTCGCGAAACACATTGTTAAGTCCTAAACGATGTGCGATAGGCACATAGATATCGAGCGTTTCGCGAGCAATGCGGGCGCGTTTTTCAGGGCGCATGACGCCAAGCGTACGCATATTGTGGATGCGGTCAGCGAGCTTCACGAGAATCACTCGGACGTCGCGGGCCATGGCCAGCAGCATCTTGCGGAAGCTTTCGGCCTGAGCAATTTCGTTTGAAGAAAAGCGAAGCTTATCGAGCTTGGAGACGCCGTCGACGAGTTCAGCCACTTCAATGCCGAACTTTTCGGCCATTTCCCGCTTGCTGGTGCCGGTGTCTTCAAGCACGTCGTGCATGAGGCCCGCTTCAATCGTTTCGGCATCCATGCGCCAAGACGCCAGAATGGAAGCCACGGCAATCGGGTGCGTGATATAGGGCTCTCCGGATTTGCGGAACTGTCCCAAATGAGCGTTATCGGCGTAGCGGTAGGCTTCGCGGATTTTTTCAACGTCGGCATTTGATAGATAGCTGCGGCAAGTATCAACCAATGCTTGAGCAGTCACGACGCCAACGGGAGGCTGCGGCGTGAAGAGCGGCAGGTCCGCGTCGGGCAGATCTTCCGGAACGACGGCTACCGGCACGGGCGTACGCGTAAGATGCTTCGTGAAGCTGAAGGGCGAAATGGGCTTACGCGGTGTGACGGGCTGCGGAACGGCACCATCATGAGCGGTGTCGTACATGTCGTCGGGAAAAGCAGGAAGGTTGTCGAGGGCCATTGCTCTGATTCCAGTTCTTTTATCTGCCTACCATTGTGGCGCGATTGCAGCGAAATGTCGCGTATTCATCTTTATAGGGACGCAGTTATTTTTCCAAGAGACGACAAACGGCCGGCGTCTCCCCTTAGCAGAGAGGCTTTCCGGCCGTCCTGAAGCGCGCCTAGAGAGGATCAGCGGACGTTCTTAAGCATGTCCGTACCGATCAATCCGTCGGCGATCTCGCGCAGTGCGATAACGCCGGGCTTGTCCTTGGCATCGATCTTCGGCGCATAGCCCTGAGAGAGCTGACGTGCGCGGTAGGCGGCAACTAAAACCATCTGGAAGCGGTTGGGGATTTTCTTCAGGCAGTCTTCAACAGTAATGCGGGCCATTTTTATCTTGAGCGGAAAATGAAGAGCGCTCCTCTGTAGTGAGCATGCGCTCCCAGTAAAAGAAATTTTTTAAGAGAATGCTGCTCGTTTGAAGAGCGGCAGGTTCAATCGTCAGGAGATTAGACCGGAACGCCGAGATTGGCGAATTGGTCGCGGTGACGAAGCGCCTGCTGTTCATAAGTGAGGCGGCTCGCTGTTACGATAGCTTCGAGCTGCGCCAGAGCCGTATCAAATTCTTCATTAATTATAACGTACTCGAATTCTGGAGCATGTGCAATCTCGGCGCCTGCGCCCATCAGACGACGTGTAATCGTCTGGGGAGAATCGGTGCCGCGATGGTGCAGCCGCCATTCAAGCGCCTCAATCGAGGGCGGCAGGATGAAGATGCCGACGGTCCCTTCAAATTTTTCGCGCACCTGACGAGCGCCTTGCCAATCGATTTCAAGGAGCACGTCATTGCCCCGAGCCATTTGGGACTCGATCCAGGGGCGGCTCGTGCCGTAGTAGTGACCATGGACGTAAGCGCTTTCGAGGAATTCACCGCGCGACTTCATCTCGAGGAACATGTCTTCGGTGACGAAGTGGTATTCGCGGCCGTTCACTTCACCGGGCCGCGGGTCGCGCGTGGTATTGGAAATTGAAAGCTTGATGTTAGGCTGACGAGCGAGAAGCGCATTGACGAGTGACGACTTGCCGGCACCAGAGGGTGCCGTTACGAGAAAAAGTCGTCCAGGATGGCGGGTTTTGCGGGCATGTTCACTAATGCTCACTTCAGGCATGTTCGTCCTTCCTTATTCCAAATTCTGAATTTGTTCGCGCATCTGATCAATGGTGATCTTGAGCGAGAGCGAAGCCTGCGTCATTTCAATGGCAGCAGCCTTGGAGCCCAGCGTATTGGCTTCGCGGTTCATTTCCTGCGCCATGAAGTCCAGTTTGCGTCCGACAGCGCCGCCAGCGGCCAGCAGACGACGAACTTCAGCAATATGAGTGGTCAAGCGGTTCATCTCTTCGTCAACGTCCATGCGCATGGCGTAGAGCGTGACTTCCTGGCGGATCCGTTCGGTAATTTCTTCCTTCGTCAGCGTTCCCTGCTGCGTGAGCGTCTGAGACAACGCATCTTCAAGGCGTGCGGCGAGTTTGGCCTGCAGCTGAGCAAGAATCTGCGGAATAGCCGCACGGACTTCTTCAACGACGGACGTCATCTTGTCCATATAGCTGTTGATGACCTTGGCGAGCGCAGCGCCTTCACGTTCACGGGCGGCGATGAAGCCGTCCAGGGTCTTGTCGAGCACGGCAAGAACTGCCTGCAGCAGTTCGTCCTTATCCGTTTGAGCGGTATGGGCGATGCCCGGCATTTCAAGGATTTCTGAAACGGAAAGTTCCGCCGCTTCAGGAGAATGACGCAGCACGGCGGACTGCAGCTCAAGGAGGCGCTTCAGCGCACTTTCATTAATTTGAGCCGGCAGCGCCGATTCATCGGCTGACAGCGACATGCGGACTTCAACTTTGCCGCGCGTGAGGCGCTTTTGCAGACGCTCGCGAATAGCGGGTTCGGCAAAGCGCAGCGTGTCGTCAAGACGAAGCGTGAGATCTAGAAAGCGGGAGTTGACGGAACGGCATTCAACGGTGACGGTACCGGCGGGCGTCATCCCGTCCGCGGCGAAATAGCCCGTCATGCTGGCAATTGAAGGCATGGAAACTTTTGCTCCTTCAGAATAGCGGAGGGTGGAGGGGGCTGCACCCACCCAAAATGAGTGAAGCTGACTTAACTTCAAGGTTTGCGAATTGTAGAGCGCCGGCCGGCGGGATTGAAGCTTTCAAGCACCTTTAGGTTTGTCAGAAACAGAATCCGAGCGAAAGCAGGGCGCATAGTCCTGCGGATACAGTGTTCGCCGTTCGACGATAATGACGCTTCGCAAGATGATGAATATTGATGCGCAGATCAGTGCGTCAAATGCACTTATGCTTGAAAAGATGATGACTACACCCAAAGAAGCTTTTGTTCCGCGCCCCGATGGTCGTGCAGTTGATGCGCTCCGCCCGGTTGAAATCACTCGGCGCTTCACCAAATATGCTGAAGGCAGCGTTCTCATGTGTGCGGGTGATACGCATGTGCTCTGTACCGCCAGTGTGACGGTCGGCGTGCCGAATTTCCTTCGCGGCAAAGGCGAAGGCTGGGTGACGGCTGAATATGGGCTGCTGCCTCGCTCTACCGGTACCCGCACCGACCGTGAAGCTGCCCGCGGCAAACAGACGGGGCGCACGCAGGAGATTCAGCGCTTGATTGGCCGGAGTCTGCGCGCCGTTGTGGACCGCAAAAAGCTCGGCGAACATACGATTCAGATCGACTGTGATGTGCTGCAGGCCGACGGCGGCACGCGCTGCGCTTCGATTACAGGCGCCTGGATTGCCCTTCGCGATGCCGTGGATTGGATGCTCGCCAAGGGCATGATCTCTGAGGATCCCATCCTCGCACAGGTGAGCGCGGTATCCGTAGGCATGTGGTCCGGCGAACCGGTGCTGGACTTGAATTACGCTGAGGACAGTGCTTCCGACACGGATATGAATGTCGTCATGACAAGTGCCGGAAAGTATGTCGAAATTCAAGGCACTGCCGAGGGAGATCCGTTCTCTGAAGGTGACCTCGCCAAACTTCTTGCGCTGGCAAAAAAAGGGAATGCCGAATTGGCTGCTTTTCAGCGCAAGGCCCTGACGGAAAAGGCAGAAGCAAAGCAGTAAAAAAATCATGACGAAAAACGATCCTATTCTTGTGCTTGCCTCCGGCAATGCCGGCAAGATCCGCGAATTTCAAGCGATGTTCTCGCACCTCAATGTGCACGTAGAAAGCCAAAAGACCTTCGGCGTAAAGCCTTGCCCGGAGCCCTTTCACACCTTTATTGAAAACTGTCTGGCCAAAGCTCGGCATGCCGCGAAAGAAACCGGACGTCCGGCGATGGCTGACGATTCGGGGCTGTGCGTGGATGCATTGGGCGGTGCGCCGGGCGTCTATTCCGCCCGCTTTGCGGGCGAAGATGCCACAGACGAAGACAACAACCGCCTGTTGATGGAAAAACTGCATGGCGTTAAGAACCGCCAGGGGCATTATGTCTGCGTGCTGGTTGCTGTTCGGTCGCCCGACGACCCAGAGCCCCTCATTGCTGAAGGCACCTGGGAGGGTGTGATTGCTGAAGCTCCCAAGGGCAGCGGCGGCTTTGGGTACGACCCCTATTTTTATTTGCCTGAAGCCGGCGCAACGGCAGCAGAACTTTCGCCAGAAGCCAAAAATGCCTCCAGTCACCGCGGCAAAGCACTCGTGAAGATGGCTCGGCTTCTGAAGGAGCGCTGGGGCTGGGGTGCGGCGTGAGCGCAGAAACGCCCTTAATCAGTCCGCCGGTCATGCCGCCGCTCTCCATTTATTTGCACTGGCCCTGGTGCGTTCGTAAGTGTCCGTACTGCGACTTCAATTCACACCGTCTGCCGGCTTCTACAGCGGATCGATTGGCTTTTGAGTCGGCATATGCGGCGGGCGTACTGCAGGATCTGGAGGCTTGGTGTCGTCAAGCGCCGGAGATTGCCGATCGTCCGATTGTTTCGATCTTCGTGGGGGGCGGAACCCCCTCTCTGATGTCGGGAGAAACGGTTGAGCGGCTCTTAACTGGCATCCGCAGCCGCTTTCGACTGACCGAAGACTGCGAGATCACGATGGAAGCGAATCCCGGTACGGCAGAAAGTGAGAAATTCAAAGCCTTTCGTGCCGCAGGGGTGAATCGTCTTTCCATCGGCGTGCAAAGTTTCAGCGACGAGAAACTCCGGCGCTTGGGGCGGATTCATACTGCTGACGATGCGCGTGCAGCCATTGATATGGCGCGACGGTCGTTTGAGAACTTCAATCTCGACCTGATGTACGCGCTCCCGGGAGAATCAATAGCGGATCTGCAGATGGAACTGGCAGAAGCATTGTCCTCAGGAGCGACGCATCTCTCCTGCTACCAGCTCACGATTGAACCCGGCACTGCCTTTGAAAAACGCCTGCCGGAAGATTTGCCTGATCTTGATGAAACGGCAGAAATGGGTGATGTCGTGGAAGCTATACTGGCGCAGGCGGGTTATACACGCTATGAGGTATCAGGCTATGCGCAGCCCGGCCGTCAGTGCCGGCACAATTTGAATTATTGGATGTTCGGCGATTATCTCGCGGCGGGGCCGGGCGCCCACGGCAAACTTTCCGTTGTGAATGCTGAGGGCTTCAGCATCCTTCGAGAGGCTCGGCGGGTCAATCCGCGGAAATGGCTTGAGGCTCTCGAGGCGACGGGGAGCGGCGCGGAAGAAAGTCATTTCGTGCCGCCCGAGGATCGTCCTTTTGAATTTATGCTCAATGCCCTCCGACTGCTTAACGGCGTGCCGGCTTCGCTTTATGCAGAGCGCTCAGGGCTGCCGCTTGAGTCCATCCTGCCGCAGCTCGAACGCTTGCGCCGTGACGGTCTGCTTTCGGCGGATCCCGACCGCATTGCGCCGACGCGCAGGGGCCTGGATTTCCTGTCGGATGTTCAGGAAGCTTTTCTATAAGCAGCCCGCGCTGAGTTCGTCTTGGCCATGCACAACTTTGGCGCAGTTTTTGAATTTTGGAGCGGCCGTCTTTCCTCTGCAGCCGCATCAGCCGGGCTTTTTCGAGCCTCGGCGTGCATAACGTTGTGCATGGGACTGCACCGGAAGGCACTGACGAGAACAACTTTGGTGCGTATTGCGCCTGGCATGCACTTTATTGGTGCGCAATGACTGAGCTTCAAGGCATAATGCCGAAGGTCGGAAGGTATTGCGCCCCAAAGTTGAGAGGCCTGGCAATGAAATGGCAGGTCAGGGGTTCCACGAATCATTCGGGGAATCCCGCAAATACGTCAACGGTGCGGTTTTCGGGTATTGGCGCCGTCGCATTGTTTGGCATATGTTCAGCATTTGGCACGGACCTTGCTTCTCATACGAGTACGCCTTCTTCAAGGCAGCTGCGTCGGAGAGTGCCTCCGGCGGGCCGCTTTAGAGGGGCTTCCCCCATTCAGTTTTTACCCCGCAAGGGAACCGCGGCGGAACCCGTTGGTCTGGAAAGGTTCCAGAACCGAACCGCCGTCGAAGTAGGAGAGATGAATATGACGTCCGCTGCTGATGTACTGCAGATGATCAAGGACAACGACTGCAAGTACGTGGACTTGCGCGTCACCGATCTGCTCGGCAAGGAAATGCATCTGACGATTCCGGCCGATAAGATCGATGAAGACACGTTTGAACTTGGTCAGCCCTTCGACGGTTCTTCCTTCGTCGGCTGGCGCGGCATTGAATCGTCCGACATGCTGCTGCAGCCGGATCCGAGCACTGCCCGCATGGATCCGTTCCGTGAGGCCAATACGCTCGTGCTCAACTGCGATGTGCTTGAACCGACGACCGGCAAGGGCTATGAACGTGATCCGCGTTCGCTCGCCCACCGTGCTGAAGCCTATTTGAAGTCGACCGGTATCGGCGACACGGCTTATTTTGGCCCGGAACCCGAATTCTTCATTTTTGATTCCATCCAGTGGGATCATCAGTCCGGCTCCTCCTTCTTCAAAATTGGTTCGGAAGAAGCGCCCTGGTCGTCCGGTCTTGACTTTGAAGGCGGCAATCTTGGTCACCGCAACCGCGCCAAGGGGGGCTACTTCCCTGTTCCGCCCTGCGACAGCCTGACCGACATGCGCAGCGAAATGTGCACGCTCCTTGAGCAGCAGGGTGTGCCCGTTGAAATTCATCACCACGAAGTGGGCGGCGCCGGCCAGTGCGAAATCGGCACGCGCTTCAGCACCCTCGTGCAGCGCGCCGACTGGACGCAGATTCTCAAATACACGGTGTGGAACGTAGCGGCTGCTTACGGCAAGACCGCCACCTTCATGCCGAAGCCTATCGAAGGCGACAATGGTTCGGGCATGCATGTCCACCAGTCCATCTGGAAGGACGGTCAGAACCTCTTCTCGGGCAATGGCTACGCTGGGCTCTCTGAAATGGCGCTCTATTACATCGGCGGCGTGATCAAGCACGCTCGTGCGCTTAACGCTATTACGAACCCCGGCATCAACTCCTATAAGCGTCTGGTTCCGGGCTTTGAAGCGCCGGTGAAGCTTGCCTACTCGTCGCGCAATCGCTCGGCTTCGATCCGTATTCCGTTCGTCAACAGCCCGAAGGCACGCCGTATCGAAGTGCGCTTCCCTGATCCGCTCTGCAACTCTTACCTCGGCTTCTCGGCTTTGCTGATGGCAGGTTTGGATGGTATTCAGAACAAGATCCACCCGGGCGAAGCGGCTGACAAGAACCTCTACGATCTGCCGCCCGAAGAAAACGCCAAGATCCCGACCGTTGCGCCGAACCTCGAGGTTGCGCTTGACAGTCTTGACCGTGACCGTGAGTTCCTCACTCGCGGCGGCGTCTTCACCGACGACTTGATCGACGCCTGGATCGCCGAAAAGCGCAAGGACGTGCTCCGCGCTGAAATGGCCGTGACGGCGCTTGATTTCGATCTCTACTACTCGCACTAATCCCTTTCAGCCTCTGCGGCTCCGACCCTCATCCGTTCGGGGCTGCAGTCAAAATGGGATCCGGCCGTCCGGACAATGCTGATCGATTGTTTGACGGCCATGGTCGAAATGAAGGGAACGGTGCGTGCACTGTTCCCTTTTTTTCATAAATAGGAGCTGATGAGCTTCAATGCTCCGCCTGCCTGCTTTGAGAGGAGTTTTTGCAATTGACTGAGAAGGAAAGCCTGACGGATGCCGTCGGCACCAGCTTTGATCTCTTCGATGCGCTCGCCGAAGCAGTGTTTCTGCTCGATGACGAAGGCCGCATTACGTCGGCCAACGCGGCGGCGGAGACGCTTATCGGTCGTACGCGCAGAGCATTGTCAGGCGTAGATGTAGCGGAGTTCCTCCCCGAAGCGGCCGGCTGGTTTCGACGGCGTGCGGCTGCCCCGGGAGCCGTTGAAGCAGCATCCTTCATGCTTCCGGCGGTGGAGTTTCTGCGGGGGCTTCTTCCGTCCGTGCGGGTGCGAGCCTCTTTTTCGTCGCTTTCGCCTAAGCCTTCGAATGCCCCGTCGGGCACGACGGCGCTTCTGGAAGTGGTTGATCTTGATGACGCGCTACGAGCTGAGCGCGATGCGATTGCAGAGGCGGGGCGTGCCGCCAACAGCGAGCTGCTGCGCAATTTAGCGCACGAAATTAAGAATCCCTTGGGCGGCATCCGAGGTGCGGCGCAGCTGCTTGAGAGCGAACTCGTGCGTGACGAAGACCGTGAATGCACGAACGTCATCCTTGAAGAAGCGGCAAGACTGCAGGAGCTCGTTGACCGACTCCTCATGCCTTATCGGGCGCCGTCAGCAACGGGCCCGGTCAATATTCATGAAGTGCTCGAACATGTGCGCAGCCTTATCGGCCTTGAATTTGCCCAAGGGCTCACGATTGAGCGTGATTACGACATTTCTGCGCCGGCCGTTTTCGGTGACCGCGGCCGTTTTACGCAGGTCTTTCTGAACCTTGCGCGGAACGCCGCAGAGGCCATGACGGAAGGTCGCGCTCACGGGACGGCTGTCATTATTTTTAAAACACGCATTGCGCGCGATGTGATGCTCGCAGGGACCCGCACCCGTACGGCACTGCGTATTGATGTCGTCGACAACGGTCCTGGGGTGCCGGAGCACTTGAAGGAGCGCATCTTTTTCCCGTTGGTGACCGGCCGTGCGGAGGGCTCGGGCCTCGGACTCGCATTGGTAAAGACCTTTGTGGAGGAAGCCGGCGGAAGCATTACGCTCGAAAGCCGTCCCGGCCGGACGGACTTCACGGTACTGCTGCCGCTGGAAGGCCGTGAAGCGCGTGAAAACCGAGAAGCAAAGAACGGCAAAGGTGCGTAGCGAATCGCTTTTAAAGACGCTCTGAAACGCTGACGACAAACATTGGAAGAACAAATCATGGTGGACGACCTTTACGGCACCTCGGACTACGGCACAACTCAACCGGCAGCGGGCGGCAGCACAGGCAAGCCGCCTCTGCGGGAGCTCCGCGGCGCACATGATGCCGGCCGCGAACCCGTTTGGGTGATCGATGATGACCGGGCAATCCGCTGGGTGCTTGACCGTGCGCTTGCGCGTGCCGGCATTGGCTGCCGCACCTTTGAGCGCGGTCAGGACGCTTTGAATGCGCTCGAGGCCGCGAAGACCGTGGGCGGAGAGCTTCCCCTCGTTTTGGTTTCCGACATTCGTATGCCTGGTCTCTCGGGTGTGGATCTCCTCACGAAGGTGAAGGAGCTCGTGCCGGAACTGCCGGTCATTATCATGACGGCCTTCTCTGACCTGGAAAGTGCGGTTTCCGCCTTTCAGGGCGGTGCGTTTGAATATTTGACCAAGCCTTTTGATGTGCTGAAGGCTGTTGAACTCATCAGCCGAGCCATGGAAGACGCCCGCCGCCGCGGTCTGCATGCAGCAGCCGGTCAGGCAGGCGCGGCCGCACCAGGTGCGGCGTCGGCAGCCTCGCCGATTGAAGAACCCTCGGCACCGGTGCCTGACCTGATTGGTCAGGCGCCAGCCATGCAGGAAGTTTTTCGTGCCATCGGACGGCTTTCGCAGAGCAACGTCACCGTGCTGCTCACCGGAGAGTCCGGAGCGGGCAAGGAGGTCGTTGCGCGTGCCATTTGGAAGCACAGCCGCCGCAGCCGCGCCCCTTACATTGCGATCAACATGGCGGCCATCCCTCGAGAACTGCTCGAAAGTGAATTGTTCGGCCACGAAAAAGGCGCGTTCACCGGCGCGGTGGCCACGCGTCTGGGCCGCTTTGAGCAGGCCAAGGGCGGCACGCTCTTTTTGGATGAAATCGGCGATATGCCGATGGAGCTGCAGACTCGGCTTTTGCGTGTACTCTCCAACGGGTACTTTTACCGCGTAGGCGGTCACCAGCCCATTAAGGCCGATGTCCGCGTCATTGCGGCGACGAACCAGAATCTGGAAGAACGCGTCAAGAGCGGACAGTTTCGAGAGGACCTCTACCATCGCTTGAACGTCATCCGTCTGCGCTTGCCGCCGCTGCGTGACCGAGTTGAGGACATTGCCCCCTTGTCGGCGCATTTTCTCGCTGCCGGTGCGCGGGAACTCGGCGTGGAGCCTAAAACCCTGACGCCAGAGGCATTGAATGTCATCCGTGCGTTCCCGTTCCCCGGGAATGTCCGTCAGCTCGAAAACCTTTGCCGGTGGCTTCTTGTCATGGCGCCGGCTCAGGAAATCCGTGTGGAAGATCTTCCCTATGAAATTCGTCATAAGGAAGCCGCGGCGGCCGCACATCCGGAGGCGCTCAATGCGGTCAATACGCAGGGGGCCGTTGGCAATCCTGCAGAAGAGGGCTTCAAGACAGAAACGCCGGAAGCGGCTTCCGCACAGTCGCATTCTGCGCCGCTTCGTAGCAAACCCCATGCAGCGGCCGCCTCATCGACGGATGCGGAGGGTGACTGGAAGGCGCTTTTGGCTGCCGAAGCCGAGCGGATTCTGGAAGCGGGCGAGCCGCAGGTTTGGGAAACGCTGGCGCACGAGTTTGAGCGCACGCTCATTCGCACGGCCATGAGCGCCACCCGCGGACGCCGCATAGAGGCGGCCGAGCGCCTTGGGCTCGGGCGCAATACACTTACCCGCAAGATTGCAGAGCTTGGCCTCACCGATGAATTGGCAAGCCGTCTGCCGCCAGTGCGAAAGAAGGATCAAGTCAAGTCCTTGGACGATGGCGCAGCGTAATGCGTATGCGCCTTGAGGGATCAATGGGTTCAAAGGCTAAGTTTTCTCAACGGATTGATGTACCGGGAACGGCCGATACGCCGGAAAATCTGCAGGGCGGCGTGCTTCTCGTTTTTCCGCCCGGCTTTGGACCGACGCTCAGTCCTGGGCTCGATGCTTCAGCGCAAGCGCTGGAGCGGCAAAAGCTTTCTCGCCCTCGCGGGCGCATCACCGCGAGACAGGTTGACCGGGGACCGGAGGTTCCGCAGCTGCTGAAGTGGCTCGAACGTGCAGGATTCCCCGTTGCGCAAGATGCTGCGCGTTTTTCGATCTTCACTTGGCCGCAGCACTGGGAGGCCGATCGGCCGCTGGATCGACGGGTGCTGAAAGCGGCTGCCGCAGATGCGGCGCGGCTCGCCGAAGAAGTAAAAAAGCGTCGGCCGCTCCTTCTTTTCTTTGTTTCCGCTCAACTCCTTGATGCCGCCAATCTCCCCGAAGTGTTAGAGGCGCTTGAGCCTGTGCTGGCGCATCCCGCGGAACCCGTGCGCCGCATTACAGACCTGCGCTTGCGAGTGACCGCACAGCGCTGGGTGAAAGCGCTCTGCTTCGGGTTGCCGATGCCTCGGAAGACCTTTACGCCTGAAACAGAAGAAACGATTGCGGCGGGCATTGCCGCTATATTTCGCCGTGAGGAATTGCTCCCGAGCTGAATAAAACGCGTCGTTTGCGTATAGTGTCGCGCATTGGAAAAAATGGTTGCAGCAACGCGCCAGTTCCTTCACGGCCCCCCATTCGTATCCAGCAGCAGCTTCATGACTCAGACAGAACGCACTGATGCGTCGATCAGATCCAACCCCTCTTCGGGCAGTCCTTTGGCCTGTCTCTTATACACATCTCCGAGCCCACGAGACATGC
>OWJK01000567.1_pt1 | contig 17056 bp, 16 predicted proteins | sample 1732911 | NCBI WGS metagenome assembly OWJK01 (sample SAMN05065767, study PRJEB22554) | human gut metagenome | biome: ENVO:2100002; feature: ENVO:00000062; material: ENVO:00002003 | host: Homo sapiens | place: USA
CACATTGTCGTCCTCGTACTGATCAATCTCTCGATGTGCCGCAGACCGGGCGGCATGGGCAGCGTACATCTCCCGCTTCTGCGCCTTACTCAACCGGCTCAGTTCGTCCGGGGTCAGTTCCGCCTTGCCGAACCGCAGGTGCTGGTTTTTTTCGGCGGTCTTTTCTGCATCGGTTTTCAGTTTCTTCTTTCTGGGCACCGACTGCTCCACCTTGGTTTTCTTCGGGGGAGAACGGGTCTTTTTTGCGGACGACTCTTCTTTGATGTTCAGTTTCGGCTCACTCATTTCTGTGCGCCCTCCGAGACTTCACCCAACTTGGTGGTCATAATGCGGTAGAGTTCCAGATCGGTGGGGAAACGGTCCACAAAGGGCAGAATGACATTGCCGAAAAACAGCAGCCCTTCGCCCTCGCCGGAGTGGGTCACATAGGAAAGCTGATGGGGCGAGATGTTGAGCTGCTTTGCGAGGATCTGCCGGTCTCCTGCCGCCTGATTCAGCATGATGATCATGTCACTGTTCTCGAAAATATTCTCGACTTCACGGGAAGAAAGAAGGTCTTTCACATTCTGGGTCAGCCCCGTGGGAATACCGCCCCACTTGCGGAAACGCTTCCAGATCTCCACGGAATACGCCGCAGTCTGCTCCTCTTTCAGAAGCAGGTGCATCTCGTCCATATAATACCGTGTGGACTTTCCGCTGCTGCGGTTTGCCGTGACACGCCCCCAGACCTGATCCTGCACAATGAGCATACCGAGTTTCTTCATCTGCTTGCCCAGTTCCTTGATGTCGTAGCAGACGATGCGGTTATTGATGTTCACGTTAGTGCGATGGTTGAACAGGTTCAGACTACCCTTGACGTAGATCTCCAGTGCGGTGGCAACATGGTGGGCTTCTTTCTCGTCCTGTTGGAGTAGGGCGTTGTACAGATCCTCAAGGATGGGCATATTCTCCGGGCAGGGGTCCGCAAAATATTTGCGGTAGATCAGATGCACACAGCGGTCGATGACGGTTTTCTCCACCGGCAGCAGTCCTTCCTTGCCGCCCACCACCAGTTCGCACAGCGAAAGAATAAAGTCAGCTTTCAAGGAAAGCGGGTTATCTTCCTCGGAGTAGTTGGCATTGATGTCCATGGGATTGATGAACTGGGTACTGTTGGGCGAAATTTTGATGACCTGACCCTTCAAACGATTCACCAGCGGCGAGTATTCGCCTTCGGGGTCGTTGATGATAATATCATCGTCCGTCACCAAAAAAGCGTTGGTGATCTCACGCTTTGCGCTGAAAGATTTGCCAGAGCCGGGAGTGCCGAGAATCAGACCGTTGGGGTTTTTCAGCTTTTTACGGTCCACCATGATGAGGTTGTTGGACAGGGCATTCAAACCGTAATACAGGCTTTCCTTGCCGTTGTCGAACAGCTCCTGTGTGGTAAACGGCACAAAAATTGCCGTGCTGCTGGTGGTCAGCCCCCGCTGAATTTCGATCTGGCAATCCGCCAGCGGCAGGCTGCTCATCAGCCCCTGCTCCTGCTGGAAATCCAGTCGGCACAGGTTGCAGTTGTGCTTCTGTGCAATGCTGGATGCCTGAAAAACGTTGTTTTCCAGTTCCTGTTCCGTGCGCCCGGTGTTCAGCACCAGAAAGGTGACAAGGAACATCCGCTCGTTCTGGCTCTGCAATTCCTTCAAAAGAGCCTTGGCATCTCTGCCGTAGGTCGCCAAATCCGACGGAATGATGTCAATATCATATCCGGCACGGATTGCCTTCTTCTGTTCCTCGATCTTGCTGCGATCCAGTTCCGTGATGGTGCGCTTGACGGTCTTGATGGCACGGTTCTGATCGACACTCTGAATGTGCATGGTGACGATCTGGGACGAATCCATATCCAGAAAATCCTTCAAAAGCTGGTCGCTGATGTCGGATGCCGTGATGCTCAAGAAACTGGCGGCGCAAAAAATGCCGCCCATCTGGAACGTCCGGGAGTTTTTGAAGGCAAAGGCGGTGGGTGCAATGGCATCCTTCACCGAAAGCCCGCTTTTCACGAGGTCTTTCCAGTCGAAGTGAAACTTGCTGGCACCGTCCATGTTGAACATATCGTGCATGAGTTTCAGCCGCTGGACACCATTCAGGGGCTTTGCCTGCACACCCAGTCGGTGAAAGTTGTTGAGCAAATCGTTTTGGATGTGGTCAAGCCGGGGCTTGACCTGTGCCATGCTTTCGCCCTCCACACCAAAGGTGATGAATTTGGTCTTGGTCAGACCATTATTGCCCTTGGCAAGCTGCTGGCGCAGCATCTGGGAATACTCCGCACGAACATCATCGAAACCGTCCTTCTGGAACGGAATGCGGATGCTCTTTTCAAACTCGGTGCTGTCGGTTGCCATGTTCACAAAGGACAGTTCAAATTTGATGCTGGAATCAAAGAAGTTCAGAAAACTGCACCATTCCTCAAAAATCGCAGTCTTATCCTCCTGCTGTGCCAACTGATAGTTGATGTCCTGATACTGGATGGTGCGGGTGTAGTAGTTGGGCTTCACCCGGCAGGTGCCATCCTCGAACATCCGCTGCATGGGGATGGACTGCTGGGCGGTCCGGGGCACAGCGGGCTTTGCGTTCTGCCTGCGCTTCTGCGCAGACTGCGATTTGCTGTGCTTACCGGTCTTTTTCCAAAACGGAATCATGGGTCATGCCTCCCTTCATCAAAATCGCATAGTAGTTGTTGGTCTTGTAGGGGCGAATCTTCGGGCGGACAAACCGGGACTGCACATAGTACGACAGCAGCTTTTCCATAGGTTGACCGTTTTTCTCGTACATCCCAAGGAAAAACGCCGGCAGCATCACCGCCATCATACCGAGAGTAGCGGCAGTGTTGCCGCCGGAGTCCCGGAGAACAAAAAACAGCGGCACTCCAATGAGAGCCGCTGTGCCGAAACAAAGTAGTTGCCGTTTCGTCAGGTTGAATGCGACCTTCGATTTCACTTTCGTCAGGTCACGGGGAACAGAAATATACGCAGCCAATCAAACACCTCCTTTAATGCGCTCCGAGGACGGATTTCGTCACGGAGCTGGTCTTGAACAGGCTGAAACAGAGCAGGACGGTGTAGCCCACAATGCTCCAAATGGAGTTGATGGCATCCCCGGAAATTGCCACGCTCCGGATCAGCACCGCATAAATTGCCACGCAGATGAGGATGAGAAAGCCCTGAAAGCCCAGTGCGAACAGGCATTTCAGGTAGTTCTGCCCCATGTGGCTCTGCTCGTGGTTGCCGAAGGTCGCCATGGGGATGGGCGCAAGGCTCACCATGCAATAGATCTCAATCATTCTTCCGTACACGATGACAAAGATCACGATGCTCAAGATCCGCATGGTGATGCCGATGAAGAAACTTTGCAAAAACAGTCCGAACAGGGGGCCAACGTCCATCTGCATCAGGCTGGATTGCAGCATGGACAAACCAATGTCGTTGACACGGGTGTTTCCGGCAATGATGCTGCTGGAATCAGACACCACCTTCTGGGTGACGTCGAACACCGCCATCACAATATCGAAGGTGTTGGAGATGAACCAGACGGACACCGCCGTTTTGAAAATCCAGCGCATGATAAGGGCTGGCTCAAACTGCGCCATGTTGTTGTGCTGGGTGATCATCTCGATCAGCTCATAACAGGCGATAAAGGTCAGGATGATGCCTGCAATGGGCAGCACCACGTTCCGGGAGAGGGCTTCGATCATGGCGAACACTCTCGGCTCGAAGCTGGAGGGTTTGGTGCCCACCTGCTGGGCGATGTTGCCGACCTGCGTGTTCACATCGTCGAACAGACCGGAAAGGTTTGACATAATGCCTGCCGTCAGGATGCCTTTGATCCAGTCGGCAATGGCTTTGAGAACGGTTTCCATTCAGTCACCGTCCTTAACTGAAATGGTTGATGAGGGTCTTGAGAAGGTTCAGGAGAAAAATAATGTGGGTCAAGAACTGCATAATAGCACCGCCTTTCGTTGATGGGTGGATAAAAAACACGGCTTGGAACACGGACATTCGATAAAACTGCAAACTGCAGAGGGCTATCCGCTGTTGCTTAAGCCGCCGTATGGAATAATAGCCTCATTTCATCTATCATTTTTGATTGATGAATGATAGATGAAATGATATGATCAAACACAAAAAGTGTCCGATGAAAACAAAAATGCCGACTGCTTTTCGGCAATCGGCAAATCATAATCAAAGCTATATAGCTGTTTTTATAAGTCGGCGAACAGGAACCTTATGATAAACATCAAGCAAGCATTTTGCCCTCCAGATAGGAGCAGCGGAGATAATCAGGATTGGTGTAGTATACGTTGGAATTGAAATCGGAGATCTCATCAGTGATAAACGACGAAAAAACATCCAGAATTGCCTGTGCAGCATCCTCATCCTTCATGGTGGACAGCACTAGACCCTGATACAGCATTCCGATGGAGGTTGCAGAAGGAACCGTATAGCGGCACTCTGCAACAGTATCAAAATCCCCATCCGGGATGTTGAGATCTTCGATCAGCTCATCTGAAACCTGCTCAAAGGACAGGCAGTGGTTTACTTCTGCCAGCCGGAGCTGCCGTTCGATGTCGGCTTTTGTGAAGTGACGGATCACATCCTGCCGATGATTTTTGGTTTTGCGGGCGATGGTCTCGATCAGGCTGCAAACGTAGAGAATATCATTTTTCTGCTTTTCGGTCATGGATGGATTCACTCCTCTCAAAGGTCAGGCAGTGCAAAGCGCTTACGGTATGAAAGCTGATCTGGTGTGTTGGATGCTTGAACTTCGCCAATGCCCAAAATGCTTCACGGCTGATCTGCCCGGACGTAAATCCGTTGACGTAATCCCAAATGGTGTCATCTGCCATGGGTCCCTCCACAATATCATAGGGATGGGTTTTGCCTGCACGACATTTTGCAATGAAATCCAGCCATTCGTCCGACATTTCAGGGAAACGCAGGATTTTCAGGTCAGGATTCTCTACATAGCGATAGACGTTCACAATACCATCGGCAGAACGGCGGTCTGCCCAGCGGTAGGCTTGCTGATAGTTGTTCGTGCAGTAGAATCCCCAGGAAAAGTCCTTTGTATACCGTGTAATGCGGATTTCGGGATAGACAACTTCTTCTTTACTGCCATGATACAATAAAATCTCGCTCATCTGCTTCACCTTCTGTATGTGAGATCGTTACTATGGCTTTCCTTATTATAATATGTACCGGGCGGCAAAAGCCGCCCACTGTTCTTAGCCGAACAGACCGCTCAGCAGGGGAATCAGGGTGATGCCCACCAGAGCAACGCCGCCGCCAGCCATGAGCTGCTTCATGCCCTGACTCTTACTGCCGGGGTTATCGTTGCCGTAACCTTCCAGCAGGTTGATGGCACCCCAAACGCCGAGACCGGCACCCAGAGCCACGACCAGAGTCTGAAGAACTTCGATAGCAGAGTTGAAGAATTCCATAGTCTTTTCTCCTTTATTATAAAGCGTTTTCGATCATTTGTACACACCCGAAATCTTATTGTTTTACACTGCATAACCGCAGCAAGGTTGATTTTCTGGTGCACTTTTCTGACCGGGATAAATTAAAAACGCCTACCGAGTCAGGCAGGCGGGAGCGAATCAGCGTCCACCACGATGAACTCATCACCGGGGTGGATTTTTTCTTTTCGGTTCAGATATTTTTCAATATCGAAGATATTTTTGGGGTCGTAATCCGAGGTCAGCTTATAGTTGGGGTGCTGGGTCAGGTCGTATTTGTCCGAAAGGAAGGGGCGCACACCACGCAACTGCAAAATGCACTTGCCGCCGTCCAGCACCGCCAGCTCGTCCCGGCTCAATAATTCATGCCCCATCTTCTGGAACGTAGTGCCGTAACTGGGGCTGTTGCCACGGGTGTCCGAGGTGTTGAAGGCGTCGATTGTTTCCTTGCCCAGCATTTCGGACAGGTCTTTCAGGGTAGTCGGCTCACTGCCGCCGAGAAAAATCTGGCTGTCCATGTTACCCACGATGGTGTCCGCATTGTCCTTGTAGATGGCTTTCAACTGACTTCTCGCCTGCAAAACAAGGCAGGCAGAGATTTCACGGCTGCGAATGGTCGCCACCAGCTTTTCCAGATTGGGAATCTGCCCGATGTTGGCGCACTCGTCGATAAGGCACCGCACATGGATGGGCAGCTTGCCGCCGTACACATCATCTGCTTTATCGCACAGTAAATTGAAAAGCTGGGTGTAAACCATGCTGATGAGGAAGTTAAAGGTTGAATCCGTGTCCGACATGATGAGGAACAACGCCGTCTTCTTATCGCCCAGCGTGTCCAGTTGCAGCTCATCGTACATGGTGAGATCACGCAGTTCTTGGATGTCGAAGGGGGCTAATCTGGCACCGCAGGAAATGAGGATGGATTTTGCGGTCTTTCCGGCAGCCAGTTTGTAAAGTTTGTACTGCCGCCCGGCAAAGCTGTTGGGCTTCTTTTTTGCCAGTTCCTCAAACAGCAGATCCACCGGATTTTGGTATTCCTCATCGTCCTCCAGCACCTGCATGGTGTTCAGCATTTCCAGCAAGGTTGCGAAGTTTTGCTCCTCCACCGGGGCTTCATAATGCAGATAGGCGATAAGCGCAGTCAGCAAAAGACGTTCACTTTTTTCCCAGAAAGGGTCCCCGCCGCTGCCTTCTCCCTTGGTGTTGGTCATCAGGGTCGTGACCAGTTTCAGAATGTCCTTTTCGCTGTGGACATAGGCAAAGGGGTTATAGTGCATGGACTTTTTGAAGTTGATGGTGTTCAGAATCCTGACCTTGTAGCCGTTTTTCAGAAGTGCGTTCCCGCACTCGACCACGATACTACCTTTCGGGTCAGTGACCACATAGGAACTGTGACATTGTAAAAGGTTGGGCTTGAGCCAAAACCGGGTCTTGCCGCTGCCGGAGCCGCCCACCACCAGCACATTTTTGTTCCGGGCGTTTTTGGGGTCAGGTGGGCGATTGCTCATCATCAGCCGTTCTGTTTTGGTCAGGATAATGTTGTCGGCAAACTTGGGAGCCATGAACGGCTCAATGTCCTTGGTGGTACCCCACCGAGCAGAGCCGTACTCCATGCCGTGCCGGTACTTCTTAGCGTTTTTGCCACGCAAATAGACGGCAAGCCGTAATCCTGCGCCGCAGCACAAACCCACCAGCAAATCAAGCGGATGCAGGCTGGGCAGAGGGTTTGCAAACGCCATCGGGATGGTGCCCATCATGGACATGATCTTATCACCCAGTTCCTTGCCCTCGGCAAGCCGCCACGCTTCGCCAAAGTTGGTTGCCACCAGCCCCAGCAAAATATAGGGCAGATACAGTGCCATCAGCTTTGTCAGCTTTTTCGTGGTCACAGTCCACGCTCCTGTTCCTTATGCCGGACTTTGCCGGGGAGTTCTGCCGCCGCCTGCACCAGTTCATGCAGTTTTGCCAGCACCGAGGGGCGTTTGTCCTTGTTCAGCAGGGATGCCGAATACTCTTTGAACGCCGAGTTGAAGGCTTCTGCGTCCGGGGCTTTGAAAAAGACCAGATACCGGGGCGGCACCTCGGAGGTGTCCTTACGGATGGCGTAGTCGATGCCGTACTTTTTGGCATAGCGTTCCAGACCACGGATGCCGGTCTTGCTGATCTCCACGCTGGACACGCCCCGGTTCTGCCGCAGAAGAGTGCGGACGCTCTGCTTACCTTGGGATGCCTTGGACTGGTACAGCCGAAACGCCGCTTTAACTGCCCGCAGGACAGTCCGGGCAGACAGCTTCGTGGTGGAGATCATAATGTTGAATGTCTTTTGTTCGATTTCTTCCTGCAATTTCACCACCATCCCTTGCCGCCTGCATCAGCGCAGCCACGAAGAAGCCGCAGAGTGCGCCGAACTCAAAAAATGCGAAACCGATGAAAAAATTCAGCATAACACACCTCAGACGATGCAAATGCAGGGCAGCTTCTGATCGTCTGCCATGAGTGTAACGCTGTGGCTCGCCAGAAACTTCTGGAAACGGTACACGTCATCAATGGTAAGCGAAATGAAGTTCCCGTCCATGTTGGTGCGTACCAGAATGACCGGGCCAGTCAGGTAACGCTTGCCCGCCATCTTTAGAACCTGTGCCGGATTGTAGCAGAGCAGCAGCGAAGTGTCGGGAAGATGGATGCTGGCATCGCTTTCATCGAAGCAGGGCAGAATGTCAGGGGCTTCATCCAGAGTAATAACCGTCAGTTCCATATCCGGCGCAATGGCGGCAAAGTAGACTTCACCGGGCTTCTTGCCACCTGCCAGAATGGTGCAGATACACCAAACTCGGTTTGCCCAGTCCACGGCGTTTTCGTTCAATTAAACCAAAATTTTCAAGTTCCCGGAGTAGCTTGGTCGCTTTGTTGTCTGCGCAACACAAAGCCCTCTTGACATCCTCGATCGTGAAAATGATGAACACCCGGCCTTGCTTGTCGAACCATTCATTTTTAACAGAAAGGCTCATGCGGTCAAGCAGGATGCCGTAGAGTGTTTTGGCATCGGTTGACAGATCTTGAAACCGCTGCTCCTGAAAAAGAGCCTTTGGAATGCGGAAGAACGAAAAGAGTTCTCCGGCCTGTCCGTAAAAGTAGTCAAGGGTCATACGGTTGTGTCAAGGATGAAAAAACAACGATGATTCATTGACATGGTTGACAAATCCTCCTTATAGATAATTCGTGCAAACAAAAAGCGCAACTTCGATTGATGAAAATCGAAATTGCGCGATGTAACTTAGCTGGGGGAGAAAAGTCATTTGTCGGGGTCGTTTGACCACAATTTGACCACAAAAGGAATGAAACGTCTTGACATCCAATGAAACAGAATGATATAATACATTTGAAATTTAACGATACTGAGTCTAGGCAGTATCGGATTGTACATTGTGTTTTCGAGAGAAGCACAATGGGGTTCAAGAGGCCGTGAGTTCGATTCTCGCCACTCGGACCAAACAAAAATAATCCGAACTTGTTTCCGATAGGAGATGGGTTCGGATTATTTGTTTTCTTCGGAAAATTTAACGCAGGTGTCCGTGAAAGATGAAAATTAAGGATAATGAACTATTAATCGCAAATAATCTGTGCTATAATACTAAAAGGAGGTGTCATAATGCAGATTAACGTGAAGTTGTCTCCAGATGTGCTAGACTGGGTTATGGCACATATTCAACAAGAAAATGTTCCGCGGGATGTTGTAAAGTATTTAACAATATGGAAAAGTGGTGAAAAAGTGCCCACTTTTAATCAGATCGAAAAAGTTAGTAAAGCATCTGGAATCCCATTTGGGTATTTTTTCCTCCAAGAACCTCCCAAAGAAGAATTTCCGTTATTAGAGTACAGAACCATAGATAGCACATCGGCAATGAATCCGAGCAGAAATATTATTGATGTTATGCATGATATGGAACAAGTTCAGGATTGGGCTAGAAATCATGCTATAGAGGAAGAACAGCAGGCTCCAGAATTTATTGGAAGCCAAAAAAACAATGTGGATACTGAAGATTTTGCCGAATATGTCCGAACAGTTTTAGAGTTAGAAATTAAATGGTATGAAAACAGCAAATCAGCTGTAGAGTCTTTTAAAACACTGAGAGATAAAATTAGTCAAGCAGGCGTTATTGTTATGATGAGTGGTATTGTTGGAAATAATACGCATCGACCGCTCGACATAAATGAATTTCGTGCTTTTGCGATGGTAGATGATCTTGTACCATTAATTTTTATCAATTCAAACGATTCGGTTAACGGGAAACTATTTTCTTTGCTACACGAATTTGCTCATATATGTATAGGAAATAATAGTTTATACAATGACAGATATAGCTCTGGAACAAGGGTTAGTAAGGCGGAAAGTGTATCTAATGCAGTGGCTGCGGAAATTTTAGTTCCACAGGTCATGTTTGAGAAAAAGTGGAAAGAAATCGATAAATTTGATGATCCAATTAAAACGATTGATGTGCTTACAAAGTATTTTAGCTGTGGGACGACAGTTATAGCAAGGAAAGCATTAGATAACGGATATATTGATTATTCTGTATATAGGAAGCTGTCACAAATTGCGGTTAATCGTTACAATGAAAAACGAAAAAAGGAAAAAGAACAAGGCGGTGGCGGAGACTATTATAGAACTGCGGCAAGCCGAATTGATACACGGTTTTTCAAGAGCTTGGTCTCAAGTGTTCACGAAGGAAAAACTTTATACACGGACGCTTTTAGACTTACTAATACCAATAGATCTACCTTTGAAAATTTGGTTAACAAAATGGGGGGTGGGTCGAAGTGAATCAAGAAGTTTTTCTAATAGATACAAATGCTTTGCTGACACCGCATCTTATGTATTATCCGTTTGACCTCGCACCTAGCTTTTGGGAACAGCTAGAAGAAAAACTTAAAGATGGTTCAGTTGTTCTCTTAGATATGGTGAAAAATGAAATAACAGAGGGTCATGATGAACTTTCAAATTGGATGAAGTCATTACAGGGGATAAACATCATTGACCATAGAACTCCCGAAATCATAGAAAAATATAGTAGAGTTTTAGGTGCAGTTCAAAGCAATACATGCTATAAGCAAAGTGCGCTTGCAGAGTGGTCAAGAGAAAGTGTTGCAGATCCATGGCTAATTGCAACTGCGGCAGTAAGAAAATTAACAATAGTAACATTTGAAAAAAAGAATGGTGGTCTGTCACCCAAAAATCCGAGTAAAAATGCTAAAATACCAGATGTGGCGATTGAGTTTGGAGTAAGCGTTTGTGATCTATATTATATGATGAGAAGTTTATCATTTCGTCTTTAATAGAATCTAAATTGCATTATGTGATATAACAAAAACAGGGTGCGCCCGCCCGGACGCACCCTGCCAAAAGCCACAGACAATAACGATATGTACAGCAGGAAGTTCCCCAACGGGAACTTCCTGTTTTTCTTTTCCTGCAAGATGAGCCTGTTCTGTCTGCCATGCGGCAAACTCCCGCTGTCCTTCCTCGCTGTTCCAGCAGGCAAGGATGGCCGGGTAGAATGCCCGTGCTAGACGTTCGATGGCTTCATCGGGGTAAGGGGAAGTGTTTGTGGACTTTTTCTTTTTGTTCAAACGCACGCTCCTTTGATCGTCCCACCGTGGCAAAGCCGGGCGAGAAAATCAAGGTTCCAATTTTTATCAGGCGCAAGGGCGCGGATGCTTTCCGCCCTGCACTTGCGGCTGGTGGCTCGTTGATGGCTTACAAGTGCCTGTCGTTATGCCGTTTTAGAGGATTCACCGCTGGATTCTGCAAGAACTTCGTCCAGCGTTTTCAAAAATTCAAGATGAGGTTTCAAGGCAAAGCGAAGAACTTTGACCTGTTCCGGATGCGTAAGAAGTTTCGGGTTCAAGTCGAACGTAACTTCCCAACTCTTTCGCATGAGAGATTCAGCATTGTGGAGCCGGTAGTACAGTTCGAGAAACTTTTGGGGAACATCATAGTTTTCATCAATGGTGTTGCTGGCGGCTTTCTCTGCCTGCTTCACCGTTATTTTGTTAGGCTTGACTTTCTTCGGCTTCGGCACATAATTCTTGATTTCTTTAAAGATTTCAGCCTGCTCTTCGGGCTTGGCCTTGCCGAGATTTTCGAGAAGATAATCGGGAATGTGCAGTTCCTCGCGGAAGAACCGATCACGGAAACCGGGAGACAGTTCATCCGCAACGTCAACGCCGTGGGCATAGTATTCTGCCCGGCGGACTGAACTTGCGCTGCTGTGATTTTCCTGTGCAATGCGCTCACAGGTTTTCATGGGCTTCTGGTTGTGTTCAGATTGAACACTGCCAGATTTCTTTGCAGTATGCTGATTGCCGCGAAATGCTTCGGTGCGCTTTTCAGAGGAATACTGCTTCCCCATAAGGAACTTCTTCTGCTCCGGGGTCAGATTACGCCGCCCTAACTGATTCTTGCAGATCCATGCGAGGACTTCTTCTCTGCTTTCAAACGGGAGCGGCATAGTGGAGAAATAAATCTCCGGGTGTTTCTGTAGGATGGCATAACGATTGTGTCCGTCAACGAGGGTGTTATTCCAGACGATCAAAGGAGAGAGCAACTTGCCTTCTTTGAGGATATTTTCTTCAAGCTGCTTAAATTCATCATCGGTCAGAGGCGGAATCTGGGACTGGAACTCCGGGTCAATTTTCAGATTGATCATACGCACACTCCTTTATCTCTCCTGCTGCGTCTGTTCTTCCTCCCGGAAAAAGGACGCAACATTCTGCTTTGCGGTTTTCAGTTTGAGCAGTTCTTCTTTGGCTTCCTTGTACTGCTCGTAGAACTTTGCCTTTTCGGATGCCAGTTGCTCATACTCGGCTTCCAGTTTTTTCGGGCTGGGCAGCTTGGTGATGTCGTTTGCCTTGAAATAGGCTGCTGCCACCCAGTATGCTGTCAGCTCTGCACGGTGCTGCTCCTCAAAGGCTGCGGGTCGCTTGGCGGTCTTTAACTGCTGTGTGATGTTCTTGGTGCTGGTGTAGGCTGCGACCTGATAGCGCAGTTCTTTGTTGGCCTTCATGCGACCTTCGAGGTCTTTCACCACGGCCAGTGAGTCGTGATACTTGGTTTCCAGTTCAGCGATGCGCTGGTTCAAATCATCCTCGTTGAGCAAATCTTTCTCTTGCAAGAGGATCAGAGTTTGCGACATGGCTTTGAGGTTGAACTTCTTTGCCCAACGTTCGTAGCCAATGCCCTTGCCCTCGGTCAGCTTTGCCTGAATATCAATCAGCTTTGCAAGGTTGGTCGTTTTAGACTGTACCTTGGGTTTGCGCGCTGCGTTTGCGGTCAGGGCAGCAAGCACTTCTGCCTTGTCGAACTTGTCCCCGAGATGTTTCGCTCGGATGAACTTCGTTCTGCCAGCGGGCAGAAAGCTAAGCTGTCCACGGCTTTCCTTGACGGCAATGCCGTACTGCTGCATGAGCCTATCGGAAAACTCCTCAAAACTCACAGCGCGATACAGTACCGAAGAAATCTGTTTCCGCAGGGTATCTTTTACGGTTTCAAACTTCTTCTGCTTGGGCTGCTGTCCGGTTGCGGTAAGGGCTGCGTTCTCACGGTCAAGTTTCAACTGGCCACGCCTGCGCGCCCAATACTCGGCTTCGCTGACACGCTCTTTCGAGCCGTTGAGCAGGTCGATCTGGTACAGTCCGGCACCTTCGCACAGCTCCATGACCTCGACACGCAGGTGCCGCATGGTCTGGGCGGTGCTGGAGTGCTTCATGCCTTCGCACCAGTCGCGGGGCTTCTGCATATAAGGCTTGTGTTCCACTTCTCGTGTTCGGATACTGCCGATCACGATGTGGACATGGATGTTTCCCGAATGGTTATGCCCATCCGGGTGGGTACAGACGATGGCAGGATGACCGGGGAAGTTTTCTTCGCAGAATTTCAGGCCAAGTGCCTGTGCTTTTTCCATGGTCAAGCCGTTGTCGGCTGCATCGCGTGGGTCAAAGCTGATGATATACTGGTGGCTTTTGATATCACCATGCTGGGTGTTCTTGCCATACTTGCGGTTTGCCAGCAGACAGGCCGTTGCGAACGAAAACTCGCCGCACTCAAGGATGTCAAGCAGGTACGAATCCCGCAGCTTCGGCTTGCCGTGCTCATCCAGAAGTTGCTTTCCGGTGAACGCGTCGTGCTGGTAAACGAGGTACGCTTCGATGGCGGTGTAGTCCGAGTTTTTAGAGGCGATATGCTTGAGCGTTGCCATACAGTTCACCCAGAACTTTCTCGGCGTGGAGCCGGAAGGCGGTCAGGTCTGCAAGTTCGTCAAGGAGTTTCGCTCGGATCTGCTCGGTGTCTGCACCGCCAGAATTGAAGTTCCTTGCAAGCTGGTTGAGGTTGGTGCCCACCCTGCTGCACTGAGCAAGCAGGGTGGAAATAGCGGTCAGGGCTTCTTCTCCGCCGCCTGCAACGATGACCGTTTTCTCGATCTTGACGTTGTGGATGGCGCGGCGGATAAAAGTGGAGAGGGAGAGATTCAGGAGTTTGCAAGTGAGTTCCAGTGACGCTTTTTCCTCCGCTGTCACACGGAACTTGATGACGTGCGTTTTGTTGTTCGGCGTGTCGTGGTGCTGGGAATTGCTAGGGATCGATTGAACATTCGTTTTGGTCATTGTACCTCCTGCCTGTTCGATAACTCCTCGGTGAAGTTATGTAAGCACGACACGCCGTTCCATTCGTGCCGTAAGGCACGAATGATGAGCAGGGTTTGGGGCAGGCACGCCCCAACAAGATCACTTCGAAAATGCAGATGCATTGAAGAAGTGAAGTCCCGAATGGACAGGAAATTTTCAAGAATTGAAAATTTGTGGCCACGGGACGGTTCTTGCCCTCTACCGCTGCGATCAAAATCGTTTCCGGGTAATTGTTTCCGAATTGTTAAGGCGTAAAATAAGTAGAGGTTGTGCTGCTCATGTATGTGGGTCACCGTTTGCTCCGAACGAAGTTCCTGCCCCTGTTTTGCAGCGGCGTTGACAAAAAGTCGGTATCACGTCCGGTCGGCTTATGAAATTTTCAAGGTACGTTTCCCATAAAGAAAAATACCGCCCAAGCAGCGCAGCGATGGATTTTGTCGGGGTGAATCGGCGGCAAAATGAATCGGGTGTGTTGCGGGGCGGTTAATCTTTCAGGGATGATCCACGGCGAGGCAGTGTTCAAAATGAACACGACCACATCTTGTGGATGGTTTCAAACTAATCCACAAAATCGGTGGGATTTGTGACAGAGAATATCATGGTTTGCAGGGTGCGTCAAGATGGTTTTGTGAAATTTATTGCGATAAAGTTGTGATAGTAGGACTTATCGGCCGGAAATTGAACCATCTTACAAAGAATTTGTGCGCACAAATTGGAAAATCAGCACATCTGTGCTATACTCAAAGCAGAATTTGTTGAGCTAAAACGGAGGTATTGAACCATGTCAGAGAAAAACACCGCCGACATTGGATTTGAAAAGCAAATTTGGAATGCTGCCTGCGTACTTCGGGGCAATATGGATGCTTCAGAGTATAAGGGTGTCGTCCTTGGTCTTATTTTCTTGAAATATATTTCGGATCGTTTTGAAGATAAGTATAATCAGCTGGTTGCAGACGGTGATGGCTTTGAGGAAGATCGTGACGAGTACACATCGGAAGGAATCTTCTTTGTGCCTGCTGGTGCGCGTTGGAGCGATGTTTCTGCAAAGGCACATGATCCCGAAATCGGTCAGGTAATCGATGATGCAATGCGCGCTATCGAAAAAGAAAACGTGCGCCTGAAGGATATCCTACCGAAAAATTTCGCGCGCCCGGAACTGGATAAACGGCGGTTGGGTGAAGTCGTTGACCTGTTTACGAACATCAAAATGATCGAACATGGCAGCGAGAAGGACATTCTGGGACGCACTTATGAATACTGCCTGTCGATGTTTGCAGAGCAGGAAGGCAAGCGTGGCGGCGAGTTCTTTACGCCGTCCTGCGTTGTGCGGACGCTGGTAGAAGTGCTGCAACCGTTCAAGGGCCGTGTGTATGACCCTTGCTGTGGCAGCGGCGGTATGTTTGTGCAGTCGGCTAAGTTTGTAGAAAACCACAGCGGCAACATCAATGATATTTCGATTTATGGTCAGGATTCTAACCCTACAACGTGGAAACTGGCGCAGATGAACCTTGCCATCCGTGGCATTGAGCCTGACCTTGGCAAGTATGCAGCAGACACCTTCCTTGATGACCAGCATCCCACGATGCGTGCAGATTACATCATGGCAAATCCGCCGTTCAACCTGTCCAACTGGGGTGCAGAGCAGCTCAAAGATGATGTACGCTGGCAGTATGGTATGCCGCCGGCTGGAAACGCCAACTTTGCATGGCTTCAACACATGATCTATCACCTTGCGCCCGGTGGTCGGATGGGCATGGTTCTGGCAAACGGTTCCTTGTCCTCCCAGTCCGGCGGTGAGGGCGAGATTCGCAAGAACATTGTGAATGCTGATTTGGTGGACTGCATTATTGCCATGCCAACGCAGCTTTTCTATACGACCCAGATTCCCGTTTCGCTCTGGTTCATCTCCAAACGCAAAAAGCAGCCCGGCAAAACGCTGTTCATTGATGCTCGTAAAATGGGCGTTATGGTAAGCCGCAAACTGCGCGAACTGACTGATGAGGATATTAAACAGATCGCCGATACCTACAATGCTTATGTTGATGGCACACTGGAAGATGTAAAAGGATTCTGCGCAGTTGTTGATACTGAGAAAATTGCAGAGCAGGATTATATTTTAACGCCGGGTCGTTATGTTGGTGTTGAGGAACAGGAAGATGATGGCGAACCGTTTGAAGAAAAAATGGCTCGGCTGACTTCTGAACTTTCGGATTTGTTCAAGCAATCACATAAGCTGGAAGCAGAAATTAAGGAGAAGCTGGGGGCGATTGGATATGAAATCTGAATGGAAGACATATACAGTCCAAGAACTTATAGATCTAGGGATGCTTGAAGCACCAATGGATGGAAATCATGGAAACTTGCACCCTAAAGTGTCAGATTATGTTTTAGAGGGAATACCATTTATTATGGCTAATGATCTGGTAAATGGAAAAATTGATTATAAGAAATGTGCACATATCACGGAAGCACAAGCTAGGCAACTAAAAAAAGGGTTTGCACATCCGGGCGATGTTTTGTTAACCCATAAGGCAACGATTGGTAGAACTGCACTTGTTGGAAATGAATATGATACAATTGTTTTGACACCTCAAATTACATACTATCGTGTGAAAAAAGGAATATCGAATAGATATTTAAAGGCATACTTTGACTCGAAAGAATTTCAAGAATTGCTGTCGAACTGGGCAGGTTCGGGTAGTACGAGAGCGTATTTAGGAATTACTGCACAAAGAAAGCTACCCATTCTTTTGCCTTCTATAGATATCCAAAACAAAATAGCAAGTTACTGTGAAAGCATTGATGGCAAAATAACGGTTAATTCAATGATAAACGATAATTTAGCGGCTTAGAGCTGAATGCTAGAAACATCGATCTCACCTA
>OWJK01000570.1_pt1 | contig 16961 bp, 10 predicted proteins | sample 1732911 | NCBI WGS metagenome assembly OWJK01 (sample SAMN05065767, study PRJEB22554) | human gut metagenome | biome: ENVO:2100002; feature: ENVO:00000062; material: ENVO:00002003 | host: Homo sapiens | place: USA
CCTAACTTTAGAAACCGCCGGATGCCGAACGGCACGTCCGGTGGTGTGGGAGGGAGCGAGGTGCAAACCCGCTCTCTACCCGATTCTTCAATGCCGCACATGGACAGCAAGACCTTATAAAAAACCGCCTCGGCCTTACGGCCGGGCGGTTTAGGGGTTCCGGAGCTGCGTTTGCGGAGAGCTCCTTATTCGGGTGAAAGCTCGACGCTTTCGAGAATCTCCGGTCCAGTGAGTTTGCGCTCGCGCTTTTTCCAAGGTTTGTATTCACAGTGGAGCAGCTCATGAGCCCGTTCGCTGCCGGGACTCCCCAGATACTCCTGATACAGCCGAATCACTTCGGGGTTCTCGTAGGACGCGCGGATCTTCTTGACCTTGTCGATCGCATAAATCCCCTGCTGACGCTTGGCCGTATTGCGGCCCCATACACCGCGGGTTGTGCCGCCGCCGCCCACACAGCCGCCCGGACAAGCCATCACTTCAACAAAGTGGTATGGGCACGTTCCGTTGCGGACCATTTCGATGACCTTGGCAATATTGGCACATTCGTGAACCACTGCAATGCGAATGTCGCCGAGGTCGCCGAGACGAACCGTCGCTTCTTTGATGAATTCCATGCCGCGCACCGGCGTGAGCGGCGGCATTGGACGCGGATCCTGATTCTTGACCGCCGACATCGTGCGTACCGCCGCCTCCATCACGCCGCCGGTTGAGCCAAAGAGCTGGCCCGCTCCCGAAGAGAGCGACATCATGGGGGAATCAAACGGCATATCGGGGAGATCGGCCAGATTAAGGCCGGAGCGCTTAATCAGTCTGGCAAACTCGCGGATGGTCAGCACGACGTCAACGTCGCAGGAGCCGTCTGCGCGTTTGAGCGTATCTCGATTGGCCTCGCCTTTTTTAGCGGTGCAAGGCATGATCGAAATGACCCGCATATCCCTCTTCTCGATGCCTGCATGTTCAACCAGCCAAGTCTTGGCCAAAGCCCCGAAAATCGCCTGCGGCGAACGTGTGCTCGACACGTGCGGAATCATGTCGGGGGCAATCTTCTCGACATAATTAACCCAGCCCGGGCAGCAGGACGTGAAGTAAGTGAAGGGCTTGGAATGGAGTGTTCCGGCCTTTTTGGCACGCTCGAAGTTGGCGAGCATCTCGGTGCCTTCTTCCATGATTGTTACGTCGGCCGACCAATTGGTATCCATCACGTAGTCTGCGCCCATGCGCTTCAAAGCACTGACGATCTTGCCCTGCACATCCATGCCGGGGGGCAAGCCGAACTCTTCGGAAAGCGCCACTCGCAAAGCAGGCGCAAACTGAAAGACCGTGGTGATTGAATCGTCGTCGAGCAGGTCGAAGACATCGCACCCTTGATCACGCACGCTGATAGCCCCCGTCGGGCAAACGAGTGAGCACTGCCCGCATTCAATGCATCGATCGGATGACCCCCAATTGACGGCGCCGGTAAAGCCGATTTCGGCTTTCGTGCCCGTTCCGGTGAGGCAGAGCGCCGAAACACCCTGCACTTGCCGGCAGACCTCAATGCAGCGCAGGCAGCGAATGCACTTTCCGCCGTCAAAACGCATGGCGGGTGCGGACATATCGAGCTTGCGAATCGGCTTATACCGCCCGGAAAGTCCCAGACGGTCCGCACCGGTCCAAAGTGCGGCATCCTGCAGTCCGCACTTGCCGTGGCGCTTGCATGACGAGCAGTTTTCGTCATGATCCGCCATCAGCAGTTCAACCTGCATTTTCTGGCGGCGGCGGACTTCCGCCGTACGCGTGCGGATGCGCATGCCGGGCTCAATCTTGGTTTCACAGGACGTTACGATCTCACGGCCGCCCTGGGGAAGCTCTACCTCCACCAAACAGACTCGGCAGGTGCCGGGGCGGTGATTGAGCGCGGCTAATTCGCACAGCGTCGGAATGAAAATACCCGCACGGCGCGCAGCTTCCAAAATCGTGTCGTTGGGTTCAAACGCGACCGTCTGGCCGTTGATAAAGGCGCGGCGGCTGAGGTCCGGCATTTCGTTTTTGTCGGGATAAGCCATTGTCGGAGTCTCCTCGGAATCCTGTTCAACCGTTAGAAAGTCGCCGCATTGGGGGCGGTAGGTTCGTGTTCAACCACTGGATTGCGGGTTGTAACGGCGATGAGACGCATGCATCGCATACAGCGCTGAGACTCCTGACGAGCCTCCTCAATCGTCATAGCGCCTTCGACTTCCTCCCAATTGGCACTGCGCGCTTCAGGATCCAGAAACTTCGACGTATAGCGCGCTTCAATCGGCAGCGGTCTCGTCGGTCTGCAGGCACCGACCAGTTTGGCCTTGGCAATGATTTGTGAGAGCCGTGTTCTCGGAAAGAACGCAGGTTCTCTGGTTTTGAGATATTGGTCAATCGACTTTGCTGCCGCCTCACCCTGCGCCATCGCAAGAATAAGCGTCTTGGGGCCCGTGGCGGCGTCGCCGCCCGCGAATACGCCTTCACGCGATGTGGTGAAGTTTTCTTTGGTTTCGATGGTGCCCCAGCGAGTCAGTGCAATGCCGTCCTCAGGGATGAAAACCGTCGGATCCATCTTCTGACCGATGGCCGCAATAACGTACGAACAAGGGATAATGAACTCGCTACCGGGCAGCGGCTTCACTGCTCGGCGGCCGGAAGCGTCGGGTTCTGTTTGATGCATCCGTACGAGTTCAATGCCGACAACGCGGCCGTTCTCAACCAAAATGCGCTTGGGTGCCGAGAGGAACTCAAATCGAATGCCTTCGGCCCGGGCAGCGTGAATTTCTTCAGGATCGGCCGGCGCAGATGCTTCAATTCGACGATACGCAACCGTAACTTGACAGCCGGGCTTGACGATGCGCCGCGCGGTGCGGCAGCAGTCCATTGCCACATTGCCGCAGCCGATCACGACGACATCTCCCTCTAAGGGCTTCGGACCTTCCGGCGTTCCCTGACTGTGCTCGACCTCGAGCAGAAAATCGAGCCCGCGCAGGTACCCTTGAGCGTTCTGATCCTCATCGGGAAGCCCCAGAAACTGACCGCGTGCGCAGCCGATGCCGAGAAAAACGGCGTCATAGCCCTGAGCGAACAAGTCATTCAAATGGAAATCGCGGCCGAGTTTTTCACCATAGCGATAATGGCCGCCCAGCGTCTTCACAATATCCGTTTCACCGGCCAGCTCTGCCCGCGGGAGGCGGTATGAGGGAATGCCCCAGCGAGCCATGCCGCCCGCTTCCTGCTCCATTTCAAACACATCTACCGGCCGCCCCAGGCGCAGAAGATGATAAGCGCAGACAATGCCGGCAGGCCCTGCACCGATTACGGCAATGCGCTGATGGGGATCAACCCCCGGCGCAGGGTGCTTGAGCATGGCATCGTCAAAAAGTTCCGCGGAGCCCACGCCGAGCTCATCAGCGGCGTGACGCTTCAGATCGCGAATGGCAATCGGCTGCTCATTGAAGCGGCGGGCGCAGGCGGCTTCACAAGGGCGCACACACACGCGGCCGCACGTTCCGACCAAGGGATAACGCTTGAGAAGCACCCCTTCGGCCATCTCCGGCCGCCCGTCACGAATGTAATCGATGTAGCGCGGCACATTGACATGCGCCGGACAGGCTTCAATGCAGGGGGCAGTCGCCGTGCTCACATACTGCTTGGCGTCTTTGAGTCCCTGGAGTCCCGCTACCGGTTCCGTCGTTTCGAGCTCTGCTCGGAAGTTTTCGATCGCCCCCAGAATCGGTTCGGCTGACTGCAGCCCAATGCCGCAGAGACTCGACACCTTCATATGGCGGGCAGTTTCAGCGATTTCGTCCCAGTCTACGGTGCTGCCGCGCCCTTCAACGGCATTTTTCAGTGCCTCAGCAATCAGCACTGTTCCCATGCGGCAGGGCGTACAGCGTCCGCAGGAAAAGCTGCGTGCATCTTCGTAATAGGCATAAAGAATAACGGTCAGGTGCGGAGCGTTCTCAAAGACGAGAAAACCCTGCGGACCGATCACGCTGGTTAACGGATTGCCTTGATTAAAGGCGGCGGCCTCCTCAAGCGGGAAACCGACGGGAAGGTCGCAGGAATCTACGGCCGAACGATTGTCGAGCCGGCGTCCCTGCCAGTGCCCGTAGCTGAATGCGGCTTGCATTGTTGTTGCGCTCTCTTCTTTTGTTTCGGGCATGGATAGTCTTGCGGGCGACGTCCTTTGGTCCACGCCGCCCGCCGAGGGGTCCTCCAGCCCACCCCATGCCGGACGGCTTCTTTGGCCGTTCCGTTCACATCATGGGGTTCTCCTTACTGGTTCCTATTGATTCTAGCGTTCCCCCTAAGAGATAGGGTTCTCACCGATCGAATTAGTCCAAAGATAGATCAAAAGCTATAACGACGGTTACATTAATGTATTCAATTATTTTTAAAAGTTCGAGAAAAATTACAGTTTTCAACAGTCTGCATTCTGCCGATGTCAACGCCATTCTTTATGCCCGTTTTGAACGAAAAACTGCCAAATCGTCTCGGACAATCAATTTCCTGCCTATTTCTATCAATGGCGGGAAGAACGCTCGACAGACAGAGAAAATTGCCTGAAACTGCTTGATGCAGACTTCGGAGAAACGTTTTCGGGTGGAAAATAACCTATTTCTCTCGATACGCCGCACTACCTCCGTCAACTCGAAGTCCACTGACGACATAGGAAAATTTACAAATGACCACGATTCAAAACATGTTGGCAGACATGCGCCGGGAATTAATGTCGGCCAATCCGCCTTTGGGCGTCAGCACGACCCCGGCAGAAGGATTCCGCACACATCGTTTTGAATCCGAAGTGCCGCTTTCCTGTTCCACGGGCGAGATCGCCGTATCGTTCATCCTCTCGGGCGTCAAGACCGTGACGGTCGGAGGCCGGTTTTTTTCCTACGGTGCCGGGGAAGGACTGCTTTGCGGCGCCGCGCTGCCAAGTACTTTTCGAGCGATGCACGCGAGCCCCGAAGAACCTTTCTTATCGGTTTCTTTGGCGCTTGACCGCGCTACGCTGATCGAACTGGCCGAACACCTGCCGCAAACCGACCAGAAAGAGAACGCGGAGCTGCCGCCCGAAGCCATCTTTGTGTTTGAACCGACTGAAGACTTGCTCTTTGACTTTGAGCGGCTCATCAAGCTGCTCAAAACGCCCGAGCTTGCACCGCTGCGAGCCCCCTGCATTATTCGCGATATTCACAGCCTTCTGCTGGCCGGCCCTACCGCAGCGCGGCTCCTGCCGCTTCTACGTGAAAGCGCCCCGGCGAACACCGTCGTTCGTGCTATTGGGTGGCTGCGGCGCAATTTCGATAAGCCCATATCCATTGAAGCTCTGGCGAAGCTTCACGGCATGTCGACGTCGAATTTTCATCGCCAATTTAAAGCCGTTGCCGGCATGAGCCCGCTGCAGTTCCAAAAGCAAATTCGTTTGTGCGAAGCACAGCATTTGATGCTTGCCGAGCGCGCACAAGTCTCTGCCGCAGCTTATGCCGTAGGTTACGAAAGCCCGACTCAGTTCGTGCGAGACTATAAGCGCCTCTTTGGCGATTCACCGCTTCGCGACGTCCGCAAGCGCCGAGACTTTGGCCGCACGGCTGAAAGCATTAAGCTTGTCGGCGTCGAACACGGAACCCGCACCGCGGCATAAGCTTCGCATATGCCCCATCTCACCACTTCCTAACGTTTTAGGCCGCACATGCTTGACTCCGCCGTACGCTTCGATCTTGACCGCGAGCGCCGCATCGGGCTCCCTGAAGCTGTCTTTTGCGCAGGCAAACCTTTTGACACGCTTGCGGGTCTTTTCGCACGATTTGCCCTCCGAAATGCGCCGCCCGTTCTTTTCACGCGTCTGGATGCCGAGGTTTTTGCGAAAATTGATCCGGATACGGCAGGAAAATACAACTTCGACCCGCTTTCGCGCACGGCCTGGAACGCCGTGCGTCCCCGCCGGCCCGGCGTGTGCGCCGTAGTCTCTGCGGGGAGCGCCGATGCCCCCGTCGTCATGGAAGCGGCTCGAACGCTTGAATATCTCGGCTACGAAGTCAAGCCCTTCATCGACTGCGGCGTAGCCGGCCTCTGGCGCATTGAAGCCGCACTCCCTGAAATCAACGCCTGCGATGCGGTCATCTGCGCTGCCGGTCTTGACGCTGCGCTCGCCTCTGTACTGGGCGGCCTCACCATGCGTCCGCTCTTTGCTGTGCCGACTTCCATCGGCTACGGCATCGCTCAGGGCGGCGAAACCGCACTGCGCAGCATGCTCGCATCCTGCGCGCCCGGCGTCGCCGTACTGAATATCGACAACGGCTACGGCGCGGCATGCGCGGCCGCCAGAGTCCTGGCGGCTCTTTATCCGCAGGCGCCGTCCGAAACCGCCCGCTGACCCTTTCTTTTTGTTCCGCTTTGGACACCACTATGCCCGACAGCATTCTCGCCATCCGCATTCATGCGGGCTTTAACGCATCGTCCTTCACGGCAGGGCTTCTGGCACTGACCGAACAAACCTCCGGCACTGCCGGCGCCTATCTGCGAAGCCTGTTTCCAGGCCTTGACATCGGACTGGAACTCAAACCCGCCTGGGTGCGCGGCATCAGCGGGTGGACGGTGAAGTTCCTCACGCCTGCCGAAACCGGACACGGTCACCGGCATCCCGAAGACATCGAAGCCATTTACGCCGCGAGCCGTCTCTCCGCGGGCGCCCGGCAGCGTGCCCGAGCTGTTTGGCACGAACTCGTGTGCGCCGAAGCTCGAGTGCACGGCACTGCGGAAAATGAAGTTCACTTCCATGAAGTCGGCCGCTTAAGCAATATTCTCGCTGTCGGTCTGTGCGCACAGTTTCTCGAGACGCTCGAGCTCGAAAGAATTGCTGCAAGCCCCATTCCTGTGAGCGACGGCGAGGTGATCTGTGCTCACGGCACGGTGCCTTACCCGGCGCCCGCAATGTTTGCCATGATGCCGGGCGTTGCGGTGCGGCCTTCGTCAGGCATTGGGGAGCTTGTGACGCCCACCGGTCTTGCCATGCTTAAAGGTTTTGGCGCGCATTTCGGTCCTTGGCCTGAAATGCAGATTTCTTCCGCAGTCAATGTATTCGTGCCCGGCTGCACTTTTGACAATGTGCCTAATGGAACCCGATTCCTGTTAGGCCGGCCGCTCCCGCAGCCCGTGGAATAATCTTTCAGTCACAGATATAACGAAGGCGCAGAAAGCTCAATGCCTCTGCGCCTTTTGTCTGGCTGTTATTCGGGTCGAAAGAGAGATATCAGCCTTTGAGCAGAATGTTGACGCGTTCACGCATCGTCTCTGCATCCACCGGACCGCGGTGCTGCCAAATCGGCTCTCCGGATGCATCGTAGAAGATCTGTGCGGGCATTTCTTCGATCAGGTAATCGTTTTCAATGCCGTTCCATTCATCAATGTTGATGACGATAAAGGCAGCGCGGTCGCCATATTCCTTCTGCATTTCTTCCATCAGCTTGGCCATTTCCGGGCAGCTCGCGCACCAAGGCGCTCCGAAATCAACAACCGTTACCTTGCCTTTCACCGGGAAAGGAAGATCCTTGTCCTTATCTTTCTTCTTTGGTGCCGGTTCGTCTGCCGCAGCTTCAGCCGCAAGCAGCGATGCGCCCGGAAGCGCAGCAAAAGCCGCAAGTGCAGCCCCCTTTCCGATCAAATTGCGTCTCTGCATGACATGGATCTCCAGATGGTTATTTAAATATTAGCGGTTTGATTTGGGCTCAACGCTTTGCACCGCTTCTTCTCGAAGCTTGAGCTCGCCGTTGACCATATCGTAAATCGCATTGGACGCCCCAATCCCTAAGGTATCGTGCGTCACGAGCAAAACGCCGGCACCCGCTTGGCGGGCCTCAATCAACATCCGCACCACAACCTCAGCGCTTTCGCGGTCCAGATTGGAAGTGGGTTCATCAGCCACAATCAGCTCGGGCGAATTCATGAGCGCTCTCGCAAACGCCGCTCGACGAAGCTCTCCGCCGGAAAGCGCTCGAGGATACTGTCCGCCCAGATCAGCAAGACCAACGGCAGTGAGGAGCTCTTCAGCGCGGCCTGCTGGTTCAGTCCCCCGACGATTGGCCAAATGCCACGGCAGACGAATGTTGTCCAGAATGGTGAGTGTCGGCACAAGTCCTGCATGCTGCGGGACATAGCCGATGTGCGCATTGCGAAGCGCGGAAATCTGTTCGTCCGACATTCCCGAGAGGGCCCTGCCGTTAAAAGCGACCTCGCCCTCTGTCGGCATGCATAAACCCAAAAGGAGCGTCAGCAGCGTCGTTTTGCCCGATCCCGAGCGTCCCAAAACGGTGACGAAATCTCCTGCACCGACCGACAGATCCGCGTGGCGCAGCGCCCAGAAAGGACGTCCGGCGCGTTCATATCGGCGGCCAAGCTGTTTGGCAGAAAGCTTCATGGCGTCAATCCTCGCGCAAGGTCGTGAAGATGTCGCTGCGGCCAATCCGCCAGGCAGTCGGCAGCGACGCCAACGGCACCGTAAGAATGCCCGCCGCTACGCTCGCTGCCAACGCCCGCAGCCAGCTGCCGGTCTCCGGAGCAAGATAAGGCAGTCCGATCGCATGAGCGATGACCGTCGAAAAATTCGATACCACCAACGCCGCGAGACCAATGCCGACGGCGGATCCCAGCATTGAAATAATGAAAGCTTCCGCGAGCACAATGCCGACCACTTTGCCGCGGGAGGCACCCAGGGCCCGCAATGTCGCAAACTCCCGCTGACGCTCGTTGAAGGCAAAGAAATAGACAATCAGCATGATGATGGCCGCAGCCGCCCAAAATCCGCCGGCAGCGGTGTACATAACGCTCACGACCTTCTGGAGTTTCGCAGACGTATCACTCATCATGTTCGAGGCAAACACGAAATTGACATTCGCTTTCAGCCCGAGTTGATCGAGCAGTTCATCAGAAACCGTAATCGGATCAACACCGGGATTCACCCGCACAAGAATGGCCGAGAGGCTCTGAGCCATTTCGTCTGCTCTGTCCGGCGAGGCAGCCCTGCCGGCCCGGCGAGCCGCATCAAGCGTCATGAAGATTGACGAGTCAAATCCCATGCCTGTCGGCGCAAGACGGCCGACGATGCGGTACTCCTGATCAAAAAACTTCAGGGTGCTGCCGATTTCACCATAGATGTAATCACCGACAATGACGTCATTGCCCGAGAGCGGCTTATCCGCAGCATGTTTAAGCCATGGAGCGATTACGAAGTCAGTGGCTTCGTCAATGCCGATCAGCTGCACCTTGACCGAACAGCACTGCGCGTCTAAAGACGAAATGAAGAGCTGCCCTGAAGCCTTGGCCACCCCGGGAAGTTTCTGCACGACATCCAGAAGCTTTCCGTCCAGATAGAACGTTGAAGGCTCAGCACGCAGGATCACGCTTTGGATCTTCTTGCCCTGTCCCTGTGGGACGACTAACACGTCAGCCCCCATTCGGGCAGCGAGCGAACTGATGCCGGCTTCCAGATTGGCCGTTACCATCGCACTCGAAAAGAGCAGAAACGTAAAAACCGCGGCGATCAGTCCGAGCAAAAGCGAACGAAGCGGCCGCTGCGTAACGTTCGCGGCGGCGATGGTGAACGTCGTGAGCGGCTTATATTCACCTGCCGCTTTTGCAGGTTGACCTGCAACGTTCTGTGAAGGCTGAGGATTCGTCATGCTCTCTAAATCTTTCCTTCTGTGCTTGGCCGGCAGAGCCGGCCAATTCCGAGAAGGCAGCATCCTGTTTATTTTGGGTGAATAACCGCTTCAGCGGCAGGCCAATCTGCGGATCTCAATCAGCGCAATGACTGCGATGACCGCTGCGGCAACAATCAGCACCGGCTGAGTGATGCTGTGGCAGTGCATCATCGGACTCGGGCACGGCCCAATCAGCGGACCCGCAACGCCGGCAATCAGAATTGCATTTAAGAAGACCCCGACAGCCATGCCGAATCCCGCACCGGCCGATCGAGAGAACATCATGGCGAGACCGAGAAATGCAACAACCGCCGATGCGCCGCCTGCTGCTCTAGTCATCCAATAGCAGACGCTCGGACCGTTGTGCCAGCAATGCGGCAAGAGCCCCGTAAAAAGCGCGGCGGCCAAAGCCAGGCCGATGACGAAAAATAACCCGCCGGAAATCAGCGCGGGATGGTTGGAATTCATTGTTTAATCTCCGCTAAGACGAAATGCTGCATGCACACCTTAGTGTGCATCAAACAGCAAGCATTCTGCTCTTTGCCGCAATGGGTGAGCAATGCTTCAGTCCTTGCGCTGCAAAAGCACAGGTGCTTTGCTTTCGTACGGCTTCCAAGAAGTGCCTTCAAAGGGATAGCCGTTGGAGACCCACCCCTGAATGCCGTCAGGCATGACGTACACATTCTCGTAGCCGGCGTTAATCGCCTCCAGTGCCGCTTCAAACGAGACGGTGCACATACGGTTGATGCAGTAAAGAATCACAAAGGAATTCTTTTTGTCTTTCGGCAGCAGATTCATCCAATCGGCCTTGTTGGCATGAATGGATCCCTTCAAATGGCTCTTTTCATAAATGTCTTCCGGATTGCAGTCGTAGACATAGACGTCAGGCTGTCCAAGCACCTTCGAAACCTTGTTGAGCGAGAGCGGAATCGGCTGGCGCATCTGCTGCACGGTCATTTTGGAGCCGTCAGCGGCATCGGCGGCATAAGCCGGAGAACCGGTCGAGATCATCAGGACCGCGGCAAGCGCCGTGCTGAACGCGGCAAAGGACTTCTTCTGCATTTTTCTTCCTTCGTGAAGGGTCTGCTGATGCATTGCTTTTTTGGGTTCGGCAATGCATAGGGATTTATGGCGAACCCTAACAGGAAAAGATTAAGCAATTGTTATGGCAATACTTGAAATATCCTTATAAATCAAAGTAAAAACACGAAAAGCTCGGCAGTCGAAACTGTCGAGCTTTTCTATCCTGCTCCTAGAGGACTCTTTGCAGAGCCCTCTTCGGGAAAGATCACTCAGGAAGGATTACTTCTTGGCGGTCTTGTTCGCGGCATTCAGGATGGCGAGAGCCTGCGTGGTGTACGTCGTGGCTTCGTCAACGAGCTGCTTGGCAAACTTCGGAGCGTGGACACCCCAGGAGCCGTCGTCCTTGATCTTGGCGGCATTCAGGCGGGCTTCTTCAGCATAGAGCTGAACCTGCGCGCGATCGGCCGTCGAGAGCTTCGTGACCTTCAGCAGATCCTGGATGCTGGCCATGTCGGCGATGACCTTGGCATAGCCTTCCTTGACGGGGGTCTGCCAGGCGATGACCTTGTTATAGATGGTCTTCTGATCCTTGAAGCGCATCATTTCCGGGAACTTCGACTGGATCGGGCTGTGGCAGCCCATCGCGTCGACGACGTGCTTATCCTGGTAAGCCGTACGGCCGCAGGTCCACATCAAGTCGAGGTACGGACGGCCTTCGTCCTTGGTCAGGTGCCAGCCCTTCGGCGACACGAGCTTGCGGTCAGCGCCTTCAGGCGGGTTGATGGACTTCTTTTCCGGATCAACGAGGATGCGCCAGATGTGGGACGCACGGACGTTGTCGAAGCCGGCCATGTCAGGACGCTGGATCGCGGCGAAGTTTTCGCAGGAACCCATCTTCGGCATATGGCAGGATTCGCAGCTGTTGCGGCTGTGCGTACCGCCCTGCGAGAAGAAGTAGGCGGCCGTGGTGTGGCAGTCCTGGCAGTTCTTCTTCAGGTTCGGAACCGTGTACTGGCTGGTCCAGTCGTTGGACGTAACTTCGTGCGGGTCATGGCAGGTCGTGCAGCGCATGCCCTTCTGATAGTGCTTCGTGTAGTGCGACTGCGAACCTTCGGTACCGCAAGCCGGGCAGAAGCTCTTGAAGTAAGACGTGAACGGAGCCTTGGGATTGGCCTTAGCGTCTTCACGGTTGTAGACGAAACGCTGGTGGCAGCGTTCGCAGTCGGACGGCATGCCGGCACCGCGGGCGCCGTACAGGTGAGCACCTGCGCCGTGGCATTCTTCGCAGCTCACGCCCTTAGCGATCGTGTGCGCACGAAGCTTTTCGCCGTCGCCGAGGGCGGCAAAGAGTTCATCCTGACTCTTGAAGTCGAACTTCCAGGTGTGGCAGATTTCGCAGTAGGACGAACCCGGCTGGAACATGGCCTGCTTACGGTTCGAAGCACCGTAGGAGTTCATACCCCAGACCTTGGAGCTCTGAGCACCGAAGTCTTCGAGCTTGGTCGGGAAGGTCGGATCCCATGCGTTGATCTTCTTGGCAACTTCAGGGGTGATGTGTTCGGCCCAGTTGCGGGAGAACTGGTTGCCGCCGGCAACGATCTTACCGGTAGCCTGGGAGAGGCTGCCGCCGTCTTCGATGTGGTAGGTACCACGGACGAGCCACTTATCGACGAAGCCGTACTTCGTACGCGGCGTGCCCATCAGGACGTAGACGTCCTCGACATTGATGCCTTCAGGAAGGACGGAAGCCTTCGAGCCGTAAAGCGGACGCTTCAGGTCGCCCTGAACCACGGCTTCGGTCATTTCTTCCGGGAAGCGAACGATCTTGTTGTGACGCGAACGTTCCCACTTTTCATACTGAGAGGGGTGGCATTCGCCGCACTTCTTCGGGCCGACGAAATTGTTCGGCAGATCGAGGAAGGATTCGTACGGGAGGCGGTACGTCACAGCGGTCGTACGACCGGTGTCTTCACGGTACTTGTCGCCGCCGCCGAAATTCACCCATTCTTCTTCACGATCGGACATCGTGAACTTACCGACAACGCGGCCTTCCTTCAAATACTTGAAGTAGGGGTGATTAGCCTTCAGGTAGTCCCAGAAAGCCTTATCTTGAGAGACATAGCCTTCAAGCGTACGCGGGAGAACTTCTTTGGCGGAGGTCTGGGCCGCCGGGGTTTCAGCTGCCATGGCTGACGAAGCGACGAGCGCTGCCGACATACAGGCGGCGAGAGACAGAAGCTTGTGCTGCTTGGTCATATCTAGCTCCTTTCGGGTCTCTATATATATAGATGTTGTTAAATAGCTCAGATCTTTCGATCGGCTTCTTTGAGGTCAATGCGCATCCCTCACGGGCGGCGCAACATCAATTTACTCCCTTAACTTCTTCTTAAGACTCAAAACCTTTTGGGGAGTGTTCTCAACCTTCTGAATAGTCAAAAATACTCAGAATTAGGTACTCTTCAGGATGTCTTAATGGATCATTTCGATATATTTCAAATGTTTGCTCGACTTTCGTCATTTCCGAACGATGCAGGCTGTTATATCGAACATAAATACCTCTCTAGAGATATTTAGTCACCCTTTTTAGGTTGACACGATATACGATTCCGATTTTCGGAACGTATAGTTTTGTTTATCGATTTTTACTATCGAATTCCCATATGACAATATCAAATCTGATAATTGTCTTTTTTGATTGGTACTGAGAATTGTTCTCATTTAACTATAGGATAAACCTAGGTATTTAGGGAAATTACCGACCCTGAATTTAGAAATATTTTATGGATAATTAGTTGCCGATAGCTACGTTTTGCCTAACGACTTCGATCTGAACGTTCATTTTTTTCGTACATTCTGAGTACTGCCAAACCTTATTTGAGAGTGTCTTTCAAAGCGCTTCAGAGACGCGTAGCAACCGTCCGTACGGATGACAGCCCTAGGGAGAAAAAAGGCTCAAACGTCTTTAGTCAACGCTTGAGCCTTGAAATTACAGTCAGCCTCGCGGCTGCCGCGGGCTTGCCCGTACTTGGATTCTCTGTCTGCCGAAGATGCCCTCATTGACAGAGTATGTGAGCGCCTAGATACCGCTCACGTTCGTATTGTTAGGATCCATCGTTGCCGCGCGCGTTTTGGGTTTGGCATTCTCAATGCGGAAATCGTCGGCCCCTCTCGCTGAAGCCAATTCTCCTTCCTTATAAACCGTCATCTTCGGCGGAAGTCCGTCCTCGGCAAGGTCAGGTTCATTGCCGCCGACGATCCTCGGGAGCACCAGCGTAAAGCGCAGCCCCTGCGCTCCTGCCCGTTCGACCGTACAGCGTCCGGCGTGCCGCTCGGCGATGCTTGCAATAATGGAGAGTCCCAGCCCCATTCCGTCAGCGCCTTTAGTGGTTTGCAGAGGCTTGAAAAGATTGTCAAAGGCCTCATCGGTAATGTAAGGACCGTTGTCCTCCACAGAAAGCGCCCAAGTTTTTTCGTCAATGGGCGTGAGAGAAACGATGATCTTCGGGTGTTCAACGCCGGAAATGGCGTCTGCTGCGTTTTTCATGAGATTCAAGACCGCGAGTTCAATTTCCCACGCGTCCACCTCCGCCATAGAGTGCTTGTTCACGCGCACGATCACTTCCGCAGCCGTCTGCCGCGCACGACGGAAGTTGGTGATGGCATTCCCGATGACGCCGTACAAATCCACAATGGTTCGCGGCGGATAGTCGTGTTTGGCGTAGGCTCGGACTCGGTTGACAATCTGATTGGCGCGCTCGGCCTGATCCAGAATTTCCCCCAGTGCCCAGCCAAACGCTTTCTCGTCGTAATTGCCCTTCTGCACGCGGCGATTCAGGCTGCCCGCGAAATTGACAATAGCCGCAAGCGGCTGCTTGAGCTCATGCGCAATGATCGTGGACATCTGTCCGACAATGCCGGTGCGTTCAAGGTTGGCAATATGCTGACGCGACTGAACGGCTTCGGCCTCGATCATTTCACGCTCTTCGAGGGCTCTGCGCAGCTGCGCAGTCTTGCGCTTAACTAATACCGACAAACTGACGGCATACGAAATGATGATGAAGGCCGCCAAGAGCGCAAAGGCAATGAACTCGGCATTTTCACGCAGGAAACGGTTGAGATTCCATGACCCGAGGTTTTCGTACGGACCGCGCTTCAATTCGTAAAACAAATCGTAAATCGTACGGTTGACGGCCGGAAGCGCCCACTCGCCGCCGTAGCGCTGGCTTGCCGCGGCATAAAGCACCGTGCTGACAGCCTTTTTCCAAGCAGGATCAAGCGTACGCAGCACGCCCACCGTGATGGACGGATAGGTAATCGTCGAGTGGGCGCAGGAAAGCGTGTCGTCCCTTTGCGGAGAAAAGATTGAAAGGTCATGCGTGATGCCGACCTTCCCGCGGTTTTCGAGCTTTTCAAGTTCGCATGCCGGAAGAATGCCTACCGTCTGCGCTCCTGAAAGCACGGCATGAAGCACTGAGGCAGAGGACCACCCGTAAAAGGTTGTTCGATCTTCTATGTCGATGCGAGAAATACCGTGCTGAAAGAGTTTCACTACCGCCGCGTCCCAGCCGGCCAAGGAGTCGCGGCTGGTGGCGGCAAACGTCGTGCTGGGATTGGCCAAAGCACTGAACGCTGTCGACTCACGTCCGCGGCGCGTAAAAATGACCGCGGCCTGCGCATCTTCGGCACGAATCGCCGCATTAGGCAGAAAACTTGCGGAGGCCTCGTAATATCCAGTCGACTGCGCCAGCGCGAATTCATCCGCATCGGCAAGGATGAAGTCGAGCTGACGGCTCTTGACGCCAAGTTCGAGCTGCCGATTGTCAAACCAGAGAATTTCTAGATTCGCCTCGCCCAGAACGTACTTGAGTTCTTCGAGCGTAAATCGCAGCCACTGCGCTCGAGACGACAAGCCTAAAGAAGCCTGCACGCCGATCTTCAAAGGGCGCGGGAAATTGGTTGTCACCGGCACCGCATAAAGATCGCTTTTATTAAAAGGCGCCGACTGTACCATTGTCGGCACAGGAAGCGAGCGCAAAACGGGCTTCACAGCCTGAGCAACATCCCCTGAAGGCGTGCCGGTAGCCGCTCCCATGCCGATGAAGGACGAAGCCGCGCGCGGCGGTTCCGGCGGCAGGTCGGGATAGTCGGCCAAGGCTGAAAGCGGAACAGTCAGCGCGAGGACGGCGGCGGCCGAAAAAAAAGGGAACCGGCGAATCTTCGTCATGATGCGCAAAAATGATGAAATGAAAGAGAGGAGCATCACACTCTCGCAAAGCGTTTGAGTGCGCCATAAGCTTCCAACGTATATTAGCCTTGCCTCGCAGGCGGTTTAGTAGGCGAGGTCTCCTAAAGCAATACTGCCGCCTCAACCCTCCCCATTTTTCCTTGTCGGTTATGGCCAAACTTCCATCCCTTCCTGAACGCACGCTTTCTCCCGACGACCGTCTCGCGCGGCTGCTGACGCCCACTGTTGCCTTGCCGATGGCGGCAGCGGGCATTGAAACTGTCGAGGATCTCTACGAATGCGCAGCAGCACTCGGAAATACCTGGTTTCGCCGAATTGAAGGGCTTGATGCCGCTCTGGCCGGGGAACTCATGATGTGGCTGGCGCGCTGGGGCAAATCCGTCGGTGAAGTGACGCCGCGCTTCTTTCCGCCCGGTTCGCTCCCGGCGGTGCGCACATCGGCCAGCCGGCGTCAGACCGATGCTTCACGCGGGCTCTCTGCGCCGGGCGACCCGCGTATTCGCCCGATTGAACAAATTGAACTCCCCGAGGCGCTCTCGGGCAAAAAGGGACTCAACCGGGCGCCGGCCGCGGCTTGTGCGCTCTCTGCCCGCGATGACCTGGAAGCCATCCGTACTTGGCTTAACGCTCGAGCCGGGAATCCCAATACGCATGCGAGCTATCGAAAGGAAGCTGAACGTTTTCTGCTCTGGAGTCTGGTCGAAAAAGAAACGGCGCTCTCGGACATTCGCGCCGATGAAGCTTCTCAGTACTTGCGCTGGCTCGAAGATCTCGGGCGAACCGATGACAAGACGTTCAGCCGAAAATGGCGGATTCCGCAGGCATTCTGGATCGGCGAAAAAAATGCCGAACGATCATCCGCAGCCTGGCGGCCCTACAATGGCCCGCTTTCGCCGGCAAGCCGCCGAAACGCCATCGTCGTCGTGCGCCAGCTCTTTAATTTCTGTCTCTTATACACATCTGACGCTGCCGACGACTTAATAGGTGTAGAT
>OWJK01000657.1_pt1 | contig 14467 bp, 10 predicted proteins | sample 1732911 | NCBI WGS metagenome assembly OWJK01 (sample SAMN05065767, study PRJEB22554) | human gut metagenome | biome: ENVO:2100002; feature: ENVO:00000062; material: ENVO:00002003 | host: Homo sapiens | place: USA
GTACTGGAAGAGATCGAATCGAACCGCAAGTACCGTTATCCGTCCATAGAGGCACTTTACTCCTCCCTGAGCGAGACCTATAACATGGCTGTCAAGACAAAGCGTGCCGTGGACGAGGTCGTTGCCGGCAAAAGTATCGAAGAGGCTTCGGGACATAAAATCGGAGCCTTCACATCCAACTGGTGGGCCGGGTTCTTGGGGGAATTTGCCATCGCTTCATCTGAGGGGATGGTATCGCGAGACCATGTGTATAACATGGACAAAGCCCGTCAGGATGACATAAGGGATGCGCTTGTCACCCTTGCCAAACGCGACAGCCAGACACGTATCGATGCCGCGTACGCCGAGTTCGGGAAGATGGGTACGGTATTGGAAGTGGACGCTTTCCTCAAGACGGTAAAGGAGCGTTTCGGGCAACAGGAGAAGGATCTCGACAAGTCTTTGTGGCGTATGCAGGATGGCAAGGCCGTCTATGTGAATGATATCGGGGACAGGTCGGAAGCGGTTGCCGCCCGCACATACGACTATGCCCGGTACATGAACACGCAGACCGTTCCGGAGATTGTGCGTGCCGCCACCGCTTATCGGAATGCCATATCGAGTGCCGCCAATGCGCATGAGCTGATGCGTAAGGGAGGGTTCGACTTTGACCAGTTCAGGGCCTGGGGATTCGAGCAGGACGAAAACGGGCTATGGAAACAGCGGGCACTGGGGCAGAACGCCACCGATGCGCAGCGTATAGACAACATCGCGCATCGCAAGCTGGCACATACGACACTCGTGAAGTTCTTTTCATCGCTCCGGCAGACTTTCGGAGGTTCGGCGGAGGCAGCCGAGAACATCCTCCGCGTGGCGGGCTTCACTCCCGACCAGTACGGCAACGAACCGGATTCCAACGATACACGTCCGTTTGCTGCCAACCCGATTACCAACACGCATCTGGATGACGGAGGGGCCGGCGGCAACTATTCCGGCACGGGGCGGTTGTCCTCGGCGGCACCTAAACAGGTCATCGTGAACATAGAGAGCCTGCTCAGTGTCAGGACCATCGACCTGATGAAGTCGAAGGAGGGGCAGACGGAAGAGATACAGAACCTGAAAGAACAACTGGCACAGGCGCTCATCGATGTCGTGCATGACTTCGATGCCTCCTGGAACGCATAAAATGAAAGGATTATGGGAAGACTGATACAAATCGCGGCCTCGACTTTGTTGAGCGGAGGCATACTCAACCACGGTTCGCTTGGCGGATACATCAGCAACGCCACGCGTCTGGCGTTGGGCATGGGGCTTGCCGAATTGCAGGACGGGCAGGTACATTACTTCTCCAGGCACCATGACCTGCTCAAACGGGCAGCCATACAGGTTGCCTCGCAGACGGCTTACGGGTTGCTACGTTCCTATCCCCGATACCTCAAATACTGGGAACAGCAGGTGCGGGACAAATATCTTCAGACACAGTCGCAGTCCAGCCTTGCGAACAAGACCGGACAGTACTACCAGCTCATCAGGGAACAGCAGGCGGTGGCGCAGAAGAAAAACCATATCGATTCCATCGTCGGCCGGACAGTGGCGGATTTTCTGGAACTGTCCATATCAGAGGAGGGGAAGTATTATGACAACAGCGAGTGCAAGGTTTTGCCGAACAGCCGGTATGGACTGGTGACATTCGTGGACCTGGGACCGCAGGTACAGGTCAGCAGCCGGAACAATATCCTGCTGACCCGGGTACAGGGGCGGGACTATACCCGCAAGGAATATATATCCGGGGGTGACCTCGAGATTACCATCAACGGCAAGATCACCTCCAAATACCCGGACGTGTATCCCGAGGCGGAAGTGTCCAAGTTTATCAGGCTGGTACAATACAAGGGTGTCATCGATTGCGACAACACGGTATTGCGCCAGTTCAACATTTCACGGTTGATTATACAGGGCTATACCTTACAGCCTACGGATTGCCGGAACGTGCAGCCGTATTCGCTGAACTGTGTCGCCGTGGAGCCATCGGAAGCCGTGGAACTGAAACTGGCGGAACAGGAAAAGGTGGACACGGCCATCAAGCACACGAACAAGTGGATCAAGTATGTTAAATTCGGTACGGAGGTCATCGACCCCGCCTCGTTGCTTAAACTGACACGTTTATGGGTATAGCTGCAATGGATATCCTCTGCTGTCGCATCACCATCGGGGATGCCGACCCATCCAATCCGATGAGGATACAGAACGGCGTGGAGATTACGGAAGTCCAGTCGCTCGAAATCAACGAGAGTTACAAGAAGCTGATCGGAACGGCCAAAGTGATATTCCCGAAAGGGTCGGTATGCCGCTCCACGATTATCGGGAACGTGACATTGGAGGGCAAGGACGTGTCGAGGATAACGACGGAGGTGATGCAGGACGGTGTCATCATCGAGAAACGCAGCGCGCAGCGTCTGGTTGACGAGACGACATTCAAGGTCGGACAGCGCATCAATATCAAGCTGGGCTACAACGGCGTGCTGAAAAATATGTTCGACGGATACATTACCGGATACAATTCGGACAGCACGCTGGAAATCCAGTGTGAGAATATGGCCTACAAACTCAAACTGAAACAGGCACCTCATTTCGAGACCCCGGCGAAAGGGACGACGGTGAACGAGGTGCTGGAAGGCAAGTATAATATCCTGAAAGATACCGGCTTCAGGATACACTCGGATACGAAGCGGTTTGAGATACATATCGGCAAGGTAAAGGTCACGGACAACTTCACGGTAGCGGATATCCTTTCCGAATGGTCGAAGTACAAGGTCTACTGTTTTTTAAAATACGATGCCGATGATGACGGGGCCATACCGTCCATTGCCGTCGGGCGTCCTTATTCGTCCAGCAAGGCTCAGCCGGTATTCCCGGAGGATGAATCGACAGGACCGTACAGGATATACTTCAACGAGCATGTGGCGCAGAGCAACCTGAAAGTGGTCAAGACCGATCCGAAGTTTTTGGCGGTGACGGGCAAGGCACTCGGGACGGATGAAAAATTCTTTGAGGTGACAGTACGCATGAATCCTGAATACGACCCGGCGACGCCGGGCAGCAAGGAGTTTCAGACGGTCAATGCCACGCAGATTTCAAAAAAGACGCACAAAGTAACGGGCAACACGACGGCATCAGGAGCGAAGACCAGGACCAAGGTGGATTTATCCACATATACCATCGTACCATATATGTCACCTCATGTCGGAATCAATTCCGACCGGCTTGTAGAAGAGACGACGGAATACTTTCGGAATTACAATCTGAACGGAATCACCGGCAATGTGACAGTATTCGGGGATTTCGGACTGTCTCCTGCCGTACAGGTGGAACTGATCGACTACCGTAATCCTTCCAAGAACGGCGTATACCTCGTGGAAGAGGTAACGACTACTTTCGGGGTGGGTGGATACAGGCAACAACTGAGTATTCCGTATAAAATTAGGAAATAAGATTTACCGTTATTCAACAGGAGGAATTTCTATCAATGGTTCTTCGTTTATTACCTTGATAATATTCGGAAGTTCGCTATTGTATTTATCGTCAGTAGAGCAATCAAAACCTTTTCTTCCACTAATGAAATCCGGTGTCGAAGTTTCAAAAGACCCTTTGCGTACAACCGGTATAAATTTAGTGGTTCCCTGATTGTTATATATTTCATGTGATATTATACCCCCTTCATAAGCGGCACCTCCTTTACCGGATTCAGCTTTCTCTTTATACTTTGGAGTCAGAATGCACAGAACTTTAGTTGCCTTACGGATGCTTTCAAGCATAAATTTAGGCAAGTCAGTTCCATGAGGTTGATACTGGTCTATTTGAGCATCAATCCCTCGTCTTCGCAAATCTTTGGCGAAAGTTTGAATCCAATTCATAAAGACATTGTCTTCTACCTCCCACGCATACGAAATCAACACAAACGGCTTGTTTTTATTCACAATTGGTTCTTCCGCCACTTTATTGAGAATTTCAGGCAGAGGCGTATTATCGATTGTAGGAATGTCTACATCTGCCCAAGGATTCAAAGCTTCTTGTATCGCATCTTTTGGAGTATTCATTAGCAGCAGCCTGTTTATTTTGATAGACAAATCTTTGAGGAATTTTTGTACATCATTCTCATCAAGAGCTAAAAATAAAGTCCTATACCATTTAATTCTTGATGTAAATTCTTCCTTTTCCCGCAATTCTGCCATATATTCCCCATATGTATGAGGTAACGACAATGTTGTTAAATATGGCCTGATTGTATTATAAAACAATGGTCCATCTACATACAGCGGCGCATAATCATTTTCTTTGTTCGATCCGATAATATTCCAAAGCTGTTCATATATATCTGATCTACTGGTCTCTTTTTCATAAATTGTCCGCTCAAGGGAAATTTTAGGAATAACACACTCTCCCCCATTTATAACATCGGCACCATTCTCCGTAAGAGCTATAAAATCTCTATCTTTTAAGTAGAGATAGCCATTATCAATGAGGGTATTTACCAGGAAATACAATATACCCAATTGATTACGAGTAAATTGCTTTTCAGCTGCAAATCTAAAATTTCTGAGCATGTTACCTTGCCCGGCTTTAAAGCATCTTGATTTTTGAAAGAAATCAAATATATATGTAATATAGGATTCTAAAATTTCTTGTTTCATAAGTAATATCATTGTCTTTGCAAAAGTACAAAATAATTGGCAACCAATAAACTATGCTCCTCCTATTCTTTCAAAAAACTCATGTCTTCAGACAAATCCAACCAGTTGCTTATCCGTGAGGCTATCCGCAAGATAGCCTTGGGACGGAGTATGGAGCGTATCAATCTGGCTCCCGGAGGCATGTCCGGTATCGGTACGGCCCGCATGATACACGGCTATGTCGCCAAGATACACGACAACCCCTCGGACGAGGAGTTTTCCGACTACGGCGGTACCATTGATGTCGGCGAGTACCCGGACGAGACGGCCTCCGCCGAACCTGTTATCCATAAAGGCGTGTTGCTCTCGGCCGCCACCAACAGCGAAGGCGGCTTCCTGATCGTCCCCGCACTTTTTTCCGACGTGACCATCTTCATGGATGCCGCCACCCGTTATGCCTATGTGGTTAACTTCTCCCATGTGGATATCCTGCGGCTCAATGCCCGCACGGAAACCGTCATCGGCGTGACCGAAATGGAGGAACTGGATCCGGAAAACGACTCTTCCCCGGACTACGACGAACTGGAAACCACCGGTAACGAGACCTCCACCCACTATACGCCGACGGCCGTCACAACAACCGTTAGGAATGACAAGGACAAGGAAGCGACAACCGTTATCGATGCGGAAAGCATCACGCATACGGTGGACAAGTCTGAAGTCAGACAGACAGCAGATAAAGTGGTACAAAAGGTCAATTCCACGACCGTTGCCGTTGCCGACAACAAGGTGACGCTCGGTGACGAGAATGCCACCGAGCCGCTGGTTCTGGGTAATGAGCTTGCCCGGCTGATGCTCGACTTCCTGACGGAATGTTCGAAAATCATGACTCCCACACTGATGGGCACGATGTCGCCGATCAATATGCCGAACTTCATCTCGCTGACATCACGTATCCAGAAATTTCTTTCCAAGACCAGCTATACCAAATGAGCGTACAACTGCATCCCGATATAGAAACCCTCGACAAGGAGAGCCTGTGCTATTCCATCTATGCACAGCTGTACCATAACTTTTTCAATGCCCAGCAGAAAAAGGACGACGAGCATCCTTACGGCATCGAGGAAGGCGACGAGACCAGCCTGAGACTGAAGAATACCGCTTACGGTTTTGCATCCGCCATTGCCGGAGCCGTTACGGGAGAAGGCGGTTCCGGAAGCGGTGGCTTGCTGTTGGATTACCTGAAGAAATCGGGCGGTGACATGACCGGCAAGCTCAGTGCCAATTACGGTTTCGAAGCCGGCATTGGAAACACCCGTATCCTGGAAACCTATTCGCAGGACATTACCGATCCGGAAGGTGTGGTAACTGCCATCGAGTACGGTATCAGGATTACCGGCAACCTGAAAGTCGGGGGCGACAGCCTGCATATCGGCGGCAGGCAGTTGCTCCGTTACGACGCGGACAAGGCCACCGCTACAATCAACGCTTCCCATATAGACTTTCTGGATGCGACGGTACATTCCAAAGGGGCATGGATTATCGGGGACGAGGATACAGGAATATCCATCTCCCCGACACGGCTGGCCGTGGGCGGGCAGGATGTCTATCATCGTGGCAACGCCAATACGGACACGGTGGATTGGACGATGCGGGACGGCATGGTGAGACGGAATCTGACGGTGCGAGGGAGTACGGTCATGGATGGCGGACTGAAAGCCTTGCAAGGCGTGGAACTGGGCGACAAAGGGAAATGTCTGCTTTCGTTTTCGGAAGAGGATGTCGCGCTCGGCGGGTTCCTCTCGTTCCTGGACGGATTCGGCATCCGGATCGGAGATGTTCCCGTACTGCTCTGTACCGACAAGGACAAGATACAGTTCGGGAGTATCGGCGGTGACCTTCTTTTAGGCGGCGACCATACCCCGAAGATACGCCTGTTCTCCGGCATATCGGACGTGGACGGCGAGTGTCTGATGCTTTCCCCTTACGGAAAGGCTTGTTTTCCGGGCTCGCTGACTGTCCGCCACAACTACGGCGCCGACCTGCTCTCCTCATACCGGGTAGACACTTCCGATGAAGGTATCGTTATCCACAAGCGCTTGCGGATGGGCACAGCAGAGGGATTTATGTTCACAGGCGACAGGGAGCGCGTATCGCTTTCTTCCGAGGTAATCTACGAGGAAGAGGACGTAAGGACGGCTATCCCTCACAGCACGGATTTTTCACACCGTCCGTCCGTGAGCTGTTATGCCCCGCAGAACCGTCACAGCGAATCGTTCCATATCCGCACCGATGCCGATTTCGTTACGGTCGCTGTTCCGTTGGAAGCAGCCGGGCATATCGGAATCCATGCGTCGCCCACCCGGATTACTGACAGAATCCTATACTTGACAGAGGCGTTACGCCTGCAAGCGGTGGAGGACGGTATCCGGCATTACGGAAACAGCGTCTTTACCGGGTCGCTCTCTTCGGAGTTCTTTTCCCCGGGCCTTTCCGGAAGCGGATGGGCTGTCCGCCGGAACCGGACGACAGGAGGCGTCTCCGCCACATTCGACGAGGTGGTGGCCCGCCGTAAGTTCCGCGCCTATGAGTTCGAGGTCGAAAAGACTTCGGTAACCAACGGTTCCTTCTGGATCAGCGACAGCTGTTCGGGAGACACCGTGGAAAAACTGTCATAATCCATGTCCGTATTCCGTTATCCGACATACAAGATCCGTATTGCCCCCGACTCGCAGAAGACACAGGGACTGCAAGCCGGGGATATCATCCGCAGGCAATATGCCGAACGGGAGCGTACCGTCTATTCGCTGATGTGCGTGACAGAAACCGGAACGGAGCTTGTCGGAGACAAGGACGCCCCTTATTTCATCGGGGCATTGCTGGACGGGGACGAACCGCAGGGCGGTGAACTGCTGGACTTCGTGCGGATTACCAACCTGTTCGATACGGCACGTAGCGGCGCCTTGTACCTGACGGCTTCTGACAGCGATTCACCCTATATGGATGTCATCGACGGCATGGCGACCGAACGCTCCCTGTGCTATCCCGTCATGGACGGAGGCATGGCGGGAGTGCCGGACAAGTCCAGGTACGCCGTTTATGGCAGCATGCTGCAAACGGAATATCTGGATGCCGATTCGGAAGCGACACGCATTGTCCGCATTATCCGCAACGCGGAACCGGCAGGAAACGCTTCCTTCGGGCTGATGCTGACATTGGAAGAACCGGTCGGATACCCGGAGCGCCTGCTGGTATCGTTCAAGGTCAGGTCTTCCAAAACATCAGGTTCCGTACCGATCCGATTCGGCTATACGAACCGTGAAAAGACGGATGCGGAAGATGAAATCTCCATCGGCCGGGAATGGAAGTACAAGTTATGGGTCATCACCGTGGATTACCCGGCACAGTACAGCCGGAGCCTGTTTCTTGACCTGACATCAAGCCTGGCCTCCGAGGGGGACTGGTGCGAGGTCGCCGACCTGAACATTGTTCGTCTTGCCTCCGTATCCGCTTTCAGCGAGGCGAGCAAGGCCCGTGTGGGAAAGGTCAGCGGCATCATCGATCCGGTCTTCGGCATGTTGGATGGTTACGGGGCCTATTTCCAGAATCTCTATGCCACACGCAATGTCAATATAGCCGGCACGCTTACCGCGGGAGACGAGAACGGTTTTTCAAGCACGTTTTATGTGGGCAAAATCCACAAGAATGTCATACCCGACAGCCTGTCCTGCCGGTTCAGCCATTCGGAAGAGCTGGATGAAACATCTCCCGCCGGACTCGGGCGGTGTGTACGGATAGCCGGAGACAGTCTTCTTGGTGCGCAAAGTGCCGCCTGGCGGGAGGCTCATACAGGAGTCTGTTATTGTTTCTCAGTCTGGATAAAAGCGGAAGATACGGCAGCCATCCGGTTCTATCAGGATGAACATCTTGTCGGTGATCGGACGGTGGCTGCCGGTAAAGGATGGGTCCGTTATAATGTCCCGTTCCTCATACGTGGGTCAGATTCCCCCGTCATTGTCCGCCCCTCAATTGGAGGCCGGAAGGAACGTGACCCCCTATCAGGCGACCGATGAAGCCTTGTCCTACACGGACGATTACGGTGCCTGGTTCAATAAGGGAGGTATCGGGGGTACCATACAGAATCCCCTGTTGCGGCTGAACGAAGACGGCTCGATCGTTTCACGGGACGGTTCTTTCGTCATCCATCCGGACGGGACGGGCCATTTCGCCTCGGGACGGTTCAAGTGGGGCAAGGATACCATCGAACTGCGCGATGTGACCATCCGCTGGGAAGACCTCGATGAGGAGGCGCAGGAACTGCTCAAGCCCCGTTCCGTCTCCCTGACAGGCGGCACGGCGTTCCATTTCAAGGACGAGCTTTCAGGCGCATGCGAGCCGGAGAATATCCCGCTTGTGGCGACCGAATACAATTTCGAGCCGGAAAGTCGGCAGTGGGAATACCTTGCCGTTGACGGCATATGGAAAGATGCCGGATGCAATGCCGCCGTATTTGAAATGACACCCCCGTTTCATGGCTGGGAAGGGCGCGACGTGCTGACCCTCCGCTACACGGCAACATACCGTAATGAAAAAATCAGTGCGACCCATACCTTTTTCAAACTTTACGACGGATCTCCCTCCTATACTGTTTATGTGGAGTCTGAAAACGGCACGACATTCCGCAACGGAATCGTCTCGACGGTACTCCGTGCCAGGGTGTACAGGGGCGGTGAAGAGATTACATCGCTCATTCCCGACGGCAATTTCCGCTGGATACGGACGAGCCGCGATACGGAGAGTGACAGGATATGGAACGCCGCACCGCGTTACGGCAGGGAGATAGAGATAACCGGCGGGGACGTGTGGCGCAAGGCCGTTTTCGATTGCGAAGTGGAAATAACAAATAACCGATAATCTATTATGGCAGTAAAAGTAGCCCGCGGGCAGGTCACCATCATCGACCAGAACGACGCGGTATCGTTGCAGGCATTCATCGGCTCCTCGCAGCCCCTGACACAGGTGTACAACAGAGACAACAATGCCTATGCCCCTTCGTGGGCGGCTTCTCCCTATCTGGTACTTACCCCTTCGCTCTTCGTCAGCGGTCAGGCGGCGACCGACCAGATCACCTCGGTAGGCAATGCCGCGACGCTTACGGCAGGCGTGAAGAGCGGCTCGGCCAAGTGGTACAAGAACGGTACGGCGATCGTCTCCGGACAGGACAGCTGCACCATCGGCGCGGCATCGGCCAAGTATGCCCTTACCGTCAAAGCCAACCACATGACCGTTTCCGCTCCGCAAGTGCGTTATACTTTCGAGGCGGTTTACATCGACGCCAACGGGCTGGAGATTCCGTTCCGGGCGGAGATTCAGTTCACGCAGCACCTGAACGCCGGAGCGATGATCGCCGCCGTGGCGTATGCACCCGACGGCATCGTATTCAAGAACGACGAGGTGGCGACGCTCAGGGCGCATTGCGACCTGTGGCGCGGAGCCTCTATCGACACGACGAACGTCACCTACGCGTGGGGCATCAAGGATTCGGCGGTATTCGCGGGCACGACACTGACAGCTGCCGCGGCAGCCGGAGCCACGACCATAACGGTCGCTTCGGTAATGAACATGGAGGCGGGAGGCAGGATAACCATAGGATCGGCACAGTACACCATTTCGGCAGTCAACGCCTCCACGAAGGTCGTGACGCTGACCTCCGCACTGAGTGCCGCAGCCGCATCGGGAGCCGCCGTTTCGTGTCCCTACTACAACTCCATGCTGGGTGCCGGCTGGGCATGCCTTACCTCGACCAATCCTCGGGGCGTGACGGCAGGCTGGACGACAAACGAAATCACGATTACGGCAGATGCCGTTCTCAACTTCGAGACCTTCAAGTGCGCCATCAAGGATACGGACACCTCGGCGGGCAACGCCTCGGCGAACAAGGTCGTCTGCGACATCATCTCCTTCACGGATATGTCCGACCCCATCACGGTTGATCTGGTCAGCCAGAAGGGGTTCACCATCAAGAACAACGGCAATGACGTGGATGCCAAAGCCGTGTTATACAGGGGCGGTGAGGAAATCGACACGGGCGGGACAGCTTATACCTATACATGGAAACTGTGGAACTCTGCCGGGACTTCCGTCGTGAAGACCTACACGGGAAAATCCATCACGGTCTCGAAAGCCGATGTGACGGGGAAAGGCGTGCTGATGTGCGAGGTATCGAAATAAACGACATGTCTTACAACGAATACGAGGGTGCCAAATACTTTTTGGGACACCCTCATTGCGTCTGACGTGTTTCCCGACAGGAAAGTCAGTCTCTTGGCATGGATTTCACGATCCCGCTCACGGGGTCGAATTGTACGGCGGCATTGTTGAACAGCCGCTCGATATGCCCGCTGCGGATCATTTCGGAGGTCGGCAGACAGTGAAGGACGGGCGTATCGATAAGGGCTATTCTGTCACTCAGCGAGAGGGCTATATCCAGTTCGTGAGTGGAGAACAGAATGCATTTGCCCTCAGCATGCGCTAACCGTGCGAGCAGGGAACACAATTCGTAACGGTTGGGCATGTCAAGAAACGAGGTCGGCTCGTCCAACAGGATGACGGGCGTTTCCTGAGCCAGAGCACGGGCTATCATAATGCGCTGGCATTCACCGTCCGACATCTTATCCATCGTGCGGCCGGCATACGCCTCCATTCCGACCGAAGAGAGCGACCGCATGACGATTTCCCTATCTTGAGGCTGCATGCGGCCGATCCAGTTGGTGTAAGGGGCGCGGCCGATAGCCACGACATCCTCGCACCGCAGGTTGGCGATGCGTGTGCGCTCGGTCGTGACAAATGCCAGTTGCCTTGCCTTCTCCGGAGTTCTCATGTTTGCGATACAATGTCCGTCGAGCAGGATTTTACCGCAATAATTATGATTCAGTCCGGCTATGGCACGGAGAAGTGTAGATTTCCCCGTGCCGTTCCTGCCAATAAGGGCAGTCAGCTGTCCTCTTTTGAAAGAGGCATCGACCTTATCGAGAAGCCTCTTCTCTGCGTAGCCTATGGAAAAATCGCACAGTTCTATCATACCGTCATCGATTTATTGCGTAAAACCACCCATACGACTATCGGGATTCCCAGCAGTGCGGTAATGGCATTTACGGGCAAAGTGAACATTTTGGAAACGATATCGCAAAGAAGCAATACCGCCGCCCCCGAGAGAAGGGTTCCCGGCAGGAGCACGCGGTGGTCGGCCTCGCGGAAGAGCATCCGCGCGACGTGAGGCATGGCAAGACCGATGAAGCCGATCGGGCCGCAGAAAGCCGTTACCGTGCCGGCCAGCAGCGTCGTCGAGAGAAACAGCAGACCGCGCGAACGGCGGATATTCAGTCCCATCGTTACGGCATATTCCTCGCCGAAGAGCAGGAGGTTGAGCGGTTTGGTCGTCCATACGGCCAGCAGCAACCCGACGATGACCGACGGAAGGAGGATGGCGAGCTGCGGCACCGTCACGTCGCCGAGCGACCCCATCGTCCAGATGACGAACGCCTTTAACGCCTCCTCTTTGCTCAGATATTGCAATATCTGCACGACAGCGCTCACGCCTGACGAGAACATCATACCCAAAATCAATATCACCATAATGTCCTTTATGCGGTGTCCGACGGCAGCGATTACGAGCAGCACGACGGCCGCACCCAGCCAAGCCGCTCCGGCGATGCCTATCGACGAGCCGACGCCTGCCAGCACCACGAGCGCCACGCCGAGGCTTGCACCCGAGCTGATGCCCAGCACGTAGGGGCCGGCCAGCGGATTGCGGAACAATGTCTGCATCTGCAAGCCGCTGACCGATAGCGCCGCCCCGGCCAGCAGAGCCACAACCGCCTTTATCAGCCGTATGTTCAGTACGATTTTCGCCGTAGTCCGCGGGCAGTCGCCGCCCGTCAGGGCCGCCCATACGTCGCCGACGGGAATGCGAACCGCGCCCACAGCCAAATCCAACAGGAAGAGGCCGACCGTAAGCACGGACAACGCGGTGAACAGGATGACGGGGCGTGAACGCATCTATTTCAGTTGTTTGTAGTATACGAAATCTTCTTCGACCAACTCGGGGTGGAATATCTTCACGAGGTCGCGCAGAAGAAGGTCGGGATTCACGACGGCCGATTCGTAGTAGTCGTTGCCTCCGGCGGCATTGGTGCGGGCGTTGTTGTTATAGACATAGCCGTTTCGGACGCAGCGGGTATCGGCGAACTTCGGGCAGGCGGCTTTCAGTTCGTCGAGTGTGTTCGCCATGCCGACGTTCAGCCACATATCGGCCTCCGAAGCGAGCAGGTATGCCTCCTCCAAGTCGATAGGCGTCGAAGAGTTGCCCGTGTTCTTCTTGTAGATGTAGTCGCCTCCGGCGTCGGTAATCAGCCGCACGGCATAGTTTTCCGTCGAGGGCATGAACCACGAATCGCCGTAGGGCGTATTGAGCATGACCGACGGGGCATCGAGAACGGCACCGGACACTTTCTGTTTCAGCGCATTGTATCGGATCGGAATATCCGCGAATACCTTTTCGCCCTTCGCGCGTTTCCCGACGACCTCCGAAAGCGCCACCAGCCATTCGGCTTTGCCCAGCGGAGATTCTTCGAGATAATCGCCGACATACATGAACGGGATGCCGAGCTCCTTGAGTTTGCTCTCCATCGCACTGGCCCCGTTCACGCCGAAAAGCAGCACAAGGTCAGGGTCGAGCGACAACAGAAGTTCATAATTGATATTTCCCTCGTAACCCACGTCGCCGATGCTGTCGCGGCGTGCCTGAATGTCGGGATTGGAGATATAGTCGAGTCCCGAAACGCCGACCACACGTGCCGTCTCGCCGATGGCGTCGAGCATGGCGATATGGGTCGAGGACATCGCCACGATGCGCTGCGCATCCCCTTCGAGGACCTGCCCGTCGAAACCCTCGGGAACGGGTTCCCCGTTACGGGAGATGAACAACCGGGTGGTGACGCTATCCGCGCCCTGCCACGGATTCATGACGGAAACCAGCACGCTCTGTCTGCCGTCTGCTCTTTCAATCTTGAATCCCGAGGCATATTCGGGAGCGTAAAGCTGTTTGTTGAAATCGGCAAGTTGGGAACTCTTGCCACGACAGCCTGCAAATGCCAGCGCAAGCAGCACCATCAGGCTCAAATTCTTTAATACTTTCATATCATTACCTTATTTACGTTTACATTATTTTCTGCTTTTCCCGAATTTCGGGGTGATGCCGATGAAGAACTCGAAGTTGATGCCGGGCATAGGACGCGACAGCACCGAGAGATAGTCCTCGTTGAACAGGTTATTGACGGCAAGTTTCAACTGTACATCCAGCGGTTTGAACGACAGCATTTTCTCCAGTGAGATATTGCTCATGAAATACCGGGGCAGGTGGCCTGTCAGCGTGTAATCGTTGCTCGACATGGTGAAACGTTCCGAGTAGTAAGCCCACTTGTAGAGGAACGCCCACGTCCGCCATGACAGCCGTCCTGTCAGCGAGGCGGAGTGCTCCGGCACGTAAGGCAGTTGTTTTCCCACCGACTGGTCGGCGGGCGACATCTTTTCGCCCTCGTTGATGGAGGGGGTCCACGAATAGGAACCGTTCAGGTCTATCAGCCAGTCCTTTGCCGGCTGCACGGCAAGGTTGGCCTTCACTTCGACACCGTAGGCATGGACTTTCTTCACGTTGCGCGGCGAGAAGAACCCCTTGGTCGTCGGCAGCCAGATGATCCAGTCGTCGATGTCTGTCTCTTATACACATCTCCGAGCCCACGAGACATGCGCAGATCTCG
>OWJK01000658.1_pt1 | contig 14464 bp, 18 predicted proteins | sample 1732911 | NCBI WGS metagenome assembly OWJK01 (sample SAMN05065767, study PRJEB22554) | human gut metagenome | biome: ENVO:2100002; feature: ENVO:00000062; material: ENVO:00002003 | host: Homo sapiens | place: USA
CATGTCTCGTGGGCTCGGAGATGTGTATAAGATACAGAAATTAAATAAGTCCGGTATCTTCGTGGTTAGCAGGCTCGCCCTCTCAGTCAAATCCTACGGATTTGCCAGCTCCCCCAAAGTGGGAGCCTTTGGCAGTCCACGTAAAGTTCATCTTTCTACCAAGGCCTCTCCCTTTGGGAGAGGTGTCACCGTAGGTGACGGAGAGGGCGAGCCTGCTTTCCTTCACGACCCTACTCGTGAAAAGGGGATTCAGAAAAGCCCGCAGGCTTTTCTGAATCCCGAATAAAAACCCAATTCCGCTGAATATGGCCAGAGCAAAAGCGGAGGCCATTTTAAATCGTCCAATCAAAAAGAAACATAAAAGGAGCACACACATGCTGGCGAGTATCTTTTCGCTCAACGTCCTACAGACGGCGCTGGAACTGGGCTGTATCTATGCCCTGGTGGCGCTGGCACTGTTCCTGAGCTATTCCATCCTGAACATCGCAGACCTTTCCACTGACGGCTGCTTCACGTTGGGCTGCGCCGTGGCCTGTCAGGTAGCACTGACCGGCCACCCCATTCTGGCACTTGTTGCAGCCATGGCGGCAGGTGTGTGCTCCGGCTTTGTTACGGCTTTTCTGCAGACCCGCCTTGGCGTGGAAAGCATCATGGCAGGCATCATCGTCAACACCGGCCTTTACACCATCAATCTGGCCGTGATGGGCTTTTCCTCCACCATGTCGCTGGTCAAGACCGACACTGTTTTCTCGCTGGCAAAGGGCTCATTGAGCTTCCTTGGCGGCTGGTATAAGCTGGCCATCGCGCTGGCCATGATCCTGCTTGCCGGTGCGGCGATGCTGGGCTTTCTGGGCACCCGGCTGGGCCTGTCTATCCGCGCCACCGGTGACAACGCTGCCATGGTGCGTGCTTCCAGCATTAACCCGGCTTTCACCATTACGGTGGGCCTGTGCATTTCCGGCGCATTGTGCGCCCTCTCCGGCGGCCTGCTGGCACAGTATCAGAAGAGCTGCGATATCAATGTGGGCACCGGCATGGTGACCATCGCACTGGCTTCCCTCATCATCGGCGAGACCCTGCTTGGTAAGCGCACCATGCTGCGCCGGATCATCGGCGTGGTGTTCGGCAGCTGCCTGTACCGTTTTATCGTGGCTGTGGCCCTGCGCTTCAATGTGCCTGCCGCCGCCATGAAGCTGGTGTCCGCCATCATCGTGGCCATCGCCATTTCGATGCCGGCTATCAAGGAAAAAATCGCCTTTGAGCAGCGCAAGCATGGGGCCTGCCGCCGCCGCGTGACTACCGGCAAGGAGGGAAAGTAAGATGGAAATGCTTCAGCTGAACGATCTGCACAAGACTTTCAACCCCGGCACGGTCAATGAAAAAGTGGCCCTGAACGGTGTCAGCCTGCACATGGAAGCCGGGGACTTTGCCACCATCGTGGGCTCCAACGGCGCGGGCAAATCCACCCTGTTCAACGCCATCACCGGCGGCTTCATCGCCGACGAGGGCAGCATCCTGCTGGGCGGACAGGATATCACCTTTGCGCCGGAGCACCAGCGCAGCAAGGTCATCGGCCACCTGTTTCAGGACCCGCTCAAGGGCACGGCACCCAACATGACCATTGAGGAAAACCTTGCACTGGCCTATCTGCGTGCCGGCACCGCGCCCCACGCCATCTTCTCCCGCATCTCCCGCAAGGACAAGGAAGTGTTCCGCGAAAAGCTGGCACTGCTGGATATGGGCCTTGAGGACCGCATGAAGCAGCCGGTGGGACTGCTTTCCGGCGGCCAGCGGCAGGCGCTGACCCTGCTCATGGCCACCCTCGTCACCCCCAAGCTGCTGCTGCTGGACGAGCACACCGCCGCGCTGGACCCCGCCACCGCCGAAAAGGTACTGGAGCTGACCAAGAGCATCGTGGCCGAAAAGAAGATCACCTGCCTGATGGTCACCCACAATATGCATCAGGCGCTGGAGCTGGGCAACCGCACCCTGATGATGGATTCCGGCCGCATCGTCTTTGACGTGAAGGGCGAGGAACGCAGCCGGATGACTGTGGACGACCTGCTTGAAAAGTTCCGCGAGAACGCAGGCAAGAATCTGGACAATGACCGCATCCTGCTGAGTAAAGTGGAAAAGTGACCTGGACAGAAAAGCACAGCCCCGACAGACCATGCAGTCTGCCGGGGCTGTATTTTTGCGGGGAAGCGCACCGTAGGGAAAAGCAGTTCCCCCTGATGAAACTGCAAATCCCCTCTGCGCAGATGCACAGAGGGGATTTTAAATATCAGAAATTACTGAACGTATTCGACCGTATACTCGAAGCCGTACTCTTCCTGCAGCTTCTTCACCTCGGCCTCGCAGTCCTCGATGAAGGTGGGGGCGTAGACGGAAGCGCCATTGTGGGCCTTCTTGTAGTCCTCAACGATCTGCTGCAGCTTTGCCCAGCCCTCGTTGGCCTTGTTCTGGTCGATGCTGTCGGGGAAGTTGATGATGAACTCGCGGTGCTTAGGAATACGTGCTTTCATGGTAGGTTCTCCTTATAACAGTTTGGATTTTGATTGTTGATTTATACAGAAGCACAGAGAAAAACCTGTGCAACCTGCGAAAAACGGATCACAGCCCGTATACCCGGCGGGCATTTTCGGCTGTGGTGCGGAACACCTCTTCGGCAGAGATGCCCCGCAGCTGGGCGATATACTCGCCCACATAGCGGATGAGGGAGCTGTCACAGCGGGTGCCGCGCACCGGCTCCGGTGCCATGTAGGGGCAGTCGGTCTCCAGCACGATGCTTTCCAGCGGCAGGGCGCTGATGGCTTTTGCCGCCCGCTTGGCACCCTTGAAGGTACACGCCCCGCCAAAACCGATGAACAGTCCCTGCTTTGCCAGCCACACCGCGTCATCGGCACTGCCGGAATAGCAGTGGACGATGCCCTTGGGCTGGTATTTTTTCAGCAGGGCGTAAACGTCGGCGTGGGCGTTGCGGTCGTGCACGATGATGGGTTTGTCCAGCTCCAGCGCCAGCCGGATGTGTGCCTCAAACATGGCCAGCTGGGCATCCTTGGGCACAGGCCAGTGGTAGTCCAGCCCGCACTCCCCCACGGCTACCACCTTGGGGTCCTCGTAATACGGGGCCAGAGCGCGCATCTCTGCGGCCCAGTCCCCGCCGTACACCGAGACCGTAGGAGCCGGGCCTTCCTCGCCGCAGTCGGCGGCGGGCAGCAGGCTTTCCGGGTGGATGCCAACAGCTGCCACCACCCACGGGTAGCGGTGCGCCAGCTCCAGCACCCGGGGTGCATCCCCGGAGTGGGTGGCCTGTTCACACACGCCCACCACGCCCTTGCCGGGCAGGCTGTCCAGCAGGAAATCGCGGTCTGCGTCAAAAGCGCGGGCACTGTAGTGCGCGTGGGTGTCAAAAATGGGGCCGGTCATTTGCCCTCCTTTTTGGCGGGGGCCTTGTTCACCAGCCAGATGCCAACACACACGAACACCAGCGCCGCTAGATACTGCCAGCGGAACAGGGGTTCGCCGTTGAGCACGGCGCTCAGCAGTACGTTGACCACCGGGTTCACGAAGCCAAAGATGGCAATGCGGCTGACCGGGTTGTTCTTCATCAGCAGGGCCCACAGCACATAGCCTGCCCCGCAGATGAAGGCCAGATACAGCATGACCACCACCGCCAGTGCGCTCTGCACATGGAGACTGCCGCCCAGCACAGTGCCAGACCGCCCACGAACAGGTTGATGAAGCAGACGGCAAAGCTGTCTGCTTTTTTGGTCACGGATTTGTTCCACGGGCCGGACAGGGTAAAGATGATGGTAGCGGCCATCATGCAGAACACGCCCCAGCCGCTGCCGCTGCCGTGGTTGCCCAGCGTGCCGATGAGCACGCCCGCAAAGCCGATGACACAGCCCAGCGTTTTGGCAGGGGTCATGCGGTCGGCATTGCCATAGATGAAGTGGGCAAAGATCACGCCCAGAAAGCTCTGGGTGCTGTTCAGGATGCCGCCAAAGGCACCCGTGAGCATGGCAACAGCGATGTAATAGAATGCGTACTGGGTCGTGGTCTGCCACAGGCCCAGAGCACAGCACTCCGCTGCCACTTTGCCGCGGGGGAACTTGGGCAGGCGGCTCTGCAGCAGAACACTGCCCAGCAGCACCAGAAAGCTGCCCAGCATGAACCGCACACCGGCAAAGCAGAAGATGGAGGCGGTGTTGCTGGTCTCAATGGAGAACAGCCGGTAGCCCAGCTTGATGAAGGGGAAGGCCGAGCCCCACAGCACATTGCAGAAGATGGCCAGCAGCACGGCGAACACCGGCGTGCCGAAGATCTTATCCAGCCATTCCGCGCGGGAAAGCGTTTTGTTTTCCTGCATGGCGGCTCAGTGGATGCGGCTGCCTACGGGGGTGTCGTCGCCGTAGAAAGCGATGGAGCAGCCGCCGTCGGCGGTATCAGCAGCAAAGATCATGCCCTCGCTGACATACTTGCCCTTCATCATGGGGCGAGGTGCCAGATTGCACACAATGCCGATCTTCTTACCGATCAGGTCTTCCGGCTTGAACCACTTTGCAATGCCGGAAAGGATGCAGCGCTCCCGCTCGCCGTCAAACACGGTCAGGTGCAGCAGCTTCTTGCTTTCCTTCAGGTTCTCGCAGGCGCGCACTTCGGCCACGCGCAGCTCCACCTTGCAGAAGGTGTCAAAGTCGATCTCTTCCTCGTGGGTAAAGTCCACGGTGCTCTCCTCGGCGGGGGCGGCAGCCTTCTTCTCCGCTTCAGCCTTGGCCTTGTTGGCAGCTTCGGCAGCGGCCTTGCGCTTCTCGTCCTCTTCCTTCAGGTGGGCAATTTCCTTTGCTACATCGATGCGGGGGAACAGTGCCTCGCCCTTGTGCACGGTGTAGGTCTCCTGTGCGCCGTAGGTGGTCTTGGCCAGGTCCAGAGCAGATGCGTCCAGACCCAGCTGTTCCATCATCTTGGGTGCGGTGGTGGGCAGGTAGGCGTTCAGCAGGATGCCGCACACGCGCAGTGCCTCGCACAGGTGGTACAGCACGCTCTCCAGACGGGCCTTGTTGGCCTCGTCCTTGGCCAGCGCCCAGGGAGCGGTCTCGTCGATGTACTTGTTGGCACGCTGGATCACCGCAAAGATCTCCATCAGGGCCTGCGGGATGGTCAGGCTGTCCATGTCGGCCGTGACCTTGGCGGTCAGCTCGTTGACCATGGTCTCCAGCTCGGTGTCAATGGCTTCGGTACCGGCCACATTGTGCACGGTGCCGCCGAAGTACTTCTCGCACATGGCGACGGTGCGGCTGAGCAGGTTGCCCAAATCGTTCGCCAGATCGCTGTTGATGCGGGTGATCAGGGCTTCGTTGGTGAACATGCCATCGTTGCCGAAGGGAATCTCACGCAGCAGGAAGTAGCGGATGGCATCCACGCCGTAGCGGTCGCACAGGATCACAGGGTCCACCACGTTGCCCACGGACTTGGACATCTTGCCGCCGTTCATCAGCAGCCAGCCGTGGCCGAACACCCGTTTGGGCAGGGGCAGATCCAGAGCCATCAGCATGGCGGGCCACAGAATGGTGTGGAAACGCAGGATCTCCTTGCCCACCATGTGCAGGTCGGCAGGCCAGAACTTGTCGTAGTCGTGATATTTTTCGTTACCGTAGCCCAGCGCAGAGATATAGTTGCTCAGGGCATCCACCCACACATACATGGTGTGCTTGGGGTCGAAGGGCACGGGAATGCCCCACTTCACGGAGGTGCGGGACACGCAGGTGTCCTGCAGGCCCTGCTTGATGAAGGCAATCATCTCGTTCTTGCGGCTCTCAGGCTGGATGAACTGGGGGTTCTCCTCGTAGAGCTTCAGCAGGCGGTCGGCATACTTGCTGGTCTTGAAGAAGTAGGCTTCCTCGTGTGCGTCGTACACTTCGCGGCCGCAGTCCGGGCACTTGCCGTCCACCAGCTGGCTGTCGGTCCAGAAGCTCTCGCAGGGCTTGCAGTAGTGGCCGATGTACTCGCCCTTGTAGATGTCACCCTGCTCATACAGCTTGGTGAAAATTTTCTGGCAGGACTCCATGTGGTAGTCGTCGGTGGTGCGGATGAAGCGGTCGTAGCTGACGTCCAGCAGCTTCCACAGATCCTTGACGGTGGCTACGATCTTGTCCACATACTCCTTGGGGGTCACACCGGCATCGGCAGCCTTGTCCTGAATTTTCTGGCCGTGCTCGTCGGTGCCGGTCAGGAACATGACGTCATAGCCCTGCATCCGCTTGAAGCGTGCCAGTGCGTCGCAGGCGACAGTGGTATAGCTGTGGCCGATGTGCAGCTTGTCGCTGGGGTAGTAGATGGGAGTGGTGATGTAGAATGTCTTGTGCTCACTCATAGGTTGATACTCTTCCTTTCCTGATTTGGCGGGGGACGAAAAAAGCCCTCATCCTGCCGGACTGAGCCGGACAAGGACGAGAGCCTGAAACTTTCGTGGTACCACCTTGCTTCGCCGCACCCTTGCGGGCGCAGCCTTTTGCCGGGCCAAAAAGCACGGCGCAGCGCGGTAACGGGCGCACCCGTCGCAGGCTCAATTTTCACCTGCGCAGCTCCGAGACCATCTTCGGCATCGCGCGGCCTGCCCGGTTCCATCCTTCGGGCTTTCTGTCAGGCGCAGACGGTGCGTACTCTTCTCTTCACAGCCAATTTACATTGTTATGTCTATAATACGCAAAAACGGTGGGTTTGTCAACATTAAATCTCGTAATCCAGACAGAACCGTGCCTTGGTGTAGGGCCGCACCTTGCCGTCGGCCACAGCCACATGGGCGGGATGGACGGAGTAGCCCTTGAGGGCCTCGGCACTTTCAAAGGTGGTGTCCAGCATCAGGTCGGCGGTGGAAGAGGGGAGACCGTTGATGTTGACATGCACTTCCACAAGGCCGGGGATCTTGCCGGCCAGACCTTCCAGCCCCTCCTTGATGCCTGCCTTGACGGCGGCTTTTTCGGCGTCGGACAGTTCATCCTTCAGCTGCCAAAGGATCACATGCTTGACCATAATAAAATACCTCCTGCGTTTTTTCTCATTGTAACAGGGTGAGAAAAAATCCGCAAGAGGAAACGGTAAAGTCTTATTTTGGTGCGAACAGCAGCACCACCAGCAGCACGGCACAGAGCACCGAAAGTCCGATGCCCTCCAGCCGGGTCAATTTGATGTACGCTTCCGTTGGTTCGGTCTGTGTATACCGTCCACGGTCATGCAGGGCAATGGCATCCTCCGGCTGCAGCGCCATAAAAATGCCGAACCCGATGCCGAAAAGTGCGGTTAAGATCGCACAGATGACTTCCATAGCAACCTCTCACTTTTTGTTTTTGTCGTCCCTGCTCAGAGTATAGCACAGATGTGAAATCAGCAGGATAACGCAGAACACGAGTGCCGCCACCATCAAAATGGAATTCAGCGGCTCGACCTTTGGCAGAAAAATGTTGACCAGATAGAGTGCACCGCAAAGGATCGAAGCAATGCCGTAAAATTTGCGGAAGTGCTTCTTTTCGTCCTCGGTGCTCCAACCGGTGCCGGTGCCATTGTACAGATCCCGGATGCCGCGGTACAAAAACAGCACACCCAGCGCGGCGTTCAGCCAATCCCAGTCCGAAAGATTCAAATTCATGGTGACCCCTTTCCGGCTGTCAATCCGCACTATGGTTCCAGCTTTCGTAAGCGACAAGATAAAGAAGGTCTCCCACGATGGCGATGCCGAAGATGATACGGTAAATCAGCGATGTAACAGGTGTGAAGGCTAAGATCAGAAAGGCGATGCTGTTGAGCATGTAAAACACGCCGTTCTTTTTCTGCCAGAAGGCGCGGTACTCCGGGTCGCGGTGATACTGGTTGAACGGCAGATCGAGGAACGGGTCTTTGCCTTGAAGATCCCGAATGCCGGAGATGAACCAGATAACGGTCAGCACAAGGTTGAACAGAGTGGAAAACGAAACGAACGACTCCATGAAATGCACCTCCCATCTTTTTCCACAGTATACCACAGAAAAGTGCAAAAACAAAGGACGGTATTCAACCGCGCAGCGTAAAATTTGCACAAATCGGGCGTTGACTGTTGGTGAAAACAGCACAAAATAAAACCAGCCGGACGAGGCGGTTGCAAGCCCTCGTCCGGCTGGATACTTACTTCTTCGGAGTCATAAGCCTCTTCTCCTTGGGGTTCCTCATTTTCGGAGTAAACGTTTCATAGGGTGACTCTCCTTAGAAACTACTGGAAACTGAGAATCTATTTCAAGGGGACTGATTACTTAGTACATTGGATTGACCCTTCTCTTAACTGATGGAGTGCGGCACCGAGATTCGGAAGATGAATTTCATATTACCACATTCTTTCGAGTTAGATTCGCCAGGGGCAAACTACTTAGTACATTGGTAGAACTCCTTTTTTGCTATTCAAATAATGTTCTCCGTACAAAAGATACCTTCATAGGAATCATCTCCGGCGGATCTATTTGAATCGCTGGGGGTTAAGTTTATCGACAGGTTGTCGTGTAATCGCATTTTTGATGCTCAAGACTGGCTCATTTTTGTTGTGTTTTTATACGGGGGAAACATCCCGTTTGTGGTGAGCCTCTATTTTGCTTCTCAGCGAATCCCGACAGCCTGTCCCTGCTGTGCGGGTTCCATATCGACCATCGGTCTCGCTCCTTTCTGCTTCAAGTCAGCGGGATTAGCTCTCTCTTGAGCTTCTGCTGTACTTCTCTGGTTTCTGGCTTTATTATACATATTCCTGATTGATTTGTCTATTCGCAGAGTGCACAAGGATAGAAATATAAAATTGTGCAGTTCTTGAAAAACAGCAGATAGAACGTGCAAAATGCTGCTTTCTGTGCGGTGTGCCCGGGCGATCGGGCCCTTTGGAGAGGAACTCTGCGCCCTGCAGGAAGGGCTGCCGAGGAAGTCAACAGCAAAGCTGCCCAGAAGTTCCGGGCCGTTTGTGGAGGATTTTGCGCAAAACGGGAGAAAGTGTCCACAGGGTATTATGCGTCAGATCGATTTGTGCTAAAATAGCGCCAATGAATGGTAGTCGCCGCCGCCCCGCGAGATGAAAGTTTCGCGGGGCGGCTTTTTTGCGGCAAAAATTTAGACACAAAAGAAACGGAGAATCAAAATGTCTAAAACTTTACCGGAACGTATCTTCTTTACCATTGTCATGGCTGCAATTATGGTCTATGGCATGATCGTTTACAATGTGGCGCTGAACACAGGCGGTGTCACCAATGCCACCTTTGTTATGGCTCTGCACGAGATGCCGATCATGGTTCCCATTGCCTGCGTGCTGGAATTTTTCGTGGTGGAGAAACTGGCCACCGGATTGGCGTTTATGTTCATGCGGCCCACAGATCGTCCGCAGTTCATCACCTATGCCATCTCGCTGATGATAGTGTGCATCATGTGCCCGGTGATGAGCCTGATCGCAACGGTGCTGTTTAAAGAACCCGGCTTTGGCACCTGGGTGCATACCTGGGGCTGCAATATGCCCATGGCCCTGTGCTGGCAGATGCTGTACTGCGGGCCGTTTGCCCGTGCCATCTTCCGGCTGGTGTTCCGCCGCGGCGCAAAACAGGCGGACTGACAGATTTTAGATATGCAGTTATAATAAATATGTATAGGAGCGGGTGTAATACCGGACGAGACACCTATACGAATTTTATATATCGGGCATATAAAGTATGTACAATGGGGCATTTTTGATGGAAATATTTCCCGGAATGCCCTGAAGAAGCCATTGAAACCTAAGAATTGGCTAAGAAATTTGTGTAAAAAGTACATGCGAAGAGCGTTTTATTGGACAAGATGCACAACTTTTTTTGTATATCAATGCAGTAGAACCACCTAAAATGTAGAATGTGCACAAAGCCACTTGCCAATTTTCGTCAATCGTACTATCATACACAACGAAAAAAGACGAAGTGACCCGTGCAGGAGGGAGGGTGTGACCGGACAGAGCCGAACACCTTCCTTACTTTTTTCACAAAGCTGCGCCTTTTCTTCGAGCGATAAGAAGGACGCTGCGCCGCCGGGGCGGTGCGGCGGTCTTACCCCCGGAACCCTATTCTTCAGGAAGGAGGAAAAACAATTGAATAATCTGACCAAAGCATTGATGGAAGAGCTGACCGTCGAATACGTCAAGGTCGGCCCGCTGCAGATCCCGGAATCCGTGGTCATCAGCTGGGTGATCCTGGCCATCGTCACCATCGGCTCGATCCTGCTTACCAGAAACCTGAAGGTGGACCATATCAGCAAGCGTCAGGCCGTGCTGGAAATGGCCTACCTCGCAGGCACCAATTTCTTTGAAGGTCTGCTGGGCGAAAAGGGCAGGCGCTATGTGCCTTACCTGATGACCGTGGCCATCTACATCGCCTTCAGCAACCTGATCGGCGTGTTCGGTGTCAAGCCCCCCACGAAGGATCTGGACGTGACCGCAGCGCTGGCGCTGATGAGCATTGTGCTGATCGAGGGTGCAGGCATCCGTGCACGCGGCGGCGTGGGCTTCCTCAAGAGTCTGTCTGCCCCCACTCCGGTCATGACCCCTATGAACATCCTCGAGATCGCCATCCGCCCCACCAGCCTGTGCATGCGACTGTTCGGCAACGTGCTGGGTGCATTCGTCATCATGGAGCTGATCAAGCTCGTGGTGCCTGTGTTCGTCCCGGCGGTGTTCAGCCTGTATTTTGACCTGTTCGACGGTCTGATCCAGACCTACGTGTTCGTGTTCCTGACTTCGCTGTTCATGAAAGAGACCATGGGCGGAGAAGACTGATCCATTGATATTTACTGAATTTAAAAGGAGATTATTACTATGAATGGTTTGATTGCTCTGGGCGCTGGCATTGCAGCGCTGACCGGCATTGGCGGCGGTATCGGCATCGGCATCGCAACGGGTAAGGCAACGGAGGCTATCTCCCGTCAGCCCGAGGCATCCGGCAAGATCCAGACCAACCTGCTGCTGGGCGCTGCTCTGGCAGAAGGTACTGCAATTTTCGGCTTCGTCGTTGCACTGCTGATCATCCTGTTCCTGGGTCAGTAACGGAGGCGCAGACGAATGCTGAAGTTGGATATTAACCTGCTGTGGACCGTCGTGAACGTCCTCGTCATGTATGCGGTGCTGCGCAAGTTCCTGTTCAAGCCTGTTCAGGACGTGATCGCAAAGCGCCAGCAGATGGTGGACGCAAACCTGGCCGATGCGGAGACCTCCAAGAAGGAAGCCGCAGAGACCATGAACGCCGCACAGGAAAAACTGCGCAATGTGGACAATGAGGCCGCTGCCCGCCGCGAAGCCTACGAAAAGCAGGCTGAGGTCGAAAAGCAGCAGCTGCTGGCAGATGCCCGCAAGCAGGCAGACGCCATCGTGGCAGCCGGCAAGGCAAGCGCCGAGGCCGAACGCCAGAGCAAGCTGCGGGAAGCCGATGCCCAGACCACGGCACTGGCCCGTGCGATGTGCGAGAAGCTGCTGGCCCGCAATCTGACCGCCCAGGACGACGCACGTCTGCTGGACGATCTGCTGGAGAAAGCAGGTGCAGGCAATGGCAACTGAATTCAGTCGTGAATTTTTTGCGGACAACCGCATCGTCAAGGCCGAGCTGCGCAGCGCCCGCAAGCCCCGGGAAGAGGAGCTGAACCGGATCCGCGCCGAGGTACGCAAGCTGTATGATGCCACCGAGGTCATCCTGAACGTGACGGTGGACGAGAGCCTGCTGTCCGGCTATGTCCTGCAGGTGGGCGACCGCGTGTTCGATAACTCCGGCCGTCATCAGCTGGACAAGATGATGGAGGGCAAGCCCTCGCTGGCTACCCTCAAGACCCGCATTGAGGACTACAAGCCCGCCGAGACCTCTGCCGAGGGCGGTGTGGTCATCTCCTCTGCCGACGGCATCGTGCACGTCGAAGGCATGAACCGCGCCGTGTACGGCGAGATCGTCACCTTCGACAACGGTGCCAAGGGCATGGTGGAGAGCGTGGACCCCGAACAGCTGGGCATCATGCTGTTCGACGGAGCTGAGACCGTCGGTGTGGGCACCATGGTGACCCGCAGCGGCAAGCGTGCCGGCATCCCGGTGGGCGATGCCTTCCTGGGCCGTGTCATCAGCCCGCTGGGCGAGCCCATCGATGGCAAGGGCCCCATTGAAGCTGTGGGCTACAACCCCATCGAAAAGCAGGCCCCCGGCATTCTGGAGCGTCAGAGCGTGGATACCCCGCTCCACACCGGCATCCTCGCCATCGATTCCATGTTCCCCATCGGCCGCGGCCAGCGTGAACTGATCATCGGCGACCGCCAGACCGGCAAGACCTCCATCGCCACGGACGCCATCCTGAACCAGAAAAACACCGGTGTGCTATGCATTTATGTGGCCATCGGCCAGAAGGCTTCTTCCATTGCCCGCGTGGCAGGCGATCTGCAGAAGCACGGTGCCATGAGCTACACCACCATCGTGGCGGCTACTGCTTCGGATTCTGCTCCCCTGCAGTACATCGCACCCTATGCCGGCACCGCACTGGCCGAGTACTTCATGAGTCAGGGCAAGAGCGTGCTGATCGTTTACGACGATCTGTCCAAGCATGCAGTGGCCTACCGTGCCATTTCTCTGCTGCTGCGCCGCTCTCCGGGCCGTGAGGCTTACCCCGGCGATGTGTTCTATCTGCACTCCCGTCTGCTGGAGCGCTCCTGCCGGATGCGCGACGATCTGGGCGGCGGTTCCATCACCGCACTGCCCATCGTTGAGACGCAGGCAGGCGACGTTTCGGCCTACATCCCCACCAATGTCATTTCCATCACCGATGGTCAGATCTTCCTCGAGAGCGCCCTGTTCAATGCAGGCAACCGCCCGGCCGTCAATGTGGGTCTGTCGGTGTCCCGTGTGGGCGGCGCTGCCCAGACCAAGGCCATGAAGAAGGCCAATGCGAACCTGCGTATCGAGCTGGCACAGTACAAGGATATGGAGTCCTTTGCACAGTTCAGCTCGGATCTGGACGCGGAGACCCGCCGCCAGCTGGATCACGGCAAGGCTCTGATGGAAATGCTCAAGCAGCCGCTGTATCAGCCCAAGTCCGACGCCGAGCAGGTGGTCACGCTGGTGCTGGCTTCCCACGGCGTGCTGGACGAACTGCCCACTGCCGAGCTGCGCGCCAAAACTTCCGCATTTGTGCGTCAGTTCCGCGCGGATGTGTCCGGTACGATGGATAAGATCACCGCCACCGGCAAACTGGAACCTGAAATGGTCGATGCCATCCTGAACGCCTGGAAAGCTTATGCGGGAGGCGACAGCCATGCCGTCCAGTAAGCTGCTGAAGGAGCGCATCGAGAGCATTCAGGACACCATGAAGATCACGAACGCCATGTACCTGATCTCCTCGTCCAAGCTGCGCAAGGCACGTAAGAACTACCAGAATGTATCGCCCTACTTCAACCGTATGCGCGATACCATTTCCCGCGTGGTGCCCCACCTGCCGGAAGAGCCGGTGCATCCGTTCTTCCACGAACGCAACACCGCAAACCCCAAGCGCGCTTACATCGTGCTGACGGCAGATAAGGGCATGGCAGGCGCTTACAACCAGAACATCATCAAGTTCCTCAAGGAAAATGCGGATGAGAACGACCGGTTCTATGTGATCGGCCAGACCGGCTACCGCGCCCTGTACCACAAGGACCCGCGGCTGGTGGAGGATTTCCACTACGGTGCCACGGAGCCTACGCTGCAGCGTGCCCGCGATATCACGATGGACGCCATCGATGATTTCAAGACCGGCAAGCTGGATGAGATCTATCTCATCTATACCCGCATCGAGAATGCATTGACCAGCGAGCCCACCATGGTGCGTCTGCTTCCGCTGGACCGCGCCCATCTGCAGCCTGCCCCCAAGGGTCTGGGCGATCCGAAGGGCGATGTGGAGATGTTCCCGTCTGCATGGACGGTGTTTGAACAAATCGCGCCCATTTATATGCACGGCATGATCTTTGGTGCCATGACCGAGAGCTTCTGCGCAGAGCAGAGCGCCCGCATGACCGCCATGGATTCCGCCACCAAGAACGCCAACGATATGATCCGTGAGCTGCAGCTGGAGTACAACCGCACCCGTCAGGGCTCCATTACACAGGAGATCACCGAGATCATCGGCGGTGCGGCTGCCGTGCAGAACCGGGCGGAATAAAACGTATTTACAAATTAGTATAGAGGCAATCGTATGATACAGGGAACTATTATTCGCGTAGCCGGCCCTGTGGTGGACGTGCAGTTCACCGCAGGCAAGCTGCCTGCCCTGCAGGAAGCGCTTACCGTGACCGCCGAGGGCACCGAGCGCACGATGGAAGTGACACAGCATGTCAACGAGACCACTGTGCGCTGCATCATGCTTTCCGCCAGCGAGGGTCTGGGCACTGTCTCTTATACACATCTGACGCTGCCGACGACTTAATAGGTGTAGATCT
>OWJK01000734.1_pt1 | contig 12813 bp, 10 predicted proteins | sample 1732911 | NCBI WGS metagenome assembly OWJK01 (sample SAMN05065767, study PRJEB22554) | human gut metagenome | biome: ENVO:2100002; feature: ENVO:00000062; material: ENVO:00002003 | host: Homo sapiens | place: USA
CCTATTAAGTCGTCGGCAGCGTCAGATGTGTATAAGAGACAGCGGATGGAGTCGTCGGCCAACCCCAATGCTCCTGAACCCGTCATTGCAAAACCCAAAAAACTCGACCCAGCTGCCAAATTCGCCGTATCCATCTGCTGGATGCTCGGATTTATGGGGACAGCTATCGGTGTCAATGAAGATCAGCCTGCCGTACTGATGTTTGCGGCCTTTGTATTCTTTGTCGGCGTCATCCTAGCCGTCAAATTCAATTCGACAGCGCAGAACGGCGGACAAAGCGCCTTCGGGAAGCGTCGCATCAATCGAGCAGGACGCAAATAACCGCAGGGGCGGCGTACAGCATTTTGCCTACCTATCCTCCGATCAAAACAAAAAAAGGCGCTTTTAGAGGCGCCTTTTCTTTGGATTACCCCGCACCAAATATGGACAGAACCGCACGCTGGGGGTAATTTTTTACTCATGCTGAATAGAGGCGCAGTGCGAATGAACGCCGCTCGACGGGGGCACCCAAAAATAGGAAGAGCGTCGCAAGGTCAAACTGCCGAAACGACCGGCTAGGCATGGACGGTCAGTTGGTCATCGCCGAAAGACGACGATGACTCCCGAACGCTGCATTGTCAGACGTTCGGAGGCGCTATCGGCGGCGAAGCTTCTTCATGAACGGCTTCCGTCTCCGCGCGCCCGATCTTTCACGGACGCCGCGCAGAGTACGGCGTTTATCAAAGAGCGGCGCCGCAACAAACGGATTACAGATCTGAAGGCTGCTCCCGCACGATTGCGGCGCAGCCTTTTTCAGTTTCGACCCTCCCCAACAATCCGTCACTACAAAAAAATCATGGCAGCTTCCTCAACACCCTCCGCCGCTTCCGGCGGCTCGACCGAAACCATCGGTCTGCGCCGCGAGGTTGGTCTTTTCGGCGGCATTTCCGTCCTTGCCGGCATCATGATCGGCTCAGGCATCTTTTATATCGGCGGCATCGTCCTCGAACGCTCGGGCGGCAATCTCGGTCTGGCGCTTCTCGTATGGGCCGTCGGCGGCTTGATTACCCTCCTTTCGGGCATCTGCTTTGCGGAGCTCGGCGCCATGATGCCCAAGGCAGGCGGCTACTACGTGTACCTGCGCGAAGCCTACGGCGAACGTGTGGCCTTCATGTGCGGCATCACGAACTTCTTCCTGTCGTCAGCGGGTTCCATCTCCGCACTGGCTCTCGCCTTTGCTGCCGCCATCTCAAGCATGGTGCCCATGGGAGAGCTCGCGCAAAAAGCCATCGCTCTCGGCTCCATTCTGCTCCTCACGCTCATCAACATCCGCGGCATTCGTCAGGGTTCGATGGTGCAGAACATCTTCATGGTGCTTAAGCTCCTCCCGATCGCCCTCATCATCATCTGCGGTCTGGCCATGGGCAATGAGTCGCCCAATTGGTTCAGCTTCCCCGAAGGCGTAGAAACGCCTTCCATCGGAACGATTCTCAGCATGATGGCCTTTGCGGTGCTCGCCACGCTTTGGGCCTATGAAGGCTGGACCAACCTCAACACCATTGCCGAAGAAATCAAGGAACCCAAGCGCAATATTCCGCTCGCGCTGATCGGTTCAATCATTGGGGTTGCGGTTCTCTACGTCCTCTTTAACTTTGCCGTCTACAAGGTTGTCCCCTACGATCTCATCCAGAAGATGATTTCGGAACGCAACTTTTACCTCGGTACGGTTGCGGCCGATACGCTCTTTGGCACCTGGGGCATGGTGATTGTCGGCGCCGCCATGATGCTCGCGATCTTCAATTCCCTCAACGGCTGCATCATGGTCTTTCCGCGCATGTACTACGCGATGGCTCGTGACGGCGCACTCTTTGAATTCTTGGGCAAGCTCCACCCGACCTACCGCACGCCGATCAACGCGCAGATCGCCAGCATGGTGATGGCCATGATTCTCGTTTGCTCCCGGTCGCTTTCCGAACTCACGAGTCTTGTGGCTATCTGCGGCCTGATCTTCCACGGTCTTACCTTCCTTTCGGTCATCGTCCTGCGCCGCAAGTACCCGACGCTCGAACGTCCTTACAAGGTCTGGCTCTATCCGTTCTCGATCATCCTCGTACTGATTTTCATGCTGTCGCTGATCGTCAATACGATCTGGCAGGATCCGGTCACAGCCGCCCTCGGCCTGATCGTTCCTTTGATTGGTCTGGTGATCTACGAATTGCTCTTCCGTCGCCGCCACGATGCGCTTGAACGCGCCAAGAAGAACCTTCAATAGTGTTTTGCAATCAACCGGTCCTTGCCGAAGGAAGGCAGCACCCTTTCTTCGAAAAGACCGGCAACCGTTTCTGCATTTGGAGACTTGACCTTATGTCTTCTGTACTCATCCGCAACGCCCGCGTCTATGTCGACCGCGGACACTTTGAAGAGGCGCTCCTCAGCGTTGACGGCATTATCCGCGCCGTCGGATCGAATGAATCTGTTGCGGCTCAGGCGCCTGCTGACGCTCAAATCTACGACGCCCGCGGTCGTTTGGTTGTTCCCGGCTTCAATGATTCGCACCAACATCTGCTCAACACGGGCATTGCACTCACTGACATTCGTCTGCAGAATGCATCCGGCATTGCCGATGTGAAGCGCATCGCCCGTGAATACATTGCCAAGCATCAGCCGGCTGCCGGCGCAGTACTCCACGGCATGGGCTGGAATCAGGACTATTTCACCGATGAAAATCGTCTCCTGACACGTGCTGATCTCGACGATATTTCGACAGACTATCCGCTCATTTTTGAGCGTGCCTGCGGGCATCTGCTCACCGCCAATTCAGCTGCTCTGGCGCTTGCCGGCATTGACGACACCTTTGTGCCTCCTGAAGGTGGATCGGCAGAACGGGATGCGAACGGTCATTTGAACGGCGTTTTCACGGAAAACGCCCGGGCCAAGCTCACCGCGCTTTTCCGCAACCGCACGGTTGAACAGAATGTGCACCTTATTCGTGCTGCCATGAAGCATGCTGCAGAATCCGGCGTCACTTCAGTGCAGACCTGCGATCTGCGCTCGGGGAGCTGGCCCACGGTGCTTGAAGCGTTCAACCGCGTTGAAGCGGATCATCCCATCACGCGCGTCTATCATCAGTCGAGCTTCCAAAACCTTGACGAATACCGCGAATTCCTTGCGGCCGGCCATGTTACCGGTCAAGGCTCGCCCATGAACCGCTTCGGACCTTTGAAGCTCTTCGTTGACGGCAGTCTTGGCGCACGCACTGCACTGATGCGCAGCCCCTACCATGATGATCCTTCGACCTGCGGCATCGCCACACTCACTGTGGATGAGCTTCAGGGCTTGGTGAACGAAGCCGTTGATCACAAGTGTTCGGTGATCATTCATGCGATCGGCGACGCGGCAATTGAACGCGTGCTCAATGCCTATGACGCCGTCTGCACCGAGGGGAAGAATCCCTATCGTCTGTCCGTCAATCACGTGCAGATTACCGACATTCCTCTCGTTGAACGCTTCACGAAGAACGACATCCTGGCCGCGGTGCAGCCCATCTTTCTGCACTACGACACGAAGATCGTCGACGCCCGCGTCGGCGCAGCACTGGCCTCTACGTCCTATGCTTTCGGCACGATGAAGAAACTCGGCATTCATATGAGTTTCGGCACGGACTCGCCGATTGAGGATATGAACCCGATCGACAATCTTTACTGCGCCGTGACGCGGCGCCGTCTTGACGGTCAGCCCGAAGGCGGCTGGCATCCTGAAGAGTGCGTCGACATCTATGACGCCGTTGATGCCTACACGGCTGAATCAGCGTACGCCGAATTTGAAGAAGGCGTCAAAGGACGTCTCAAGCCCGGTTTTTACGCCGATCTTGTGGTGCTCTCGAAGAATATCTTTGAGATGGACCCGCTTGAACTGCGCTCCACGAAGATCGATGCCACGATGGTGGACGGAAAATTCGTCTTTGAACGCCCCGGTGCCTGACGAGCGAACTGCAATCTGACACTCTAGTTCCCCTCCAAGCCGCCAAGTCCATATCGCTCCCGGACTCGGCGGTTTCTTTTCGCGTATATGGGATGCGATTTGTTTCGATTTTTAATCGATCTATAAACAAGGGGGGAACAATCAAAATCGCCAGAGAACGTTCTTCATTTATTCAATTTGGCACAGATATTGCTTGCCATTTAATCACGACAACAGCAACGCAAATAGGTTCATTTAAACTATTTGCTTTGTGAAATAACAGTGGGGTAATTTTGTATATCCCACTCTTTTTGATCCCTAGTATCTTTTTACGAAGATACTTTCTGTCGAGGTATCTAATGACTGATCAGAACCGAACCGCTGAGACCGAACAGGCACGCGACCTTGTCGACACCTTTCAGTTGGAGTGGGACGCGAGCTATCCAGGCATGCATTTCAAGTGCGTGCCGTCAGTAACGCGGCTGGTGCGAATGGGCGAATACATTGCACGCGCTGTAGACGAAACGCTTGCCGAGTTTGATCTCAACCGCGGTGAAGCCGAAGTGCTTTTTGCCCTCGTCCGCAATCCGCATATCGATATCACGCCCAAGATCATTCAGACCCGCATTCTGGTGAGCTCAGGCGGACTCACACGTCGTCTGGATCGTCTTGAGGAGAAGGGACTGATCAGTCGTCTGCCGGATCCCAACGACCGTCGAGGCACCGTACTCAAACCCACAAAAGACGGAATAGTCCTCGCATTAAGAGCCCACAAAGCACATACCGAAAAAGAAGCACGGCTGGTTGCCACCCTCTCTGAAAACGAAAAGAAAACACTTGAAAAATTACTCAAAAAGCTCATTCTCTCTCAGGAAGATGCAATTTCACCTGGCGGGCTGCAGTAAGTAAAAGCATCTAGTTTTATTTGAAATGGAGAAAACACCGTGACATTTCGCTCTGTGATTGATTTGCTTGAGCTCCTCGACGATGGTCGAACAACTGGAGCGCAGGTTGCCGAATATCTCTCGGCGCTTGGCTCTGCGAAGGTTTCGGTCAAACGCGTCGAAGGCGATAAACCCGGCACCTTTACCGATTTCATTCGTTGTGAAATTGCTGGAACGCGCGGGAAGATCAGCGGCGGCTCCGCCCCCACACTCGGCATCATCGGGCGGCTTGGCGGCGTCGGCGCCCGTCCGGCCCGCAAAGGTTTTGTTTCGGACGGCGACGGCGCACTCGCCGCGCTGGCTGCCGCCGCAAAGCTCATCAAAATGCAGCCGCGCGGCGACCGGCTCGAGGGAGACGTCATCGTAACGACTCAAGTGTGTGAAAACGCCCCCACGCGTCCGCATGAGCCGGTGCCCTTTATGAGTTCCTGCGTCGATCAATACGTTAAGAACCGCTATGAAGTCGACCCCGCCATGGATGCCATCCTCTCGGTGGACACCACTAAAGGCAACCGCATCATCAACAAACGCGGCTTCGCCCTCTCACCCACCATCAAAGAGGGCTACATCCTGCGCATGAGTGAAGATCTGCTCTCACTGATGAGCGTAACCACCGGGAAACTCCCTGCTGTGTTCCCGCTCACGCAGCAGGACATCACACCGTACGGCAACGGGCTCTATCACATGAATTCCATTGTGCAGCCCGCTTTTGCCGCCAAAGTTCCCGTCGTCGGCGTGGCCATCACGACCGAATCCTCCGTCCCGGGCTGCGCGACCGGCGCAACTCATGTTGAAGATGTTGACGATGTCGTGCGCTTCTTGGTTGAAGCCGCAAAAGAATTCACCGCCGGTCGGCTGCACTTCTTTGACGAAGCTGAATTTGCGCTTCTCACGCGTCTGTACGGCACGCTTGAACGCTTCCAGACAGCCGGCAATCCTTCCGCTTCCTAATCCTTTCATAGGGTGCTTGCCATGACTCATCCCAAAACGCTTGCCGTGATCCGCGTTTTTTCTTCAACCGATCAAAAAGTGCTTGAAAAGCACGCCAAGATCATTGAAAAGCTCTACGGCATTCCGACCCGCACCTATTGCATCCCCAACCAGCCCGAAGGCATCGCCAATGAGAAGATTGCCAAGGACTGTGTCGATCGCATCGTCGAACAATGCCTTCGAGCCGAAAAGGACGGCGCAGATGCCGTTCTCGTGAGCTGCGCCATTGATCCGGGCGTTGAAGCTGCACGCAAGGTCTGCCGTATCCCCGTATTCGGCGCCGGAAGCTGCGCCGCAGCCATGGCGCTCACGATGGGCAGCCGTGTCGGGGTTTTAAGCCTCATCGCCGGCGACGTGCCTTCCGTGCCCCGCAGCATTCTCGGCGACCGAATGGTTGCAGCGGTCGGCATTGACGGCGTTAAAGATACTCGAGACCTCCTCACCGACTGGGGGCGTGCGGGCGCGAAGAAATGCGTCGAGGAGCTCGCCAAAAAAGTCGACGTCATCATGTTTTCCTGCACCGGTTTCTCAACCATGGGCATTGCTCACTGGTTCCCGGATCTGAACGTTCCAATCATTGATGCCATTGAGGCGGGCGGCGCTGCCGTCGATCGGTATTTTGCCGTTTCGTCAGTACAAGGCCCGCTTGATCTTTAACTTTTTTATCAAACACTTCTCCTGAGGAATTCAATCATGTCTTTCAAACAAGTCATTGAACTCGCGGATCTTCTCGACGACGGCCGGGTTACCGGCGAAGATGTCGTCAAATATGTCACCGCCGAAGGCAATGTCAAAGCCACCTGCACGACGGTGACGGGCGCCAAGGGCAGCACCGACTTCGTGAAGTTCCTTATTCCGGGCAAGAACGGCAAGACGAAGGGCGGCACGGCTCCCACGCTGGGCATCGTCGGCCGCCTCGGCGGCCTTGGCGCCCGCCCGGAACGCATCGGCTTCACGTCTGACGGCGACGGCGCACTTGCCGCTTCAGCCATTGCAGCCAAGCTCGCCCGCATGACGGTGCGCGGTGATGAACTCGAAGGCGACGTGATCGTAGGCACTCACATTTGTCCGGATGCGCCGACGCTGCCGCACAAGCCCGCTCCTTTCATGGATTCGCCTGTGACGATGGACGTTCTCAATAAGGAAGAAATTGACCCGGCAATGGATGCCATTTTGTCGATCGACACGACCAAAGGCAATCAGATCATCTGCCACAACGGCATTGCCATCTCGCCCACGGTGCTCGACGGCTATATCCTGCGCGTTTCCGAAGACCTCCTCTACATTATGAGCGTCACGACCGGGAAGCTCCCGGCCACTTTCCCGATCACTCAGCAGGACATCACGCCCTACGGCAATGGGCTCTACCACATGAATTCCATCCTGCAGCCGTCTGTTGCTGCTCATGTGCCGGTCGTCGGCATTGCCATCACGACGGAAACCGTCGTCCCCGGCTGCGGCACTGGCGCAACACACCTCGTCGATGTCGATGACGCCGTGCGCTATTCAATTGAGGTGGCCAAGGCCTTCACGCAGAACGAGTGTTCGTTCTACGACAAGAAGGAATTTGAGCTCATCACCAAGCTTTACGGCTCAATGACGCACTTTCAGGGCAGCGGCCAACACTAATTCCATACCGCGCCCGGCGTATTCACAACAATGATCCGTCATTGCGGATGCCGAACCTCGGAATTCGGCATCCGGTCACTGCTCATTAAGGAACAGCTATGTCAGAAATAGAAACTCCACCGCTGCAGCAGCACCCAAAGGTCTGGGATCCTGCAACGCTTGTGCTGCTCGTGATTCTTTGCGTTTTCGGCGCAATCATCGGCGTGCAGCTGCTCGTCAGCCTCGGGGTGACGCCTAACACCGCCATCATCGGCGCTATGGCGGCGATGATCGTGGCCCGTGTGCCGCTCAAGTTTTTCGGCCACTATCGCTCGGTGCATGTGCAAAACCTTGCTCAGAGCGCCACTTCTGCCGCCACCTTCGGTGCGGCCAACTCGCTTCTGCTCCCGATTGCCATTCCCTGGCTCTTCGGCCGTCCCGACATGGTCGTGCCGATGTTTATCGGCGTCGCGCTCGCCATGCTGCTCGACGGGTTCCTGCTCTATAAGCTCTTCAATACCAAGCTTTTCCCGGCTACCGGTGCCTGGCCGCACGGCGTTGCTGCTGCGGAGTCCATTAAAGCGGGCGATCAGGGCGGCAAGCAGGCCGTCCTTCTCGGCATCGGCATTTTTCTTGGCGCCTTAGGATCCTTCTTCAAGTTCCCGACGGCCGCTCTGGGTACAGCCTTTATCGGCAATGTCTGGGCACTCGGCATGCTGGGCATCGGCTTTCTCCTGCGCGGCTACAGCAGCCCGGTCTTTGGCATTGACATCAATGCGCTCTACATTCCGCACGGCATCATGGCCGGCGCCGGTCTGGTCGCACTGATTCAGATCATCTTCCTGATGCGCGGCAAAAAGGATGACGCACACGACGAACGCGCAGCCGCGGAAAAGGCACATGCCGCCAAGCATGGCGTTGAAATGCCTGAACATAAAGATGAACAGATCGGCCGCACGATCGGCATCGGTTCCATCGGTTTTGCCTTGATCTCCGTCCTGATCGCTTTCGGAAGCGGCATGTATCACCACATGTCGGTGGGCTGGCTCATCGCCTTCATGTTCTATGCAGCTTTTGCGGCATTCGTGCATGAAATGATTGTCGGTCTTGCCGCTATGCATTCCGGCTGGTTCCCGGCCTTTGCCGTAGCGCTGATTACACTCCTTGTGGGTATTCTGATCGGCTTTCCGCCGGAAGCGCTGGCCATGCTGTGCGGCTTTGCCGCTGCGACGGGTCCGGCTTTTGCCGATATGGGCTATGACCTGAAGGCCGGGTGGATTCTTCGCGGCAACGGGAAGAACCCCGCCTTTGAACTCGACGGACGCCGTCAGCAGTTCCTGGCTGCTTCCATGGCCTTCCTCATCGCCATCCCGGTCGTCGCTTTTGTTTATCAGGACTTCTTCTCGCAGGGCCTTGTACCGCCGGTTGCCAAGGTGTATATCGCCGCTATTCAGGCTGGCGTATCTTTCGACATTGCGAAGTCACTGCTGATTTGGGCCATCCCCGGCGCCCTCATTCAGTTTATCGGCGGTCCGTCTCGTCAAATGGGCGTGCTGCTGGCCACAGGCCTTCTTATCAACAATCCGATGGCTGGCTGGGCCGTTTTGATCGGTCTGGGCATTCGTATCGCTGTGCTTAAGATCAAGGGGCCAGATGCCCGCGGTCCGCTGGAAGTGCTTGCAGCCGGTCTCATCGCCGGCGACGCGCTGCTGAGCTTCTTCTCCTCCATCATTCCGGGTCTTCGCCACAAATAAGATGTGAATTATGAAGAAATTCGCAACGCTTACCATCGGTCAGGCTCCCCGCCCTGATTTGGCGCCGGTATTTAATGCCATTGCGCCAGCCGGCACAGAAGTGGTGCACGCCGGATGTCTCGACGGATTGACCAAAGCGGAAGTGGACAAGCAATTCGCTCCGGTGGGAAGTGAAGGACTCCTCACCTCACGCATGCTTGACGGTACCGCAGTCGTCTTAGGAAAGTCTGCTGTCCGCAAGGCTCTGCAGGAAAAGATCCATCAGCTCGAAAAAGCGGGCTGCAGCCCGATCGTGCTGCTCTGCACGGGCGAATTTGAGGGGCTGACTACAGAGAAAGTGCGCCTCATCGAACCCGACAGACTGCTTCCGCCCGTTTTCGCTGCGCTCCTCAACCCGCTGCAGGTCGGCGTTATGGTGCCGCTCATTGAGCAAGCCCAAAGCGAACTCAATAAATGGAAAGGACTCGATAAGCCTCCCGTCTTTGCGGCTGCCTCTCCTTACACGGCCTCTAAAGAAGAACTCCAAGAAGCCGCACGAAAGCTCGCTCATCAAGGCGCGGAGGTTATCGTGCTCGACTGCATGGGTTATTCCAAGACGCTGCGCGATATCTGTGCGGAAGCGGTAGATGTTCCCGTGATCGCATCGAGCACAATGGTTGCCGAGCTCACAGCCAACCTGCTCTAACTTTTGCTTCTTGCTCAAACCGCCGAATTCATTCAGAATCCGGCGGTTTTTCTTTTTGGGGTCTGCGTGACCTCCTTCGGGCACTAAAGCGGCCGGGCAAAATGTGCCGCGCCGTCCCCATCCATGCAGATCATTAAACGGGCAATTGGATGCTCTGCAAGCAGGCGGCGATCCATCACCCGCTGAAGCGCCTTTACGCCGTTTTGGAGTTCAGTGCTCGATGCGCTTTCCAAGGCCTCAAGCATTTTTGCATCCTGCTTGACGGCGCCGAGAAGATCAAGCTCCTGAGGCGTCATCGTGCGCCCGGAGGTTTCAGCCGTCTGCAAAATCAATGCATGAACCGCATTCGTTATTTTTTGCGTGCTGGGAAACGCCTCCGCCCGCCAAGCGATGCGGGAGGCAGAATGCATGCCGCGGCAGTAGTTCGTGGAATAAAGAACATTGGAAGCCGCGAGCGCCTCTAAGAGCAATACGGCACTGATCCGTTCGAGAAGAAGTCCGTAAGCGCGCTTCAAGGCAGTGTCAGCGGATTCAAGAGCGGTCAGCGCGTCAGATTCTGCGGCAGCTTCGAGCGCCGCGTCAATCTTCAATATCCGCTCGTCAACCGACTGCGTCAAAGCGTCAATGACTTCGAGCGTCAGCGCTGTATCCCAATCTGCCCAGTTCCCGTTTATCGTGAGGCGCTGAGCCTCTTCACCGAGCGCTTTAATCTTGTCTGCCGTTTGCAGCCAATCCTCTGTGCGATGAGGAGAGAGCTTCTCCAGGCGACTCAGGTGCTTCTCGGCGCTCTCGAGACAGTCATTAAGGCTTCGCAGGAGCACGCCTTCCGGGGCGGCTGCGATCCGGAACCCCTCTTCGACAGCAGCGAAAAGGGGCTCCGCCCCATCGAGCGCGGAGCTGTTGCCCATGAGCAGACCGCCCGTCCCCAAAGCGGCGGCAGAGGCGGTGGCGGGAGCTTCTTGAGTTTTTGCACAGCAAAGAACAAAGGCGTTGTGAGCGAGATCTGAATCCACGCTCCATTCAAGCGCTCCGCCTCGAAGGGCGAGCTGCTGAGCGGCTGCGTCGAGTTTATTTTGCTCATCTTCGAGAGCTGCAGCGTCGCCCGCGCAGGCATAAAGGCGCTCGAGCCCCTCTCGACACTCAGCCTCCGGCGCACGCTGCAGAACAATCGTCCGGCCGTCGGCGGACTTCAAAAGAAAGGCAGCCGGCCGGCCAGGGCCATGCTGAGGCGCTTTGGACTCCACGGTTTCCTTTTTAACGGCCTTCGGCACATCCGGACGGCGAGCAGCAATGCGCTCCCGACGGCGGGGCGCTGCGGCAGACGTTTTGCCCAAGCGGCTCAGCTCAGCCTCGCCGCGGCGCCGCGACGCTGCTCGGGTCAAACCCCAACCCCCCGCAACGAGGCCGACAGCCCCAATAAAGAGCCAAGTGAAAAGTTCCGGATCAATGTGCTGCATGCCTTGCGCCTAAAAGTGTTCTTTTGCCAGTAGCACCCGCATTTTAAGCGGTGCTCTGCGAGCCTTAATGCTGTTGAGCTGGGGGATGCCCTTCAGCAGTGTCTGTTAAACAATGGACAGATCACACAAAAAGCCTTTTTGTCCATTGGGATAATCCTCTGCGAACCTTTACATCGCGATAATCTTTTCTCTGAGATCAAATGGGATCAGCCTTTTATCGGGTACGATTGAGGCCGGTTCGTTTGGAGTATTACTGCATTCCTGACGGCTCCTTCCCAACAAGCATCCCTCAGCCCGCTGAAGACGTCAGGTTTTCTGCGCCGCTGCCTTCACTGCACGTCCGCAGCATCCCAACTGCGGCCGGAGAAAAAGATCAATGACAGCGACTCAACCGCTTACCGAAACGACCGTGCTCGCCAACGACGTCAAGATGCCGACCATCGGCTTCGGGACGTGGCAGATTCCCATCAACGAGAATTTTGACAGCACCATCCAGACAGCGATACAACTCGGCTACCGCCAGTTCGACACCGCACAGATTTACAACAACGCTCAGCGTATGGGCGAAGCGATCCGCGCGTCAGATGTTCCGCGCTCTGAATTCTTCCTGACGAGCAAGATTTGGGCTTCACACCGCTCCTATGAGAGCGCCCGCGAAGCCTATGAGATGATCCTCACCCAGATGCAGACGGACTATCTCGATCTGCTCCTCATCCATTGGCCGGCCGCTCAGGGAGAGCCCATGGTCTGGCAGGCACAGAACGCCGGCGCCTGGCGTGCGCTCGAAGAGCTTTACACCGAAGGGCGCGTCCGTGCCATCGGCGTATCCAACTTCCTCCCCCATCACCTCGTTCCGCTGCTTGCCCGTGCCCGCGTAAAACCGATGGTGAATCAGCTCGAAATTCATCCGGGCTATGCGCAGCCGGCCGCCGTCAATTTCTGCCGTGCCAAGGGCATTCAGGTTCAGGCCTGGAGTCCGCTCGGCCGCGGCACGCTGCTGCGCCATGCGCTGCTCGAAAAGATCGCTGCCGCCCACGGCAAGACGCCTGCCCAGGTCGCTCTGCGGTGGTGCATTGAGCGCGGCATCGCCCCGATCCCGAAGTCGACGCTTTTCGCGCATCAGCAGGAAAATCTGAACGTTTTTGACTTCTCGCTGACGCCCGAAGAAGTCAACGAACTGACGGCCATGCCGCAGACCTCGTTCTCTGGACTCCATCCGGATACGGTGACTTTCTAAGTCTTCCGTCAATCGGAATCAGAAAGCTCGGCATTCTTCGGAACGGCCGAGCTTTTTCGCCTAAAAGACGCCCGCGGTCTTTCGGGCTAATACGTACGATAAAGCCCAGACTTCATAAAGAAGGCTGGGCTAAAAGCATCTGAAGAGCGGAAAAAAAATTTTCCCGCCCGTCTTTGCCGATTAGAAGGCCGGAACGACA
>OWJK01000753.1_pt1 | contig 12449 bp, 10 predicted proteins | sample 1732911 | NCBI WGS metagenome assembly OWJK01 (sample SAMN05065767, study PRJEB22554) | human gut metagenome | biome: ENVO:2100002; feature: ENVO:00000062; material: ENVO:00002003 | host: Homo sapiens | place: USA
ATTCTTCTTTGACATGACATGGACCTCCTACTGGGTTGATATACACCCATTATCGTGCAGCGCTTCGTTGTGACGCACTGGGTAGGTGGGTGGTCCATGTCATTAGGGTTGTTCCAGGTGAATTGTCCTGTTTTCCATGAATTGAGGATTTGGTTGTTGATGAAGTAAAGGCGATCTTTGAATTCAGGATCCACTTTCTTTACTTCTGGATTCATATCCATATTCTTTTGGTCACGTGCACCCGTCGCATAAAAGTAGACGGGCGGTGCATAGATCCGATATGACTCTTTTATCTCTTCGCGTTTGTCTCCGGCGACTTTGGTGTAAGAGACCTCGACCGTATTCACATAATCTGGATACAGTCCAAAAACAGGAATGCCGCCATACGTTTTTGCTTTCTGATTAGTGACCTTGTAAGCGATTTCTTGACCGTTGGCTTTGGGAACAATGCGCACGTGAATATTTTGGATCGTGAAGCCGGCATCACGGATGATCGCTGTAAGCGGGGCGATCTTGTACGGATTCATGTCCACGGCGCCAAGTTGGCCTTGGTGCTGGTAACCGATATGGGCGCCGCTGGGGCCGCCAGCCGCAAAGGCACTTGTCATGCTAAGCGGGGCTAGTGCAGCGATGACGGCTTTTACCAGTGTTCTTCTTTGAATCATGAGACTCTCCTTGAAAGAATTGAGTTGCTGGACTCAGGACATGCTGAGTTTTCCAACAGACAGAAAGAGTCTAGAAATCAAGAAATTTCATCGCTATTGCGGTTTATGAAGATGGTGTATGCAGATTCTGCAAGCCTTAATTTGCAAAATTGCATAAGGTATCAGGAGCCGTTGCCAGTATCTTGGATTGCGATTTCGTATTCGGCGATTTCTGCAGAGGATGGTTTTCCGTAAGCAGCAATCATGGAACGAACCCATTGCATCGCAGGATCAAGATGTGTCCGATCGTGCCAATAAAGTGTGCGCATGCGTTTAACACAGTCCAAACGAATCGGCAGAATGGCGACAGGCCAACGTTTCACAGCATCAAGTGCATAACGAGCTGAAGCAAGGGCAATCCAGTCGGTTTCCAGAATGGTCGGTGCCAAAAGCGATGAATACGGCACCATGACGGCAGGATGGTTCAATGCACCTGGGTGAAGCGACGTAGTCCATTCCAAACCCGTAAATGTACGGTTGACTTGTACGAATTCCCATTGCAGCAGGTCATCGAAATGAAGACTGCCTTTGTGTCGAAGAAGGTCAAAGGCGGGATGTCCTTTTCGCACCAGAGCCAGCAGCTTGGCTTCGTAAAGCTCAAGAGAGTGAAGTTCATTGGGTGCTGTGCATTCAAGTCGCATGGCCATATCGACTAATCCGAGAGAAAGACGACGGAAGGTGTCGGCATTGAGCTGCTGGAGTTCGATGGAAATTCTTGGCGCAATGCGTTTCATTGCGTGGAAGGCGGGAAGAATGATGTATTGCGCCGCGTAATCAATGGCTGCGACACGAAGGTGCAGGTTGAGGGATTCAGGATGGAATATCTCTTTAGCAAAAAGCGCTTCCATCTCGCCGAGCAACTTTGGCAGATGCCCGTAGATCTCGAGCATGCGGTTGGTTGGGACAAGCATAGAACCATTGTGCACAAAGAGCGGATCGTGAAAGAGCGTCCTTGCGCGAGAGAGGGTTCGCGAAATCGTACTTTGACTCTTGGAGAGAGAAAGAGCTGTTTTTGTCTGGGATCCTGTCATGACAAGGGAGCGGAGTATGGTGAGCAGTTCCGAATCTATTTTTTCCATGACAAATCACTGGCAGACGTATGAAAGGTGTGCGTGGCTAACTTTTTATTTTTCCACGAATGATCTGTTGGCGCTTTGTTGACAACAACTTCACATACCTGTTGCACCTGAAACCCGCCAATGAACACCATAACCATCCTTCATTCATAGTGCAAATCGACCGCAATTCGTGATCGTATGTCGACTCAATTTAACTTGCGAAACACATAAGGATGTAAGGTACTTAGGATAAGTATTTAGACCGTTGTTTTCATTATTTTTAGCTCAACAAGCATACGGTGATTATATTTGTTTTCAGCAGTTTTTGCTTTTATTTAGTGTGTACAAATAACGACAAAAAATGCAAATATACTATGTTGTCAGTATGTAGACGAGTGTAATTCTCAGGTTTATTAAGCCAAAAAATATAACAGATTGTCACGCTAAACTAACGTCACAATTTATTACAACTTAATTAGTTTACGTAGTTTTCTTCGTTAAAACGCTTATTAGTGGTCTTAAGTTTACCAAATGAAATAGCACTTTCATTTGTTGGCTTATGAAGCAATTATTTGCAGATTAGAGGGTTGATCTATATATTTGCCGCATAAGGCAAATGAGAATGGTTTTCATTTGCGCAAACAACGCCGTTTCCGCTCTAAACCACAGTATGTTGAAATTCTTATCACCTATACCGGCAACTGATAGTGTTGTCTCAGGTTTAACACGGCTGTCGATTGCTGTTTCGGCAGCCCTCTTTTTCAGCACTATTGCACCTTCTGCCGCCGCTGAGGTTTTCACGGTTGAAGCAGGGAAGGCGGGGGTGCTGTTTGGCAATGACACCAGATCAGAGTACGATGACTATCAAAAAATTAAAGATGGAGATGACTTTTCCTACTCCGCAATTGATCTTTCGCAGGCAACAGGAAAAAACATCAGTATTTTTCAAAAAACTGTCAATTTAGTCAGTGATGGCGGTCAATTTATCGTTGGTACGAATGACGCCGTAATTACATCCTACGGCGGCGGTACTCTGAATGCCGGTACTGAATCTGGAACAAGGGGCAAACTGAAAGCGAAGAGTCTGGTGGCTCGTCATGGCGGCGAGGCATACCTCACGAATATGGATGCTGCGCTTTCGGATACTCTGGCGGCCAATAGTGAGCTTCACCTTAAAAATGCCGTTGTTACGACCAAGACGACGGAGGTCGAAGGCACATTAGTTTTGGAGAATTCCACACTCAATACGGATTTCTTTCTGGGTGGTGGGCCTGATGAAATTAAAATTGTTAAGTCAAGGATAAACAATCCAGTCAAGAAGCAAACCATTATTGATGACGATGGAAAACCTTTTGAAGCGTACGACTATCGCTCTACTCAAAATCGGGAAACGAATGTTGCTGAATTAACGTTGACAGATTCTTCAGCAGAATTTGCCCTTTCTTCTTGGTGGTTGGGAAGCGTCGCGCTTGAAACGTCCTTAACCGAGCAGCATGGTTCTTTTGCGCATTTCCACTTTACAGCCAGCCAATTGGACGGTACTGCCATAGAGGGAAATGGGTTCGGCTCTAATGTGAATTTTAAGCTCGCCGATTACACGACGCTGGCTCTTTCCCATTTGACCTATACCGCCAATGACCGCTTTAAAAAAGGCGGCAATTGGCCGCAGTACGGTACGGAAGCTGATTACGCCGATGAAGCACTGGTTAAAGAGCGGATTACCGCATCAGTGGCGACACTCAAGACGAAGCCAAAGGCAATTTTGTATACGAGTGTGCCTATGCGGTTTCAAACGGTTGGCAGCAATCAAATTTTAGTGGGCTCTGATGCGACAGCGGATGGAAATGCCATCGTATTCGGTTCGAGTTCTCTCTTTCTAGTGGATATGGAGGTTGCCGGGAGCTATTGGCGGATCAAGGGAGAGGAGAACGAACCCTTCTTCAGTACGCTGGACGGCAATCCTATCAAGCTGTCAGTAGCCGATACTTCGCAGCTCTATATCAAGGGACTGACCAAAGATACGCAAAATCTCAAAGTGGTGGACGATCACGTTAAGGCCGATAAGCTTTGGAAGGTAGAGAACATCTTTACGGATAATCCGCTCTATGGCTTTAAGTTTGACGATGACGGCAAAACGATCATCGCTCAGATTCAAACGCCCAAAGCCATTTTTGGCGATGCGATGATGTCCGCAGCGATGTTCGAAGAGGCCTACCGCAAACCTGAAGCGGATCGATCCGACACTGAGCGTTATCTCGTGGAAGTGTTGAATGCACTCGGAAACAACAAGAGTTTCACAACGTTCACCAAGGAACAAATCGTTGAGGTCGGCAATAAAGCGGACATGCTGCTGAATCCGGCTGGGGCGGCGGCTGTTTATTCGACGGCTTTCGATGCTTCGGATGAGGTCATTCAAACCGTTCAAAGAAGTATGGCTTCGGTAAAGGATCCGGAGTCGCACGCTTGGGCGGCGCTACTCGGCGGCAAGGCCAAAATTGATGAATTGCCGGCATCCGTCTCTCGAGCGGGAGCGTCTTCGTCGACACGCGGAGTCACTCAGCGCGTGAAACGCGATGCCTATGGTGTTGCGGTGGGCTTTGATACGCCGGTTGCTTCGGGGGTTCGCGTAGGCCTCGCGGGCGGGTTCTCTTCTGGGAACACGAAAAACGACAGTGTCGGCGTAAAGGACGAATTCGACGCATGGACGTTGATGGCCTATGCCCGCTATGGAATGGGACCATTCACATTGGATGGGCACGCAGCTGCGACACTCCTGCAAAGTGAGGTGTCTAACAACTACAGCCGCTCGAAGGCGGATATGAGCACATGGGTCTACAACCTCGGCGGCCGTGCTTCAGTCGGTGTGCTGCTCGGAGAAACCATTGTCTATCCGTTTGTGGGTGCAGAGTTCTTCCATCTTAAAGGCGAGGAGTATGACGCTGGGCCGGGTATCAAGGCTCGTCCAGGTGCGACAAGCTCTACGGTTATGGTGCCGGTGGGCTTGAATTGGGAAGGCAATTACAAGACTCGGTGGGGTGTTGCATCTCCTGTGCTCGGATTTTCCTGGGCTCGCATATTCGGCGACCGAACGCTTGATGCCAGTTCATCGGCCCTTGGCGAAACGACGAATTACACCTTCACCTTCGCCGACCGGACACTCATGCGCATTGATCTTGGGTTGAGCCTCAAAGGCGACAACTACGACTACAGCTTGTATGGCACCTATGTCGACGGCTCACAGGATCGTCAAGCCTACAAGCTTTCGACCAGCGCCTCTTACCACTTCTGATTTTCCGACCAAAGGACGCATCATGACATTCATTGAACGCATTCGTCTTTTCATTCGCAGCCGCCGCGGCGTGACTGCCATCGAATACGGCATTCTTGCCGCCGGTGTGGCGATCGTAATCGGCGCGCTCGTCTCTTCCGACGGCCCGCTTGCAACGGCGATCAGCGATCTCTTCAAAGGCATCGTTGACCATCTGCCGACGCAAGGTGGCAAATAGCACGGTTCTCGCTGCCGCAGCAATGGCGGTCCTTGTTTGGGCAAGTTGGAGTGATTTGACCAAACGGGAGATTCCAAATGCTGCGGCCGTTCTGCTCGGTCTAACGGCTGTCGTTGACGCATGGATCGGCGGCAGTCCGCTGCAGGCCGGATGGCTGGGGTGTATTTCAATTCTGCTCGTAGGATTCCCAGTTTCGGCGTACCTCGGGCTGATCGGCGCGGGAGATATCAAGCTTTTGGCCGCAGCTGCGCTTTGGACATCCGCAAGAACACTGGATTTGCTGCTCATAACAGCTTGGGCCGGAGGCGTACTTGCACTTTTATATCTCTGCCTGAATTTAGTCAGAACCCGCAGGACGACTGAAATTCCTTATGGCGTCGCCGTCAGTCTGTCACTCCTTTTGATGCTTACTCACATGGTCTAGAAATGAAGATAAAATTTTTGGTCGGAGTAGTTATTGTTGCGCTTGCCGTTGCGGCCGGCATTATGCTGCTCCCGACAAAGGCCGTCCAGAAAGAAGCGGCCGCACCGGTCGTTTCCGAAAATAAAGCTCAAGTTTCCGTAGCTCGCGCTGCGGCGAACCTTTCTCCGGGGAGTTTCCTTTCCGCGCGAGACATCGAGTGGACGGCAGTTGCTCAGAGTGCGGCAAAAGACACTTTTGTTCAAAACGAATCGCAGGATTTGTCCGGCGCCTTAGTCCTTAAGCCCATCAAGGCCGGTGAGGTTATTTCACCTTCGGCATTATTGGCTCGTACGGATCCTGAATTCGTCGCGGCAGTCCTCGCCCCGGGCATGCGAGCTTTCACCATTGAAGTCGATATGGTGACGGGCGGAGCTGGGCTTCTTCGTCCGGGCAACCGGGTTGACGTCATTCTGGCGGCGCAGACTGATCCGCAGAAGAGCCGCGCATTTGCCAGTCAGAAAAACTTTGACGTGGCGCGGACGCTGCTGCATAACCTGCGCGTGATCGCGGTTGACCACACGATTGAACCCAAGGGGTTTGGAGCGGATTCGCAAAGCTCCGACCCGAGAATGGTACGAAGCAGCACGCCGGCGAATATCAACCGCAAGGGCACCGTAACGCTCGAAGTAACGCCCAAAGATGTCGAGCTTTTGACCGTTGCGAGAAGCAACGGCCAGCTTTCGCTCAGTCTGCGCAACAGTCAGAGCGGTGAGGCCGTTCAGACGGGGCTTCCAGAAAAGGAGCTCACCAAACTCGCTGAAATTATCCCGAGCCGCAGCGACAAAACGCCTCCAGCGGCCGTAAAGGTAAAGACCTTCTATGGGTCATCGACTGAACCTCCGCAGCAGTAAAGCGACTCCGTATTTCAGAAATAGAAATCCCGACATATTTTCTTCAGGTATTGAACATGCCTCCATTCTCTAGACTGCGTACGTGCGTACTTGCTTCTGCATTTTTGCTCACTGCTGCGGGCGCGCTCACGGCTGCTCCGCAGCAGCATGCGCCAGACGCGCACATGTCCGTATCGCTTTATCAAGGTAAAGCGCTCTCCTTCAATGAACAGATTGGTGCTGTGTTTGTCGCTCAGCCCTCTATTGCGAGCTATCAGGTTGTCGGCAACCGTAAAGTGGTCGTTTTCGGCAGCTATCCCGGCAAAACGTCATTGATGGTGCTCGGTACTGATGGCCGCACGCTTTACAACGGACTTGTGGAAGTGGCTTACGACGTGTCTTCCATGGAAATGGCGCTTAAGTCGTCGTTCCCGAAACTGAAGCTTCAGCTCGTGGCACTCAATGACGGTGTTGCTGTGCGAGGAAAGGTGGAGACCGCCCAGGAAGCCGCCAATGTCGTGGCTTTCCTCGATGCCATGCTGCAGGTTAATCCCCAGCAAGCGCAGATGGCGGCGGCTGATGTGTCGGCTGCGGGACAGGAAGGCCAGCAGGAAAAGTCTGGTGCTGCTACCGGTACTGGAACGCTTGGCGCACGTATCGGCAAAATCATCAATCAGCTCACCGTAACGACGCCTAATCAGGTGACGGTGCGCGTACGGTTTGCCGAAGTCAATCGCAAGCTTTCCGATCAGCTCGGCTTCAAATGGAAGGGCAGCTATTCAGGAAGTCGGGGCGGCATTACCTTTGGTTCTGCCGATAATCCCATCATTTCCAATCCCAACAATTCACTTGGACATCTGTTTGATCCGGCCACGATGGCCGCACGATTTACTTTTGGCAGTCTTTTTGACGCCATGGCCAGTGAGGAACTCGTATCCATTTTGGCGGAACCGAACTTGACGGTGGTTTCCGGTGAAACGGCTTCCTTCTTGGCCGGCGGTCAGATTCCGTTCCAGTCTTCTGACGGTGACGGCGGATTTGACATTGAGTTCAAGGACTACGGCGTACTGCTTTCCATTACGCCGACGATTCTCTCTGGAAACCGCATCAGTCTGCGGCTGCGCCCTGAGGTATCGGAGCGCTCTGACAGCAACGGCATCCAGTTTATGGGATCAACGCAGCCTGGTTTCATTGTCAGAAGAGCCGAAAGCACGATTGAACTCGCTTCGGGTCAGAGTTTTGCCATTGCTGGGCTTCTCAAAAATGACTTCAGCAATACCGTCAACAAAATTCCTGGCATTGCTGATCTGCCGATTATCGGGGTACTTGCACGTTCCAAGGCTTTTGAACGCGGTGAAACCGAGCTCGTCATTGTCGCTACAGCGTACATCAGCACGCCGAGCGGAGAGCCCTACACCATTCCCAACGAAGAGATGTATGTGCCCACTATCTTTGAGCGCTACTTCATGGATGCCGATCCTCAGGTGTCGAGCGGTACGGCGCTCAAAACGGCGCGTAAGCCGTCGTTTATTTCTGAAAAGTACCGACTCGACAGTGCGCCGGTTGTTAAGCCGCAGCCATCCGCCTCAGCTCCATCGGGGAAAACTTCGCCCGCGGATCTGGTGAGCGAATTCATCTATTAAGGCGATGAGCGTTGGAGAGTCTGTAATGAACCGAATCCGCAATATACAAATTCTTTTCCTGCTCGGTGCCGCAGCCCTTTTAAGTGCCTGCACGAGCGTTACGACGACCGTTCCTTCCGGCAGGGCTCCAGCATTTGAAGCGAGAGCTGATCAAGTGGTGGTGATTGATCCTGCTGATGTAGCGGCCGAACTCCATACACAGGTTGAGCCGCTGCTCGCAGAAACGGCGGGACGAGATCGGGTGATCGTTGTCTCCTACTCATTGGCCCCCAGTGATGAAACCCTGCGGTCTGTGCTGGATTTCATCAAAATGCGGACCGCACCAGGCGACATCGTTAAGGTTGAGCGCGACTTTATCGCGCATTTGGGCCTCGCTGTGACTGTCCGCGATCCCAAAGTTTCGGCTTACCGCTGGTGGAATGCACAGGCGGTGTCAGACAACTTCGCTCACGCCACAGCCCGCAATCTGGCTCAGCAGGCAGCAGTGCCGAGCGATCTCGAAACGCCCAGAGCTTTGGGTGATCCCAATCCGCAGGCCGCGATCGGCGCAGTGGATCGTTATCAGCGCGGATCCGTGCGGCCCTTCGGTGATGTTTCACTCGAAGCGGGCGGCGGCAAGTCCAAGTAATCGGGAGCAAAGCACATGACGAACACTATTCTTAATCGTCGCGGCGTCCCGGCGGGTCTTTTTGTTTCCGATCCGCGTACGGCTGAAGCGCTTGCCGCGAAGCTTGCCGAAAACGGCATTGACGTCGTTCAGCAGACGCACGGCGCTTTTGTCTGGGCCAACATCATTCAGAACACGAACTTTGCGCAGCTTAAGACCGTGGTGATAGAGCTCCCTGCTTCGGGAGACCTTATTGAGGCGGTGAAAGCGCTTGCCAAGCATCTTGATGCGGGAACTTCACTGATTCTTCTCGGTCGTGAGAGCTCTGTCGTTTTCTATCATCAGCTCAAACGAGCCGGCGCGACAGATTACTATCCGCTCACGACAGCACCCGAAGAAATCGCTTACGGCGTTAAAGCTTCGCTTGAACCGCAGCAGGAACAGGAAGCGCCTGTTGGCGGCCGCGTGATTGCCGTTTTTGGGGCAGGCTACGGCATTGGTGCGGGCACGACGGCAACGGTGCTTGCTGCCGAACTCGCTCAAACGGACCCTGTGATTGTGGTTGACGCAGGACTTCTGATGCCGAGCGTGGGGTCATATCTTGGGGTTGATGTTCCCGGCAGTCTGCCCAAGATGCTGCAGGCTCAGGACAGATTGGATGCCGTATTGGTCAACCAGTCGCTGGTTGAACCGCGTAAGGGACTTAAGCTGCTCGACGGCTATGAACCTTTCGGGAGCGGACAGCGCGTGACCGACTGCAGCCGACTGGTGCGCGAATTGGCGCGACAGGCACCCTGGCAAATCTGGCGCATTCCAGTGTCGACGCCTTATGCCAGAAGTCTGGCGGCGCAGGCGGACTTCATTTTGCCGGTTGCAGCCAATACTTTTACCTCCATGCGGTGTGCACAGACCATCAGCACCTTGCTTGCAGATGTGAAGCCCGAAGGCAAGGTATGGTGGATCTTCAATCATCGCAACGCCTCCGATACCGTCAAAACAGAAGAAGCAGCCAAATACCTCAATACGAAGTTCGCCGCAGAAGTGCCGTTTGTGAAGTCGCTCGGCGAGAATCTGATTGAGCCGCTGAAGTGGCTCTCTGGCAATAATGCTTTCAAAAAGACGCTTACTCCCGTAACTGCCGCACTGCAGTCCGGCGCTGAACTCAACGCGGCCGGCGCATCCTTCTGGAGCAGGCTATGGAAGTAGTGGAACAGGTCAATGTTGATCAGGGCGTCTATGCGCGCTTGAGAAGCCTCATCGTCGAACGTATCGACGCGGAGGCAGCGCTTCATATGAAGCCCGAGGAGCTCGAAGAGCAGGTTGCAAGAACCATCGCCAACGCGGTGCAGACGGAGCGGCTCTTTCTGAACGGCCATGAACAGCGGCTTCTTACCCGTGAAATCGTCAACGACATGATCCGGCTCGGGCCGATTCAAGGTGCCATTGATGATCCGGAAGTGACGGATGTTTTGATCAACGGCCCTGATCAGGTGCTCGTGGAGCGCCGAGGCAAGCTTGAGCTCACTTCGATTCGATTCCGCAATGCCGAACATCTGCTCAATCTGGCGCAGCGCATCACGAGCGCCGTCGGCCGACGCATTGATGAATCGTCGCCGATGGTGGATGCTCGTTTGGCTGACGGCAGTCGAGTCAACATCATTGCGCCGCCGCTTTGTCTCAACGGCATCTGCATCTCTATCCGTAAGTTCTCTCGTCTTGTCATGAGTCTTGATGAACTCGCGGCTAGAGGCGCAATGACCGGTGAGATTGCGCAGTTTCTAAAGATTGCGGCTAGAGCCCGTCTCAATATTCTTGTCTCGGGCGGCACGGGTTCAGGCAAAACCACAATGCTCAATGCGCTTTCTCAGCACATTGCGCGTGATGAACGCATCGTCACCATTGAGGATGCGGCAGAACTCCGACTCGATCAGCCTTTTGTCGTTCGGCTTGAAACCCGACCGGCATCTTTGGAAGGAAAGGGCGAAGTAACGCAGCGAGATCTTCTGAAGAATGCGCTGCGTATGCGTCCGGATCGAATCCTTGTGGGTGAGGTTCGCGGCGTAGAGGCTTTCGACATGCTTCAGGCCATGAATACCGGCCATGACGGCTCTTTGTCAACGATTCACGCCAACAGTCCTGCGGATGCGCTTCTGCGTCTGGAAAACATGCTCAATATGGGCGCCAATCAGATGTCGAGTTCACTGATCCGCCGTCAGCTCGCAAGCGCTCTTGATCTTCTCGTCCAAGTAGAGCGCGATGGCCGCGGCATGCGCCGCATCACCGCAGTGTCGGAAATTACGGCGGATGAAACCGGACGCGATGTGATTGCTTTGCCTTTCTTCTCTTTCAAACATGCGGCAGACGGTGCCGGCGGCCAATACTACCGTGCGTCTCCGCGCGAGCCTGGATTTGTGGAGAAGCTCAAGGTTTCCGGTGAGTACGATCAGGCGTGCGAGGTGCTCGGATTATGACCAAAGAGTTTGCCGCGCTTATCTTTATCGGTCTTTTAGTGCTGGTGGTCCTCGTCTATGCGGTGTTCTCTACCCGGGAAAGAAGCGGGGCAGTTGAAGCACGTCTTGCAGCGATGTCGGGATTAGGGGGAGCCAACAACCGCTTAGCGAAGAATGCGCAGCTGGCAGCATTTCTGCGGCAGCCGGAATGTCAGGCGACGATCCTCGTGATGATGGGGGCACTTCTGTTGGGATGGTTTCTCAAGCTGAGCATCGCAGCTGAAGTGCTTCTGCTCGTCATGGTTGGCGCTGCCTCCTGGATCATCGTTCGCAGATGGCGTCTTGATCGCGCGCGAAGAGCTTTTCTTTCAAGGTTTCCAGAGGCGGTCGACAATTTCACGAGATCCATTCAAGCAGGCATTCCGGTTGACCGTGCGCTCAAAATCTTAGGGGAGGCCTATGACGATGAATTTGGCAGGCGCGTCCTCAAACTCTGCCGAGAGATGAAAGTGGGTCTGCCGTTTCGTGAAGCGCTCGGCAATTTTGCAGATGAACTCGACGATCCGGACGTTGACTTTTTTTGCGAGGTGCTGGCGCTCAATCGTGAAACCGGTTCTGCACTCAGTCCAATGCTGGCATCGCTTTCCATGATGCTGCGTGAAAGACGAGCGATCGACCGAAAGCTCAAAGCGCTTACCTCGGAGAGCCGTGCATCGGCTCGAGTGCTTTGTCTGCTGCCGGTCTTCATTTTGGGGCTGCAGGCATTTCTCAATCCCTCGCAGCTGCTTTTTCTGGTGAATGATCCTGCCGGCCGCATTGTGGCGGGATGCGCACTGGCGTGCATGCTGGCGGGTTTCATCATCATTCAGCGCATGTCGCGGTCGCTCAACGGCTAGCTTTTGGAAATATTCGTTATGAACCAAACGCTTATTTTTGCCCTTTTTGTGATGGCGATACTCATTGTGGTCTGCGTGGGCTATAGCGCCTCGCAGGCATGGCGCTCACTTCTCGTCGAACAGCGTCTCAATCAGATCAAGGGCAGCGGCGACTCCCGGCTGGTACGGTGGGAGGATCTGCTCACTTTGATTGCCAGACCGCTGCGTCGGTCTCGGGATTTGGCTGCTGTGGAACGCTCTATGCCTGTCTCTTATACACATCTGACGCTGCCGACGACTTAATAGGTGTAGA
>OWJK01000777.1_pt1 | contig 12008 bp, 6 predicted proteins | sample 1732911 | NCBI WGS metagenome assembly OWJK01 (sample SAMN05065767, study PRJEB22554) | human gut metagenome | biome: ENVO:2100002; feature: ENVO:00000062; material: ENVO:00002003 | host: Homo sapiens | place: USA
AAGTCGTCGGCAGCGTCAGATGTGTATAAGAGACAGCGCTTGCCGTCACGCTTGTAGCCGGCTTCTTCAATCAGTTTGGCCGCTTCCTTCATGTCGTACTTATAGGGCTTCAGATCGATATCGCAGTACGGAATCGAAGTCGAATAGAGCGTGTCAGCGCCCGGCTCAAAGCCGTGGAAGACGCCCTGTGAGATCACCGACTTGTTCGTCGCATGCTGAATGGCCGTGCGGATCTTCTTGTCCTTGAGGATATCGTTGGTGGTATTGAGAATGATCTGACGGGGTGAAGTGGGCGAAGAAACGGCAATCGAGAACTTCTTGCTGTCGCGGTACTTGTTGAGCGCGTCAGCATCGATCATGTTCTTGCCCCAGATGAGGTCGATTTCGCCTTTTTCCAGCGCCAGAATACGCGTCTGATTGTCTGGAATGACCTTCACGACGATGCGCTTAATGGCGGGTTTTTTGCCCCAGTAGTCCGGATTGGCTTCAAAGACGGAGTATTCGTCAACCACATGCTCCTTCAGCACATAGGGACCGGAACCGATAAAGGCGGTAAGACCGTTCTTGGTCTTGCCGTCCTTCATGACGTTGGGCGAAACAAAAGCAAAGGGGCGTGTAACCGCAAGCTCCGTGAGCATCGGGTAGTAGGCTTCCTTCATCTTAATAACGAACGTGTTGGCATCCGGCGCTTCTACGCCTTCAAGAAGACGCATCATTTCAAGCCAGGAGTGACGCGTTTTGTTGTCAATCAGCGCATCAAAGTTCGCCTTGACAGCATAGGCGTCAAGCACGTGGCCGTCGGTGAACTTCAGATTCGGGCGAATTTTGAAGGTGTACACGCGGCCGTCGGGCGAGATGTCCCAGCTTTCGGCTACTGCTCCGTGATACTTGCCGTCATTGCCAAGGGTGACGAGCCCTTCAAACACCATTTCCTGAGCGAACATTTCGCCGGCATAGAGGTGCGGATTCAGATCGCGAAGATCACGGTAATTGACGAATACCAGAGTGTCTTTACCCTGAGCTGCTGCGTGAACAGGCGTCGGCGAAGTAAAAAGAACAGTACCAGCGAGGAGCGTCATGCAGACAGCGCTGCCAAGCGCACGGCGGGTAAGGCGGAAGGGCTTCATTAGCAAGGTCCTTTCGTTGAGAATTAGAACGAGAATTGTTATCGATTATACGGAAAGAACTTTGTATGTTTAGATTCGTAAATTAGTTAACGTTTACTTACCTACGCACCTTTGTTAAAAATCAAGCGTTGTACATCTTTAATCGGTAAACCAATAAATTAACGTGACTCTTTATCGTGTTGAATGGAGTAAACGATTGATGTGTTATGCGCCATTTCATGGCGCTTTCATTTTGGCATCGCCTAATCAGGGTTTGTGCTTAGCGCATTAATGCAGGATTGTTGGCTAATCAAAATCCGGTCTTAAGCCCCTTCGACAGCCCGATCGGGCGGCACGGGGTTGAGACTGCCGCTTGGATGCCTGCAATTTCTGATGAATTGAAGGTTTGATGAGAAGCGGTTCTATGGCAGGCCGCAGCTCCTCAAGCTTCTGCAGAATTGGACGGAACGCAGAACGAATGAGTCTGCGTTCCGTCAAAGTATGTGAACACTCAAGCCCTAAGAGGTTCCTTTGATTTTTGCTGATTCTCATCGATTCAAAAGATGGCCGCACAGCCTTCGACCTGAATCATCGGCTCCGCTCTTTGGATTCGGCAGCCGCAGCATGCTCAAAGATGCGGTCTACCCAGATGCCGTCGGCTTCGATGCGTTTGGGCTGCAGGTGATCGTCATCCCGATACCAAGCCTGCAGATTGCATTTCTGACCTGGGCAGACAATAGGGGTGGGGTCTATATATTCAGCAGCGTCACCAAGAATTCTTTGGATTTCTTCATTGCCGCGCTTCCAGTCATCGGCTGCTGGGAATGGCTGCACCATACCGACAGCGTCGCCCGTAATACGGTTGACGTGCTTCAAAGGATCGTAGATGCCTTGCTGGCCGCCGACATTTGGCGTCCAAGGGTAATCCAGCATTACATAGACCTTCAGGTCTTTCCGGGTCTCGAGCAGCGGACGGACCGTTGCGGCCACCTGGTAAAACTCTTCCTCTTTAATTTTTCCGCCCCACATGCTGCCGATGACGAGCGTGTGTACACGCTTGTCTGCAACAATCGCCTTCACTGCACGGGCATAGTCCCCCATGCGTTGGTCATTGAAAAGGAACCATCCGGCTTTGGCAATCATGCCGAAGTTGACATGCTCGCGTTCACTAAGCCGCTGAGCGCGCAGATAGTACTGCGCCATATGAGAGTCGCCAATGAAAATCAATGACGGGAATGCATTGGGGTTGGGGGTGGCAATATCCACGCCCTCATATTTGAATCTGGGGGCCTTTTCAAAGCCATCCCATTCATTCTCTGCACGAACAGAGATCACCTTGTCCTCAAATTTAAGCGGGCGCTGAGGGAATCCGTCAGTTTGGCGAATAGTCTCTCCGAGTGCCAGCATTAAGACTAAGCCAGCCAATAGAAGAAGAACGGCTTTGCCGGAATTGCGGCATCGGCGAATAGGATTTTCGACATAAAAATATACGAGCGCGGCAATGACAAAACTCAGCGCCAATGCGGCAATCAATACGGAGGGCGTTGCATCCGGCACGGCGATAAAGAGATAAGCCAAGAGCGGCCAGTGCCAGAGATAAAGTGAATAGCTGATCAGCCCGACAAAGGTCATCGGACGCCAGCAAAGAAGCGTACGGTTGAAAAAGGCATCGGGTTCAGCCGCGATGATCAGAACAGCACCGAGAACCGGAATCAGCGTGATAAGTCCGGGATGCGCTGCGCTCTCAGTAACGAACGCCATCGGAAGGACGATCATCAGGATGCCGGCGATGGACAGCCCATTGCGGACATTTTGGGAAAAATGCGACGTACTGAACCCAATGAAGGTTTCAGAATAAGACAAAAGAATGCCGGCACCTAATTCCCAAAAGCGAGTCAATGGGAAGTAGAAGGCAAAATTGCGATCCGAAGAGGAGAGGCAGGCTGCGAGTGAACCCAATGCAATGAGAGCAGCAGCGATGCCAATCATCTTCACAGAACGGCTTAAGCGCCAGATCAGCGTACAGATGAGCGGAAAAACAATGTAGAACTGTTCTTCAATGGCCAGGCTCCAAAGGTGGAGCAGGGGTTTGCGAAGTGCATCTTCCGTGAAATAGCCAATTTCACTGAGAAGCTGGAAATTTTGAATGAAGAGAGTGCTTGCATCAATGTGCATCCCCAAATTGGCATATTCATCTGGGAGAAGAATGAACCAGCCCGCTGCAGCCACAAAAGTGAGCAGCAAAATGAGGTTGGGAATAATGCGCTTGATGCGCTTCTCATAGAACTCAAGGTAGCTAAATGAGCTGCTCGCTATGCCGCGGAAAATGATTCCGGAAATCAGATAGCCGGAGATGACAAAAAAGACATCCACACCAAAGAAGCCCCCGGGTATCAGAGACGGAAAAGCGTGGAAGATCAGTACAGGCAGAACCGCCAACGCGCGCAGTCCTGTAATGTCGTTTCTCCATAATTTGGGGCGGCTGGCGGCGGTCATCGGGGTCATGGTCTTCAGCGGCCGCTTAAGGGCATAGGCTCGCGGCGCAATGTTTGTTTTGATCATTGGAACAGCTGTTCGGCTGGCGCAGAATCATATCTGCTGATGAGCTAAGGCGTAGTGCCTAAGTTCATGAGAAATGCAACGACTTAATGCACAGAATGGCTCTATGCCCGCATGCCGCAAATGTGCCCAGCTCTTTCACCATCCGCTATGCGCTCCCGGCATTACAAACTAAAGAGCTCGTCTGCCGCAAAGCAAACGAGCTCTGAGAAGCTGTTAAGGAACAAGCTGCATGCTTCATCAGCAGCGCGGGTCCCAATCTCTTTATGAGAAGAGCGGAATCAAGCCGTAAATGAAGATCGCAAGAATGACCACCGGAATCACAAAGCGGACAAACTGGTACCAAATATTGTAAACGGAACCATGGAGCTTCCCGCCGTTGGTAATTTCATCGAGCGCCCGATTCTTCATGACCCAGCCGACATAAACCGCAGCGCCGAGTGCTGTCACGACAAAACAGATGTTGCCGGAAATGAAGTCATAGGCATCGAAGACGGAGCGATTCAGTATTCGAACATCGGCGAGCGGTCCGTCGCTCAGAATGCAGGGAAGGTTGCCGAAGATGAAAGTGAAGATCAATGCAGTGTTGATGGCATTGACGTAGAGGAAGCCGAACTTTTCATGCAGCACCGAGATGATGACCTGATAGATGGTAATGGAGGTAGTCAGGGCGGCAACGACGAGCAGCAGGAAGAACACAATAGCGAAGAAATTCCCAAAAGCCATGTGCGAGAAGGCAATGGGAAGCGTCTTAAAGACGAGCGAAGGACCGGAATCCGGGCTCAGGCCGGCGCTGAAAAGCGACGGGAAAATCATGAAGCCAGCCAGAATGGCGATCAGCGTGTTGATGATGCCGGTAATGACGGCGGTCTTCACCATGCTTTCATCTTTCTTGAGATGACTCGAAAGGGTGATCATGACGCCGAAACCAAGGGAGAGTGCAAAGAACACCTGCCCGAGCACGTCAAGGAGGAGCTTGCCCGAAAGCTTGCTGAAGTCGGGCATCAGATAAAAGCGAACGCCTTCCCAAGCGCCGTCAAGCGTTAGATTGCGGGCAACCATCACGATGAGGCAGAGAAAAAGCAGCGGCATTAAGAATTTCACCGATCTTTCAATGCCCGCGATAATGCCCTTGCGGAGAATCACCCAGTTGATCAGCACAAAGACGGCTGTGCAGATGGTGATCATGAGAGGGGCTTGCTCAATATTGGCGTGGTAGAAGGTGCTCGTCAGCTCTTTGGTGACTGGGGAGGAAAGGTCAAGACCGCCCTCTATGCCAAAAAGTCCAAGGATCAGGTGGTAGATATAGGTTATGACCCAGCCGCCTAACGGCATGTAGTAGGACAAGATGCCGAATGCACCCAGAATGCCTGTGTAGCCGAAGAACTTCCAGAGCGGAGAGTATTTAGAGCCATCAGGCAGAAAGGCGTCGATACTGTTGGCCTGCCCGCGGCGGCCAATGACATTTTCGACGAGGATGATGGGAATGCCCACAAAAAGCATCACCAAAATGAACATCAGGACGTAGGCACCGCCGCCGTTCTGACCAACGAGATAGGGGAAGCGCCAAGTTGCGCCGAATCCAATCGTAGCGCCCGCTACGGTCAGAATATAGGTCAGACGACTGCTCCAGGTTTGTCGTTGTTCCATGCCGTATCCTTTTAATTGTTTCTGCAGGATGGATGTCGAGGGTATCCGCATCCCGCATATGCCTGCCGTCATTCCATACGGATGCCGGCAGGTGTTTGAAGCAGCGGAGTCGGTATGAAACCCAACGATGAAGCACCTCAGTTCTGCGCTATAAGCCGCGCGAACTGATCCAAACTGCAAAAAACGTAAGTTTATACGATGCGCAAGGCGCGCCGCCGTTTGCGCACCAAGCTAACTCGTATTCATACATGCAGTTTTCGGCAGGTGCTCAATACATGTGATTTGGTCAAAATATTATTCAACATAATAGACGTTATGTTGAATAATGAAGATTTCATCCGATTTTCTCATCCGTATGAAGATTTATACTGTCGTCCTTACGGTGCTCATACAGCTTCATTTTTTTCAAATAAAACGGAGAGCTTCGATGCGTCAGTGTATGGATGCAGAAAATCTGCATCGCCGCCTGAAAAAAATTCTGGGTCAAGTCCAGGCCATTGACCGCATGATTGATGAAGATGTCCCCTGCGAAGATGTCCTCGCCCAAATCAATGCTGCCAAGTCAGCACTGCACGGCTGCGGCCGCGTTGTTCTTGAGGGACATATCAAACACTGTGTGCGTGACGGCATTGAACATGGTGATGCCGACAGAACCATTGACAGTTTTACCAAGGCGGTCGAACGCTTCGCCAACATGACTTAACGGCATGTTGGTTTGACGGACGAACCTCCCGATGAAATGAGCGGCAATTTGCCGCTTTTTTTTTGGCAGCTGCCGGATTTGCAGATAGGAACCGCTCGATTTCACTTGCGTACCAGTACCCCTATAGGTATCATGCGTACGAAACGAATACCCGTGGGGGTATATCGAAACGGGTTTTCGGTCAGCCTAAACGAGGTCGAAAACACGGTAAACCACATCCGTCTGCAGTCATGAAATACTTCGTCAGCAAACTCGTCGATGGCCTTGAATATCTTCTCGGGCTCGGCGGCATGAAACGCGACATCGCCTTTCTCATTATTTCGGGCGTTGCCCTCTTATTAAGTCTTTTTGACGCTCCGCTTCCCTTCTCCGCTGCCTGGGTAGCCATCATCCTCTGCGGCGTGCCGATTGTCACCGAAGCCTTCATCGGCATCATTACGAAATTCGATATCAAAGCGGACCTTTTGGTATCCCTTGCCCTAATCGCCTCGGTCATCATTGGAGAAGATTTCGCTGCAGGCGAAGTGGCGTTCATTATGCAGCTCGGGAGCCTCCTCGAAGAACTCACAGTTGCCAAAGCTCGTGCCGGCATTGAAAAGCTCGTGCATCTCTCACCTCAGAAAGCTCGGTTAATCACCCCTGAGAACGAGCAGATCGTGCCGGCCGAAGCCGTTAAAGTGGGGGATCTCCTCCGTGTTCTGCCCGGGGAGACGATTCCGGTTGACGGCGTGATCATCTCCGGTCATACATCCGTAAACCAAGCCGTTATGACCGGTGAATCGCTTCCTGTTGACAAAGAGCCCGGCGACGAAGTCTCGAGCGGTACAGTCAATCAATTCGGTGCTTTTGACATGCGTGCTGCCAAAGTGGGCGAAGACAGCTCCATTCAGCGCATGATTCGTTTGGTTCAGTCGGCTGATGCCGGCAAAGCCAAGATTGTCGGTATTGCGGATCGCTGGGCCACTTGGATCGTCGTCATCGCCCTAACCTCTGCCGCTTTGACTTGGTTTTTCACCGGCGAAATTATCCGAGCGGTGACGATTCTCGTCGTTTTTTGTCCTTGCGCATTGGTTCTGGCGACGCCGACGGCCATCATGGCTGCCATTGGGAACGCAACGAAACACGGTTTTCTCGTCCGTGAAGGCGACGCGCTTGAACGCCTGGCTGCAGTTACCAAGATTACTTTCGATAAAACAGGGACGCTCACTTACGGAGCGCCCAAAGTGGTGCATGTTGAATCGATTTCTGCAGATTTCACTGCGGATGACCTTTATGCCGTCTGTGCTGCTGCAGAACAATTCTCCGAACACCCGCTCGGCAAAGCGGTAGTGCGGTGCTTTAAGAGCGATGTCAGAGCCGCCATTGATCCGTGTGAAGCTTTTGAAATGCTGCCGGGCCGAGGCGTCAGTGCTTCAGTTAATGGTCATGCCGTATTGGCCGGCAGCCGGGAGCTCCTTGCTGAACACGGCGGTGCAGTGCCCGAAGAAGCTGAAGCTGCTGTTCAAACGCATCTCAGTCAAGGCCACACGATTGTTTATATTGCCGTCGATCAGAAAATGGTCGGCTACGCAGCGCTCGCCGATACCGTTCGAAATGAAGCGGCTCAAATGATTAGAGCTCTTGAAGGGCTCCACGTTTCGCCCGTGCTCTTGACCGGCGATCATCACAGCGCCGCACAAGCCATTGCCGGGGAACTCGGCATTCGCGACGTACACGCCAACTGCCGTCCTGCAGACAAATTGAACTGGATCAGCACCTATCAAAAGCGTCTGGAAAACGTCTGCATGATCGGCGACGGCATCAATGATGCCCCTGCTCTGAAGAAAGCCAATGTCGGCGTTGCCATGGGCGGTATTGGGAGCGACATTGCCGTGGATGCTGCTGACATTGTGCTCGTCGATGACGATGTCAAAGAGCTGCCGCACCTCATTGCGCTCTCTAAGCGCATGCTGACAACCATCAAGGTGAACATGAGTTTCTCGATGATTTTGAACTTCATCGCGATCATTCTGGCGATGCTGGGCATTCTCAATCCGGTCTTCGGCGCACTGGTGCACAATGCCGGCTCGGTGCTTGTCATTATCAACTCGGCCTTCCTGCTCAAATGGAAGCGCCGGGCAGCTTAAAGCAGATTGCTGTATGAAAAATGGGCTGATGCATCGCTGCGGTGCATCGGCCCAGTTCGTGAAAGATAACGGCGTTGGCGGCTCAAAGATCATGCTCGGAAATGACGAAATGCTCTGAAATCTCATCAGTCCCTTTAAACCGTCAACGCCTTTTTATGCGCAGCCTTCCCTCCCAAGGTTTCTAAGGCGAAAGAGCCAAACACCGCAAAAGCGCCTTGGCTCTCTCCCGCAAAAAACAATTAGAAGCGGTGCTGCAGACCGACCGTTCCGAAGATCTGATTGAAGCGGTCAACCGTATCGAGCAGCTTGTCGCCGTCAGAATATGAGACGCCCGAATAAAGTTGCGTGCGCTTGGAAAGGTTGTAGTAGTACATGAGCGAAGCCTGATAAGCCGTGCCCTTCGTTTCCTTCATGTTGGTTGAAATGCCCTTCCAATCTGCGTTAATGATGCCCAGACCTGCGCTGAAAAAATGCGCTCCCATGGGATAACCCACGCTCACGAAACCGACAGTCAGGTCCATGCCGTCTTCGGAATCTGCGTAATTCGTCAATCCGCCGACGCCTTTAATCATATTGTCCATGTCCGGCGCGCCGCCGATTCGCCAATCATTGCTGCCTTTATAGAAAATGGCTGAAACAGCCGGACCGCCGAAATCGTAGCTCCCGAGGATATGAATGCCGGTCGTTTCGTTTTTGCGAGGTTTCGTGCCGTCAGTATGATGGCTGGGACGCTCCCAGTTGAGCACTGTACCGATACGAAGTGACTGCCCCGTCCACCCGAAGGCGGCTTGAATCACATGATTGTTGTTGGACCAGCCGTATTCAGTTTCTTCGCTGCTCGAACCATTGGAATAAAAGCCCTGAACGAAGAATCCGTCGTCGCCGTTCGTACGGAAAGCGATGGCATTGTCCATTTCACCCACGTTGAAGACCATGGTGGCCGGTGCCATGCCGGGCAGTCCGGACGCCGTCATATTCGCGCGGAGCTTGCGGAAGACCGAATACGGATCGGAAGCACACGTGAAGGTTGAAATTCGGCCCATTGAAACTTCAATCTGACTGTTGCCCGCATAAAGACGAGCTACGCGATTGAAAAGACGGTTGTTTTCCCACATGGCGCCCGAATCAGTGCTGTAGCCGTTTTCGAGCTGAAACCCCACATAAAGACCGTTGCCCAAATCTTCTCGGCCGGTAATGCCGAAGTGCGAATCGGTCGGCGTCTGCTTGTATTGCGCCATACCGACATTGCCGTTGTCGGCTCCTTCAGTCTTTTGGTAGTAAAGACCGGTGGCAACCAGGCCGTACACATTGACGTCGGCTGCTTGAGCGGCAAACGGCATGATGCTGGTTGCGGCAGCGGCGGCCAAAATGGCCTTACTGATAGGCTTGAGTTTCATTTGTGAGCTCCTTTATTCCCTGCGGAGTTGGTCTTGTCCGCAGGCTGCAAAAAAAAATCAGGCTGTTCATCTGAAGCCGAGTGATGCTGGTGAATTCATCAGCTTCCGGCTTCAGATGCGGTTATGCGAAAACGCGTTGACCCTCTTGCGATTTCTCGAAACGAAATGTGTTGAGGATCGAGCGTCTCAGCGCGACGGCGGATTAGTGCGTGAAGGCTTGTTCAACGCTGATCGGGAATGCCTGGTAGCCCATGACCGAGTTGATTTTCAGTTCAACAGCCGGCTTCGTTTCACCCCAGCGGTATTCCGTGAGATACGGATGAGCCGGTTCTTCCTTGACGTTGGGACCGGCAGACGGGCCGAGAAGACCTGCAGTGGAATAGAACACTACGACGGAGTTTTTGTCGGCCATGTACTTCGTGATGCCGGTCACCGGGCTGAAATATTCGTGGCCAAGGTCCTTGCCCACTTCCCAGAGCTGCTGCACGGTCATCTTCTTCTGATCGATCTTGTAGATCACCCCGCGGGTGTACTTCTCTTCGGCGAGTGCGGGCTGCTCCAGACCACGGCCGTCGCCGTTGTCGAAGACCGACAGAATCAGGGTATCCGCATCAGACATTTCGTCGATGCGGTAGGCCGTGTGCTGCGTCCATGTCCAGTCAAAGTTGCCTTCGCACTTACCGTTCTCGCACTTGATAGGCTTGCCGTCTTTATCAACAGGCTGCAGAACTTTTTCTGCCCAGCCCTTCTTCCAGCCGTCCGGGGCGCCGAGAATCCACTTCACTTTCTTATCGCGGCCAATCTTGATGGCGGCGGACTGGTGGCGGGACGAAATGATGATCGAGTCATCCGTCGGATCGTAATCGACGGAATTGACGTGGGCCCAGTTGCGGCCTGCGCCGACACCCACAACGTCACCGAAGTTGTCGCTTTTATCCATTTCGGCAAGTTCAGCGGCGCTGATGGTCTGACCGGCCTTGGAGGCATCAATATTGAGACACACTGCGCCCTGATCAAGCGTCTTGATGACGTTGTCGCGGTACGGATCGAGAATTTCCATCAGGCGGAAATCGTCAACGACGCGGCCGTCCTGATCAATTTCTACGATAACGTCGCGAACGGTATGAACGCGTCGGCCGTCGGCACGGCGGTAGTCTGCAGAACCGACGCGCAGGAAGGAATGTCCGTTCTGTGCGTTGTCAAAGGAATGCGAGAAATCCGAATAACCCGACGGCAGACGACGGTCATATACCTTGCGGCCGATGAGATCGTACTTGCAGTAGTTCTGGCCGTAGCCCCAGGTGAGCGCGCCATCCTTGGTCTGCTGGAGCCCCATGAAGTATCCCGATTTCCAGGGATTCTCATTGTCGCCGATCTCCTGATCCAGGAGCCACCAGCGGACTTCGCCCTTCGTGTCGATGATGCCGATATTGGAATTAAAGGCCCATTCCACCGCGCCGCCGGACGGGTTGTTCCAAACGAAGCGGCTGCCAACAGGCATGGTGCTCATGAGCTGCGAATTGATGAGGTAGAGGCGATCGGAAAAATCCGGATCAACATGGACGGGCTTGACTTCAAAAGGCTTTACCTGATTGGGCATGCCGGTTGAAACTGTATACACGCTCGGCACATAAAACCGATAGGTATCTTTGAACTTTTCAGACTTGCCCTGGAACGTGCGCGTGTAGCTCACTTCGACGGTGTTCTGCCAATCCGGATAGAGACCGAAAACCGGAATGCCGGCGTGTGTCTTCAATTCTGTGCGGGAAACTTTATAAGTAATCTCCTGACCGTTCGTCTTCGGCACGATGCGGACGGTGACATCCGAAAGATCGTAGCCAGCGTCACGGATGACAGCAGTGAGCGGTGCCACTTTGTACGGATTGACAATCACTTCGCCAATGTTGCCCTGCACCGGATACGTAACGTGAGGACCCGATGGGCCGCCCATAGCCATGGCGGGGGTTGAAATGGACAGCATCATGGCAGCCGCAGCGACGGCTGCACAGATTGGGACAATCTTCTTCATTTGTTTCTCTTTAATTGATCCGATAACGCTGCCGGAAACAATGTTCCGGAATGAATCAAAGTTTAGAAAACCAAACAAAGTGTAAAAATTGTCGAATTTCCGCTATCGACACGCACGGCTTGCAACATCGGCTTTCATGTTTAGAAAGACGCTGCTGATCGGCGAACGGCAGTGCTGTCCCTTTATGAACTGCGTATTTTTTTGAAATAGCGTGTTCACCCTACTCGCTGCACACCGAGCAGATTGAAGCGGCTTCAAGCGAAGCCATGGCTTCGCGCCACCCCGCTTCATCGTCAGAACAATACCGGCTCCATCGCTGTCTGGCGCAGCTAATTAGGAAAGAACGCACCCACTGCCGGAGCGGATCTGCATCGGTGCGCACGCTCCAATAGCTGTCTCTTATACACATCTGACGCTGCCGACGACTTAATAGGTGTA
>OWJK01000793.1_pt1 | contig 11705 bp, 9 predicted proteins | sample 1732911 | NCBI WGS metagenome assembly OWJK01 (sample SAMN05065767, study PRJEB22554) | human gut metagenome | biome: ENVO:2100002; feature: ENVO:00000062; material: ENVO:00002003 | host: Homo sapiens | place: USA
ATCTACACCTATTAAGTCGTCGGCAGCGTCAGATGTGTATAAGAGACAGGTTACAACCTACTTACTATCCGCAAATTGTAGCAAATACGAATTAGCCCAATGCGGAATCAATAACAATTGTACGATTTTGTTGTACATCGGTAATATCTTGGACTGAAACTATCGGATTTGGAGCATTCTCTACCCCTTCTACAAATGCAAGTGCGATAGCTGCCACTGTCTTGTCGGACAAATCAACCGCTTGCTTAGACATAGACCGATTAAGATTCGTATAAGATTGAGTACTGATAACATCGAATCCTCCCCCCTGTGCATATCGGTAAGCATTAGAATTGCCAAAAGACCGTCCCCCGTATTGCTGATTAAGAGCAGACAACGCATTTATAGCATGAGATGCACGTTTGTTGAGGATGTACATATTCTCGCCTCCTTCCGCCTCGAACTGCTGTCCGTTTGATCCGGTGAACGTTACACCGCCCTGTGAATGCGGAGCACCAAACACGGTACCACCTTTGGCAAACTTCTTAACGCTGGTGTTAGTTTTGGGAACTTCTTCTTTTACCTTCATAATTGAGGCTACTTGTTTCAATCCGGCAGCGATCACGATGGCTGCTTGCGCTACTCCCCAAATACCACCCTGCGCAATAGCCTTAGATGCACCTAAGTATGTGTTAATCGTAGCCTGTGCCAGAGCGAACGCTTTTCCGGCTTCCGATTCCTGTCCCATGATATTAGAGATTTGCCCGGCGATATCGGCTGTCATTTGTAACTTGGCGTTTACCAGTTCCTTTTCTCTCTTTTCCCGTATTTGGGCGTATTTGGATTCAATCAAAGAAATGTCCGCCCCAGTCTTCTCAGCGTTCGCAACTTCCATTTGGTATTGCTGCTCTAGACGAAGGGATTCACGTTCGAAGTCACTAGTTATGCTGGCTTCCTCGATGGCACGTTTGTTCTCTAGGTCTATGGCTTCCGTTTCTCTCTTCTTAGCGGCTTCTTCGGCTTCTAGGGTGGCTACCTGTTCTTGGAATGCTATCCGCTGTTCCAGCTTGATGTTATCGAATTCCTGTTGCGTTATAAGCCCCTGCTGCAACCTGTATCGCTCCTTTTCTAAGATAGCTTGGTTTAGCGCGTCTTGGTCCTCTAGTGCCTTCTGCTTGTTTACTATACCGATATTAGATTCTCTTATCTTTAGCTGCAATTCGGTTATTCCATTTTCGTAGCTTTTTAGAACTTCCTGCTGAACTTTCTTAGCGGTTTCGGCGGCTTTCCTTTCTGCGTCTTCTTTGTCTTTTTTGACTTTCTCCGCTGCCGCTTTTTGGGATTTAGCATAATCCTCGGCACGCTTTTTATCGGCTACTGCGGCGGCTGCCATATCAGCTTTTTCTAGCCCGGATACCTGACTAGTTAGTTCTTTCCGTTGTGATAAATACTGTGCTCTCTTTTCCTCCAATGCTGCTAAAGCCTCTTGTTCTTTCCTCCTGTCTTCATCAGAAGTGTAAGACAATTCGTTTTGCGTCTTTATCTGCTGATATTTAGCCTCTAGTATCTTTAATTCGGAGGCTTCCATCTCTCTAGATATCCGTAGGGCTTCATTAGCTGCATCTTGCCTTTCCTTAGAACTCTTAGTTTGATCGGCAAGAATAGCCTTTTGTTCCTCCATTTCCCTACGTTGCCGGGCTAAAACTACAATAAGATCGGTTTCAGCGTTATATATGTCCCGTTCTACTTGTGCCATCCCTCTAGCAGTTTCGATAGATTTAACGGTTTCGTCCGATATCAGACCTAACCAGTTGTAAACCTTAATATAAGCCTCTGCCAGCCACTCAAAAACCTTGACTATCTCCACAAACAGAGCAGCTACGGCGTCCAATACCTTAGTTATGATCAACTCGATAGGTGCTAATATAGTCTTAACGGAAACAGCCAGTTCGTTGTTGCGGTCCATCAACTTTCCGATAGCTGAGATCACCGCAAGAATAGCCGATGCAATGGCAACAAAGGGGTTCGCCATCAATGCAGCGTTGAATGCCTTTATAGAAGCAATACCGCCGGACATACCTTTGACCATTTGCCCGGTTGCGCCAGTCATACCGCCGAGGCTTCCGGTTGCCTTCTCGATATCCTCTGCATAGTTACCCACGTTTCTACGGGTATCTCCCACCCCTTTTTCAAGGTCTTTCAGTTTGTCGGAGATTTCCTTGGTTTGGGCTACCATCTGTTTCCCAGCCTCCGAGTTTGTCCGCTGTTCAACAGACATTTTGTTTAGTGCCTTCGTGTTAAGGGCTAACTTCGCTCGCAGGGTTTCCACGCTTTCCGCTTCCGAGTTGACAATGGTAGTGTGTGCTTTAATAGCGGCGGCATTCTCGGAAGTCTCATTCTTATTATTGTTTAGTTGTTTGGTTAACGATATGATCGCTGTTTCTGACTTCTCCGTTGCCTTTTCGAACGCCGTTTGATCTATAAGATTGTCTTTATAGTTCTGACGAAGCCCGGCAAGTGCCGTCTTCTCGGCGTTTATCTGCTTGGTTAGCTGTTTCTTTTCTTCTGCAAGGTCTAAAGACTTCTTGATCAGAGCGTCCAAACCTTCTACTGCCTCGTCCGTCTTGAACGAAAGGTCTAGTAATGTAACATTATCTGCCATTTATTTAACGATTAAGATTAATTTTAGTTAGTTTTACCTTACATTCCTGCGTTGCTAGGTTATACTCCGTGATAGAACGAACGTAGAAAAATGATCCTAGCTGCTTAAAATACACTACTCCGTTATGTTTATACTTGTTCTCTATGAAATAGTAGGGTATTTTAGCCTTAATAGTGACATCTATAGCGTCCGAAAACATACCGTAATACTTGGTTAATCGTTGCGTGTACTCGATAGACTTGAAATATTCGACCCAAGTTACGGGCTTATTGTCTTGAACCTTTCGTATCGAAAAGCGCGGGTACGTACCGTCTTGTGGATTCGGCACGCCCGATTCTACTACGGTCCCTTTAGCCGTGAACGATGCACTGGATAATTGTAAACTCTTTGTAAAATCACCGATTTTGAATATACCGATGTTCGGAAAACCTTCTGAGTCCTCTATCTTGTCTATCGATACGTAGAAATCGGTCCAGTCTTGCCGCATGTCATTGAACGTGATCGGTCCGTTTCGATCAAAGTTTTTTGCATCGTTCGCGATTAGATTATATATACTAATAATAACACTTGTGAGTCCGCTATCGTCTACGATGGTCTGAAACTCCCACCCCCACTGGAACACTTTGCAAATATCCGTTAAGAAATCTACAGCGTTCGATACTCCACAATTCCCCGCTACCTGTGTCACCCCAGCGGTATTCCTTAACTCGGTTATCTTCCCGGAAAGATTAACGGCTTCGTCTGGGGACATTGTTTTCGGCGGGGTGGCATCTAATTTCTCATACACATTTATGTCTCTACTTATGTATAAGCCATTAAATATGTATGTAGGGATGTTCATAGTAGTAGAAGCAAACTTATATCGTACCTGCGTGATATCGTTTTGGTTATCATCTTTTTGGAATATCGCTACGGTCTGATTATTGTAAACCGATTTCAACACCACAAAGTTTAATATGGTCCCCACTCTTGACATATCCAAAGTAATATAGGCGTTATTATCCATCGTTATCACCGCCGTTGTATTGGCTGTTGATCCGTCCGGAGCCATTAGAGCGGTACGGGTATCGTATTCTAAAATATCTAGGAAGTTACCTCTAAAATACTCCGTTCCTTCGTCCGTTTCGGATGCATACCGCCAAAACACAGTAACCGACTTCCCCACCAGTACCTCGGATAAAGGCTTTTGCCCTAGATTCTCGATGATCAATCCCGGTTCGTAGCCGCCGTATTCTATCGGCGGGAACGATACAGAAACACCAAAGGAGCCAACAGAACGCTTTATCAGTTCGCTTGCAGGGTAGAAAAAAGTGTTCCCTACACCGGATGTATAAAGATATCTTTCTATTACTTCTTTCGGTAACTGTGACATCTTTAGGTCCGACTGGGACAGAGCTATGTCGTAGGAGTCTTCGCTGCATGATACCTTAGCTTTGAACCGCTTGTTTATCGGTATCCCGCCGATATAAACTCTAGCCTCGTATTTCGCAGTACGGTGGGTAAAACCGAAACTTCTCATTTGATAGAATATCCCATCATTCACCCGATTCCTAGGAGCTTTAATGTTAGCCGAATAGGTACGGGTGGATTCTCCGAAACTGTATGGAGACGATGCATTAATAGACAGCTTGACATCCGTTTTTGTCAAGCCCTCCAAGAACACTCCATTTATCTGAATCTTTATATCCATGTTAGTACTGGAATTTTAGAGTTACCGTTTTAACTAGTCCCGTTGCCGTATATTTCACGCCTGTAGTAGATGAACATCTAAGTTTCGTATCCATATCTACCCCGTCTAGCCCTCTAACAGTTACATCCGGAGACAGGGAAAGAACATCTAGTGCGAACTTGTTAGCCTCAGTCACTTCGAATACACAGGTAAGTTCCCGCTTCGTAACGTTCCCACCGGATAAACCTTGCGCTATCGTAGATTGTGCGCTCCAATTATAGCAGGAAATCGCATCGTATGACCCACACGAGTTTAGCCATTTCAGTGTAATAGCTCCGCATGCGTGCACCTCTTCCGGATAAACCTTAACAGCAGCTACGGACCCATCCGGATTCTTTATCGTGATCTTCTTGTATTGGCATGCATCCGATATTCCGTCACCCTGCATGTAATTAAATTTGTCAGCCGTTCCGTCTTGATAGATAACGTCTACATCATAGTCCCTATCATGATAACGGCTGTCTATAAAGAAATTATCATCCAGTGTGTGCGCTAATGGTGCCCGCGGTCCGTAGTTGTCCCGGAAATCTGTATCAGCCCTGGACACTCGGCTAACATTATTTCTACTCGCCAAGTTCATCACGGGAATACGAACTATCTGAGTAACACTATTAGCCGTTAGATTGGCTTTATGTATCAATGTCAGTTCTACTTGGTAGCTCTGAACTCGATCACTATATACGGGAAGAAGCGGGAAGAAATAAGAAGCTGCGTCTATCTCCATTCCCTCAACTGGTTCTAACGTTGTGTAATAAAAGCTGTCTAGGGTAGAACGGCACTGTAGTTCCATCCGCACAATAATGTCCGTAGGTAGGTCCGTTATAATTAGCTTTAACGGCACGTTGTCCCATATGGTAGCACAACTGGGGTAGGTATATACTTTGCTGTCCGGTATATCTATGTTCACTCCAAATCTTGGTATTCTTAATTTCATTGCGTTAATATTGTTAGAATTTTCGCCTTTATGATCTTGTTTATATCCAGCGTCAGCCGTTTCACCCGTTCTGGATTAATGATGTCGGAGACTACCCCGCCACCGTTATACTTGTTAGGAACCTTGATGCCGTCCCGCTTCATCACATAAGCGATGGCGAAAGCTGCTTCCTCCGGGATGTTTGCACCAACCGTCCGGTTCTTGTCTTGAATCCACTTTTTAATGGCGGAGACAGGCGGAAAACTCCCCGCGTTCCTACCCTGCTCCATCTGTACGACATAATGCGGTGCAGTAATAGTTACCCTATCACCGAGATCGTTTACTTTTAGATCACGCCCAAATTCACCAGACGCTACCAAACCTTTCGAAACATAAGATTCGAAGATTTCCTTTTTTATCTGTTCTACAACCTGCAATATCTCCTTATCCATAGTTCAATAAATCATCTGTTATAGAAAATGTTACACTCCAACCGGACTTCATTGAGTCATAGATATTCTGTACCTTCCTGAAACTCAATCCATCCACATCGAAGTGACACACAAAAGCGGACATTAGTTTGTTTAAAGCCAAATCGGTACGCATTAATGTATCAAGTTCGGCAGCGTTATCCGTAAGATAGTACGATTTATCCAAGCACTGTAATACTACGTTATACTTCCGGGTGGCAGGAGGCAACTTAGACATACCACCGTCCGGGACATCAAACGTTAAGAACATACCTGAGATGTCATTCACTAGCTCGTTAATAGTAGACGTATCTCCGAAATAGATAGGCAAGCCGAGTTTCACGGCTTGCTCATCCATAAAGGTTAATATATCGCTGAATCTCATGGTAGCTTTATAATTGCGTCACTATGACCGTTACTACACAGGCATGCGCCCGAATCGAAATCATACCCCATCACCGCATCACCTTGTAGGGTTATAGAACCTTCTTGGTTAAAGTTCCGAGATAGCACGGCATTGTCGTACATCCGGATTTTAACTCCGTTTATGTTAAGCGTATTAGAACCATAGGGAACAATGATTCTCGGCTGCGGAATACAAGTAATCACCAACCTTGCATCTTTAGCATCCGATGGATTAACCGTTACGGGTGGAGCTTTCCGAAGCGTCATGGATACCATAGAATATCCTTCTGAGGAAGATTCTAATAATCTTGTCCCTGCATCGAATTTTGCCATTGCATATTCCCAATAGTTAGCTACGGTTAATGTTGCATTCCCTGCGGGTAACGGTTTGGATAACCTTAATCTATCCGACTGCGTGTACTTAATGTCGTTATAAGGTCTTCCAACACGCCCAGTATCGGTATAGAAAGCACCCTGTTCCCAATAGTAATCAGCTAATAAGATATCCTCCGGGCTTTTCTGGTCTAGCTCGTTAGTGATATACCTGCGCTTCTTGAACGCTCGGAGATACTTAACACCCGCTAGTGGAACGTCGGAGAAATCAAGAAACTTTAGGTCCGGCTTCGTAGACAATGCTATTCCCACGTAGTGTACATTAGCAGGAACGGTTAGTGTTCCGTCATTCCATCCAGTATCGGACATTAGTTTTCTATCCTCATTAAACCAACATAAAAGGATTCTATATGCTCCGGATACTGATATAGTATCACCGGGATTTACCGGGTATATTGACTTCGTAGTCATACGTACATCTGAGTTCCTTCCGTCTTTCATAACGTCCCAAGTTAGCCCCGGTGCGGTATTTAAGCCGCCTCTGTCCCATTCGTTAATATCAAACACCCGGTTAACATAGGGATCACCATGTAACTGGACGTCACCTCTTACAGTACATCCAGCGCCTACGTAGGCGGACCCGGTAATCTCTGGAACTTTCGTGTAATCGTTTATGTTTAAATATGCGTTTTTAGAAACGAATTCGGATGCGGGTAGGTTAGCGTTCGGATCGGTTTTCTGAAAACTCATAACGTAAAACGGGAATTCACCTTCCATGGTAGTAGGATTCTCAACGGCTTTTCGAAGTATAAATGATTCATCGAGATAGTGTACCGCACGCACGGCATATCCGGTGGGAATGTACGGAAATACCGAACCAATAGTAGACACAGGTCTAATCATTCTTACTCGGTTCGTAGCCGGAATCTTATTAGTCTCGTATGATCTTCCGACATCACCTGCATAAGTCCCGGATTCTATCATGTTGCCGTCTAGCATAATTGTTTCGTGATTCTCCGTTAAGCTAGTCGCGTCCTTTACATTATCCGGATAACTGATACGTCCAAGAATAACCCCCGAAGCCGCATATAAATTATAAAGTCCTTGCTTGTGGCTAGATATTAATGTGCGGTTAGGTACTTCGGTACTTCTCATAAATTCGTTGGTGTACGAGAAATCTATGTTTTCGTATGTATCCCCGTCTACCGTGTCGGGTACGAAAGACGCCGCGGGAACGATGCAGTTACGCAACACTAAAGCACCCTTAGTAAGGAACCCGGTTCCCACTGTGGTGGGGGAAATACGTAGCAGGGGGCAATCAGAAGCCGTGATAAAGGTATCTCTTTTGGGATTCGAAATTTGTGAATCCGCGACATACCAAAAGTATTCCATGTAGGCTACGTTATCGAAGGTTCCGTACACTTTTCGGTCTGTTGCGGCTTCCGTGATACAATTCGTATTGATCATCCGACCCGCTAGTGTTCTAAAAGGATTTAAAGTAAGTCCGAAATTATCTGTTTGTATTTTTAGAGATGAATTATCCATCACATAAATACCGGATTCGGATGAACCTCTTACCTCAGTCACAATCGATCCGCTAATGTGTCCTAGTATCTTAGCTCCGGACGCTTCTAGTTCAGCGGGTGTCAATGTAGGGGACTTCGCAAAAAATACCATGCATAACTTGTAGACCGGGTGATCTAGTTTTGTAAGGGCTTGTGAAACAGCCAGTGTCTCGCCGGAAAACGCTAGCTGATTAGAGGCGTCATAGTACGCCCAAAATACTCTAGCGTTATATCCAGCGGGCGTGTATAAGTATGTATCTTTGCCTAAACGAATCGTAGCCGTATTTCTGACACAATTAGCCGCATCTAGCTTCATGGAAGAACTAGTAAATAAGGTCCCTTTAGGAGCGTCTTTGTTGTACTGTCCTTGCTCTACGGGGTGACATTTTGAAGACACGCCGAAAAGAACATCCATAGTTACCCCAATGAACGAATCCTTGATCACTAGGTCGGATGTTGGTTGCGTAGCGGGGAGATAAACCCTAAACGCTCCGGAAATTAAGGTGTCTCCTTTTATCTCCGCAGGATTCGTTTTATCTGTTACATTACCCGCTGAATAATCCCCTATATAGGCGTTATCGGATACTTTAACCCACGGATTTGTACTCAGGTCCCCACCTGCTACCCAGCATTCACCATTCTGTGATAACTGTGTTTCGTCCGCTATCTTAGCACCTACTCGTCCTTTCGGGATGAACCCGCCGAGGGAGTATATATCTCTCTCAGCTACTATTCTTCCTGCTGAATTAATACTGTATTTCTTTCCCATGATTATTTTGTTTTAGATTTTTGTTTCTCAACTTCATCATGTCTCTTGCTGATCGCTAGAATAGCATCTGAGTAGTTTATCTTCTTCGCATCTTCGAATGAGCAGTTAAACAGTTCGGATGTGATCTGTACCATTCCTAGCACACTTTTAGCTTCTGTGATTGGATTCGATTCACCGGAACCACCTCCACCCGGTAACAGTACACGTTCCAGCTCGTCAGCCTGCCCGATCTGCTCCACAATGTACTTCGTCAGTTTCACCATATCAGCAACAGTTTCTGGTACATATCCCCCAGTCCATCCGCTAATACGTTCTAATACTGTTTCAGCTCTGCGTGCTTCGATCATCTGCCAGAGAGTCACATCCTCAACTGATGGACACGTATAAATGATCTGTCCATTACGTGTTACCCAGCGGGAAGGTATTAAGTATTCCGACATATAATGCAGAAGTGCGGCTTCATCTTGCGAAAGACTCTCCACAGCATCCGGCTTTAGATTCGCTATACGCCGTAATTGCATCAAGCGTTGATATCTACTTGTCAGACGAACAAACGTCTTCCATAACCAACGAAATGGGGTAAATAGGCGATATATCTGATATCGCACATATCCCCGAAAGGTTTTAATTTCGCTTTTCTTCATCTTTTCTTTGTTTCTTGCCGGGACGATACTTGGCGATCAGAAACTCAGTCGCGTATCGTATAGCGTCCATAGCGTGATTATTTTCGTCTACTGCCTCGTTCGTATCATAGAGTCCGGTCATCTTGTCAAATACATAAGAGTAATTATCTGCTTCGTCCTGTATACCTCGACTACCTTGTACAATGTGCATTTTAAACTGCTTCACTTGTGAAATACCTGCCATGATTGATCCTTTTCCCTTTATACATGGAAATATGCGGCATCCCAAACGAGAAATCTCAGCAATACTCTTCGCCTCTTGATTATCCGCAATAGTGGTAACTTTATGTAGCCCATTCTTGCGCAAGACATTCGCAATATCCCAATTCAACAGACCTGTAGAGTATGCGATCTCTTGAACATAAAGATCATCTTTATCGAAGCCCACTTTTACAATCGCCGTAGGATCACCAGAGAAACCGAAGTCAAGACCAAGACACCATTTACAATTCGCAGGAAACTCCGGCACAATATCATATTCAGGATATACCAGTCCTTCGGTTCCTCCTGTTTCACCAAGTCCGAAGATTCGCCACCAGTTTTCATCAGCCTTGTTTCTCTCAATCTCTTCGATCTGCTCCGGTGTCAAATATGGATTGTCCTTGTAGGTGCTGACGATTTCCACCATGCCGGGACCCTTGAAATAGTCGTGTGCCCAAAACTTCTTAACCGGATTAAAGTCTACATACAGCATCAAACGAGTACGAACCGCCATTTGCCGGAATACTTCTTTCGGGACTCTCTGTGCTTCGTTTACAAACAGGATATCACGTGCAGGACCAAATACCTTCGCAGCATTCTCACAACCGAAAAACTCTATCTGTGATCCATTAGGAAAAGTATAAGTCATTTCAGTTAAATTCATTGCCTTGCCATTCCAAAGACCTTCATCTTGCAACATACGTTTGAAATCGCGAAACATACCACGTTTCACTCCCGGCATTGTATCAGTTACACACGATATGAGCAAAGGAGCTTCTGACTTTTCGGCAATAAGAAAAAGCAACTGTAACATGCTCCACGTTTTAGAAGATCGAGTACCACCCCGTGAAGAGACTCCACGAATCACCGGATTTACCGTGGCTTCTAATAGCCTGTCAAAAACATAGGTCGTTTTCATAGTATAGAGCCTTCTGTTTCCCCCTCTCCTTTCATCTTCCGTTTCTGCGATAGTGTGGGGAGCTTCTTAATATTACTAACCGATTCTTCTTTCAATACCTCGACCTTCAATGTTACTCCTTCCGTCTTCACATCGGTTCCAGTTTGTTTATTACGCCAACGATCAGGAGATATATTTGTAAGCAAGAATATAGCAGCACCAACATTCGCCTCTACATTCTTCACTGTTACTATTTTCTTCTTTACTTTCTTTCCTTCATATTCGGTTTTGGTTTCCTCAAATTCATATCCACAAGCAGCTTTTGACAGAGATTCAACTAACCTCTGCTCTAGCTTCTCCTTAAACTCATTTTTCCCTTTTTTTATAGCATCCGCAAAATCCGCATTTTCAAGCCAACGATAGTATGTTTGAGAGTCTATGCCGAAATGAGCGCAAAAGTCTTTCAACCTCGCACCGCCATGCTCCATTAGCCCATTTTCAGCCACCCATTTAGAGCACATTTCAGTCATTTCCTTTAAATTGTACGCCATGCTATAATCAGTTTTATATCAATAGCAAATTTACCCGATATCACTCTTACAGCCATGTCAAATTGTGTCAAGTACAGATTTACGGCGTTCTTCATCGTATATCGTATTACACAGCTTGTATTTTAACGAAATGTTCTCCATCCATTCATTAGGGTCTTGTGCAGTTCTTTCTTCTTCCACGTACTTCCAAACTCTCGTGGCACGCTCCCACCGGAACAAAGCCTTCTTTAAATTCTGGTAGTGATTAATCCTGTAGACCTGATTTGTATATGAGGCATAAAAATCCTTCTTCACCTTGTCCAAGCCATCCGCTTTACTCTCCCAATCATTATGACTCCCTATCACAGGATCAATAAAAGCCAGCTCTTTGAGGGGGGCTTGCTCTTTTCTTCCATTCCTCAATCCTTTCACGAATTTCTTTAAACCTTCAAAATGCTTGGTTATATCTACTCCATTGACATATCCGTTCCCATACCTATCTTTAACGCACCTTACCCCCTGTCTCTTATACACATCTGACGCTGCCGACGACTTAATAGGTGTAGAT
>OWJK01000808.1_pt1 | contig 11438 bp, 5 predicted proteins | sample 1732911 | NCBI WGS metagenome assembly OWJK01 (sample SAMN05065767, study PRJEB22554) | human gut metagenome | biome: ENVO:2100002; feature: ENVO:00000062; material: ENVO:00002003 | host: Homo sapiens | place: USA
ATCTACACCTATTAAGTCGTCGGCAGCGTCAGATGTGTATAAGAGACAGTTTCAATTTCTTCGAATTCAGGGCCCATCTGCAAATTATAATACACTCTATATAGACCATTTAACCATAAATCTTTTTGATCAGGTTTCAGTTCTCTTGCCTTTTCATAATAAGGTTTTGCCTTTTCATAGAAAGTCTTCAGAGTAGCTTGGTCTTCTTTATACTTAGGATCATTAATATCTGTAGTTGCTTTTTCTGAGAAATCTTGTGCTTGTAAGCAGTAAATTAAACCTAAATTAGAGTATGCTTCTGCATAATTAGGATCTACTTCTATAGTTTTCTTATAGAATTCAATAGCTTTATCATAGTCCTTCATATTGTGATAAAGGTAGCCTTTTACATACAAATAGAATGTATTGTTAGGATCTTTAGCCAACATATCATCAGCAAACTGCATAGCCTCGTCATATTTGTTGTTATTGCTATAATAATCAATCAAATGACCGAAGAAGAATGAATGTTCAGGATATTTCTGGATACCTTCTTTCAAAGAAGCAATCCATTTAACAGTATCACCTTCGGCTTTCAATGCAGTAGAGATAAATTCCATAGCGTATTTCCCAACTTCTTTATCGTCTTGCGCATAAGGAGCATACTTCAAAATACTAGGATAATCTTCCATCTTAGCAGCTGCTAAACTTGCATAATATGCTATTTGAGGTAATACAGTATCTGTTTGTAACAGATTTTCCTTTTCAAACATCGGGTTGATAGCAATATCAATGTAGGTTGCAAAGAAATCCAACGCTTTTTTATTGCCTTCCTTGGCTGCATCGCCTTCTTTTTGTGAGGCCAAATTAAAGAATTGGATGCCGCCATTGATCAGATTGCCGCGTTCTGCTAAAATTGTAGCAGAATTAGATTTTCTATATTTATTCTTGATTTTGCCCTTTTCATTGGGAATTTGTGCTAATTCGTCACATTTGAAGTAGAATTTACACATGTTTAATGCACTATTATATACCTGAAGAGTGTCATAAGGTTTTCTCAGATAGGCATTTTCCATTTCTTTCTCACTTCTTTTTCTTTGGATAAGACCTGCTACATCCCACGTTTCGGCATTGTCCTTTGTTTCGGGATTAGTTAAAGCTTGATTTATCAGTTCCTCTGCTTTGGCAAAGTCAGGATTTACTCCGTTAGCAATACTTTTAGCCTCTTTTACGTTCTTTTCTTGGGCGAAAGTAAAACTTGCGGCAAGTAGTAAAACCATTGAAAATAATACTCTTTTCATGATTGTAGAAAATTTAAATTAATATTATGTCTATTCTTCATTTTCACTGTTTACCTCGTTCTGAGGGCTTTCAAGGGTATTTTCTTCCCCCTCCTCTATAAGTTCCTCTTCATTTTCTGAAGTGACTTTGCATACAGAGCCAATTTCGTCATTACGTTTCTCAAGGTTGATTAGGCGTACACCTTGTGTAGCACGTCCCATGATACGAACATCGGCAACTTTCAGACGGATGGTAATACCGGATTTATTAATAATCATCAAGTCATTTTCATCTGTAACTGACTTGATCGTTACTAATTTACCCGTTTTATCGGTGATATTCATTGTTTTCACACCTTTACCTCCACGATTGGTTTTGCGATAATCTTCAATATCCGAACGTTTGCCATATCCTTGTTCCGATACAACCATAATTGTTTCCGCCTCAGGATCTTTGATGCATATCATACCTACTACTTCGTCTTGACCGTCCTCATCCAATGTCATGCCACGCACACCGGTGGCAGTACGTCCCATAACGCGCACAGCACTTTCGTGGAAACGAATGGCACGTCCGTTACGGTTGGCAATGATGATTTCATTGTCGCCGTTTGTCATACGCACTTCGATTACACGGTCGTCTTCACGGATAGTAATAGCATTTACACCATTTTGGCGAGGACGTGAATACTGCTCAAGCAATGTTTTCTTAATGACACCATTCTTAGTACAGAACAATACATAATGGCTGTTGATAAACTCTTGGTCATTCAAGTTCTTCACACGCAAATAGGCGTTTACAGCATCGTCAGAGTCGATATTCAACAGATTCTGGATAGCACGACCTTTCGAATTCTTAGTACCTTCGGGGATTTCGTATACCTTCAGCCAGTAACACTTACCTTTCTGTGTAAAGAACATCATGGTATTATGCATGGTTGCAGGATAAATATGCTCTACAAAGTCTGCATCGCGGGTTTCGGTACCTTTGGAGCCTACCCCACCACGGTTTTGCGCACGGAATTCGCTCAGCGGTGTACGCTTGATGTATCCCATGTGTGAGATGGTGATAATCATTTCATCATCTGCATAGAAGTCTTCCGGATTGAATTCTTCTGATGAGTAGACGATTTCTGAGCGACGTTCGTCACCATACTTCTCTTTTACTTCAATCAGTTCATCTTTAATGACTTTGCGGCAGAGTTCGTCATTGACAAGGATTTCTTCCAAATAAGCAATCTGCTTCTGAATTTCCTCATATTCGGCGTGCAGCTGGTCTTGCATCAGGCCTGTGAGCTGGCGCAAACGCATTTCAACAATGGCACGTGACTGAATTTCACTGAGTTGGAATCGCTCCATCAAACCTGATATAGCATCATTCGGTGTTTTAGCAGCACGGATAATCTTAATTACTTCGTCGATATTATCAGATGCAATGATTAATCCTTCCAGAATATGTGCACGTTCTTTGGCCTTGCGCAAATCGTACTGAGTACGGCGGATGACTACGTCGTGTCTGTGCTCAACGAAGTATTTTATCAAATCTTTCAGATTCAACAGACGTGGACGGCCATGTACCAATGCAACATTGTTCACACCAAAAGATGTCTGCAGCATTGTCATCTTGTAGAGCTTGTTGAGTACAACGCTGGCATTTGCATCACGTTTTACATCAATAACGATACGCATACCTTCACGGTCGGATTCGTCATTAGCATTGGCAATACCTTCAATTTTCTTTTCGTTGGCCAAATCAGCTATATTCTTAATCAATTCAGCTTTGTTGACGCCATAGGGAATTTCTGTCACAACGATTTTATCGTGCGTCGAACCAGTCTCAATTTCGGCTCTAGCACGCATTATGACACGTCCGCGTCCCGTGAGATAGGCTTCGCGAACACCGTTCATACCGTATATATAGCCTCCGGTCGGGAAGTCGGGAGCTTTGACATACGTCATCAACTCTTCTATATCGATGTCATTATTTTCGATGTATGCAATACAAGCGTCAATAACCTCAGATAGATTATGAGTCGGCATATTGGTAGCCATACCTACAGCAATACCAGATGCACCATTTACCAAAAGATTTGGAATACGGGCCGGCATGACGGTAGGCTCTTGCAAAGAGTCATCGAAATTGTTCTGCATGTCAACAGTCTCTTTTTCAAGGTCTGTCATCATGTCTTCACCAATTTTTCGCAAACGACACTCGGTATAACGCATGGCAGCAGCGCTGTCACCGTCTACTGAACCGTAGTTACCTTGTCCGTCTACCAACATGTAACGCATTGCCCAAGGCTGAGCCATACGTACAAGAGCTCCGTAAACGGACAAGTCGCCATGAGGGTGATATTTACCTAATACTTCACCCACAACTCTGGCTGATTTTTTATAAGGTTTGTCGGAGGTATTTCCCAATCCCATCATTCCGAAAAGAATTCTTCGGTGAACGGGTTTAAAACCATCTCTAACATCCGGAAGGGCACGTGAGACAATGACCGACATAGAGTAGTCAATGTACGATGACTTCATTTCCTCCTCGATGTTAATCTTTATAATTCTGTCTTGTTCAAGCATTTAAAAAGATTATTAATTATACATTTTCGGGTTCGTGAAAAACCACGCTAAAGTACTGCTTTTTTACGATATACAAAAGTTTTCCTCCATAAACTTTGTTGCCTGCGGCATAAATATAGAAGTACTCCCTCCTTTCCTCCCCAAATTACTATTAATATATAAGGTATAAGATGGAAAAGCAGATTTGAAATTTGTGGCACGGGATTTGTATACTATTAAATCAGTTAAATATGATACGTTGAATTAATAAATGCGTATCTTTGTCGTGGATAACCTTATTTAATTGAGGAGAATTATAAAATATGAACAATCAATTTTCACAAAGAGTTTCAGACACAATTACTTATAGCAAGGAAGAAGCCAATCGATTGAGAAATCGTTATATTGGTCCGGAACACCTTCTGCTCGGCATGTTGCGTGATGGCGGAGGAAAAGCTATTGAAATATTGTTGAAACTTGATATAGATTTAAAACGAGTAAAAAGTCGCCTGGAGGGTTTCCTGAAAGATGCCGAGGACGATACTCTCTTGCCGGACGCTGAAGTGCCTTTGTCCCCGATGACGGCTAAGATATTGAAGATGTGTATGCTTGAAGCGCGTTTGCTGAAAAGTGCAACTGCCGATACGGAACATGTATTGCTGGCTATCTTGAAAGACGGAGACAATCTTGCTGCAACTGTTTTGGAAGAACACCGGGTGGATTATCAGGCTGTATTTGAACAGCTTTCGATGAAATCGACCAATCCGAATGCGGGAATGGGATTCGCTGAGGATGATGAAGAGGATGAAGAAGACATGAGTATGTCTCGCTCCTCCCGTACTGGAGGGGCTGGTTCGGCTTCGGCTGCACAGACTGCATCCAGAAAGCCGTCCAATGATACCCCCGTGCTGGACAATTTCGGCGTAGACATGACCCGTGCTGCCGAAGAAGGCAAGCTGGACCCGGTTGTGGGTCGCGAACGCGAGATTGAACGTCTGGCGCAAATCTTGAGCCGCCGCAAGAAGAACAATCCGGTGCTTATCGGTGAACCAGGAGTCGGAAAATCTGCCATTGTAGAGGGTTTGGCATTGCGTATTGTGCAAAAGAAAGTTTCGCGCATTTTGTTTGAAAAGCGCGTGGTGATGCTTGATATGGCCTCTGTGGTGGCGGGAACAAAATATCGTGGTCAGTTTGAGGAACGTATCCGCTCTATTATCAATGAGTTGCAGAAAAATCCGAATGTCATCCTTTTCATCGATGAAATCCATACGATTGTAGGTGCTGGTGCTGCTGCCGGTTCCATGGATGCTGCCAATATGCTGAAACCGGCTTTAGCGCGTGGTGAAATCCAGTGTATTGGAGCTACCACTCTCGATGAATACAGAAAGAATATTGAGAAAGACGGTGCTTTGGAACGTCGTTTCCAAAAGGTGATTGTAGAGCCTACCACAGCTGAAGAAACGCTTCAGATATTGAAGAATATCAAGGAGAAGTATGAAGACCATCATAACGTGAGCTACACGGATGAAGCCTTGGAAGCATGTGTCAAGTTGTCAGCACGCTATATAACCGACCGCAACTTCCCGGATAAAGCTATTGATGCTTTGGACGAGGCGGGGTCGCGTGTGCATTTGACGAATATTAATGTTCCGAAAGAAATTGAGGAGCAGGAAAAGCTGATTGAAGAGGCACGTGGCTTGAAGGCTGAAGCTGTAAAATCACAGAATTTTGAGCTGGCTGCTAGCTACCGTGACCGTGAGAAGGAACTTTCTGTCCGCTTGGAGGAGATGAAGGTCGCGTGGGAAGCCCGTTTGAAGGATGACCGCCAAACGGTAGGCGAAGAGGAAATAGCCAATGTTATTTCGATGATGTCCGGTGTACCCGTACAGCGCATGGCGCAGGCAGAAGGACTTAAACTGGCCGGAATGAAGGAAGAACTACAGGCGAAGGTGATAGCTCAAGATGCTGCGATAGAGAAACTTACCAAAGCAATCTTGCGTAGCCGTGTAGGGTTGAAAGACCCGAACCATCCCATCGGAACCTTTATGTTCCTTGGCCCTACTGGTGTGGGTAAGACGCATTTGGCAAAGCAATTGGCAAAATATATGTTTGGCTCTGCCGATGCCTTGATACGTATCGATATGAGCGAGTATATGGAGAAATACACCGTATCTCGTATGATTGGTGCCGCTCCGGGATATGTGGGCTATGAGGAAGGCGGCCAGTTGACCGAAAAGGTTCGTCGCAAGCCGTATTCCATTGTCTTGCTGGATGAGATTGAGAAAGCCCATCCGGACGTGTTCAACATCTTGCTCCAGGTACTGGATGAAGGCCGTTTGACTGACAATTATGGCAGAACCATTGATTTCAAGAATACGGTTATCATTATGACCTCCAATATCGGTACGCGACAGTTGAAGGAATTTGGCCGTGGCGTAGGTTTTACGGCGCAAAACCGCACGGATGACAATGAACATTCACGCAGCGTGATACAAAAGGCTCTGAACAAGACCTTTGCTCCTGAATTTTTGAATCGTTTGGATGAAATCATTACTTTCGACCAGCTCTCCTTGGAGGCCATCACAAAGATTGTGGACATTGAGCTGAAAGGCTTGTACGAACGGGTTGAAGCAATTGGTTACAAGCTGGTTGTGGAGGATGATGCAAAGACATTCCTTGCTTCGAAAGGGTACGATGTACAGTTTGGTGCGCGTCCATTGAAGCGTGCTATTCAGAACCACTTGGAGGATGGACTTTCCGAGCTGATAGTGGCGGCGGAGTTACAGCCGGGTGATACGGTAAACGTATCAGTAGACAAAGAAAAAGACGAGTTGAGCATCAAGAAGGCATAAGCTGTTCTTTATAAAAACCGTCAAAATGTCAGTCCTTATGGGCTGGCATTTTTTTTGTGCTATATCTGCCGGAATAATTAAAAATATAAATCTAAAAAATATAAATGTAGTATGCAAAAAGGTAATATTGGGGTAACTACTGAGAATATCTTCCCCGTCATTAAAAAATTCTTGTATAGTGATCATGAAATTTTTCTCCGTGAGTTGGTTTCTAACGCGGTTGATGCTACACAGAAGCTGAAAACACTCTCCTCTATCGGTGAGTTCAAGGGTGAAGTTGGCGATTTAACCGTACGTGTTTCGCTGGGAAAAGATACCATTACAGTGTCCGACCATGGTATAGGTCTTACGGCTGAAGAAATAGACAAGTATATTAACCAGATAGCTTTCTCTGGCGCCAATGACTTCCTTGAGAAATATAAAAACGATGCCAACGCCATCATCGGCCATTTCGGATTGGGTTTCTATTCGGCTTTTATGGTTGCCAAGAAAGTCGAAATCATCACTAAATCCTATCGGGAAGGCACCCAGGCTGTAAAGTGGACATGCGATGGCAGTCCGGAGTTTACGATTGAAGACACTGATAAGGCAGAACGTGGTACGGATATCGTTCTTTACATAGACGATGACTGCAAGGAATTCCTTGAAGAAGCACGCATCTCCTCTTTGTTGAAGAAGTATTGCAGTTTCCTCCCTATTCCGGTTGCATTCGGCAAGAAGAAAGAATGGAAAGACGGCAAGCAGGTTGAAACTGCCGAGGATAATATCATCAATGATTCCAACCCGTTGTGGACGCTGAAACCCAGCGAATTGAAAGATGAAGATTATAAGAAGTTCTACCGTGACCTTTATCCTATGTCCGACGAACCTTTATTCTGGATTCATCTGAATGTGGATTATCCGTTCCACCTTACCGGTATTCTGTACTTCCCTAAAGTGAAAAGCAACATTGAGTTGAACAAGAATAAGATTCAGCTCTACTGTAACCAGGTATATGTAACGGATTCGGTGGAAGGTATTGTTCCTGATTTCTTGACCCTGCTGCATGGTGTGCTCGATTCACCGGACATTCCATTGAACGTTTCCCGTTCTTATCTGCAGAGCGATGCCAACGTGAAGAAGATTTCTACATATATCACGAAGAAGGTGTCAGACCGTTTGCAGTCTATCTTCAAGAATGACCGTAAACAGTTTGAGGAAAAGTGGAATGACTTGAAAATCTTCATCAACTACGGAATGCTTACGCAGGAAGATTTCTATGATAGAGCCAAGGATTTTGCCCTTTTCACCGATACAGACAGCAAATATTATACTTTCGAAGAGTATAAGACGTTGATTAAAGATAACCAGACGGATAAGGATGGAAATCTGATTTATCTGTATGCCAACAATAAAGATGAACAATACAGCTACATAGAGGCCGCTACGAATAAAGGATACAATGTGCTGTTGATGGATGGACAGCTGGACATTGCGGTGGTGAGCATGTTGGAACAGAAGTTCGAAAAGGTTCGCTTCACTCGTGTAGACAGCGATATTATTGATAATCTGATTGTCAAGGAAGACAAGAAGAATGAAGCGTTGGAAGCCGGCAAGCAGGAAGTTCTTTCTTCCATCTTCAAGAGCCAGTTGCCCAAGATGGATAAGACGGAGTTCAACATCACGGCGCAGGCTTTGGGCGAAAACGCCACTCCTATCATGATAACTCAGAGCGAGTACATGCGCCGTATGAAGGAAATGGCCAATATTCAGGCTGGAATGAGCTTCTATGGCGAAATGCCGGATATGTTTAACCTAGTATTGAATTCAGACCATAAGCTGGTGAAGGAAGTGCTGGCAGATGAGGACAAGGAATGTGCTGCTGCCGTTGCTCCAGTTCAGGCAGAGATGGATGAAGTGAACAAGCAACGTAATGAGTTGAAAAAGAAGCAGGAAGGAAAGAAAGATGAGGATATACCGACTGCCGAAAAAGATAAGGTAAGTGAGCTGGATAAGAAGTGGAATGAACTGAAAACGCAGAAAGAAGGTGTCTTTGCCGATTATGCAGCCAAGAATAAGGTTGTCCGTCAGCTGATAGATTTGGCACTGTTGCAGAATGGTATGTTGAAAGGTGAAGCTTTGAACAACTTTGTCAAGAGAAGCATTGACCTGATAAAATAAGTCCCTTTAAATTTGCATTTAATATATGCAAGGGTATTGTGATTCTTCAGAGTCGCAATACCCTTTTTTATTCATTTTCACCAATTATAAAGTGATTTTCTCCGTTGAATACGGCATTTTTAGAAACTATTGTTTATATTTGGGGCAATGAACATTTATCTTACTCGGAATCGCATAGTTATGAAAAGAGTTTTATTGTTTTTGTCGTTTCTTCTATGTACCTTTGTTTTACAAGCTCAGAAAGTGGGGCTTGTATTGAGTGGCGGTGGAGCAAAAGGCATGACTCATATTGGCATTATCCGGGCTTTGGAAGAGAATAATATCCCCATTGATTATATAACCGGAACCTCTATGGGAGCTATCATCGGTTCGCTGTATGCTATGGGGTATTCTCCGGACGATATGGAGGCGCTCTTGCGCTCTCCCGACTTTAAGCGTTGGTATTCGGGTAAAGTGGAGCCCAAATACGAGTATTATTTTAAAAAGAATCGTCCTTCACCGGAATTTTTCAATATCCGTTTCGCTTTTAGAGACTCGCTGCATATAAAGCCTCAGATACTTCCCACAAGCATGGTCAACCCCATACAGATGAATCTGGTATTTGTGGAATTGTTTGCACGCGCTACGGCTGCATGTGGCGGTAATTTCAACAAACTGTTTGTCCCCTTTCGCTGTATAGCATCCGATGTGTACAATAAAAAGCCATTGGTATTGGGTAAAGGGGATTTGGGGGATGCGGTACGTGCTTCCATGAGCTTTCCATTTGTCTTTAAACCGATAGAAATAGACAGTACACTTGCTTATGATGGCGGTATTTATAATAATTTCCCTACGGATGTGATGCGGGAAGATTTTCATCCGGATGTCATTATTGGCAGTGTGGTGGCGGCAAATCCCGGTAAGCCGAAGGAGAATGACCTGATGAGCCAATTGGAGAATATGATTATGCAGAAGACCGATTATTCCATTCCGGACTCATTGGGTATAGTCATGACCTTCAAGTACGATGATGTCAACCTGCTGGATTTTGACCGTCTGCAGGAATTGCACGATATAGGCTACAACCGTACTCTTAATATGATGGATTCCATCAAAAGCCGTGTTCACCGTAGGGTGAATGCTGATAATGTGCGTTTGAGGCGCCTTGTTTTCCGGAGTAACCTACCTCAATTCCGTTTCCGGGATATTATTATTGAAGGGGCGAATGCCCAACAGCAAGCCTACATCAAAAAAGAATTCCATGATGAGGAGCATGAAGTTTTTACTTATGAAGACTTGAAGCGCGGGTATTTTCGTTTGCTGGCAGATAATATGATTTCGGAAATAGTTCCTCACGCAGTGTATGATTCGGAAGCCGATTTATATCAGCTGCATTTGAAGGTGAAGATGGAGGATAATTTTTCCGTGCGTCTGGGGGGTAGTGTCTCTACTACGAGCTCAAACCAAATCTATTTGGGGGTAGGATATCAGAACTTGAATTATTATTCCAAGGAAATAACTTTTGACGGTCAGTTGGGTAAGATTTATAATAATGCACAGTTGATGGGTAAGATTGATTTGCCTACCCGCATACCTACATCCTTTCGTTTTATTGCTTCAATCAGTACCTTCGATTACTACAAGAAGGATAAGTTGTTTTCCAAGAATGACAAGCCTTCATTCAATTCAAAAGATGAGTGCTTTGTGAAGTTGATGGTTGCCTTGCCGTTTCTGGCTAATAAGCGTGCGGAGTTCAGTCTGGGGTATGGCCAACTGGAAGATAACTATTTTCAATCCAGCGTAATAGATTTCGATAAGGACCGTTCGGACAGAAGTACATACAAACTTTTGGGAGGTTCCATCGGTTTCTATGGGAGTACCCTAAATACGCGGCAATACGCGACAAAAGGTTATTTGGAGAAGCTGATAGCCCAGGTCTTTACCGGGAGGGAAAGATTTGAACCTGGGAATCCGCAAGAAGGGTACAGTCCTTCCCCGCAAGAACGGCAATCATGGTTGCAAATTTCTTATATGAAGGAGGCATATCACACAATGGGACCGAAGTTCACCTTGGGATGGATGGCAGAAGCACTGTATTCGTCGAAAAATTTTTCTGAGAATTATACGGCAACTATGATGCAGGCAGGAGAATTTGCACCGACTCCACATAGTAAACTGATGTACAATGAAGCTTTTCGTGCCAACCAATATGTGGCTGCCGGCATCAAACCGATATATGTTTTGAATGATATGTTCCAGTTTCGGACAGAATTTTATGGCTTTACGCCGATTTTTCCGATAAAAAAGAATGCATTGAATAAAGCGTATTATGGAAAAGCATTCTCCCGCTTTGAGTATATGGGAGAAGTTTCTGTTATTTGTCATTTGCCCTTCGGAGCCATCTCTGCTTATGTAAATCATTATAGCTCACCGAGAAGGGAGTGGAATGTGGGGATGACAATCGGCTGGCAGTTGTTTAATTATCGCTTTGTCGAATAAATTTCTTCAAAAAAAGTTTGTATATTGTTTGCTAATTCGGAAAAAGTACGTATCTTTGCACCCGTTAAACAAAGAGGCCGCGTAGCTCAACTGAATAGAGTAGCTGACTACGGATCAGCCGGTTACAGGT
>OWJK01000848.1_pt1 | contig 10737 bp, 10 predicted proteins | sample 1732911 | NCBI WGS metagenome assembly OWJK01 (sample SAMN05065767, study PRJEB22554) | human gut metagenome | biome: ENVO:2100002; feature: ENVO:00000062; material: ENVO:00002003 | host: Homo sapiens | place: USA
CACCTATTAAGTCGTCGGCAGCGTCAGATGTGTATAAGAGACAGTGCCGGAACTTTTTCACCATTGACGGTCATGTCTGTCAAGGCAGCGGCGGCAGAACCAACGAGACCGACGGAAAGCGCCAGTGCAAGGACAAGTTTGCTCTTAATCATGAATCTCTTTCCCGATGGAATGGCGCAGCTCTCTTGAGACCTGCGCATAAACAGTCAAACAATTATGCGCCAACGTTTTACTTTGAACGTGTTGAATAAAACATGTTTTCAATTGAGTTCGGTAACTCAGTAAAATCCCTATAGTGCTTCGGCAGCGAATTCGGCAAGCCGTGAACGTTCGCCTCGGGTGAGTGTCAATGTTGCGGCATGCTGCCATCCTTGAAAGCGTTCTACCACATAGGTAAGACCGGAACTGCCTTCCGTCAGGTAAGGCGTATCGATCTGCGCGATATTGCCTAGGCACACGATTTTGGTCCCAGGGCCGGCGCGTGTGATAAGCGTCTTCATCTGCTTGGGCGAGAGGTTCTGTGCCTCATCGATGATGACAAACTTCTGCAGAAATGTGCGGCCGCGCATGAAGCTCATGGACTTCACGCGAATGCGGTTCTTAATGAGGTCCATCGTGGCCTGACGTCCCCAGTCACCGCCTGAACTCGAGCCGTGAAGCACTTCCAGATTGTCTTCGAGCGCCCCCATCCAAGGCGCCATCTTTTCTTCTTCAGTGCCGGGCAGGAAGCCAATGTCTTCGCCTACGCTCACTGTGGCGCGGGTCATGATGATTTCGCTGAAGCGCCGTTCATCAATGGTCTGTGTTAGTGCGGCGGCGAGCGTCATCAGAGTTTTGCCGGTACCCGCCTGACCGAGGAGAGTGACAAAGTCAATGTCAGGATCCATCAGGAGATTGAGCGCCATGTTCTGCTCGGCGTTGCGCGCTTGAATTCCCCAGACCTTTATATGGGACTTTGAGCGGTAGTCGCGCATCAGACGCAGCGTCACCGTTCGGCCCTGACGTGCAGCAACGAGCGCCATGAAATTGGCGTCCCCCTCAACCGTCACACAGGCATTCAGGATGAAGTCTTCCGGGTGCTCTGGTTCAAAGCTGTAGAACGTGGCATTTTGATCCTGCCAGCTCTTCAAGGTGGAGTCGATGCTTTCCCAGAAGTTCGACGCAAGTGCGAGCTTGCCCGAATAAAGCATGTCGGTGTCGTCGAGCACCTTGTCGTTGAAGTAGTCTTCAGCGGGGATGCCGAGTGTTGTCGCCTTGATGCGCATGTTGATGTCTTTGCTCACCAACACAACAGCACGTTTCGGGAATGCCTTGGCAACGCCGCGGACGGTGGCCAGAATCGAATTGTCGCCGCGGAAGCTCGGGAGCTCTGCGGGGAGCTCTTCGGCCAAAGGTTTCGTTTCAAACCAGAGTCGACCGGTAGCTTCGGTATTCCCGAGCAGTGAAAGTTCAACACCCTCTTGAATACGGCCGCCGTTGGCTTCAATCAGCTGATCCAATGCACGGCTTACTGAGCGGGCATTGCGGGCAACATCCGTAAGTCCCTTTTTATGGGTATCGAGCTCCTCAAGGACCGTCATCGGCAGGAAAACGTCATGCTCGGCGAAACGGAATAGTGAGAGCGGATCGTGCATCAGCACGTTGGTGTCGAGGACGAAAAGCTTGGGCAGATTGTCGGGCATCTGCGCACGTCCGCGGCGTCCGGCATTGCCTGAACGGCGGCGGTCTGCAGCGTAGTCAGGCTGCGTTTTTGTGCTCGGTGCGGGTGTCTTAATTGCTTTTTGCGGGGCGGACTTTGCTTTCTTGGCAGTGTCTGCCGCTTTGGGGACAAGAGCAGGTTTAGCCGGTGCTGCGGCTCGCTTCGGCTTTGCCGAGGATTTTGCTGAAACTTCGGCTTTTGCAGGGCTTGCGGCAAGTTCAGACTTCTGAGCGGCTTTGAGCTTTTTGCTCACGGACTTCTTGGATAGCGGTTCGGTGAGCGGCGCCTGAGCTGTCTTTGCCGGGTGAGAGGCGGGAGCCCTTGAGAGCGGTTCGGCTGATCGGGCCGCCTTCACGTTTCTGCGCTTGCCTGTCTTGACGGCCGCAGCGGGGTGCGACTCCATCGCATTCACGATTTTGACATCGGGCAGTTTGCGTTCGGATTCGGGAGTTGCGGGAGTGCCGTAGTCTTCAAGGATTTCGGCAGGATGCGCAGGAGCTTTGGGAAGCGGCATATCTAAAAAGTATCTGGTAAGGCAGGAACCGGCAGTGCTGAGGCAGGCATATATGGACGGCTGTCGGACAAGACTGAGTTCCTTAAAAAGGGTGCTTCCATTCTAGCTGTCGAAATTTACTGAATGATCGTTCTTGGCGGCTAATAGAGGGACTGAGCAAATCGTATTGACAAGCTGCTGATGACGTCAGGACATCCCAATGAGCTTTTGACTTGAATATACGTATTACATGAATACATGCAAATTGGTTGTGTATTGGTACTGTCTATAGTATGAATATTAATGTCGTATTCTGACGTATGTATGTAAAAATGAGTTTAAGTCCGCAAGGTGTTGCGATTGCTGCTGTTTATTCCCAGATTTAAGTCATGATTACTCTGTTGTCTAACGAATTTTTAGAGTTCCCGGCTAAAACCGTCCAAAGCTCCGATCGCAAGCAATGCCAATTGGGCATCAGTGTTTTGCAGCATGGATGCTTGACTGGAGAAGTACTGAAGTGTTTGCTGGACACAATTTCTTTGCCTCGCAAGAATGAAGTACTCCCTTTTTCCCTGGTGATATTGGCTATTCTTCACGATATCGGTAAGGTCAATCCAGAGTTTCTACGTCGTTTAATCAATAATTTATCGTTGGAATATAAAAATGAGGCGATGCAACGCTGGGGAGATTTGATACGTGTGAATCAGCAGCATACGGAGACTTACCACTCACTGATCAGTTACGCGGTTTTGAAAGATATGGGGGCTTGCGAGGCTGATCAACGAGTAGTCGGGGAACATCATGGGTTTCCTATAAATGAAAGAATTGCACCTGCCGATTGTGAGATTTTTGGCGGTAAGGATTGGGAAATAGCTCGCCGCAGGATTGCTCAGGAAGCGATCTGTCGCAGTGGTGTAGATCCCGTGTTTCCCAAACCGGTTAAGGAAAGACCTTTAAAAAAATGGCAGGTTGAACTTTGGATCGGATTGGTGATCGTTTCTGACTGGCTGGCATCCCAAGTTGAGCAGCCTATTCCTGCTGGGACGGAAGCGGCAAAAGCGCGGGAAATTGTTGCCAATGCTGGGTTTCTATCTATACCAGAGCTAGCCGATAAACCATTCCAAACAATCTTTGGGTTTGAGCCGCGTTCACCGCAACAGTTGTTATTTAACGCCTATCAAGGACCTGGTATTTATATTTTGGAGGCGCCAACAGGATGCGGTAAGACAGAAGCTGCCCTCGCTTTAGCGTTCAAAGCTATGGCGCATGGCGATGCGTCAGGTATTTATTTTGCTCTTCCCACTCAATTGACTAGCAATCGGGTACATGAGCGCGTGGAAAAGGCAGTAAAAAATTTTTTAGGGGATGAACTCCCTGTGCGGTTAGTTCATAGTGGTGCTCGGTTCATGCTGACTCGATGGGGTAAGGAGGCTAGTGCTGGTGAAGAATGGGGGCGGCCAACTCGGCGAGCGCTGCTTTCTCCTTTTGGGGTAGGGACTGTAGATCAAGCGCTCCTTAGTCTATTACACGTGAAGTTTCGGCAAGTGAGGCTGGCAGGTTTAGCGGGCAAGGTAGTGATCTTCGATGAGATTCATAGCTACGACGACTACACCAATACTTTGATTGCTCATTTGATTCGTACGCTGGAAGCATTTGGCGCAGTGGTAGTTATTCTTAGCGCTACGCTCACATATGAAGGCTTAAAGAAATTAGTTGGGGAAGACATTAAATCGCCTCAAGCGCCGATTGCGCTAACTGTTAAAACGAAGGAAACGACTCATCAAGCCGAATTGACGGCGGTTTCTGATCATTCCGTCGCAGTGAAGCTTTTACAGACATCCCAAGCCGAAGACCTTGCTTTTCAAGAGGCGCTAAAACGAGTCCATCGAGGCGAGCAGGTATTGTGGATTGAAAACACTGTAGGTGCGGCGCAAAGTATTTATCAAAAGGCGCTTACAGCAGGGATCGAAACGGGTGTGTTGCATTCTCGTTTCAGACCTTTGGACCGGGAGGATGCTGAGGGCATTTGGACGAACCTGTTTGGGAAGGCTGGGCGCAATGAACGAGGCAAATGCGGTCGATTATTAATCGGAACTCAGGTTGTTGAGCAATCTCTGGATCTGGACAGTGATTTTCTGATCACAAGATTGGCCCCTATTGATTTATTGGTGCAACGGTGGGGGCGCCTTTGGCGGCATGAAGACACTAAGAGACCAAGTGAATGCAAGCGCGCTGAATCTTGGGTCTTGGCAGCTCCTGAAAGCATCGCGCGTGAAAGATCCGATTCACGATTTGGGCAGAGTGCGTTGGTTTATCACCCGTATATTCTTAGCAGAACTTTGGAAGTGCTGAAAAACAACTCAGATCAATCTGGTGATTCGTTGTTAAAACTGCCCTATACGGTTCGTAGGTTGCTAGAAGAAGTATTCTCAATGCGTAACGAGGAGGAAGGATCCGAAAATGCTGCACTGCAGCAAGATTTAATTCGCCAAATTAAAGCCAAACAACTGCAGGCTGAAGGGGCTTTAAGTGTTACGCACTTGGTAGATGAGCAAGCTGCTGAAGCTATGACTCGCCTAATCACAATTCCAACCTATGAAGCACTTATTCTTCTACCTAAGGATATAGAGGTTCTGAGACAAGCAAAGACTTTTTCAGAGCTTTGCGTAGAACTCGAATTTAGAGTGGTCAAGTCTCCGAAACAAATTCAGGAAGAGACTAAAGGATTTGATGGACACCATTCAAAATTGAGGCTTTCCGAAGATATGATGAGGAAATTACTCAGAGCTAAGCGTTTCACTCAGGTTGTGGTGCTTTATGGTGATGACCAAGGACATCTATGGTCTTTGCAAAATGAAGTGCCAAAACTAAAAAATGGTAAGAGTATCCATTATAGCTTGAAGGTAGGTCTAGAACTGATCTAACCTTTTGATAAAAATGGATTATTTGTATGCGTCGAAAATTGACGCAGGCTTTCCCCGCGTATGCGGGGATGTTTCTATTAAGCCTTCTGGTGCGCCTACTTTTTCATCGCTTTCCCCGCGTATGCGGGGATGTTTCCAGCTATCTCACCGCGGCCTTTGACGAAGGCATGCTTTCCCCGCGTATGCGGGGATGTTTCCATGATAAGACCCTACTTGCCTATAAAAAGAAAGCTTTCCCCGCGTATGCGGGGATGTTTCCAGCGATTACACGCTCGACGGGCGGATTATCCTGCTTTCCCCGCGTATGCGGGGATGTTTCCATGCTTCTCGGCGGCGGCTCTTCTCTTCTCGGGCTTTCCCCGCGTATGCGGGGATGTTTCTAATCCCAAAGCGTTTGATTCTGAACATTCGTAGCTTTCCCCGCGTATGCGGGGATGTTTCTGAGACGATCATTAGTATAAATATCAGTCATGTGCTTTCCCCGCGTATGCGGGGATGTTTCTATCAACCGGCTCAATGACCGGAGCATTACCAGGCTTTCCCCGCGTATGCGGGGATGTTTCCGCATATGGGCGCGGCGCTCGTCGCGCTTGCTCGCTTTCCCCGCGTATGCGGGGATGTTTCTGGTTACGTACTTTTTTAGGAGTTCAGCCAATGGCTTTCCCCGCGTATGCGGGGATGTTTCCACATCGAGCGGCCCATTCGCGCGACTTAGAAAGCTTTCCCCGCGTATGCGGGGATGTTTCCATATTGTTCTTATGTGACTTAGCTTCGACAACGCTTTCCCCGCGTATGCGGGGATGTTTCCTGATGTTCATTCGTCCAGAACTCCGCAAGGGCGCTTTCCCCGCGTATGCGGGGATGTTTCCGAAAGTTATCCTCCCCTCGGGGAATTGGTTTGGCTTTCCCCGCGTATGCGGGGATGTTTCTCTGTAGCTGTGGTGATGCTGTGGGCTACCCTGGCTTTCCCCGCGTATGCGGGGATGTTTCTTGTCTTTGGCATCGTCTTATCTCCTTGCACTTGCTTTCCCCGCGTATGCGGGGATGTTTCTTAGACTTCGGACTCAGCAGGCGCGGCCGCTTTGCTTTCCCCGCGTATGCGGGGATGTTTCCTTTATCGTCGTCAGCAGTACCTTGCGCGTAAAGCTTTCCCCGCGTATGCGGGGATGTTTCTTTCGAGACTGCAGCTTATGTCGCCCGTTATGGCTTTCCCCGCGTATGCGGGGATGTTTCTCACGCCAAAGTGCGAACGCAAGATCTCTGTGTGCTTTCCCCGCGTATGCGGGGATGTTTCTGTTTTGCTGAACTCTGGTTCGGCCGTTTGGGAGCTTTCCCCGCGTATGCGGGGATGTTTCCGTGTTGCTTTCGAAGCCGATCGCTCTTTGGAGGCTTTCCCCGCGTATGCGGGGATGTTTCCGAAACACACCAAGGCGAGCTTCCTCCAGGGACGCTTTCCCCGCGTATGCGGGGATGTTTCCAGGCTGTTCTCAATAAAGAGATCTACGCTCAAGCTTTCCCCGCGTATGCGGGGATGTTTCTTCCTTCGGCTCATATTCCTCGATCGGTCTTTGGCTTTCCCCGCGTATGCGGGGATGTTTCCGGCTCATGAAGTACTTACGCATACGTTTCATGGCTTTCCCCGCGTATGCGGGGATGTTTCCGCGCTTGGACTCGATGTATCCAAGAGTGCGCAGCTTTCCCCGCGTATGCGGGGATGTTTCTACGTAAATTCCATCTCCGCGTGCTTCAGTCTGGCTTTCCCCGCGTATGCGGGGATGTTTCTCTGAGAAAACAGATGTTGAGTAGAGCGATTAAGCTTTCCCCGCGTATGCGGGGATGTTTCTGGCGCTGAGCGTTACCACCTTGCCGGCAATGGGCTTTCCCCGCGTATGCGGGGATGTTTCCGAGTATCAGACCAAGTACGGTATCCGGATCGAGCTTTCCCCGCGTATGCGGGGATGTTTCCCGCACATGGGTCTCACTACGTGGAATGCGGCAGCTTTCCCCGCGTATGCGGGGATGTTTCTAGCCAGCCTCGGATTGGAATCACTTCCGTTAAGCTTTCCCCGCGTATGCGGGGATGTTTCTACATTCGCGAAATGCGCATTGCGCGTGACGCTGTTTTCCCCGCGTATGCGGGGATGTTTCTGGGGTTTATTGTTCGAGCGCCATGCCGCAGAAGTTCTCCCCGCGTATGCGGGGATATTTCTACCCCTTAAAGCATGGAGATAATTCGACATCATGCTATTTATAGTGCTTGTAGCCTAGTAATTCTTACTATTGATAAGGTAGTAGCACAGTTTATATATACCATTTAAATGGTAGTTTATGAGAAATAAATATAGATAATATCAGATGCTGCTTTGGTCGTATTTCCGATAAGTGGAAATGATATTTTGTCGAAATTATTTTTATTTGCTACTTGTATATGTGATAATGCGTTATCGTTGCTTGTAGACGACTCAGTGTTTATGCGGGCTGTAAATATCCCCCATTAGTAATTTATGATGATGTAAAGATAAAGAATATCTTTTGTCCTTAGTGTCCATAATAATCTTGATGGAGCTTTGATGAGAAAAATATTTTTTAGAATCACAAAAGATATGTTCCCTCAAATGAAGGACAGATATCCCTATGTGTACTTAGAACATGGACGTCTCGAAATTGATGACAGCAGTGTAAAGTGGATTAGTGCAGAAGGATATGTTGTTCGATTGCCGGTAGCAGTTATAGGTTCTGTAATTTTAGGACCAGGAACATCTGTAACACATGCAGCCATTGAGTCAATATCCTCTAGTGGATGCTCGGTATGTTGGGTAGGTGAGGATTCTTTGACGTTTTATGCATATGGTATGCCGCCCACTGCAGATACACAAAATTTTTATAAACAAGGACGTCTTGCTTTTAACCCCTTGTCTCGACTGAAGGTCGCTAGGCGGATGTTTTCAAAAAGATTTCCAAATGCTGAATTACTTGATAAATCGCTGCAAGTCATGATGGGGATGGAGGGACAACGTGTTAAAAGGTTATATGCTGAAAAATCTGAAAAATATAACGTTCCTTGGAATAGCCGTAGTTATATTCCTGGACAACCAGCTAAAAGTGATCCGGTGAATAGATGCTTGACATTTTTTAATGGATTGTTATATGGAATATTGACATCTGTGATTTTGTATGCAGGATATTCGCCACGTATAGGTTTTATACATTCGGGATCGCCAATGCCATTTGTGTATGATGTTGCAGACTTGTATAAAGAATGGTTGACTATTGATTTGGCATTTTCATTGGTGGCTAATGATATAGATGTTTTTGATAAACGATTTTTAATAGACGCATTTTGTAATAGAGTTGTTGAATATGGGTTGATGGGGAAAGTTGTTTTAGATATTGAAGAAGTTATGGATATAGATGAAGATGATAGTTGTATTTTCTGATCGTATTCCTCCGGCGGTAAGAGGTAAGATGAAGCTTTGGTTCATAGAGCCGAGTCCGAATGTTTTCATTTCAAGTGTATCTGATGCTTTAGCTCAAAGAGTATGTGATAAGTTGTTTGAGTCATGTAAGGATGACTCGTCGCTAATCATAATTAAATCAAAAAATAATCCTCCTGGATATGAAATTATGAAAAAGTCAAACGAGATCTATAAGGAAAGATTGGTTCGGATAAGTGGGTTACAGCTTGTGAGAATTGAAGCAAGTGTAAAAAATAAACTATAAGGATATATTTGCTCTGCAAACATTAAAAATATATCTGTTTCGTTTGTTGAGTGATAGTTATTAAAGCGTGAGCAATTTTTGAGTCTAGTTTCACTTATTTGTGTCTAAGGACAAATACTTCCCCTCTCCATGACAAGTCGCGCCGACTTCTAGGGTACGATCAGATCAATAGTTCAGGACGACGTTAACAATTCTTTGTCGTCTGACATCCCACAACGAATGTCGTTTTCAAGAGTGACGTCATTCCCTTCACGGAGATCTCCCATGCTCTATATCTCGACGCGCGGCGCCGCAGACGGTAAGACCTTCGCTGACATTACGTTTGAAGGCCTTGCCCGAGACGGCGGCCTCTACGTGCCGGAAAACTACCCAAAGTTCACCGCTGATGATCTGGCTCAGCTGCGGGGGCGAGACTTTTCAAGCGTTGCGCTCGAAGTCCTTTCGCGTTTCTGGACGCAGCTGCCGCAGAAAGATCTTTGGCAGCTCTGCCGGGACGCATGGCAGCCATCGATCTTCCCCAACGGGCTGGATATGTTTAAGGCGCACGATGTAGCGCCGATTACATGGCTGCAGGACGGTGTCGGCATCTATGAACTTTCCAACGGCCCATCGCTTTCGATCAATGACTTCAGTCTCCAGTTCCTGTCGCAAGTTCACGAAAAGCATTGGGACAAGGGGCCGCGCTCGATCACGCTCTTGGGCGCTACGACGGGCGATATGGGGGCATCGGCAGAGGCTGCTTTCGGCGGTCGTTCAGACGTCAAGGTTGTGATGCTTTCGCCTAAAGACCGCATGTCGAAGTTCCAAGCCGCGCAGCTTTATTCCAATAAAGATAAAAACGTTCTCAATATTGAAATTGACGGCACCTTCGATGCTTGCCAGGCTTTAGTGCGAGAACTCCTCTCTGACGATGTTTTCTGCAAAGAAGCGCATTTGGGTGCAGTCAACAGCCACCTCTGGTTGCGTATTGCAGTGCATGTTGCGGCGTTTTTCTATGGCTATATTCAAGCAACGAGCTTTAATACGGAGCCTGTCGTCTTTGTGGTGCCGGCCGGGAATTTCGGCAATGCTTTTGCAGGTTGGGTGGCGCGCGCGATGGGTCTTCCCATTTTGCGTATCTTGGTGGCCACTAACGAAAATGACGCTATTGATGTGTTTTTCCGTACAGGTGTCTATGCCCCGCGTCCAGTCAGTGAAACGGTAGCGACGTCGTCGCCCTCCATGGATATTTCAAGAGCTGCGAGCTTTGAGCGCTTCCTTTTTGAAGTGCTCGGACGCAACGGCGAACGCATTGCAGAGCTGATGACGGCGCTGGAGACCAACGGTCGATTTGAACTGACAAAAGAGGAATTCAACAAAATCCGTCGTTCTGGACTCGCGTCCGGCACGTCTGATCACCCGAATCGTCTGGAAATGATTGAGTCACTGTGGGTGACGAATCACCGAATGATTGATCCGCAAACGGCAGACTGCCTTTACACGGGCACCTATCTTCATCCGGTGGGCGTGAAGACGCTTTGCTGGGAAACGGTGCAGGCGGTGAAGTTCCCCCGCATCACGAAGCAGGCTACTGGGGAAACGGTTCCGCTGCCGGAGCGCTTTAAGGACATCTTTGAGCGCAAGCAGAAGAAAACGCCGCTGCCCGCCGATATTGCGGCCGTGCGTGAGGCAGTTGCCGCGTTTGCAAAAGAATGAGTACTGAAGCTAAGAAATGTTTCGTTATGGGCTTCATCGGGCGATCCGGCTCGGGGAAGACCACCCTTGCAGCAGCCGTGCTCCGCATTCTTGCGGCGCGCGGCTGGCGCGTCTGCGCGGTCAAGGATGCGCATCATCACATTGATCTCGATACGCCCTGTCTCTTATACACATCTCCGAGCCCACGAGACATGCGCAGATCTCGT
>OWJK01000855.1_pt1 | contig 10554 bp, 10 predicted proteins | sample 1732911 | NCBI WGS metagenome assembly OWJK01 (sample SAMN05065767, study PRJEB22554) | human gut metagenome | biome: ENVO:2100002; feature: ENVO:00000062; material: ENVO:00002003 | host: Homo sapiens | place: USA
CTGCTCCATATCACTGAGGGCTGCATGGGAAATTTTTACGTCATACTGCTTCATCGGTGCTGTTCCCTGAACTGTGCAAATGCGCTTGCAGCATCCACGGCATCACCGTTCTGAATCTCCTTAATGCCCACCTGCAAGGCCGCATGAAGCTGGTCATCGGTCATGGTGTCAGCGTTCAAAGCCGCAGGAGCCTTCGGCAGGGATAGCGAGAAGGGGATGCCGCCAGTCAGGGTGATCTGGCGCAGGTACATATCAATGGCTGTTGCCATTGGGATGCCGAGCTGCTTCAGCACATCCTCGGCTTGCTGCTTAACGCTGGGGCTGACCCGGACGTTCAACATCATCGTTTTTTCCATGGTTATCACCTCGAATTTATTGTAATGCTTTTTGCATTACAAGTCAATCGAGTGCGAAGTCGCAATTGAAATTCTCTATATTACACAATATATTCGTCGTTAAATTGTTTAAAACGCAGAATATTCATTCGTTAGAATAAATCTTTGGAGTACGCCCAGCTTGTACTGGGTGGGGAGCTTGAACATTACCTCTCTTGGCTGCGACCATGGCAGACTGGAAGTTTAACCTTCAATAAACTATTTACTGTACAATTCTTTTAGAATACACCAAAGATTCATTATCACACCAACGCCACCAACAAGTGCAATGAGAATCCCTGCAACTACTGTAAGGCGAACATTTTGATTAAAGGCATACCATAAAAAATTAGTGTCCGCACAAAGTATAAGCAAAATTCCAACAATAAATATGCTTACCGATACGATTGCTGTAAGAATTTTTTTCATGTTACACTCTCCTTTGTGTATCACTGTTATTCTCCGAGAAAGTTCGACTCACATCCCTATGATAGTGAACACATCATTCGTTTCAAAACACTTTGCTGCCCAAGGAACTGCTTCTGCAATAATCTCTTTGCAAGTACATCCATCCGATTGACTTTTTGTTAAAATATTATCCCATTGTACTTTTGTAACGATTGTTATTCCATAAAAGTCAAACTCTGGAATCACTTCAAGAATCAGATCTGAAACATGGCGGCCATTCCATACTTCATCACTGATGCTAATAGATGTGTCAAGCCAGCACTTGTCATGATACTGCCCTTGTTGAAATTCCAAATAGCAGCTGCTGTGTGAGGCTTTTCTTTGATCTTCGTCAATAAAATACTTCAAATTAGTTCACCCGTATTAGCAGATAGCTGTGGTCATCTCACCGAGTTGTGTCCAGTTGGACACAACTCTTATTTTTTGTCCTTAATCTTCTAACCCATGGCTCCCTGCTACATTCTTCAAATATTCCTCTGGGTCGCCATTCAAAATCAAGTCCGCATAGCCCAGCGGGTCATTGTAGATGAGGTAGTCCAGTTCTGACCTCTGCTCCATGGTAACATCCAGAGCATCCTCAACCCCGGTGCAGTCAATGGAAATTTTTCTCCCATCTTGGAGAGTCAACTCCACACACCCGGTATCCATGTTAAACTTGCAGGCTCTTTCATCGTACTTCATAATCATACCCTCCAAATCTTGTTATTGGCTTACGGTCTATGACAAGGTATCGGAGTTTTGCGCCGTCCACGGGAGCCTTCATTGCTGTACCCAAAGAAAACGAAAAATCCGAACCCTTCTCCAATCGGAAATAGGTTCGGATTTTTCTTGTTTGGTGGGCGCGGGTGGATTCGAACCACCGAAGCTGAAAGCAGCAGATTTACAGTCTGTCCCCATTGGCCACTCGGGAACACGCCCATATTCACTTTTTGTGTCCTTCGCCGGACGACTTGTTTATTCTATCATGCAGAAAGGCTTTTGTCAACTGTTTTTTTACCTTTTTCTTCAAATGCGTTTTCCGTGCAGAGAAACGGCGGGAAAAGCCCTGCAGCCATGCAGGCACGGCAAAGTCGGAGAAAAAAGCCAGCCGGAAGAAATTGATAGGCAAATTGCAAGAAAAACTCGGGACAATATGTGAAAAGTGCAAGACTTTTTGTCTCTGCATTGAAAAACGCAGTAAGGCGTGATATATTAAAAACGCAACAAAGTGCAACAAAATGGATGGCGCTTTTGTCACTCTGTGGCAAATCAGGCGGGATAAGTATAAAAAGAAAGGCATAGCGACAAACCATGACGATTCAGGAATGTTATAGACAGATGGGCGCAAATTATGAGGACGTGCTCAAGCGGCTTTACAACGAAGGCATGATCTGCAGGTTTACGCTGATGTTTTTGAACGACGACAGCTATCCGAAACTGGAGCAGGCATTGAAGGAAGGAAATGTGAAGGAAGCATTCCGTGCGGCACACACGCTCAAGGGCGTGTGCCAGAACCTGGGCTTTACCAACCTGTATCAGCCCACCTACGATTTGACCGAGGTGCTGCGCACAGGCACACTGGAAGGTACCAAGGAGCTGTTTGACAGCGTGACCTGCCAGTACAAAATTACCATCAATGCGATCCGTGCGCTCCAGTAAGCTCCGCATTTGGCTCGATCTCCAAACGGCATCCTTCCTTATAAAAAGGCAGGATGCCGTTTTTTATTGCATTCTGCGCAGTTTTATGATATAATGCCGGACGAACTGAACAGAAAAACAGCAGGTGCCTTTTGCCGATGCACTGCACGGCGGAAAGGGTAAAAGGGAAGCGGGTGCAGATCCCGCACGATCTCGTCACTGTGATAAGGGAGTCCGCATCAGGGTGCTTTGCACCAGCCACTGGAGCTTTTGCTCTGGGAAGGAGATGACGGGCGGCGATCTTTCAGTCAGGAAACCTGCCTGCTGTTGGTACGGGGGTGCAAACCCCAGATCACGAGGAATTGGTTGTACCAAAAAGCCCTGAAACAACAGAGGTCTTTTTGTCATGCCATCCGCAGGACAGAAGGGCCTCTTCTTTCATCTTTCTTTCCTGTACCCTTTGTTTGGTTCAAACCGCAATTTATCCAGCAGGAAAGGACAAGACAATGAGAAAGATCGAAACCAAAAAGCTGGCCGCAGCTGTTACGGCTCTGGCTCTGTGCGCCGGCGTGCTCACCGGCTGCGGCGGTGCTGCTTCCAGCACTGCATCCAGCACCGCTGCGTCTTCCGCTTCCAGCGAAGCGAGCAGCGAGGAGGCTGACGAAATGGCAGCAAAGAACGTGGCAGACCTGATCGATGCCATCTATGTGCAGGAGCGCAATGAGGATACCGATGCCCAGTGCGAAGCCGCCAAGGCTGCATGGGATGCCCTGACCGACACCCAGAAGGAACTGGTGGAAGGTGAGAACGCCGACCCCGACTACTTTGGCCGTGACACCGGCGATGCTTCCAAGGACGATGCCCGCAATCAGGACGACATTGGCGACAACGAGCTGCTGGTGGTCTCCTTCGGCACCTCCTTCAACGACAGCCGCGTGAAGGACATCAAGGGCATCGAGGATGCTCTGCAGGCCGCATACCCGGATTGGTCTGTGCGCCGCGCATTCACCGCACAGATCATCATCAACCATGTGCAGGCTCGTGACGGCGAAAAGATCGACAACATGCAGCAGGCCATGGACCGCGCTGTGGAAAACGGCGTGAAGAATCTGGTCGTCCAGCCCACCCACCTGATGCACGGTGCTGAGTACGACGAGATGATGGAAATGATCGACACCTACCGCGACAAGTTTGAATCTGTCGCTGTGGCTGAGCCCCTGCTGGGCGAGGTCGGTTCCGATGCCACCATCATCAATCAGGATAAGGAAGACGTTGCCAAGGCTGTCACCGCTGCTGCCGTGAAGGAAGCCGGCTACGACAGTCTGGATGCCGCTGCTGCGGACAAGGTCGCCTTTGTCTTTATGGGCCACGGCACCTCTCACACCGCAAAGGTGAGCTACAGCCAGATGCAGACCACTATGCAGACTCTGGGCTACGACAATGTGTTCATTGGCACCGTTGAGGGCAAGCCGGAAGAGACTGCCTGCGAGAACGTGATCGAGGCTGTTAAGGCTGCGGGCTACACCAAGGTCATCCTGCGCCCGCTGATGGTGGTTGCCGGCGATCACGCCAACAACGATATGGCCGGTGAGGATGCCGACTCCTGGCTGAGCCAGTTCAAGGCTTCCGGTGCTTTCGACAGCATCGACTGCCAGATCGCTGGTCTGGGCGGGATCGAGGATGTCCAGAAGCTGTATGTCGCCCACACCAAGGCGGCGATCGATTCTCTGAACGGTTGATCAAACGAACCCTCTCCGTCTCGCGGCCGCTTTGCGGCATCCGGTGGAGAGGGTTCATTTTTTATCTGAACAATGGTATAATAAAAGCTGATTTTTATAATGTAGAGGTATTTCCTATGAAACGCGTTTTTTCCTGTGTTGTCGCTGCTTCTCTGGCACTGAGTCTGCTGGTGGGCTGCGGCGCTTCTTCCACGGCATCTTCTGCAGCTTCCAGTGCTGCTTCTTCCGAGGCGGCATCCTCTGTGGCTTCTTCTGCCGCTGAGACCGCCGCTTTGACGGATGGTGTGTATACCGCCGAGTTTGACACCGACAGCAGCATGTTCCACGCCAACGAAGCCTGCGACGGCAAGGGCACCCTGACTGTGGAGAACGGCCAGATGACCTTCCATGTCAGCCTTGCTTCCACCCATATCGTCAACCTGTATCTGGGCAAGGCTGCGGACGCCGCAGCCAACGCGTCCGACTGGCTGCAGCCCACCACAGATACCGTCACCTATTCCGACGGCACCTCGGAGGAGGTGTACGGCTTTGACATCCCGGTCACTGCTGTGGATACGGACTTTGATCTTGCCATTCTGGGCACCAAGGGCAAGTGGTACGACCATGTCGTCAGCGTGCGTGATGCCGTGGAAAAGGCTGCGGAAGCCGAGACCCCGGCAGACGGCACCTACACCTGTGATGTGACGCTGGAAGGCGGCTCCGGCCGTGCCACCGTGGAGAGCCCCGCAGCCCTGACCGTGGCGGATGGCAAGATGACCGCCACCATCGTGTGGAGCAGCCCGAACTATGATTATATGATCGTGGACGGCGAGAAGTATTTGCCCACCAACACCGAGGGCAATTCCACCTTTGAAATTCCGGTATCGGCGCTGGATATCGCACTGGATGTCACCGCCGACACCGTTGCCATGAGCACCCCCCACGAGATCGAGTATACGCTGACCTTTGATTCTGCAAGTCTGAAGTGACTCCTCCAGTCACCTTCTTTGGCAAAAAGATAAACTTTACCGTACTGCCAAAGCCTCCCTCTATGAGGGAGGTGGCACGGCGTAAGCCGTGACGGAAGGAGTTACCTATGAAGATCACCCGCAACCAATTTCTGAAACTGATCCCCGCTGCAGCGCTGACGCTGACCGGCTGCGGCAGCAAGGCTCAACCTGCCAATACGGAAAGTCTTGTTTTCTCCCATCATTACCAGCTGGACTATGCACAGCAGTTCACAGCGGACTGCTATGAGGGCGGCTATACCATGCTGACCATCGCGGAGTCGGATGCACGGTTTCTTGTTGTGCCGGAAGATGCTGCGGAGGTGGACGGTCTGCCCACTGATGTGACTGTGCTGCGCCAGCCGGTGGAGAATATTTATCTGGTCTCCACCTCGGTGATGGATCTGCTTTTACATCTGGACGCACTGGACAGCGTGGCCTTTTCCGGCACCAAGGCCGAGGGCTGGTATCTGCCCGCGGTGCAGCAGGCCATGGAAGAGGGAAAAATCGCGTATGCAGGCAAATACAGCGCCCCGGATTACGAGCAGATCCTGGCAGCGGGCTGCCGTCTTGCCATTGAGAATACCATGATCCTGCACACGCCGGAGGTAAAGGAACAGCTGGAACACTTTGGCATCCCGGTGCTGGTGGAGCGTTCCAGCTACGAGAGCGACCCGCTGGCCCGCATGGAGTGGATCAAGCTTTACGGCATCCTGCTGGGCAGGGAAGAACAGGCCGAGCAGGTGTTTTCCGCGCAGGAGACAGCCGTTCAGCCCATCCTCTCGCAGAAACCCACGGGAAAAAGCTGCGCCTTCTTCTCGCTGACCACCAATAACCTTGCCACTGTGCGCAAGGGCAGTGACTATGTGGCCCGCATGATCGAAATGGCGGGCGGCAGCTATGTCTTTGCGGACCTGACGGACAATGGCAACAGCCTTGCTACCATGAACCTGCCGCTTGAGGACTTCTATGCAGGCGCAAAGGATGCCGATGTGCTCATCTACAACAGCGCCATCGAGGGCATGATCGCATCGGTGAGCCAGCTGACCGAGCGTTTCCCACTGTTGAACGAGTTCAAAGCGGTGCAGAACGGTCAGGTGTGGTGCACCACCCAGAGCCTGTTCCAGCAGAGCATGGAGCTGGCAGACCTGATCGTGGATATGAACCGGGTGTTTACCAAGGGCACACCTGCCGCCAGTACCCTGAAATTCCTCACCCATGTGGATTAAAGAAGGAAAATTTTACAGAAAGGAAAGCCTATGACCCGTACCAGACGCCTCGCAGCCGCCTATATTGCCCTTGCGGCAGCCGTAGCTGTGCTCTTTGCGCTGAACCTGTTCTGGGGCAGCGTATCCCTTGCACCGGGAGCGGTGCTGACGGCACTGCTGGGCAAGGGTGGCGATGCGCTTGCGGGGAACATCATCCTGCAGCTGCGCCTGCCCCGCGCGGTCATGGCGGCGCTGCTGGGGGCAGCCCTCAGTGCAGCGGGATACCTTCTGCAGACCTTTTTTGCAAACCCCATTGCCGGGCCCTTTGTCATGGGCGTTTCCAGCGGCGCAAAGCTGGCGGTGGCCCTGACCATGGTGGTGTTTCTGGACCACGGGATGCTGACCAGCTCGGCCACCATGATCGCGGCTGCCTTTGCGGGTGCCATGGCTGCCATGGCCTTTGTGCTGGCGGTGGCCCGGCGGGTGCAGCGCATGAGCATTCTGGTCATCTGCGGTGTGATGATCGGCTATATCTGCTCCGCCATCACCGATATCGTGGTGGCCTTTGCGCAGGATTCCAACATCGTCAATCTGCACAACTGGTCGCAGGGCAGCTTTTCCGGCGTGACATGGGCCAATGTGCAGGCTGCGGCACTGGTGGTGCTGCCTGCGTTGGCGGCATCCTTTCTGCTTTCCAAGCCCATGGCCGCCTACCAGATGGGCGAAGCATATGCCCGCAGCGTGGGCGTGAATGTCAAGCCTTTCTCGGTAGCGCTGGTGCTGCTATCCAGCCTGCTGGCGGCCTGCGTCACCGCCTTTGCGGGGCCGATCTCCTTTGTGGGCATCGCGGTGCCGCACCTTGTCAAGCAGCTGCTGGGCAGCGCAAAGCCGCTGTATGTGCTGCCGGGGTGCTGCTTGGGCGGTGCGGCTTTCTGCCTGTTCTGCGACCTGCTGGCCCGCAGTCTGTTTGCGCCCACGGAGCTGTCCATCAGCTCGGTTACGGCCGTGTTCGGTGCACCGGTGGTCATCTGGCTGCTGGTGCGGCGCAGTCAGGAGGGTGCACGATGAAAGAACACTTTTTGTGCGGAGCACAGGGTCTTGCCATCGGCTACGGCAAGACACCGCTGCTCTCGGATATTTGCCTCGGGGTGCAGCCGGGCCAGATCCTGACCTTGATCGGGCCGAACGGCGCAGGCAAATCCACCTTACTGCGCACACTGGCGGGCCAGCTTGCCCCCATGGGCGGCACAGTGCTGCTGGCGGGGAAGGATCTTACTGCCTATACCGGTACCCAGCGGGCGCAGAAGCTGGCCCTCATGGCCCCTCACAGCCGCCGGATGGAGCTGACCACCTGCTTTGACTTTGTTTCGGCGGGGCGCTATCCCTACACCGGACGGCTTGGCATTTTGTCTGCTGAGGACAGGCAGCAGGTGCACAGAGCTTTGGAGCTGGTGGGTGCGGCGCAGCTGGCAGACCGGGATTTTAACCGCATCAGCGACGGCCAGCGCCAGCGCATCCTGTTGGCCCGAGCACTGTGCCAGCAGCCGGAAGTGATCCTGCTGGACGAGCCGACCTCTTTTCTGGATATCAAGGGCAAGATCGAGCTGCTCACCATTTTAAAGGAGCTGGCCCATACCGGTCAGCTGGCGGTGATCCTGAGCCTGCACGAGCTGGAGCTGGCCGAAAAAATAGCGGACACGGTGGTGTGCGTTTCGCCCGCAGGTGTTTCCGGCGTGCTGACCCCGGAACAGGCGTTTCAGCCGGAGAACATCCGCACCCTGTACGGCCTGACTGAACAGCAGTACACGGCTCTGTTTGGCACATCGGAGCCGGAAGCCGAAAAGGCACCCGCCGGAAAGCCGCAGTTTGAGCATTACGTCCGCAGCGGGCAGAAGCTGCTGCGCTGCGGCTATACCACCGGCACCTGTGCCGCGCTGGGAGCTGCCGGGGCGGCTCGTCTGCTGCTGACCGGCCGCGAACCGGAAACGGTGGCTCTGCGCACGCCCAAGGGCATTGTGGTGGAGGTGGCACCCATTTACTGCCGCAGAACGGATGCCGGTGCGGTATGTGCCATCCGCAAGGACGGCGGCGACGATGTGGACGTGACCACGGGTCTGCCGGTGATTGCATCAGTGGTACTGGAACCGGATGCCCCCGGCGTGCGCATCTTTGGCGGCGAGGGGGTGGGCCGGGTGACGAAGCCCGGCCTTGACCAGCCCGTAGGGGAAGCCGCCATCAACCATGTGCCCCGCCAGATGATTGCCGAAGCGCTGGAACGGGAAGCTGAAAATGCTGCCTACACCGGCGGCTTTGCGGTGACCATCTCTGTGGAAGGCGGTGCCGAGACGGCAAAGCGCACCTTCAACCCGCACATCGGGGTGGAGGGCGGGCTTTCCATTCTGGGCACCAGCGGCATCGTGGAACCCATGAGCCAGCAGGCCATTCTGGATACCATCCAGCTGGAAATGAATCAGGCCGCACTGCGTGCAAAAAATGCCCCAGGCCCCCGGCGGCTGGTGTTGGCCCCCGGCAACTACGGGCTGGATTATCTGGCCAGCGCTCTGCCGCAGTTCGAGCGGTTCCCGGTGGTCAAAACTTCCAACTTCATCGGGGATACGCTGGATATGGCTGCCACGGCCAAATTTGAGGAAGTGCTTCTGGTAGGCCACGTGGGCAAGCTCTGCAAGCTGGCGGCAGGGGTCATGAACACCCACTCCCACACGGCGGATGGCCGTGCCGAGGTGTTCTGTGCCCATGCGGCGCTGTGCGGGGCCCGGCGCGAAGTGTGCGCTGCCCTGATGGATGCCGCCACCACCGATGCCTGCCTTGACATTCTGGACGGCGCACAGCTGCGTGCACCGGTGCTGGAAAGCATCCTTGCCGCCATCCAGATGCATCTGGACCGACGGGCAGGCGGGGCGTTCCGGGTGGGCGCGGTGCTGTTCTCCAACCAGCACGGCCCGCTGGGCGAGACAAAAACGGCAAAGGAGCTGATGCAGGAATGGCAGAACTGAAAGGTACATTTTATGGTGTCAGCGTCGGCCCCGGCGACCCGGAGCTGATGACGCTGCAGGCTGTGCGGCTCATCCGGCAGTGCCCGGTGCTGGCCGCGCCGCAGACTGCTTCCGGCCAGATGCTGGCGCTGGACATCGCCCGCAGTGCGCTGGGAGAAGCGCTGGACGGCAAGACCATCGTCCCGCTGTACTTTGCCATGAGCCGTGACCCGGCCGCGCTGGCGGCTTCGCACGAAAAAGCCGCCGTCGCGGTGCGGCAGTATCTGGATGCCGGGCAGGATGTTGCCATGCTGAACATCGGTGATGTTTCCATCTATGCCACCTTTGGTTACCTGCAGGAGATCTTGCAGGCCGGGGGTTATGCCACCGCCATGGCGGCAGGCGTGCCCAGCTTTTGTGCAGCGGCGGCGCGGCTGAATGTGCCGCTGACCGGCGGCATGGATACGCCGCTTACCATTGCGCCCGGCGGCTGGACAGACCGCGTGCTGGAAATGCCCGGCACCAAGGTATTGATGAAAGCCGGCAGGCAATTGCCTGTCTTATTGGATACCCTGCAGCAGGCAGATAAGCTGAAAAAAAGCGCACTTGTGTGCAACTGCGGTCTGCCGGACGAGCGGGTCTACCCGGATCTTTCCCTTGAGCGGCCGCAGGAACAGGCCGGTTATTTTGCCACCGTTTTGGTAAAGGAGTAACGTTATGGTACATTTTGTTGGTGCAGGCCCCGGCGCACCGGACCTCATCACCCGGCGGGGCGCGGCCCTGCTTCAGAAAGCCGACTGCATCATCTATGCGGGCAGTCTGGTGAACCCGGCCCTGCTGGGCCTTGCAAAGGCAGACTGCGCCATTTATAACAGCGCTGAAATGACGCTGGAGCAGGTGCTGGATGTGATGCGGCAGATGGAAGCTGCGGGTAAGATCACCGTGCGCCTGCACACCGGCGACCCCTGCCTTTACGGTGCCATCCGGGAGCAGATGGATGTGCTGGATGCCGAGGGCATTCCCTACGATGATACTCCCGGTGTTTCCAGCTTCTGCGGCGCGGCAGCGGCGCTGAACGCCGAGTACACGCTGCCCACCGTCAGCCAGACCGTCATCATCACCCGCATCTGTCTCTTATACACATCTGACGCTGCCGACGACTTAATAGG
>OWJK01000872.1_pt1 | contig 10242 bp, 9 predicted proteins | sample 1732911 | NCBI WGS metagenome assembly OWJK01 (sample SAMN05065767, study PRJEB22554) | human gut metagenome | biome: ENVO:2100002; feature: ENVO:00000062; material: ENVO:00002003 | host: Homo sapiens | place: USA
GGTATTCTGGTCTTGTTGTCCCGTAACGGGAGCTGTTTTATTGTTTACTTCCATAGATATGAGTTTTATTGTTTGTCCTTTCTGTAATATTCACGTCCACGTATATTTTTGTGGGTCAATGGAGTCGGGGAAGTCACGTTGGGCTGTACTTTCCCGTCCTCATCGGGAAGGAAATCCGCATCTTCTCCCAGTTCAAGCACCTCGCGCAAGGCCTGATACCCGTATTGCAACTTCTGGTCCGCACATACGCAAGCCGCAACCAGACGGTCGCGGCCGTATTTTTTCTCCAACGTCAAGATACCCCGACAGGACCTGAATACTTTTGGCGGATATTGCATGGAACGCTCCACTTCACGGAGATAGTTCAGTACGATATTGTCTATTTCCGAGGCACGCCGGAAAAGTTCCTCCAAGTCTTTGTCATAGGGGCCGTAATGACCAGGCAGGTTGTGCTCCTTTTTCCAGGAATAAGTGTAAGGAATGTCACAGCGGTCATGGGTGGCGACAAGGTTCATGCCACAGTAGATTTCCACCGTGTCGGCATCATAAAGAATCGTCACACGCTTTCCTGTATATTCCTTTGGAACACTGTAATGGTGCTTGAACAAGGAAACGTAAGAGTTCCTTCCCACGGTCATCAGTTTCCTCTCTTTCATTACGTAACGTTTCACGGGAAGCGGTCGAAGATAATCCTTCTCTCCATGAAGGAACATTTCCTTGCGTGACACCTCCCGTCCGGCCATCACCTTTTCATTGAAATCAAGCAGGGAGATATGGATGGCGGTATTGAGTTCCTCCAGGCTGGAGAATGTCATTCCCTCTATGTCAAGGTAAATGGAACGGTAGAGGAGCTTTACGGCATTTTCTACCAAAGCCTTGTCCTTGGGGTGACGCACACGGGCGGGATAGACTGCACAGCCGTAATATTCGGCAAAAGCGGCGAAATCATCATTGATGACAGGCTCGTTGCGGTCGCTTCGTGTGACGGCAGCCTTCAGATTGTCGGGGACGATAGCCGCAGGAACGCCTTCAAAATATTGCATGGCATTCTCACATGCCTTTATCAGGTCTTCCTTGCGTTGCGACCATACGGCTTCGCAGTAGGTATAATGGCTGAACGGAAGGATGGCGACAAATACCTCGGCTTTCTTCGTCCCGCCCGTCATTTCATCAACGACTTCAAGCCTGTCACCGGCAAAGTCAATATACATCCGGTCTGCGGCATAGTGCTCGACATGACCGACGACCTTGACGTGAAACTTGTACTGACGGACAGCCCGTTTGAAGGAAGATAACTGGAAACCGTCCGGATATTCGGCATGGTACTCCTTGAACAGTTTTCGGACACTCATGCCTTTACGTGACAGGCGGGATACATATCCGGGAAGCAAGGCTTCCAATTCAATCCTTCTGGAAGAAGGCTCCCGATGCCGGGATTCCGTACAGCCGAACAACTCATCCAACTGCCCATCGGACAGGGAAAGAAGTTGTTCAATACTCTTACCGCTTGAAAGGAACAAGCGGACATACTTGCGGACTGTATTACGGGAAGTATGAAACGTGGACGCCGTTTCCTTGATTCCCATGCCGGCCGCATAACACCTTAAAATGTTTTTGATTCGTTTATCCATTTGTATAGATTTTATTATCGCCCCCGTTACACCAGGACTCGGGTACTCAAATCTACACAAAAAAATCTATAACAACAGGTGTACCAAGTGGTCAATACTATTTTGGCCAAAAGGGTCAATCATATTGTAGCCAAAGGGGGCAATCCTGCGTGCCCAAAAGGGTCAAAGTCGCGTGGCTTTTCCATGAGGAAACGAAAACTCTAATCAATGAGGCAATGATGGATATAGAGTTCACTTTCTCCAAAATAGGACAAGAGGAAATGCGCCTTATATCCGGTGGTGTGGAATTGAAAGAAAAATGGCAACGTACCATTTCTTCATTTACCCAAAACTTCGACCAAGACGATCCGGAGTTTATCTCGTTGCGTGAAGCCTTTATGGAACGCTTCAAGGAACATGGTTTTGTGATTGACACGATAGCCAAGTTCAACGAAGAAACCCAGGCTTTGGATGAAATCATTGGTCGCCTGCAAGAACTGCAAAAGCGCAATAATGTCTTGCTAAAAAAGTACAAGGGCGATGAAAAATTTGCTCGTGTACACAAGCGCATCCGTGAAGTGAACAAGCAAAGGGAAGGTAAAGGACAGAAACCTATGTTCTCTTTCCTTGACGAAGAGATTGCAGCCATCCTCAATATTATAAAAGAGGATGTAGATGCTAAAGTGTATGACCGTAACGACATTCTGAAAAAGGATGCTTATTTCGGGCGCACGGTAATGGCACTCATCAATGGATGCCTGTTTCATTTTCCGCAAATCAAGCCGGAAATGGACGATTACAAGTTCATCCAAACACGCATTTCACAACAGTATATCAACCAATATAACGCCACTTACGGCATTGCATAAAGATTATGTCAGATATTAAAGAAAAAACATTAAAACTCATCGACGGGCTTAAAGCCACTTGCCAATCATACGGCATGGGAAACGATGGTAACGAATATAAGATTATCACTCAGGTATTTCTATATAAATTTCTGAATGACAAATTCGGCTATGAACTGAAAAATGCGAAAAGCGAGATAGCCAAGAAACTGATAGGGGATGTAAAATGGGAAACGGCATACGAGAATCTTTCGGATGATGAACGTATGCTTATTCAGAGTGCCATTGCGCCCGATGTTCCGATGCTCGAACCATACCATTTAATAGCCAATTTTTGGAATCAGCAGGGAAAAGGTGATTTTGACACTATATTCGACTCCACGATGACGGATATAGCGGAACTGAATGCAGATATATTCTCCACGCAAACCACAGCCAACACAAAGATTCCATTGTTCGAGGCACTGACACCGTTTGTAACCGATTCGGCACAACGTGCGCCATTTGCCCGTGCTTTGGTGGATAAACTCGTAAATTTCTCTTTCGAGGAAGCGTTTGCACAGAATTACGATTTTTTCTCCAGCATCTTTGAATATCTGATAAAAGACTATAATACAGCCGGAGGTGGTAAGTATGCGGAATATTATACGCCTCACGCCATTGCCACGATTATGGCTCGTCTGTTGGTGGGTGACAATGCCGACCTGCATAGTATGGAGTGTTACGACCCGTCGGCAGGAACAGGTACATTGCTTATGGCACTCAGTCATCAAATAGGCGAAGACCGTTGTACTATTTTCTCGCAGGATATATCCCAGCGAAGCAATAAGATGCTGAAATTAAATCTATTGCTCAACGGGCTTGTGTCTTCACTCGACAATGTCATTCAAGGAGATACACTTGTGAATCCTTATCATAAGAGTGATGACGGACAACAGTTGCGCCAATTTGATTTTGTGGTAAGTAATCCGCCTTTCAAGATGGATTTTTCTGATACCAGAGAGAAGATAGCCGCCATGCCAGCCCGTTTTTGGGCAGGAGTCCCCAATGTACCCGCCAAAAAGAAGGAATCAATGGCTATATATACCTGTTTCATTCAGCACGTTATCAATTCACTGAAAAAGACGGGTAAGGGTGCGATTGTCATTCCGACAGGTTTTATTACAGCAAAAAGTGGCATTGAGAATAAAATCCTTCATCGGATTGTCGATGACAAAGTGGTTTTCGGTTGTGTTTCCATGCCAAGCAACGTATTTGCCAATACAGGTACGAATGTAAGTGTGCTGTTCTTTGATAAGTCTGCAACTGCTGACAAAGTAATCTTGATAGATGCCAGTAAATTGGGCGAGGAATACAAAGATGCCAACGGATTAAAAAAGGTGCGTCTGAACGATGACGAGATAGAAAAGATTGTCGGCACATTCCAGCGAAAGGAGGCAGTGGAAGATTTCTCTGTGGCAGTCTCTTACGATGAGATAAAGGAAAAAGGATATTCTCTTTCTGCCGGTCAATATTTCGACATCAAAATTGATTATGTGGATATAACGGAAGAAGAGTTTAATGCTCGTATGGCGAACTATAAGCAAACGCTCTCCGAGCAATTTAAAGAAAGCCATCGGTTGGAAGAAGAGATTATGAAACAGTTGGAGGCTTTGCAGTTCAACGCAAATGTAGGTAACAATGAGTAACGAAATACAGTTTTTGTTATACAATCTTCCCGATAAAGAGGGAAGAGTACAGGTGGTTATAAAAGACGAGACAATTTGGTGTACACAAAAGGCTATGGCACAATTGTTTGGTATTGGGATACCCGCCATAAGCAAACATCTGAAAAATATTTTTGAAGAGGGTGAGTTGCAAAAAGAAGTGGTTGTTTCCAAAATGGAAATAACCACCCAACATGGTGCAATAGAAGAAAAAATGCAGAGACACAATGTAGATTTTTACAATCTTGATGCTATTATTTCTGTAGGCTACCGAGTTTCTTCTCCCAAAGCAACCAAGTTCCGCCAATGGGCTACCAAAATTCTCAATGAGTACATCAAAAAGGGATTTGTACTTGACGATGAACGCTTAAAGCAGGGAACGGCTGTATTCGGAAAGGACTATTTTCGTGAATTGCTTGAAAGAGTACGCTCTATCCGTGCCAGTGAACGGCGTATTTGGCAGCAGATTACCGATATATACGCAGAATGCAGTATCGATTATGACAAGAACTCGCCTACCACACACGATTTCTATGCCATGATACAGAACCGTTTTCACTATGCCATTACTGGGCAAACGGCTGCTGAAATCATCTACACGAAGGCGGACCATACACAAGAACACATGGGACTTACCACATGGAAGAATGCTCCTGATGGGCGCATCTTGAAATCTGATGTGTCAATAGCCAAAAACTATTTGCAGGAAAATGAAATCCGTCGTTTGGAACGTGCTGTAACAGGGTATTTCGATTATATCGAAGACCTCATTGAACGAGAGAACACGTTTAATATGGAGCAGTTTGCTGCCAGTGTCAATGAGTTCTTGACTTTCCGCAAATATCAGATATTGCCGGATAAAGGACGCATTTCTGCGGCACAAGCCAAGGCAAAGGCTGAAAGTGAATACGATATTTTCAATAAAACCCAACGGATTGATTCTGACTTCGACAAAGAAGTTAGGGGAATGTTGGATAAATAAAGAGATAAAGAACAATGATTGATGAGTTAATCCAATGGGCAACACTATTAAGCCCTATGATTAGTGTGATTGCTGTAATTGTTGCATTAAGAGTTGCTAATAACTCATCGAAAGATGCACAGGAACAGATTAATGCTATTCGCCATCTGCTTGATGTGTTTGTGGCGGCAAATAATTTGGACATCGTAGAAGCACAGCGAAAATACCAACAGCAACTTGTAGAATTAGACAACAAAATTGAAGAGGCGCAAATGGAAGTCGATACCGTATATCCTTTTGTTGGCGGAGCAAGAATTGAACATATTATAGCCGGACAAGAAAAAGCGCAGCAAAAAGCACATCTTAATCAGCTATTGATGAAGCGCAAAGAGATAGAGGCCAATCTATCTTTGATTCAAGATTATATTCATAAAGCAATGCAGTAAATGGAATTGAAAAAATATAGATTGGGAGAAATTCTTGAGTTACAAAGAGGGTATGATTTACCATCTTCCCAACAGAAAGCGGGAAATGTGCTTGTAGCAGGATCGAATGGTATAATAGGTTATCATAACGAAATACGCAGTAATCATCCATGCATTACAGTAGGACGGAGCGGCAGTGTGGGAAAGGTTCATTATTATGAACAACCCACTTGGGCGCATAATACAGCCTTGTTTGTAAAAGATTTTAAAGGGAATAATCCCCAATATCTGTACTACTTCCTTAAGAATCTTCATTTGGATGAAATGTTCGTAAAAGGAAGTAGTGTAGTTCCCTCTCTTGATAGAAAAGTAGTTCATTCTTTGGTTGTTCCATTTCACAAAGAAGTTGTTTGCCAAAAACGGATTGCATTAGTATTATCCAATATTGACCGTAAAATTGAACTTAATCGAGCGATAAATCAGAATTTAGAGGCGATGGCGAAGCAACTCTATGATTACTGGTTTGTACAGTTTGACTTCCCGAATGAGGAAGGGAAACCGTATAAATCAAGTGGTGGAGAGATGGTGTGGAACGAAAAACTTAAACGAAAAATTCCTAAAGGATGGGATAATTGTACATTAGAGTATTTCCTAACCATTAAAAACGGACGTGACCACAAGCATTTAGCCGAAGGTGTATATCCTGTTTATGGTAGCGGTGGAGAAATGCGCAGAGTTAATGAAAACTTATATAGAGGAGAGTCGGTTTTAATGCCAAGAAAAGGGACATTAAACAACATCATGTATGTTGATGAAGCCTTTTGGACTGTTGATACAATGTTCTATTCTGAAATGAAAGTCCTGTATTGTGCTAAATATATTTTCTTTGCCATCAAAGACATTGATTTTACAAGATGGGATTCAGGAACAGGTGTGCCAAGCATGACTGCTTCAACTCTTTATAACTTACCAATGATAAAGCCCCATAAAGATTTACTCAAAAGATTCGACAAAACAATAACTCCGATATTTTACAAAATGAAGCAAATAAGAGTAGAATGCGAGGAATTGACTAAGCAACGCGACGAACTTCTCCCGCTATTGATGAACGGTCAAGTGTCGGTAAATTCTGATTTATCTGACGATTGATAGTGATTTTCTTGTCAAGTGTGTGGAGAATTTGGGCAATTTTTGTTTGTTTTTCAATATTTGGCAAGAAAATTTTTAGTCCGTAATAGTTGTCAAATGTCATACTCGGAACTCCGGTTCCCGAATCTAAGTTGCTCAAATCCAATAGAGACAAATATCGATACAAATAATACGGATTTGCTAAGTTTGTATTCACTTCAGTGTAATATAGTGTATCTACAGTCCAAAATGGCATATCGCAATATTGGATATTATCCAATGTACCCTTACGAGGTAACAAGACACTTGGCTTATCGTAAAGAAATTTGTCAACATAGCGCATAATGCCCCCACTTCCAAGAACAGGGTATTTCCCGTTTGAAAGCATTTTGTGGTCTTTGCCATTTTTTATTTTTACTAAATCTGAAAGCCTGTAAGATTGCATATCTTTTTCCATTTGAGGGGCAAAGTTACGCATTTTTAGACAGATTCTTGTGATTCAGTTATCCCAAATACTTCTTATGAGCCAACTTTACATTGTTTTGATTCACAATGGCATAATGCAGTGTGGTGTCAATGCGTACATGACCAAGTAATCGCTGCACCTGTTCGATGGGCATACCTTTGTCGATAGCCATTGTTGCAAGGGTTCGACGGAACTTGTGTGGATGAACTTTGGGCATAGAAAGGGATTGACCTAACTTTCGGATTCTAACTTCCACACCGCTGATAGTCAGTCGTGAATGTGGCGAATTGAGGGAAACAAATAAGGCGGGATTGTCGTCTGTTCGCTTATTAAGATATTGTTGCAAATGTAGTTTTGTACGAGCGTTGAAGTAAACAACACGCTCTTTGTTACCTTTCCCGAATACCACACATTGCCGCTCATGAAAATCTATATCCTCACGGTTCAGTTTCACCAACTCACCCACACGAATGCCAGTGGATGCAAGAATGTCTATAATGGCAAGGTCTCTCTTGTTGGTACAACAATCACGAAGTTGCTCTAATTGTTCGTCAGAAAGTACCTCCTTTACAAGTGAATCCGTTTTTACTTTGTGAATACGTCTGACCGGGCTTTTGGCGATATAATCTTCATCTTCAAGCCATGCAAAGAAGCTGGAGAAGATGCGCCTCATATTGTCAATGGTTACTTTGCTTGATTGATGTTCTTCTTGATAATCGGATAGATAGGTACGAATGTCCGTTGTACTGATGTGGCAAATAGCCAAAGAGAGTGTAACCAACAATCGCTCAATGGTATTGCGATAGTATGCTAATGTCTTATCCGAACATCCCTCTATCTTTTTGGCTGATATAAAGGAGTTAAGAAGATGTTCATTCTCTTGTGCTTGTTGTTTGGCACAATCGCTCTTTTCAATGATTTCTACATTATGCAGTTCTGATGCAAGCACAGCTTTAAGCCGTGCCATTTGTCGGCAATCCAAGTCACGCTGCATCTTCGCAACTATCGCCTGAATGATGTTCTCTTTCATAATTCTGATATTTTTGTCCTTATATATAATATAAGAGGCTGCTAAATCAGAATTTACCGACACCTGACCATTCATCAGAAGTGGCAAGAGTTCATCACGCTGCTTAGTCAAGGAATCTATTTGTTGGTAGTTGTTTACAATCGTTTGGTAAATGCTTCCAATCTTCTCATCAAATAGTTTCAGAATATTTCTTGCTGGTATAGGCAATAAGATATTCTTGATTGTATCTTGAGAAATATTATCCCTTGCGGAACCTGTACTGAGTTTAATGAAATGGCTATACAATGATGATATATGGAAGTACACATAGTATAACATATTTCCTATTGTAGGGATAACGCCACAAACGGCTTGATTAGAACAAGCTTCGAATGTAAGCAAGCTAACTTTACCTGCTGTTGCGCCATACATTGCGACCAAGATACTGTTGCTTGGATATAACTTTGCACTTGAATTTTCTAATCCACATTTTGTAATATAATTGGTTGTTTGAGTGATTATAGGACTATTTAGTTCTCCACTGTTTATCCAAGCTATTTCTCCGTTGTTATAGTATTCTATATTTGTTGATTTGGGTGTACCTCCTGAATATGTAGTAGCAATATTTTTTATTAAAGATATATCCCATCCTTTGGGTATCTCCCGTTTCAGCTTATCATTCCACACCATTTCACCACCGCTTGACTTATACGGCTTACCCTCTTTATTCGGGAAATCAAACTGCACAAACCAGTAATCGTAGAGTTGTTTTGCCATCGCCTCTAAATTCTGATTTATCGGTATATAAAAAGAAAAGGAGAGGAAGAATCCCCTCCTTAACCTTCAAACCAAGTCTCAGACATTCAAATCCTTCATTGCCAATCCATAGTTTTCTTGTCCGAACAGGTCTTGATGGATGAACTTCAATCCGAGCGTCTGATAATACTTGTAATCATCCCCTTCGGTACAGAGATATTTATACCCGTAGTGTGGCATGTACTCCTTGAAGAAACGAGTCAAGTCTTTCAGGCTCTCGGCTTGGTTCTTCTTGAAGTTGCTGCGCACAATGATGATGCTCCAGTCGGGGAAGTTGCCTCTTCCTTCGCTATACTCCCAGAAGCGGATGTAGCAGTCCAAATCACGCTCACGGATGTCCACGCAAAAGCCATTGGCATTTTGCATCACGCTACAACTGTTTCTGTAGCCAAACTTCTCACACAAGTAGAGATTGAAATCAAGAATCAAATCTTTTTGTAACATAATTGATTGAATTTAAAAAGTTAATAAATAGTGGATTATAAACGAAAGCCTCGCTTGTGCTTAGCCTTTTTCTTTTTCATCAAGCGATTGAACTCGGCTTCTTCTGCGGCAGTGGCATCGTAGGATGAACTGCCGTTCAATAAACCAAGACCGATGCTTGAACCATTGTCGGAATGGGAAACGCTTTGCTGCACTTCTTCATTTTTATGCGTGAATCCTTGTTTGGGGTATTCAAATGAGGATGTACAAGTGTTCTGCTCCAATCGGTTGTCAATATTCAAGTAGCTGAACTCCCGACTAACTTTTGAGCCGGAGAAAGAAAAGCCGTCATGCTCAAACTTGACTCCTTGTATTTCTCTTGTAGTCCGGCTGACCTTGAATTTCATATCAATGTCACGGTCGGCAAGGGCTTCTTTCAGTTCATCCCAATTTTGAGCTTTGGGCAATTCCTCTTTCAACGCCTTATATATCTCGTGCTTTGCCCGGTCGTACGGGCGCAAGCGTTCCTCCTTGATATGGTCTTTACCATTGGCAAAGTGCAAGCGATATTTTGCCGTCAGCATCTTGCACGCTCTTTCATTTCTGCGGAAGTCGTTCTTGTCGCTAATCGTCTTACCGTCATTATCCACCCGATTGAAAACGATGTGACAATGAGGATGCTCACGGTCGATATGCCGGGCGATGATGTACTGTGTGTTTTCGATGCCCATCAGCTTCATGTAGTCGTGGGCGATTTGCAACATCAACGCATCATCAGACTTCAAGCGTTCGCCGTCTTCAGGAGAGAAGTTGAGCGAGGTGTGTCCGACAATATTCTTTACCTTGTCGT
>OWJK01000885.1_pt1 | contig 10065 bp, 7 predicted proteins | sample 1732911 | NCBI WGS metagenome assembly OWJK01 (sample SAMN05065767, study PRJEB22554) | human gut metagenome | biome: ENVO:2100002; feature: ENVO:00000062; material: ENVO:00002003 | host: Homo sapiens | place: USA
GCCCCCGTCAATTCCTTTGAGTTTCACCGTTGCCGGCGTACTCCCCAGGTGGAATGCTTAACGCTTTCGCTTGGCCACGGACAATATATCGCCCATAGCGAGCATTCATCGTTTACCGTGCGGACTACCAGGGTATCTAATCCTGTTTGATACCCGCACTTTCGAGCCTCAGCGTCAGTTATGCCCCGGCACAATGCCTTCGCGATCGGAGTTCTTCGTGATATCTAAGCATTTCACCGCTACACCACGAATTCCATGTGCCCTGTGCAGACTCAAGGCTTGCAGTTTCAACGGCTGGCCACGGTTGAGCCGTGGCATTTGACCGCTGACTTAAAAGCCCGCCTACGCTCCCTTTAAACCCAATAAATCCGGATAACGCTCGCATCTTCCGTATTACCGCGGCTGCTGGCACGGAATTAGCCGATGCTTATTCATAAGGTACATACAAAACACCACGCGTGGCGAACTTTATTCCCTTATAAAAGAAGTTTACAACCCGTAGGGCCGTCATCCTTCACGCTACTTGGCTGGTTCAGGCTCCCGCCCATTGACCAATATTCCTCACTGCTGCCTCCCGTAGGAGTTTGGACCGTGTCTCAGTTCCAATGTGGGGGACCTTCCTCTCAGAACCCCTACCCATCGTCGCCTTGGTGGGCCGTTACCCCGCCAACAAGCTAATGGGACGCATCCCCATCCTTTACCAATTAATCTTTATTTGTCGCTCCCATGCGGAAAGACAAACACATCCGGTATTAAACTCCCTTTCAGGAGACTATCCCGGAGTAAAGGGCAGGTTGGATACGCGTTACTCACCCGTGCGCCGGTCGCCATCAAACCCAGCAAAGCTGGGTCCATGCTGCCCCTCGACTTGCATGTGTTAAGCCTGTAGCTAGCGTTCATCCTGAGCCAGGATCAAACTCTTCATTGTAGAATATCTTTAACCTTCACCCATAAGGGAAAGGCATCTGTTCTGTTTCCGGACTCCCTGAACTTACCCGTTTTTCTCGTTTCTTTTCACACCCCCGTATATGGCCAGCATACACGGGAATCATGACGGTTCGTTTCTTTTTTACCCTTGGATGACCTCTAAGAAGAACAACGTCCTCCCCAAAAACCATCCAAGCTCTTGTACTACTTTCTCTCTTTATGTAAGACTTTCAATGAACTCTTCTTTCTTCCGCCCCCGTTCCGCGCGGCCTCAAAAGGCCTTGCTTCCCGAAAGCGAGTGCAAAGGTAGGCACTTTTCCCGTAACCGCCAAACGTTTTTGAATAAAAATCGAAAAAATATTCACCAATAGCATTTTACACCTTATTTTATATATAAAGAACAAAAAACATTCTCATTATTTTTTATTTCATATCGAATATAGTACCTTTGTAGTCAACAATCAATGTGTTATTATACAACAAATCCACAAACTATGATACAAATCTTACAAGTAGCTAAAGATACTACCAATGTAACCAAGGAAGTTGTTTCGGCTATTGCATCCGGACATACAGACCTCATTATTGAGAAATTGATAGATATGTGTATTTCCGCCGGAAAAAACATTTTGATTGCTATTATCGTTTACATTGTAGGACGTTTTCTTATCTCACTTATCCAACGCGTAATGGGCAATATGCTATCACGCCGGAAAGTAGAAATCAGTATTCAAACTTTTCTCAAAAGTTTAGTTAGTATATTGCTCAATGTTTTATTGATCGTTTCTGTTGTAGGAGCATTAGGAATCAATACAACCTCATTTGCCGCACTATTGGCATCTGCCGGCGTAGCTATCGGTATGGCACTCTCTGGCAACTTGCAAAATTTTGCCGGAGGTCTTATCATTCTTTTCTTCAAACCTTATAAGGTAGGAGACTGGATTGAAGCACAAAACGTTTCGGGAAGTGTAACGGCCATACAAATCATGCATACTTTAGTCACTACGGCCGATAACAAAGTAGTCTACATCCCTAACGGAGCCATGAGTAGTGGCGTTATTACAAATTATAGCCGTTTGGACACAAGACGCGTAGAATGGATTGTGGGGGTTGATTACGGAGAAGACATCGACAAGGTGAAAAGTGTAGTAAACGAACTCATCCAAAAAGATAATCGTATCTTAAAAGAACCTGCTCCCGTCATTGCCTTACATGCGCTCGATTCCAGTAGTGTTAATGTAACAATAAGAGCATGGGTGGCAAACGGTGACTATTGGAATGTATATTTCGAGATGAACAAAAACATTTACGACGAATTCAACAAACAGGGTATTGATTTCCCATTCCCGCAAATGACTATCCATCAGGCTTAATATATAAGAATAGGAATGATTCAACAAGTAGAAATCATATTACGTGAACGACCGCGGGGTTTTCACCTCGTCACACGGGAGATTTCGGAACAGCTTCCGTCTTTGCCTCAAACCGGTTTGCTGAACCTGTTTGTCAAACACACGAGTTGTGCGCTCTCCATCAACGAGAACGCCGATCCGGACGTGCGTACCGACATGACCAAAATATACGACCGTCTCATCAAAGAAAACGAGCCTTATTACGACCATGTCCTCGAAGGTGCAGACGACATGCCGGCTCATGCCAAATGTAGCCTGACAGGCGTCAGCCTCAATATCCCCATATCCAAAGGCAAATTGAATTTGGGTACATGGCAGGGTATCTATCTTTGTGAGTTTCGCGACTACGGCGGAAGACGCAAACTCACAGCCACCATCATAGGAGAATGATCGAATGATAGACAGAGCTACGGTAGACCGGATTATGGATGCGGCCCAGATTGTGGATGTCGTATCGGATTTTGTGACTTTACGAAAAACGGGGGTCAACTACAAAGGCTTATGTCCTTTCCACGACGACCGTACTCCTTCGTTCGTGGTATCCCCATCCAAAGGCCTCTGCAAATGTTTCGCATGTGGAAAAGGCGGCAATGCCGTACACTTCATCATGGAGCACGAACAACTGTCCTATCCCGATGCCCTACGTTATTTGGCTCGTAAATACAATATAGAAATCAAAGAACGGGAACTGACAGAAGAGGAAAAGCAGGCCCAGGATGAACGGGAAAGCATGTTCGTCGTCAACGAATGGGCATGCCAGTTTTTTCAAGACCAGCTCTACAACACAGTAGACGGACGAGCCATCGGAATGACCTATTTTCGTTCACGAGGCTTCCGGGACGATATCATAAAAAAATTCCAGTTAGGATACAGTCCTTCACAAAGAGACGCTTGTGCCCGCGAAGCGAAAGCCAAAGGTTACAAAGAAGAGTTCCTGCTCTCTACCGGCTTATGTTACAAACGTGACAACGGACAATTACAAGACCGCTTTTTCGGGCGTGTCATTTTTCCGGTACACACGTTGAGCGGGAAAGTAGTGGCTTTCGGAGGACGTGTATTAGACGCAGCCACCAAAGGAGTCAATGTCAAATACCAAAACTCTCCGGAATCCGCCATTTATTCCAAGAAAAAAGAGTTATATGGATTGTTTTTGGCCAAACAAGCTATCGTCAAGCATGACCTTTGCTTTTTAGTGGAAGGCTACACCGACGTCATTTCCATGCATCAGATGGGGGTGGAAAATGTGGTTTCTTCTTCCGGAACGGCACTCACCACCGAACAAATCCGTATGATCCATCGTTTTACGGAAAACATCACCGTGCTTTACGACGGAGATGCCGCCGGCATCAAAGCTTCCGAACGAGGCATCGACATGCTATTGGCCGAGGGAATGAACGTCAAATTACTACTTCTTCCGGACGGAGACGACCCGGACAGTTTTGCCCGTAAGCACAACGCCACCGAATATCAAGCTTATCTGAACGAACATCAGGTAGATTTCATTAAATATAAAACCGACTTATTACTGCATGAGGCACAAGGGGACCCCATCAAACTTTCCCGTCTCATCAGTAGTATCGTACATACCATTTCCGTCATTCCGGATGAAATTACACGTTCCGTATACACCCGGGAAACAGCAACTATGCTGAACATGGAAGAACGAATGTTGGTGGCAGCCATTTCAAAAGAGATGGCCCAAGCTAAAGAGGAAAAGCAAAAACAGCGTGAAAATGAACGAAACCGTAAAAACGCACAGTTGCCATCCTCCGGACAAGCACTCTCTTCCTTAAATCAAGATAGTCTTCCTCCCCCATCCCCATTCCCACCCTCTGAAGAAGGCATTCCCCCTATTCCGGATGACGGAACGCCGACAGACACTCCTGTCCCAAATACTTCGTCCGGCAATAATCCGGCTATAACAGAGAATGTATCCACCCTCTCCTACATTCCCGGCAAGGGAGCCGAAGCCATGCTGTTCTACCGGAAAGAGCTGTTGTTAGTACAAGTCCTCATTCGTTACGGAGAGAAAATTATATGCTACGCCGAAAACGAACAAGGAGAAGAAGTCCCGGTCAGTGTGGCCGGGTTCATCGACTATGCGTTGCAAGAAGACGGTTTGTTATTCCACAACGCCCTTCATAAGCGTATCCTGCAAGAAGCCATCGACCATATACATGAGAAAGACTTCTCGTCAGAACGCTATTTTTTGAACCATCCGGACAATCATATCAGCATGTTGGCTTTTGAATTGAGTGGTGACAAATATCAACTGAGCAAATATCATTCCAAACATCAGAAAATCGCTAGCGATGAAGAGAGGTTGACCGAATTGGTCCCCCACCTGATTTCCGACTTCAAACTGGCCATTGTAGACGAAGAACTGAAACAAATCCTCCTGAAATTGCGCCAACCCGATATTCTTTCACGCAAGGAAGAATATATGGAAATCATGAAGCATTATAAAGAGATGAAGGACATAGAACGTACCCTGGCCCGGGAACGGGGCGACCGGGTCATCACTTAATACGGATAGCTTATGGTCATCTTGATTACGGGCGCAACCCATTGTGACAGAACTCCCTTCTATATAAAACTATTCAAAAAATTTACATTCAAAATCATTCTTATGAAACGTTTGACCCGATATTTATGGCCCATTGCCCTTTGCATGTCAGTAGGTTTTTCCGCCTCACTATTTCAGCGGGAAGCCATCGCGGAATGGTATCCTTTCCTGAATAAACCCGTACTCACCCCTCCCAATGGAGCGTTCCCTATCGTATGGGGCATCCTTTACATCCTGATAGGAACCTCCTTGGGACGAATTTGGGGCAAAGGCCTGAAAGTATCCCAACGTGAATGGTGGATACAGTTGGCCCTGAACTTCTGCTGGAGCATCGCCTTCTTCTTTTTGCGGGAACCCTTATGGGGCATGGGCATCATCCTGATACTCGATGTGGTGGTACTGGACTATATCCTTATCACATTCAAAAAGGACAAGTTTGCAGCCGCCTGTTTCATCCCCTATATCCTGTGGCTGTTATGGGCAACTTACCTGAACGCCTACATTTATATCTTCAATTAACGCAGCGAACGTCCGCAACGGTTTCCGCTTATCGTCACGTCCTTGCAATCCTCCGTACGGAAGAACGCATCCGGAGATACAGAACCGTCTCCAGCCACTGAGATATAATTATCCCGGATGATCAGGCCATCCGTAGCCCGGGCAGATACCGCCTCGCCCCCCTGGCGAATCACAAAACGATTGGCCTCTATACGGACATTGCGATGGACAGCACCTTCGTAACGGTCATTTTCCGGCATCACGGCAATTACGGGAGAACCGCATTCCATGAACAAGTTGCGGCGTATCGTGACATCGCGTACAGGACCGGATTCATACCACCCCCGCGCATCGTCGGAAACCAGTACCCCACTCATCGGGATACGATAGAATACGTTATCTTCTATCACGACCTTCCGGCGTGTCGTCACCAGAATCCCCCGGGTAGGAATACGAGAGAAATAATTATTTCGTATTTCCACTTCGGGTGTCCATGTCACATTCTCCACCGACACATTCTCCACCGTCTTTACATTGTCGTTCACAGCCCGGTCCAACGTCAGCAGGATTTCATAATCGTCTATCCGTTCTACAGCCTTCACACGTGCCGGTTGCAAGCAACGCAAAGAATGGGCATCCACGAACTCCACCTCATCCCCTTTATAAAAAGCCTCAAAACCGTATGACTGCCCGTGCATGAAACGCACCTTCACCTGCTTGTCCGAAACATATTCCATGACTTTCAGATGCGTGCCGTGTATATTGATCGGGTCGTCATGCGCCCCTTCAAAATAAGAATCAAGAATGCGTATTTTCCCTTTGCACCCGGACATCTGGACAAAATCGGCAAACCCGGCACAAGTACGTCCCGAGCCCCATTCCGGCGCACAATATAACTTCTCATAAGTCAGGTTCTCGGAATACTGACCTACAATCCCGAAATTACCCAAGAAATGAAATTTGATATTTTCGAGCTTCACATCTTTGCTCTGATGTATAAAACCGCATGCTTCAGTCCGAAAGGAATGACGCATTTGGTAAACCTCTCCCGTTTTGAATCCGGGCGTATGGTCGTAATTAAAACGCACCAGCCCCTCGTCCAATTCTATGGCTTTCGTCACACCGGTCAATGGAGATTCGCAACGGTTGGTCACGTTGGTTTGCGGATAGAACACCTGAGCGATACCTCCGCCGAAACGCCATCCCTCGCCTTTCCAATAAAACGTCCCGTCCTCTATCTCATAATTCGAGCCGGCAGTAACCCTGGCAGTGATGGAATTTACATCGGTTGAAACCACGGTCATTTCAGGTACAGACGGATCGGCAGCCACCAATGAGAAATTCTTCATGGTGACATTCTCGCATCCGTCAATCACGAAAGGAGTCATTTCGCCATGGGTTACGAAACGGGCGCCTCCTCCATCTACCGTAATATTCTTCATGTCCTTGAGCCATATCCCTATATGTTTTGTCGAGTCAGGATTCTCTTCCGCCGAAGCCGTATTGGATATATAATATAGGTAAGGAGAAGAAGAGGTACGATAAATATGGTAATCTCCTTGTTGCAACCGAATCAATACCGCCCGTCCTTTATAAGAAGAAGCTTGTTCTATGGCTCTTCGCAACACCGGTGTCGCATCCCCGTCCGGCACAGGCACATCCAATACCACGGGAGCAGCCATCCCCGTCATAACAAAACAACAAAAAACACTCAGGATCATCAAAAGCTTTCTCATGGTTCTTTCCACATTAAATTAGTTTATGACAAAGTTAGTCTGTTTCATTCCCAACATCAATGTAGAATTGAGGCAAAAAATAACAAAATTAACGCGAATATATCCTTTTTTCTTTTACCTTTGTACTTAACATTACCTACATCAATTCAAACCAATGAAAATCATGACACGACTTAAGACCAAGTTATCCGCCCTTCTTCCCTTCATCGGGCTTCTTTGCGCCCAAGCACAACGCGACATGAAAACCATCAACGACGGTTGGTTTTTCAGAAAAGCTTCCACAGAAAACTGGCAACCCGTAAATGTTCCCCATACGTATAACCTGGATGCCTATTCGCAAAGGAACTATTATATGGGGAAAGCATTTTACCAGAAATCGTTCGTCTTACCGAAAGTTCCGCAAGGCAAACGCTGTTTTCTAAAAATAGATGCAGCCAGCAAAGCGGCAGACCTTACGCTGAACGGACAAAAGATCGGCAGCCATGCAGGCGGGTACAGTGCTTTTACATTCGATATCACCCCCTATCTCCAGAAGAACAACACGATAGAAATCACGGTAGACAACAGCCGGAAAGATATTACTCCCATATCGGCCGACTTCACATTTTGGGGTGGCATATACCGTGATGTATGGCTTATCACTACCTCCGAACAACATTTCAATCTTTTGAATCATGGTTCCGATGGTATCTTCATCAGTACCCCGCATGTAGATGAGAAGGAAGCTACGATAGAAATACGTAGTGAAATCACGAACGATGCCACAGAAAAGGCTACCCTCGAAGTAATCCATCAAATCTATGACCCGCAGGGCAAATTGCAGCAAACCCTGAAACAACGACTTTCCGTCAAAGCCGGCGAAACCCAAACGGTACGTAAAACCTCCACTATCGGGCAACCCCAATTATGGAGTCCGGAAAGTCCACTATTATACGAAATCGTCACCACACTTCGCAACCCCAAGACGGGTATGGAACTGGACAGAAGTACGCATAAGACAGGATTCCGCTGGTTTAGTTTCGATGGTGAAAAAGGATTCAGCCTGAACGGAAAACCTTATAAATTACGCGGAGTCAACCGCCACCAAGACCAAGCACCGGTAGGCGTGGCACTGGACGACGAAGCACACCGGAGAGACATACGGCTCATCAAAGAAATGGGGTGTAACTTCATTCGCATTGCCCACTATCCGCAGGATGATGCGTTAGTGGAGGCTTGTGACGAAATGGGATTGCTGGCCTGGGAGGAAATCCCTATCATCAATATCGTACCCGACACACCGGGATATGACGACAACTGTGAAACCAATCTGACCGAAATGATTCGTCAGCATTACAACCATCCCAGCATCATCGCATGGGGTTACATGAACGAAATCCTGCTCACGGCTCCCGGTCCCGACCGTCCGGAATGGCCTGCCTGTAGGGAACGTACGGTAAAACTGGCACAAAGACTCGAAAAGACATTAAAACAAGAAGACCCATACCGGGCCAGTGTCATGGCTTTCAACATGACGAACTTATATAATGAAATCGGCCTGGACCTCGTGGACGTATCCGGATGGAACCTTTACCACGGTTGGTATGTAGGACAGTTAAACGACTTTAACCGATGGATGGAAGACCAACACGCGCGTTACCCGAAACGCCCCACCATCATTAGCGAATGGGGAGCAGGTTCCGACCGCCGCCTTCATTCCAGGCACCCGAAAGCCTTCGACTTCAGCATAGAATACCAACAAACGTACGTAGAACACTACTTGCCTTTCATCGAAGGTACAGAATATATCAGCGGATGCACTTATTGGAATTTCATAGACTTCAATGTGGCTGCCCGACAAGAATCCATGCCGAGGGTAAACAACAAGGGACTGTTCTACAACGACCGTACACCCAAAGACGTGTCTTACTATTTTAAAGCCATGTGGCGTAAGGACACGCCCGTATTGCACATTGCCAGCCGGGACTGGCCCGTACGGACAGGAGACAAAAACGAAAAGCATCCCGTCAAAATCTATACGAATCTGGACGAAGTGGAACTCATCATTAACGGAAAATCCATCGGAAAGCAGCGTCCCGCCAACTGCCATACGGTCTTCAACGTGACATTGCCCTACGGGACATCTACCCTCAAAGCACAGGGAGACAAAAACGGACAGATGGTGGAGGACGTCATGGTCCTGCGCCTGGATGCGATGCCCGACTTGGCAAAGGGAGATGAACTGGCCATCAATGTAGGAAGCGACTGTGCCTTTACTTCGGATGTCAGCGGACTTACATGGCTGCCAGACCAACCATACTCCAAAGGCAGTTGGGGATACATAGAAGGAAAGGCACGCAGTACGACTTCCGAAATAGAGAATACCACAGACGGACCTTTGTACCAAACATGGCGCGAAAACCTACGTGCCTATCAAATCGACGCACCGTCCGGCACATACGAGGTGGAACTGCTCATGGCAGACGTGAGCCGTTCACGGCCGCAATTGGCCAACTTGTTAGGACGGGGAGACGACGGACAGGCCATAGCCGACAGCCGGTTCAACATCACCATCTGCGGTCGTCGGGTGGAAACCGACTTTTCACCTGCCGACGGCGGACATTACCGCCAGGCTTTCCGCCGACGTTATATCGTTCAGAACAAGGAAAACAAAATCGATGTGCTTTTCGAAACCCTGAAAGGCAAATGCCATCTGGCCGGAATAAAAATAAGAAAGCTGTAAGCACTATCAAACCGTCATGACCTTATACATACAGAAGACCTCTCCCATCTGCAAGAACGGGAGAGGTCTTCTATAATAAAATCCAAAACAAAGAATCTCATTCCATGCTGACCGCCGTACCGCTGCATGTCACCATCAGCATACTGCCACTTGCCCCTACCGTTTCATAATCCAAATCGATTCCAATGACCGCGTTGGCACCCA
>OWJK01000918.1_pt1 | contig 9619 bp, 10 predicted proteins | sample 1732911 | NCBI WGS metagenome assembly OWJK01 (sample SAMN05065767, study PRJEB22554) | human gut metagenome | biome: ENVO:2100002; feature: ENVO:00000062; material: ENVO:00002003 | host: Homo sapiens | place: USA
ACGAGATCTGCGCATGTCTCGTGGGCTCGGAGATGTGTATAAGAGACAGGAAGCAATATAGCTTAGGGTCTTGATGGAATCAAGAGCCTGCTCATTTGATAATCTGAAATCTTTTTCTTGAGAATGGTTCCAATAATAAGGTACTTCAGTATTAAGGTATTTTGCTATCTTTTCAAGCAATTCAAATGTAGACTTCGTTTGAATTCTTCTATAAGTTGGTCGGGACTCCCCACGCCTGTACTTCATTAAAGTGTTGGGTAGTATTTCCATCTTATAGTCAGTTTTAAATAAAATTTTGATCCAAAGTGCATAATCCTCCGCATAAAGGGAGTTGGGATACCCTCCAATTTTTAAAATATCTTCTCTGCGAAGAATCACACTTGGATGAACAAAGCAGTCGTAAAAAGGCAAGCACGCTTCTATTTGCGTATGAGATAATGGTTGTATTTTTCTTGTTGGTCTTCCCGTTTCTAGATAAATAGCATCTGTTCCCAATACCGTTATTCCAGAATGTTTATTCAAATATTCCATTTGTTTAGATAAACGATCAGGGAAAGCCCAATCATCAGCATCCATCCGTGCTATCCAAGGTGTTGTTGCAAACGCTAGCCCTCGATTTAACGTATAAACTAACCCCTGATTAGCCTCGTTATGCAAGACTGTAATTCTTTTATCCTTCGTTGCTAAAGTATCTAGGTAGTCAGCAGTCTCCTTTATGGAACCATCATCGATAATTAGGAATGAAAAATTTTTATATGTCTGATCAAGAATAGATTTAACAGCTTCATCTAGCCACTCTTTTCTCGTGTTGTACACTGGCATTAAAACTGTTAATTGTTTTTCACTAGTCATCCCTACATACCTTTCTATTTCGAACGATCATAATGTCATGCCGACTGTATCGTCATTGACTAAATCCTTTACCCAATTCAATCAACTCTCTCACATGCTCATCAATCGTCAAATCTAACGGCACATGAACGTAGCGTTGGTAAGAAGGTGTGATCTTTAAAGGCGCTTTGCGGACGTCGTCCATCACCTTCTTAAAGGACTCAAGACTCCACGCATCAAAGCTCCGAAGCGCTTCAGGATCCACACATTCACAACTGCCGATTGTTTCTGCAATCAGTGAAGGCGTCCCATTCCATACACTCTCCATCCCCACGGTTTCCAAAGGATCATAGAAACTTGCCAAGACTGAATAGTCACAGGCCTGGTACATCTCCTGCATCTCATTGACAAAACCCACGTATTGAATGTTTTTGTACTCGCCATCAATAGGCCTTCCGGCCACAATTAAGCATTCATCGTAGGGTGTGGTCGTGAAGTATTCCTTCAACAGAGCAAAACCCTTGCGCTTATGACTCATTGAAGGAAAGAGAAAGAGTGTCTTATTCAAGGGAAGATTGTACCTTAAGGGAACTGCCAAGTATTATCTGCCCAGAAGTAAAGCTGCCTGAAACTGCTTGCGTATGAGCTCACAAAAACACAGCTAGCCTCCATGTCCGAGTGACATCGAGGCTGTTTGGGTAAGACGGTTGCTGGGAGGGTGATTTGAAGCGATCTCGGACGCCTCAGCCGTGTCATTTTCATTCCAGTTTTCGGCAGTACATCTCCTGGCGGCACAGGTTGTAGCCCAGCATGGTCACCCAGTTGTGCGCCTCAGCCCGCTTGAAGCGATGCTGCGCACGAACGAGCCCGTGAAGACCGTCTGAATGTAGCCGAAGATATGCTCCACACGGCAGCGGATTTGGATTTTTTGCGATTGTGTGCCTTCTGCTTGGCTGTCAAAGGATGGTTGACCCGGCCCTTTTCGCAGAAACAGGGAGTTACGTTGAAGTAGCGGACGATTTCTTCGAGTTCCTTGCCGGCATAGGCAGAGTCGGCGTACAAGACTCGGCCTTCATCTTCCTCCTCGTTCAGGACCCAGTTCAGAGCCTTTGAATCGTGAACGTTTGCCGGCGTGGCGACGTTGTGGATCAGGAACTTGCTGGAGGCGTCGGCAAGAGCGTGAATCTTGTAGCCGTAGTGAACCTCGTTGTTTTTCTTCGTCCACCTGGCGTCAACATCCTTCTGGCGCTTCTTGGCAGGCTGATCATTCCACAGCTCGCCGCCCCGGCCTTGCTTGATGAGTTGATTTTCCTCACGCGTATTGCGCTGCTTGGGGGCCTCAACGAACGAGCCGTCGAGGATCATGGCGCCCGTGTTGCCGAGCAAGCCCTGCTCGCGAAGCTCCTCGAGGTGCGCGTACGTGATTGACTCGCAAAGGCCGGACTTGACGAATATTTCGCGGTAGCTCCAGGCATGTCGACGCAACGAAACGGCAGCGAACCGTTTGCCCAACAATTCTTTGACGAAGGCCTTCATGCAGCTGCGTTATCTGAAGGCCAATAAACCAACTGATCGCAACGCTTGGAAAACAAAAGAGATCCCGAAAAAAATCCGAGATCTCTTTACCCTCTTAGGTTTGCCCTTGCCCCCGCGGGTGTTCCGGGACTAGGTACATCCCCGGGAGTTTTGGGGAAAAACTGCGCTGTGCGATGAACATAAACAAATGCCCGCAAGCTGTTTAATGAGGCTGGCGGGCATTAATGACTGGATTTGCGTGAGTGCAAACCCAGAAAAATCTTTGGTGGCTAGGGACGGAATCGAACCGCCGACACGCGGATTTTCAATCCGCTGCTCTACCAACTGAGCTACCTAGCCGCCCTGAAAGGTCGAAGCACGGATTGTATAGAGCCATTCGTTGGTTTGCAAGAAACCGTTGACCTCTCGTGCTTTGTTCAATATTAAAATACCGTGTATGCGGTATTGGATGATGAAGGAATTCATCTATCCGCAAGCTGAAGCCGCGATAATCGATCTTCCCAACTTCTTTAAAAGAGGCTCCGCCACACCATGGCCGCAATTTCTAGTCTGCGCGCACTTGCCGCCACCGCGCTTCCGCTTTTAACTATCGCTGCTGCACAGGTACAGGCGGCCGCCATTGATGCTGAAGCTGTGCGCGAAGCGCTCATGAAAAACACAGGACTTAAAGCTGAAAGCGTACAGCCGTCGCCGATTCCTGGACTCTGGGAGGTCTTTATTCAGGATCGGCTTTTCTATGTCGACGACAAAGTGGGTTATGTCTTTTCGGGATCGATTATTGATACCAAGACAAAAACGAACAAAACGCAGGAACGTCTGCGCGAATTCGCTCGTGAGAACTGGTCAAAGTGGCCTCGCCAAGATGCGGTTAAGCAAGTGTTTGGAAAAGGTCAGCGCGAGGTGATTGTTTTCTCAGATGCTAACTGCACGTACTGTCGTTCAATGGAGCGGGTGTTTGAAACCGTTGGGAATTTGACGGTGTGGACGTTTATTACGCCGCTCATCCGCGGCGAGCAAAACAACTATGAGATCGTTTGCGCCAAGGATCCCTCTAAGGCTTGGGCCGACTGGATGCGGCGCGGCATTACGCCGCCAGCTGCACCGCAGAATTGCGACAGTTCCGTTTTGACGCGAAATCTCAAGCTTGCTGGGCGCTACAGCATCGGCGGCGCGCCGACATTTTTTTTCCCAACCGGCGACCGCATGACGGGAGCTGTTTCGGCTGAACAATTTGAAGGCATCCTAGCCGAACAACCGACGAACGGAAGTTGATCGATCTAAATCTCTCAAAAAGCGCCGTCAGGGAATAATTCTGAGCGGCGCATTGTTTACGAATGGTTTAACGTGGTGCATGGGCGCCGTTGGGGAGCACTTCCTCGGGAGCCAGACCATTGGGAACCAGAAGCCAGGCAGCAACAGCGCTCTTTTGCCGTCCAGCTGCAGCGCCGGCGTCATCGCCGAATCCCCAGAAGTAGTCAAAGCGAAGAGCTCCTTGGATGGCACCGCCAGTGTCCTGAGCAATCACCGGTTGGGTAAACGCCAATGCAGGCCGCTCTTGAGAGATGGAAACAATGAAAGGTGTGCCGAGTTTCCAGTATTTTTGATCAACGGCGACGGAGGCTTCTGGAGTAAGCGGCACACCGGCGGCACCAATGGGACCGAGTTCGGTGTCGCTTTTGCGTTCCTCAAAAAAGATGTAGCTTGGGTTTTGCGCGAGGGCAGCCTTCACCTTAGACGGATTGGCCTTTGCCCAGGAGCGAATGCGCTGCATCGAAAGCTCATGCGCGGACAGGTGTCCATGCGTTATCAGCCACTGACCGATGGAGTGGTATCGCCAGCCATTTTGATCCGCAAAGCCCACTCGCATGAAGCTTCCGTCGGGAAGCACAATTCGGCCTGAACCTTGTACATGCAGGAAAAATGCGTCAACGGGATCGCTCACCCATGCGATGGCCCATCGAGCCATCTCCGCTTCTTTCTCCTGAATGGCGCCGCGTTTGTCGTAAGGAACGACGCGGCGGCCGTCAAGCTTTCCGCGCAGGCGACGCCCCTTCAAGTCGGGATAGAGTTCTCCGAGATCAATCGTAAGCAGATTGTCAGGGATGCCGTAGATAGGGTGAACATAGGGCGGCTGTCGAACACGGCTTCCGTAGAGCAGCGGTTCATAGTAGCCGGTCATGAGTCCCGTCGAAGTGCGCCCTTTTTTCGCAGGAATTTCCACTCCCCACGGGGTGAAATTCGAGCGAAAGAAACTCTCGGCGGCAGGAGCGCTGTTGGGCAGGGATAGCGCCGTGCTGCACAAACCGCTCCAAACTGCGTCAATGCGTATTCTTGAGCAGCTTTGTCGAAAAGCTGTCAGCGCAGCCTCCCACCGATGGCCATCAACAGCAGGCAGGTCGGCATAATCCGAGCGAGTAAACGTAATTCCTTTCTTTGCCGGAGGCGGTATGGGTTCACTTGGAGGCGGCGTTGTCGTACAGGCTGTAAGCAGAGCTACGACAGTCGCAAGTGCGGCGCCGGCGATCTTGCGAGCAAAGAGGTGCTGTGCGGGGATCATAGAAGTGTCGCTGAAGAGAAAATTGACTTCAAGTCTAGACGTCTCAATGCCGTGGTGTGGTTTCCTCAGGCTAGGTCGATATACTGAGGCTCAATATTCAACTTGTTCACGGTTTCTTGAAGAGATCTACCATGCGAACCTGCCGCATAGCACCATCCATTCTTTCCGCCGATTTTGCTCGCTTGGGCGAGGAGGTGCGGGACGTTGCCGCTGCCGGCGCTGATTGGATTCATTTTGATGTAATGGACAATCATTACGTCCCCAATCTAACGGTTGGGCCGTTGGTATTGAAAGCTATTCGCCCGTATGTGTCGATTCCGATCGACGTGCATTTGATGATTGAGCCGGTCGATGCACTGGTGCCTAGTTTTATTGAAGCCGGCGCCGATATCATTACTTTTCATTGTGAAGCGACGAAGCACGTTGATCGCACGCTGCAGCTGATCCGTAAAGGCGGCGTCAAAGCTGGGCTGGTATTCAATCCTGCAACGCCGCTCGACTATCTCGATTACGAACTTGATCAGATTGATGTGGTGCTTCTGATGAGTGTCAATCCCGGGTTCGGCGGGCAGAGTTTTATTGAATCAACGATAGAAAAACTCGCGCGTGTTCGCGAAAAACTCGATGCGTATAAAGCTCAGACCGGACGCGAAATCGCTCTGGAGGTTGACGGTGGTGTGAAACCAGCAAATATTGCACGCATCGCAGCAGCCGGAGCCGATACCTTCGTCGCAGGGTCGGCTGTCTTTGGAGCGGGATCTGCTCAGGGTTATGCTGAAGTCATTCGCAGCATGAAGTCAGCAGTGGCGGTACTTGCATGATCCGCGCCGCGCTATTTGATTTGGACGGTACGCTGGTTAGTTCTCTCCCAGAGCTTGCCAAGGGCGTCGAAATGTTGTCGCGAGAGCTCGGAGCGCCAGTGCCGCCCGAGGCGGTTGTCGGCGACATGATCGGCGGCGGAGTTCGTGTGTTGATTGACCGTCTCTTTCTCTGGTGGCAAGGAGCTGGTGCGAAGGAGTTGCCGGATTTTGAATCAACGCTTCAGCGTTTGGTTGCGATCTGGTCTGGCATGTCTGGCGACTTGATTCGAGAAATCCCAGGTGCTTTTGCTGGTGTTCAGAGTCTGAAGGAAGCTGGTATTTCAGTCTGGCTTGTGACGAACAAGGAGCGCGGACTGACGGAAGCGTTCTTGCGCGAGCGAGGCATTGATGCACTCTTTAATGGATTGGTTGCCGCCGGCGATTGCGCGCATCCCAAACCTGCGCCTGACATGCTGATTAAGGCCATAACCAGTGCTGGTGCAGAGGCATCGGAAGCAGTGATGGTCGGCGACAGTCGTAATGATGCACTTGCAGCTCGTGCAGCCGGCATTCGTGCGATGCTGGTTGAGTCTGGCTATAACGAAGGTGTTCCGCTGAAGGAATGGGCTCGGACTGCTGGCTTCAATGAAGTCTTTCCGTCCGTAAAAGAAGTTTGCGAGGAGCTCCTCGCTCAACAAGGAAGCCGCAAATGCGGAGATTGACATACTCATACTTACTGACGGCAGTCGTTTTTTCCTTTGTCGCGTCCGGAGCTTATGCTGCAGCAGAGCAATCAGAACCACCGACAGCAGCAGATGTTGAGGCCTGTTGGGCGAAAGCGGATGGAGATCCTTCGAAGGAGAACAGCTGCCTCAAGCTCGATCTTGCGTATGCCCAGAGTGAGTACAAGACCGTTACTGAGCAGGTCGCTTCGCTTGCAAAAGCGTGGGACAAGCCGTCTGGAGGGCGTACTCGTTGGAATAAGTTCATCGTATCTGGTCAGAGCTTTGATACATTCGTAAAGCGTGAATGTGACTTCGTGAGCACGGTGACGAAAGGCAGTCGGCTGGTTGAAGATAATGCCGAGCTTGCTTGTCAAATCAATTGGTATCGACTCAGAACGAGCATTCTTACGAATCGTCATTTGACGGAAGCGCGCCATTGATGAAACCTGATTTTTCAACGGAATCTCTTACAGGCGTTTGGCGGACTACGGTGGAGCATTTCATGGCTTCGCCGGAAGGACAAAATCTTGTTGACCGCATCTCCAGCTGTACTGCTGACGTTTTCCCTCCTCATCCGTTCCGAGCGCTTGAAGAGACGCCTTTTGAACAAGTTCGTGCGGTCATTTTCGGCCAGGATCCGTATCACACGCCCGGTAAGGCTTGTGGGTTAGCTTTTTCTGTGCCAGCAGGAGAAAAACTGCCGCCTTCCTTGAAAAATATTTTCAAAGTAATAGCTGCGTCGAATGAAATACGTCGCACGCGAGGCGATCTTTCCGATTGGGCTGCGGCGGGCGTATTGCTCCTCAATACGATTTTGACGGTGGAAGCGGGAAAACCTCTGGCTCATGCTGGATGGGGGTGGGAGACTTTGACCGACCGGCTCGTTACTCAACTTTCTTCAGGACGAAATGGACTTGTTTTTTTCCTGTGGGGCAAACCAGCACAGCGTCTTCGGCCGATGATCGATGAACGCCGCCACTTGGTGCTTGCATCGAGTCACCCATCTCCCTTATCGGCGACTCGAGGCGATGATGCCTTTATGAAGTCCGACTGTTTCCATAAAGCCAATGCATGGCTTGAGGCTCGCGGTGAGGCGCCCATTGACTGGATGGGCGCCGCGCAGCAACCGGTTCTCTTTTAACTGAGGTCAATCACGCGCTGCGGAAGCAGCAGCAAGAATGCATTTGATCGCGGGGATGCAAGATCTAATTGACGAACGATAAGTCGGTCTCCGCGAAAGAATACGATTTCGACAACTCGGCCAGCACAAGCTTCCACCATGCGGTCAAACCGTTCAAAAGTTATTCGCATGCCATCAAGAGCAATCGGCACATCTCCGGCAAAAAGACTGGCTTCAAACGCCGGAGATGCGGACGGCACATAGTCGAGCTCAAGGTCTGCACCGGAACGGCGAAGCTTCAGTCCAGAGAGTGCGTAAGCCTGATTTTGGTTTGCGTCAAGGGTGAGTTTTTTCCCGCGGTGCTCTAAAGCAGTGCTGAAGGCGGCAATCCATTCGCAGCGGTCAACATTGGGCTTGCTCACCCAGTGCTCAATGACGTCAGCAATAGAAAGGCCAGTAAGTTCAAATACCAATTCGGCAAAGCCACCATCAGGCAGACCGGACCAGGTACGGTCAGTAATCTTGCTTCGAACGGTGAGGAACCAACTTTGCAGTACATGCTCGAGAGTCCATTCTCCATTGGAGCGCTGTTCGAGCGCATCATTGATTAAAAACGCAGCCAGAGCCCCTTTGGCGTAGTAAGAAGTTTGTGAGTAAGGGGAGTCCTTTGTCTGTCGATAGAGCTTTATCCAGGCATTGAAACTGGATTCGGCGAGCGTCATTTGATCGAATCCTTCCCGACCGAGTGCATTGTTGAATCGTCGACCAAATTGTTCCCAATAGGCGGCTTCATCAATCAAGCCCGCCCGCAACGGAATGATTGACTCGTAAAGTGAAGTGAAGCCTTCGAAGATCCAAAGGTCGTGAGAATAAACTTCCTTAGATAAATCGTAAGGGAGAAAACAAGAGGGTTTCAGACGTTTGACGAGCCAGGCATGGAAATATTCGTGCGCCGCCAGGGTGAGGAACTCGATGTAATCCTTTGGAGGCGTTGCTTCACCTTCGGCGGGAAGCACTTTGGGATCCTCAAGAAGCATAGTGCCGGCAGCATGTTCCAGGCCGCCGTAGAGGCCGGCACCCAGGTGCATTTGCAGCAGATAACGCTCGAAAGGAGGTTTCTTCTCGGCAGGGTCCCAAAAGGCAATCGTTGTTTCAAAAATCTTCCGTAAATCGGAACTCACACGGTCGCGATTCAATGAGTTAGCCCCGGTGATGACGATTTGATGCGAAACGCCGCAGACCTCTACGGTCCAGATATGAGACCCATGGCCATCTTTAGGCGTCAGCGTGTAGGGACTGTCAAGGAGCTCATCAAGGTTGCGAGCCTGCCAAGCATTGGCTCTGAGCGGAAGTGCACATTGAACATTCCAGCCGGGAGCATCAAAAAACACCTCGGCAGGTTCGTTTGTATTGAAGGGATGCAGAAACAGAGTGCTGGGATTGATGAAGCCTCGGTCATCGTCCAGGTACGCATCATGAATTCCAACAGAGTAGGCAAAGACTTCCCACTCGATTCGCAATGTGGCGGAGACGGGAGCTTCAGCGGCGTCTACAACCCATTGAGCTTTGCTGACTTGGCGTACGGGAAGTTCATTTTCTTCCCAGTATGCACGGATATTTGTGAGGCGTCCGGCATATTCCCTTAATACATAGCTTCCAGGTGTCCACGTTGGCAATGCAAGCTTGAGCAAGTTGTCGTAAGGAACGGGCAGAACGAGCTGAACGCTGTAGCGGTGGCGGTTAACATGAGGTGTGATGAGATAGTGAAGCATGGAACTTCCTGCTTATGGATGAGGCGAATAGGAGTCTAGAACGATTTTTCGTGATACTTGACAAACAAGAGTGAACTCTGCATAATTCGCATCCTGCTCCGAAAACGGGGCGGAAAACATGTCATAGCTGACAATAAACGACAAAAAGTTTAAGGTTGGCCTTGACAAGAAGAAAAAGATTAGATAAACTTCTTTTTCTGCGCTGAACGAAATTCTTCAGCGAAGTTCTTTAAAAATCAGATTCAACGAACCGATAAGTGTGAACGTCGGAAACTTGA
>OWJK01000931.1_pt1 | contig 9475 bp, 7 predicted proteins | sample 1732911 | NCBI WGS metagenome assembly OWJK01 (sample SAMN05065767, study PRJEB22554) | human gut metagenome | biome: ENVO:2100002; feature: ENVO:00000062; material: ENVO:00002003 | host: Homo sapiens | place: USA
GAGATCTGCGCATGTCTCGTGGGCTCGGAGATGTGTATAAGAGACAGCCATAAAAGGCGTAGCGGGCGGGGTCAATCAAACCGGCCTCAAGCGCTGCTTTGACGCCGCAGCCGGGTTCATGGAGATGGCGGCAGTTGAAGAAGCGACAGCCAACGGCGTGCTCGGCGATGTCAGGCATGGCGCGAAGAATGTCTGAAAGCGACAGATGAGCGAGCCCGAACTCCTGAAAACCCGGCGTGTCGATGACGGCGCCCTGCCATTCAGGGGCGGCATGCCAGGCAGCCGCCGTCGTTGTCTGCTTGCCGAGGTCAAGTGCTTCGGAAAATTCTCGCGTCTGCGCATTAGCTTCCGGCACGAGGAGATTGAGGATCGTCGACTTGCCCATGCCGGACTGTCCGACGAGGAGCACGGTTTTGCCCGTAAAGGCTTCGAGCAGTTTGGCGCGGGCTTCATCAGGCCGCTTCGACGCGGATATTTCAATCGTCTGTGCGCCGATCGAGCGCAGCAGCGCAGTTTGCTGGTCAGCGGCCGCTCGACCGTCCGACAGATCGAGCTTGTTGCGGATGACAACTGCCGGAATCCCGGCTTGGTGGGCAGCCAGCAGCGCCTTCCAGATGAACCACGGATTAAAGGTCGGCCGCGGTGCAAAAACGACGGCGCAGAGATCCGCGTTGGCGGCTAAGGTTTTTACGCGCCACTCGTCAGAGCGGTATAGGAGCGTTCGACGATCTTCAATCGTCTCAATTGCGGCAATGCCCGAGACGGGAGGCGTGCAGCCCACCCGGTCCCCCACGGCGACATCTCCCTTTTTCCCGCGGCGGTGCGCGACGAGCTGTTCGCCGGTATCGAGCGTGACGACATAGTGGCGCCCGTGACCGGCAGTGACTCGGCCGAAAAGGAGTGTTTCGGGCTGTGCGGCAGAGGCCGGACGTCGGCCGGAAGAGTTGCGTTTAGCCATGCTGAGAAGGTGAGGATGCCGCAGGAGTCACTGCGGCAATATGAGGGGCGTCAGGCATTGAAGCTTTCGGTGTTGGGCGTTCGGATTTTCCGGTTTTGCTGGGATCGTCCTCAAAACCGTCATCGTCAACCCAGTCGTGCTGCGTGAGCAGTTCCTGAGTGAGCGCTTCTTCGGCTTCCCGCCGGGCAGCGTTAAAGGACGTGCGTTCACGGCGCAGCGCTCGTGTAATGGCTTGCTCCTGAGAGAGGACCGTTGGGAGTGCTGGTGCCGGATCTGCAAGGTGCGGCTCGAGTTTGCGCGCACGCATGTACTTTAGAAGATGCGCAACGCGCATGGCAGCATGCGGGTGATCGTAGTGCAAAACCGAATAAAAGCGCGAGGGCGTAAGCGTATTGGTGTAGTCGCGGTGGAGCTTGGCGAGTGCCCGTGCGAGCGTATCGCCGCCCATTTTTGCCGCGCCGCACCGGTCTGCGGCGTAGCGAAGCTGCCGGATGATGAAGTTGTTGAGCGCCCGCAGCGGAAAGAAAACGATCGGGAAGGCAATGACCGCCGAAGCCATGGCAAATCCGGCGTGTGTGCCGGGCTGCATGACGGTGAGAATAGGTGAGAATCCAAGTCCTTCGAAATATACCGGCGTGTTTGCGGCCCAGCCGAGTACAGCACAGGTGATAAAACCCCCTACTGCCGAGAGCGCAATGCGCCAAGGGCCGTGGTGAAACTTGATGCGCGCAGCCTGCGAAGCGATGACGGCGAGCAGTTCGTCCTCTGTGAGTTTGGCTGCAGTATCGGCAAAAACAACGACGCGGCGAAGTTCTCCGCTGCCCGGCAGCAGCACGTGCGCATGCTTCCAGACCGGCGGCCGCGTCATGATGACCAAATCCTCCATGCGAAAGCCCTCCTCTGCGAGGAGCGAACGGACCTTGCGGCGAAGGGCTTCATTTTGAATCGGCCGAGAGGCTCGGCTCCAAAGCTGTCCGCGCATCAGCGAAAGCCGCCAGCGCCAGAAAAGCCACGCCAGATAGAGCACCCAGACGAGGAGCCACCAATAGGGACCGGTCACTTCGCACAGTATGAGCAGGAGCGCTGTTGCGGGGAGCGCAGCTGCCAAGCCGGCGGTTGAAATGCCGACGGTTCGCTTAAACCATTCCTTGCGCGATCGCCGCTGATAGCCGAATCGTTCCCGCAGTCGGTACCGAATCAGCCACTCCAGCGGAAGAGACACGATGACCATGAGCCCCATGATGCTCACAAGGAGCGACCATTGCACGAGAAGCGTGTTGTCCGAGAGGGTTTCCAAGAGGGCTGTGAGATAGGTGAGACCGTGCCCCGTGGTCATCAGTACGGCAAATGCCGCGGAGACAAAGGCGAGCACCAGGCGCGACTGGGCCGATTCGCTTGTAAAGGCTGCGGCTTTCTGATGAGCCGCCAATGACAGCTTGTTTCGGAATCCTGTCGGCACCTTGCCGATTCCGCGTTCTGCAGCAATCACCTGACGCGCGCAGGCAAAGCACTCGACGAAGACGTAGAGCGCGCAGGAGATGAGAAGAATGTGCTCGATGTTGTTGGCAGAAAGTTGCATTCGTTGACAGGAGGTCTCTGACTTCAGGCGTTTTGATCGCGCGGCAGCCGCTGTGGTTTGGCCAAATTATCGCAGGTCGTATGGCTGATGCTTCATCTTGACGGCAGGAAGTATTCGCCGCCTGCGTTAGACTTCCGGCAAGTTGACTTGCAGGTCGGCGGTGAGCAGACGGCTGGCGCCGCAGTTTCCCATGCCGGCACTTATTTATTAGAGATAGAGCGAAGATGACTACTGAGCCTTGCGCAAATGCCATTGAACGGGATCCGTCCTATGCCGACGACAACCTCATTTGGATTGATATGGAAATGACAGGGCTGCAGCCCGAGGTGAATCGCGTTCTGGAGGTGGCAGCGATCATTACGGACAAGAATTTGAACATTCTTCATGAAGGTCCTGTAGTGGCAATTCATCAGCCCAAGGTCGTGCTCGACGGGATGGATGCTTGGAATACGGAAACGCATACTAAATCCGGACTTGTTGCACGATGCCTTGAAAGTACGGTGGATGAAGAAAAATGCGCGCAGATATTCACTGAGGTCTTTCGCCGCTATGTGCCCGAAGGCAAAAGCCCAATGTGCGGCAATACGATCGGTCAGGACCGCCGCTTTATGGCGCGCTGGATTCCCGGCATGGAGCGTTATTTCCACTATCGCTCGATTGACGTGTCAACCATCAAGGAACTCTGCCGCCGGTGGGCTCCGGAAAAAGTTTGGGTCGGAACTTGTGTCAACAAGCATCAAGCCCTTGCGGATATTGCGGAAAGTATTCATGAACTTTCCTGGTATCGGCGAGAAGTATTTCGTATCTAATTGATAAACGAAGTTATTACAAAAAAATGTGGTCTACCACGCGTATCTACTAGTCCTGAAGTATGCAAAACCGTGCATAATGGACTCGCCTAATAATAAATAATTAGATACAACATTTCTTCCATCAAGGAGATCTCGCCATGGGTATTACCGAATGGGTTGCCGTATTGGTGATATTTGCAGTCGTGTACTGCCTTATCAAACGCTATGAAACACGCCTTGTGCTGATCGGCTCCGGCCTTCTGCTCTGCTTGATTTCATGGAACCTCGTCGGCGGCCTGAATGCCTTCGCCAAATCGATGACCAACGCCTCGCTGGTGATGGCCATCTGCGGCTCGATGGGCTTTGCTTTCGTTGCTAAGTACACAGAGGCTGACCGCTCGCTCGTTCACTACCTCTCCGCGCCGATTCGCGGTCTGGGCATTTTCCTCGTTCCGGTCTGCACGGCGATTACCTTCTTCGTTAATATCGCCATCCCGTCAGCTGCCGGCTGCGCGGCAGCCGTCGGCTCCACGCTGATTCCGGTGATGCTCCGCGCGGGCATCAAGCCTGCCGGCGCCGCTGCTGCGGTGCTTGCCGGTACGATCGGCTCCTATCTCTCGCCGGGTACGTCCCACAATCCGTACGTGGCCAACATGGCGCACATTGACGTGATGGAGTTCATCGGCTTCCATGCGCCGTACTCGATCATGATCGGTGCTTTCGGCGTGATCGGTACGCTCATCATGTGCATCCTGCTGGGTGACGGCAAGGGCGACAAGAACGCCAAGATTGATGAGTCCAAGGCACAGAAGACGGACGACTTCACGCCCAATCCCATTAAGGCGCTGGTTCCGCTCGTTCCGATCACCATTCTGGTTGTCGGCAACCTCTGGTGCCCGTTCATCAAGATGGGCGTGGCGCAGGCCATGGTGCTCGGTGCGGTGATCGCGCTGGCGGTTGCTCGTCCGAATCCCCAGACCTTCACGAAAGAATTCTTCAATGGCTGCGGCAAGGGCTACGCTGACGTGATGGGCATCATCATTGCTGCGGGCGTGTTCGCTGCTGGTCTGCGTGAAGCCGGTTTGATCGACGTCTTTGTGCAGTCGCTCAAGGAATCCAATGAGATCGCCCGCTGGGGCGGCTCGATCGGCCCGTTCGTCATGGGTGTGATCACGGGTTCAGGCGACGCGGCTACGCTGGCCTTCAATGAAACGGTTACCCCGCATGCTGAAGACTTCGGCATGTCGATTCAGGGTCTGGGCGGTCTCGCGTTCCTCGCCGGTGCTGCCGGCCGTACGGCCTCTCCGCTTGCCGGCGTGACGATTCTCGTCTCTGGTATCGCTATGGTCTCGCCGATCGAAGTGATCAAGCGCACGGCTCTGCCGATGCTGGCTGCGACCATCGTCTGCGCGCTGATTATGGTTTAATGCCTGCGCAATAGCGCTCAGCGCTCAAACGTCAGGGCGGCAGTTCCGCCGCTCTTGACGTGATGGACCAAAGTAAAAGCCCGTTTGCGGAAATTCTTTTCCTCGGACGGGCATTTTTTTGGTATACGAACATGCCGTTCTCATGGACTGTGTGCCGCTTGATACACTTTCGGACCGCCGGCGGGCAATCCTGCCGGCTATGTGCTTCACAACTCTTCAAATCTCCAAGATTCCGCCATGATCAGCGCCTTTGACATCTATAAGATCGGTATTGGTCCCTCGAGCTCACACACCGTTGGGCCCATGAAGGCCGGTGCTGCTTTTCTCAGCGAGCTCGTTGAGAAAAATCTGCTAGAGCAGACGGCGCGCATTCAGGTGGATGTCTACGGCTCGCTTTCGCTTACCGGCCGCGGTCACCATACAGACCTCGCTGTCATCCTCGGGCTGGAAGGCTATTTGCCTGAGACCGTGCCGCTCGAAGAGATTGCTTCAATCATCAAGCGGGTGGAGCAAGACGAACGCATTGATCTTGGCCGCCGCCATGAAGCGGCGTTTCTCAGGGCTTCGGGGCTGGTCTTTCATGCGGAATTTCTGCCTAAACATGAAAACGGCATGAAGATTTCTGCCTGGGATGATGCCGGCAGACTGCTCTATTCGAATACCTACTATTCGATCGGAGGCGGCTTCATCGTTGATGATGAGCACTTTGGTTTGGAGCCGCAGGCCGAAAAGCCCGTGCCTTACCCCTATAAGAATGCTGCGGAACTGCTTGCCGCCTGTGAAAGAACAGGGCTCTCCATTTCCAGTCTGGCGATGGAAAACGAATTGGTGTTTCATACGCGCGAAGAAATCTACGCGCACTTTGCGCGAATTCGCGAAGTGATGGAAGAAGCCATTGCGCGAGGCATTCATACTGAAGGGCTGCTGCCCGGTCCGCTGAGAGTGCAGCGCCGTGCCCCATCACTTAACCGTGCACTTGAATCGACCGCACGTCTTTCCGTGGATCCAATGGCGGTGCTCGATTGGATCAACATGTTTGCGCTTGCGGTGTCTGAAGAAAACGCTGCCGGCGGCCGTGTGGTTACAGCGCCCACCAACGGAGCCTGCGGCGTGATTCCGGCAGTGCTTGCGTACTGGGCGAAGTTTATCGGCGAGCCCAAGCCCGAACCCTGCCTGCGCTTCTTTCTGGCTTCAGCTGTAATCGGCGGGCTCTTCAAAAGAAACGCCTCCATTTCCGGTGCAGAAGTGGGCTGCCAAGGGGAAGTGGGGGTTGCTTGTTCGATGGCGGCAGCCGGTCTTGCAGAAGTGATGGGCGGTTCGCCCTCGCAAGTGGCAATGGCTGCCGAAATCGGCATGGAGCATTCGCTGGGGCTCACCTGTGATCCGGTGAACGGTCAGGTGCAGGTGCCCTGCATCGAACGCAATGCCATTTTTGCCGTTAAGGCTGTTAATGCCGCTCGTATGGCGCTTCGGCGCACGAGTGCGCCGCGCGTGCCGCTCGATGAAGTCATTAAAACGATGTATGAAACCGGCAAGGACATGAACGCCAAATACCGGGAAACGAGCCGCGGCGGACTCGCGAAAATTCTGCGCTGCGAGTGATTCAGCTGCGCTTTCATTCTTGCAGCGGCTTCTTAAGCCGCCGCAGTGCTTCGTGAGGCTTAAAGCTTTTCGCTGTCCGCGGCCGCTGGCTGTTCCGCCGCAGAGGCTTGCTCCGCAGCATTGGCCAGCGCAATGACCGGGCGCTTAAGCCAGGCCGAGAAGAGCGCAATGCCGACGGCAAGCAGAAGCGGCCCGAGGATGAGGCCGAGGAAGCCGAAAGCGAGCACGCCGCCGAATACGCCGAGAAAGATGAGCGCGATCGGCATTGAAGTGCCGCGGGCAATCAAGAGCGGCTTGATGAAATTGTCTACGCTTGAGACGGCAAGTGTTCCCCAAAGCACGAGAAACGCCGCCATGCCAAGGTCCCCTTTGCTCCAAAGCCAGACGGCTGCCGGCAGCCAGATGAGCGGAGGGCCGATTGGAATGACAGAGAGCACACAGACGGCAAAGGACAAGATGAGTACGCCCGGAACTCCCGCAATCCAAAAGCCGATGCCGGCAACGAGTCCTTGACCAATGGCAGTGCCCACGATTCCGAAGACCACTGAACGAGTGGTGTTGACGAGAATCTTGGTGATTTCTTCGGCAATCCCGCCCGAAACGCGTTCAACCACGGCCGAAATGCGGTCGGCAAACCACGAACCGTCGCGATAGAAGAAGAACACGATGAAAGTCACGAAGGCGAGCTGCATGACGCCCGAGCCGACATTGACTGCGGCGTTAAGCACCCACGTGGAAAGCGGCTCGAGAATGCGCTGCATTGTGTGCGCAAAGGTCTGCGGATCGATGGCTGAAACAAGTTCTCCGTAAAGCCAGTCGCCCGCATAAGGGATGCTCTGCACGGCCTGGAGAATCGGCAGCGGGTCCTTAAGCCAGGCCGCTGCGGCCTGCACCCCGCGAGGCACCTGCTGCGCCAAGGCGACGAGCAGGAAGGAGAGCGGGATGAGCACCAGCACCACAATCGACAAAACCATCACCGAGGCTGCGGCGGTAGAGGACTGCCGCATGCCGCTGCGCAGTTTGTTGAAAACCGGCCAGGTTACGACTGCAAGTACGGCGGCGATCAGAATGGCCGTCAGGAACGGTTCGAGCACAAGGTAGCAGCCGACGGCCACCACGACCATAAAGACGATCCGAATGATGAGGTCGATGCGTTCCGTGAAGCCTTCTGAAAACCGTTTGGGAATTTGAGCGACGAAATCGCCGCGCACTCGCTTGGCGGCAGCAGATCGAGCAGTGCTCCTTCTGCGTTCTGCTGCGCCGGGGGCCGGCTGCTGGTCATCGGTCATGGCGGATTCCTTGGTTTGAGTGCTCGAAGCCGTCGAGATCAGCGCAGAAGTGCGGGTTCGTTAAGCGGCACGCAGCCATTCAGGCGAAGCTTCTTCATCTGCTCGCGCAGTGCGTCTACCGCCGCCATGCGGGTGAAGCTCTTGCGCCAGACGAGCACAACGCGGCGTGTCGGCGTGGGATTCTTGAACGGAATGATCTTTACAGTGTTGGAAAGCCCCGCAAGATAGGGCACGGCCGACGACGGCAGCACGGTGATGCCCAGGCCCTGAGCGACCATGTGGCAGATCGTCTGCAGACTAGAGCCTTCAACGGTGCGCTGCACAGTGGAGGCCGAAGCTTGAAAGCGCGCCATGGTGGGGCAGATGCCGAGAATTTGATCACGGAAGCAGTGGCCGGTGCCGAGCAGGAGCATCGTCTGTTCTTTAAGCTCATCGGGACCCACATAGGAGCGGTTCACCCAAGGGTGATGCGCGGGTACGGCCACGACCATGTTCTCTTCATAGATCTCTTGGGTCATGAAGCCCGTGTCGGAGAGCGTGTTGGCGGTGACGGCCACATCAATCTGCCCCGAGCGAAGCTTGTTGAGCAGCTCAGAAGTGAAGTTCTCTTCAAGGAAGAGCGGCATTTTGGGCGTGGCAACGGTCATCGCACTGATGAGCTCAGGCAGAAGATAGGGCGCAATCGTATAAATCACGCCGAGGCGCAGCGGTCCTGAGAGCGGATCCTGACCGCTGTGAGCAATGTCGATGATGCGGCGGCTTTCTTCGAGCACCTTCTGGGCTTGAGCGATCACTTGAGAGCCGATGGGCGTGACGGCAATGTCGTTCGAACGACGTTCGAAGAGTGTGACGCCGAGTTCTTCTTCGAGCTTTTTGATGGCTACCGAGAGGGAAGGCTGGCTCACGCAGCAGCTTTCTGCGGCGCGGCCGAAGTGCCGCTCCCGCGCGACAGCGATAACGTATTTCAGTTCAGTGAGTGTCATGATGGAAATGTTGGGAAGGTGTTAAAAAATCAGTACTTAACCAGCTGCAGTCAAGCTTTTAAGAGCTCCGCTTTAGCGGAAAACCACCTTGCGGCGTGGCGCGCGGCCTGCTCAGGGTATTGCTTGAGCATCAGGTCGGCCGTGCGTGAAGCTGTCTCAACGAGCTCAGCGTCGGAATCCAGATCGGCAAACTGAAGCATCGGCATGCCGGACTGCTGTTCACCGAGAAATTCCCCCGGACCGCGCAGCTCGAGGTCGCGCCGGGCAATTTCAAAGCCGTCATTGCTTTCTCGGATGATTTTCAGGCGTTCTTTGCCCGTTTCGGAAAGATTGCCGTCAAAAAGCAGAACACAGGCGGCAGCTCCGCCGCCGCGGCCGACGCGTCCTCGAAGCTGGTGGAGCTGAGCAAGGCCGAAGCGCTCTGCATGCTCAATAATCATCAGAGTGGCGTTGGGCACGTCGACCCCCACTTCGATCACTGTTGTGGCGACTAAAAGCTCAATGCGCCCGGCGGCAAAGTCCGACATCACCGCTTCCTTTTCAGCTGCGCTCATTGCGCCGTGAAGGAGACCCACGCGAACGTGCGGAAGTCTGGCTGCAAGCTCTTCGGCGCATCGCGACGCAGGCGTCAGGTCCAGCATTTCGCTTTCTTCAATCAGCGGACAGACCCAGTACACCTGCCGTCCTTTGCTGACGGTATCGTTGACAACGGCGAGAACGGCATCGCGTCGGTCCAGACGAACGAGCTTGGTGGCAACGGGGGTTCGGCCCGGCGGAAGTTCGTCGATCACGGATACATCTGTCTCTTATACACATCTCCGAGCCCACGAGACATGCGCAGATCTC
>OWJK01000944.1_pt1 | contig 9271 bp, 6 predicted proteins | sample 1732911 | NCBI WGS metagenome assembly OWJK01 (sample SAMN05065767, study PRJEB22554) | human gut metagenome | biome: ENVO:2100002; feature: ENVO:00000062; material: ENVO:00002003 | host: Homo sapiens | place: USA
TCTACACCTATTAAGTCGTCGGCAGCGTCAGATGTGTATAAGAGACAGCTTTACTTCATCATCATCCCCACATGACACAAACAGCATCGTGGTGAGTAGTAGCATTATTCTGAATATATTTTTCATATACATATTTTATATTATTTATTATTGTAACAATAATTTCACTTGTACTGTCCGTTCAGAAGGGCGTACTGAAATGCCGTCCAAGACCAAACAAAATGTAATTTCATTCTTTTGAGGCAACAAACTTCTATCAATAGAAAGAATCATGTCGGCTTCCGTTTCCGGAAGAATAACTTTCGGCTCTGTTCGAAAACGAATGTATTCCGGCAGCATCAAGGCTGACAAATTTAAAGGTTGCTTTCCTGTATTGACACAAATGAATCTTTCCACTTGCATTCCTTCTCGAGAAAGCACTCTAATCTGCCATTCTTTCCGTTTCAGTCGCAATGTATTCCCAATAGCTACGGGATATCCCTTCCATTGGTCGCTGGTAGGTGATACCTTGCCAGTAAGTACCAGCCTGATCATCGGTTTCTTTCCGGAGAGATCGGTATAGACAAATGCTTCCCGATACAAATCACCAGCCTGATCCTTAGGATGAAAAATCAAATTGATTTCTCCCCGTTCCCCCGGTTGTACCAAGTCTTTATTACACTTGGCTACCGTACAGCCACAGGAAGTAGTCAACTTAGAGATACGCACCGTTTTTTTACTTACATTACAGTATTTAAAATGATACGTTACTGGCGCATCGTCTTCCGACAAAGTCCCTATATTGATTGCAGTACATTCAAACTGCAAGACTTGCTCCCCTCCTGTTTCCTGCGCAAAACTATGCGCAGAAGACAGAAGAAAGAAAAAGAACAGTCCATACTTGATGGCTCCGGTAAAGTATCGTTTCATAATCACATTTACAACCAACTATCGTTTTTACGAACAGTAATAAAGAAATCTTGCTTGGTACCGTCAGTCGCCGTAACGGTAGCTTTCGTAGAACCCACTTTCAATCCTTTCAAGGTGAAAGTAATGTTGTCTTCCGCAGTGAGAAAAACAGCTATCGAGCTATCATCAACTTTACATGAGAAAGTCATATTCTCTCCATTCTTAAAATAACGGGAGTAATTGATCTTACTTGTACCACCAACGGACACATACATATTGGGAACAGTCATCTCGACACCTCTGCCCTCAACAGCTTTCAATAACTGATAGGCATCAATCAGTCCTGTACCCATATTACCTGTATAAGCAGCAGGTTCCATCTGTCCGGCTGCAATTTGGCCAAATGAAGCATTTGTGTACCAATATACTTTCATTTCCGTGAAATATGGTTCTACCGGCTTGACAGATTCCAATATCATTTTACGGAATTCATCTGCACGAAAATGACGATGCAATTTGGCAGCATAAGAAAGTCCCAGTGCGGCTACTCCCGAAACATGTGGACAAGCCTGTGACGTTCCTTCCATGTATCCATAATTCCCACCATCTTCACTGGCAGAAGATGGTATTGTGGAATATATTTTACCTTTGGGACTCTGATGATAATCACTGTCTCCACCTGGAGCACAGATAGAAACTCCATGCGCATAATTAGAATAACTGGATGGAGTACCATCGGCTGCTACGGCCGCTACCGAAATATAATCAGGATAAGCGCCCGGATATCCGGCCATAGCTGCATATTCATTACCTGAAGCAAACACGATGATACCTCCGTCTATGACATCATTTGGCGAGCCGGCATTATGAATAAAATAGTCAAAAGCCTCTTTCTCCAGCGGAGCACTGTCTACCCAGGCTTTATCAGAAGTATAACCCGGACTATATCCGCTAATGGGATTGGCAAGTCCCGAATTGTATCCCCAACTACACTGCAAAATAACGGCACCATTATCTGCTGCATATTTCACGGCTTTCGCTTCCTGATACAGGTTACATCCTTTAGAACCGGAAAACACCTGACAACTCATTATCTTTACACCACCTATATTACTAGCTTTATCCCCTCCTGCAATACCACTAATACCTTCACCATTATTTCTCACTGCACTGATAATCCCAGCCACATGAGTTCCATGTCCGGTATCATTCGGGTCATCATAAGAAATATAACCTTTATCATCTGTGAAATTGTAGCCATAACGGTCACCGGCATAACCATTTCCATCAGCATCTTCCTTTGAAGCAAATGTTTCGGCCTCATTCACCCACATATTCCCCTTTAAATCAGGATGATCATACATCACACCTTCATCAAGCACAGCTACGATAATGGAAGGATCTCCCGTACAAAGTTTCCAAGCTTCTCCACAATTTACATCAACCCCCGTTACAGCAGGTACTACCTTGTCACCCTTGTCATTCTTGTCTTCATTCTGAAGAATAGAACCATCATTCTTACACCCCCATTGTAGATTAAAATAGGTATCATCCGGTGTGACATTTATGGCGCGAGTGTTACGCATCACATGACTCATTGCTTGTTTGGTGAGAACTGTTGCCCGCACATTAGGATCGTATGAACGTTGGATAATATGGCTAAATTGGACTTTCGCCACATCTGCTACCTGCGACAAATCTTTAGCCACCTGCTCCAAATTCGTATCTTCATCAAAATGGATAACATACCAAAGATTCAGTCCTGCCTTGCGGGTGCGTTCTTCCGTGCGGTTATCTATCGGGAAAATACGCTCCAATTTATGAGTACCGATTCGTTGTAGAATTATATCCATATCCGAAATTCCCGAACGGGTCATCGCACCTCCGATAGAGCGAGTTACAGCAGCATCCAAAAAGGATGCCGCTTCCGGTTTGAATTTTACCATTATTTTTCCCTGGCTCGCTCCCTCGGGTAAATTAATAATTGGAGCTCCCTGTCCTGTATCAGGTTTCACTGTATCCATATCCCGGTCGGAACAGGATGTAAAAGTGATTGCTACAGCGGCTATTAGAATTAAATATATTCTTTTCATAATCAAATCAATATTCAGTTAATGTAGGTCTGGCTTTCGGATAACGCTCGTAAAACCATTCCAAATTAGAAGGTTCGTTCTTAAATCCCGGAACATTACCATTCATATCCTTTCCAGAATCCTGTGTATAAATCAAAGTGAACGGATCGAAACGTGCGAAACGCGGATGGTAAAGTAGCCATTCCGGTAAATCATCTCCCGACAAGAAGTTCAAGTTAATAGTGAACCTCTCGACATTAGGCAGAATCCTTGGAATAGTCTTTAATTTTTCCTTCACTTCATCGCTTGCACTGTTTAATGTATCGTTACTCTGAATATCTTCATCGGTATAAGCAGGAACTTCCGGTAAATGTGACCATGAATTAATGAATGTAGGTAATTCCCCATATATCAAATTATAGGATAATGACAACGATTTCAGTTTTTCCCACTTCAACAAGTTCTTAAAATTATAATTATTACTCGCATCAAATTTCAAGCCGAGATTTTCACGTGTATCGTTCAAATCTGTAATTGAACTGTATCGACGATTACCTGTCAAACTCAAATGAGTCAGTTCCGGGAAGTTTTTGGATTGTAAGTCAGACGGTATAGCCGTAAAGTTATTACTACTCAAATCCAATTTAGTTAAAATCTGACAAGATCCTTCTAATTCTGATTTTGAGATAGTTGTAATACCCATCGCATTTATTGTCAGATTCTTCAGATGCTGCAATCCCTTTAATGCGTTTCCAATCCTATAAGTAGCAGGAAGCAACTGCGTATTCGTGTTACTAGCAACAACCAATGTCTCCAAATATTTGATTTTACCGATTTCAGCAGGTAATTCCTCCTTTGTATTCAGCATTTTGAATTCAACAGAACGTACACGACCGATTTGTTCTGGAGTCACACCTTTATCAGTTCTCTCCCATACGGTTATGCCTGCCCAATAGTCAAGACGTTCGCTGGTATCCCAACTTATCATTGAACGCAATTTGGTACTTGCAATGACAATAGCAATGGAATCTCCCCGTCTATCATCTGTTATTTCCGGTGAAGCTTCCTGTTTTATAGTCAAAGCTACCTCTTTCTCCAGTTCATCTTCCTCGTTCACCGGAAGGAACTTAATCGAAGCGATTCTTTCTTTCGGATCCGTATTCATATCCCACTTAAATCGCATCTTGATGGTACGGGGACGAGCTCCATAATCCAAAGATATATCAGGTTGTCTTTTGGAAGTAGTCACCCAAGAGCCCATCAAAGGATAATCGACCTTGAATTTGACATTTGTAGTCACCGATATATCAAAATATCTTTTATCCTCGTTAGCCATACTGGCAACTTCCACTTCATATTTATCCAGACCTATCATCTTTCCATATCCGGTCTGATGTATTTTCAGTTCTTGCTTAGACTGTCCTTCCGGTACAAACGTCACGACAGCATGTCTCACATCATTAGAAAGTGTAGAATCCACTACAATCTCACAATTAGTGCTTCCGACACCATTAGCAGGCATCACCTTCACCCAAGGCTGGTTGACCTTTGCCACCCATTTAGTACCCGAAGCCACTTTCACCGACTCCATTCCACCTGTAGCACCCAAGGTGAACTCCTGGGCATCGATGGTGAAGCCAGAAATGCCTTCCTCATCCGAATCATCACAAGCAGCAATAAAACACAAGCTTGCAAAGAGGCATAAATATATTTTAAACAATGGTTTCATATAGATTCTTTTTTGTTATTTATCTATTTATTCTTTCAAATAATCACATCCACGAATATCCTGTTCCGGATCGTAGATGAGGAGATATCTTCCCTCTTTAATCAGATCGCAAACATTGGAAAGATTGAGAGAGATATTTGGATTATCCTTTATCTCAAAAACGATAATAGCCGATGATATCGTATCAGAAATCTTTCGCAAATCATTTCCACCAATACAGAATTGTCTCAAACTCGGACATAAGCCTAAATTGCCCGGCCATTTTCTCAACAAGCGGTTACCATTCTCATCGCGCTGGTTACGTACAGCATAAACAGTTAATGTGGCAGCGTCCATCGGTCCGGTAGGAACTTCCGTAAAGCGGTTGTTACTTAGATCCACACCATAAAGGAAAGGCATATTTTTCCCATTAAAATCATCCGGAAGCTTTGATAAGTGATTATAAGTCAAGTCGAATGTTTTCATCATATACGAATATTTTGATGCATTGAATGTACCTTTCGGTATCTCTTCTATTCCATTACCGTTCAGTCCTAAAGCTGACACCTGAGAATTTGTATCAAACAGTATCTTCGGGAATTTTTTCAATTTATTCCCCCCCAATGCAATCGTACTGGCATTTACGCCATTAAAAGTTCCATTCTCTTCACCCTCAAATCCATCAATTTCATTGAATGAAAAATTAACAGAAGACATTACATATACAGATTGCGAACTGAATATATTAGGGAATTTCTTCAATTTATTATAAGCAAAAGAGAAAGACTCCACATCAGCATATCCGCAGAAATGTCCACTTTCATCACGTGGCAATTCCTCTATCTGATTGTGATCCATTGACAATTGTACCAAAATAACATCACTACCGAATGCTTTCTCAATCTTTTTAATCTGATTGTATGCACAATCCAGTTTACCAAGTTTTTTCACCATTGACATATCCGGCAAAACAGTCAGTTTATTATAAGTCAAATAAAAGATCTGCAATGTTTTACTTATACTTTCGCTGGCTACAAACTTACCTAAATCCTCATGAAAATCTCCCAAACTCGGATTACTCGCCAAGTTGAATGATTGAAGGTTCGGCAGTTTATTCAGTTCTTCCGGAAGTTTTGTCATAGACGGACAATTGTAAATTTCAAGGTCTGTCAGATTCTCCAGCCCACTTAGGTCAGTCCCCGGTTCAAATCCTTCGAATTTACCGTTGGCAATATACAAATATTGCAATTTCTTCAAGTTTCCAATAGAAGCGGGTATTCTATGAATTCCATTTGTCAACCGATTGACCGGGACATCTTTCAAAGAAGGACGATTGGCTTTGCTATTTACAGTAGGCTGAGAAAAACGACTGGGTATCCCCTCTTTCTGCCACTTCAAAGCAGCTTGTATCGGTTCGGAGAAATACGATTCAATATCCACCTTTACAAACTTATTATAATAATCACTCCTTATAGAGTTCTTCTGTACTTCAGTCAATTCAGTTCCCATCGTCTTCTCAATGATATTATCACCTACTTGGTCGGCATGATTACCTAAAGATAAAGTTCTAAGCTCCGTTAAGTCTCCCAAAGATTCAGGAATATCACCTTCAGGACCGAACGCACCGATAGAAAGACCTGTGACACGTCCTTTGGCATCCAAATCGACACCAGGTTGATCTCCCCACAAATCAATATCTTTATTGAAATCCCAGTTAGTACCTAAAGGATATGTAGTACCCGAATAACTCCATCCCTTCTGATTCTTTTCCGGAATAGACGGGCCTTTCAAGGCTTCCCACATTTCTTTCAGAACAAGATAGTCCTTAATACTGCCGGTAGTTTTACTGAAATTAATCGGAACGTTAACTTCAGTAGTCACATTATCCAGCACTTCAAAGTCAGCACCGTTTACTTCTCCATATTCCAAAGATCCCTTATTTTTCTTTTTAGTCGTATAACTTTTAATCTTATATTTACCGGCAGAAAGACGGAATAATGAATCACTGACAGCCACGGATATCTTCTTTCCACTATCATCCAGCTTCTCTGTATACTTTACGGCAATATTCTCAAGAGTCGTCTCTTTTTTCGTAAACAGTTCCTGTACCGTTACATTGATGTATTTGATATCGGAGAAAACATAATCTTCGCCTATTGCCCGAGTGGATGGTAGAAAATTTTTAGTTATAGTAAATTTCACTATCCCTCGATTCACTACTTTCACCTGTATGTCTTGTACAGCTAACCCACCATTTACTACAGTCAAAATTGTCTTTTTATCCGGTTCGCCGGAAAGAATCTGTTTCAAATCCTGCGTAGTTCCATCTGCTTTAAACAGATAGAAACCGATAATCTGATAAGTTCCGACCATCAATTGAAGTTTGTCACTTCTCAAGCCAAATTCACTATCGTCGCCCATCGCTTCCAGACCGACAGTCTGTACAATTTCAGTACCGTCTTCCTGATTGATAAGCACGATTTTCATTTTTTGCGCATCACGCAAATAATCCAGCTCATTCGTACTGGCACGTGTACCTGTCGAAACACCTTTATAAAGTTTGAACTGAGCATATCCATATCCTGCCTGAAGTACGTCATCATCGTCAGAGCAACTTCCAGCTGTAAACCCTAAAGTAAACAACATGCAAGAAAGGACAAACATTTTTATAAATAATATCTTAGTTTTCATATAAGCTAAATTTTACATGTTATCAATCCTCATATCGGGGTTGAATCAGCAATACTCCTAAAATAGTTTCATTATCCATTAATTTAATAACCATAGGCTTTGTTCCATTCTTGCTTTCGTCCATGCCTGAAACATTGACAAATGCACTTGTCATATACCTTCCCTCAACTTCAATTCCTTCCCATACGGTATCCTGACCATTATGCTTAGTTTCAGCTTGCAAATTCCAACCGGAGTAGCCATTTACAATAATATGGAATGGATCATAATTAACACCTAAAGTCAACGATGAAACCAAAAATACATTTGTAGTACCATATTCACTTTCTAATTGTTCATCTGGCATATCCGAAGGTACAGCTTTCACAGGATTGCCTGTACCATCCAAAATAGGTTCACCACTTTCTTTAACCAAAGATATCAGATCTCCTGCCACTCCTTCCTGTTTTATATCAGCAATTATATTTTCATCATATTCCTTTGGAATCCCCTTTTCAAGTAAAACAAGATCGGATAGATGATCCTTAATTTCAGCATATATAACGTTAGGAAATGCTAATACATACGCAGTTCTTGCTTTCGAATTATTTGCGCTTGCTGCTATATTAATATTCCCTTCTTTATCATCATCTATCCAAAGCCAACGATTAAAGGAATCCATTATTGTATAAGAATATTCAAGCTCCCATGTCATCTGATTCCGTTCTGCCACATATTCCACACATACCAAGGTATATTCATCATTCTTAGCCATTACCGTTACAGGAACTCCCTCGCTATCATAACTATTATCGCCTGCAGTATAACTTTCTCCATCAACCGAGACTTCTATGTTGTCTTTCAGAGTACCAATAATTCTATCAGCAGGAATACCTTCATACTTCACAGGAACTTTTGCAACAGCTCCGCTTCTACTTTCAATTGTCAGAAAGCCGGTAATTTCATTCTTTTTATATTGCATTATCATCTGTGGAATGACGCTGACATTATCTCCGGCATTGCCAGATACAACTTCGCTGTCTGATGCTCTACGATTGAATTCCATCCATTCGGGGTTACTTTTCAAAGCCCAATCCTCATTAGCTTCTAACACCAATATGTCAGTTCCATCAAAATTGATGACAAAAGGATTTTTTTCTGTGTACATTACAGACTTGTCCGCATTGAAAGCCCGAACTTCATAACCAGTAGACGGACGCGTCACCTCCGCTATCACCTGCTGGCTTCCTGCCAGCTTCATAGTCAGCTCTGCCTTATAAGATTTTAACAGTTCGGTAGCATCATCACTAATATGGATAGTGACTGTCTGCTTTCCGGCATTGCCTGAACAAACGAACGTCCTCTCACCATCCTGTTCAAAATAGCACCATAACGATGAGGAAGTCAATATCCAGTTATCGGCAGCCTCAAAAGTCAGTGTCTTGGTATCTCCGACTTCACATTCTATTTTCTGCAAATCCGGGAATACAGGCGTTGTAGTCTCGTCATCATCACTGCAAGCAGATACGAAGAGACAAAACACTAACGTAATCAATTGCAAATAATATTTCATTATATCTTTCATATTTATTTCCGATTATAGTTTAGAGTCCTTCCTCTTTCTTATACTGTTCCGCTTCTTCATCACTAATCCACTCCAAGATATTCACATAAGTACCTACTGTACCTTTACCCACCACATAAATAGTGCTATATAAGAATACGAATTTCTGGCATACATTATAATAAGAATCGTACGCAACAGGCTGAGTACACATCAGCTTTCCATTACCGTAAATGGTTCCGAAGGCTTCTGCCGTACTACCTATAATTTGATCATCAAACTCTACAAATGGTTTCAACGGATCGGAAGGATCATACTTAATTTTAAGATCATAATTCTTGTAGAAAAAATCATGTAATATGATAGTAT
>OWJK01000976.1_pt1 | contig 8921 bp, 8 predicted proteins | sample 1732911 | NCBI WGS metagenome assembly OWJK01 (sample SAMN05065767, study PRJEB22554) | human gut metagenome | biome: ENVO:2100002; feature: ENVO:00000062; material: ENVO:00002003 | host: Homo sapiens | place: USA
ATACGAGATCTGCGCATGTCTCGTGGGCTCGGAGATGTGTATAAGAGACAGCGACTATCCCGAAGAAGATCTGGAAGACCTTACCATGGAAGAAACAGGGGATGCTTTGGAGAAAATTGACAAATCCCTGTCGGCGCTTCTGAAACGGTCCGAAGAGGGACGGGTTATCAGGGAAGGACTCCGCACCGCGATTATCGGGAGACCGAACGCGGGGAAATCGTCCCTGCTGAATGCCCTTCTGCAGGAAGAACGGGCGATCGTCACCGATGTGCCCGGCACGACGCGGGATACCATTGAAGAGGCGATTCACATATCGGGCGTGTCCCTCCTTCTCATGGATACCGCCGGTCTGCGGGAAACGGACAATAAGGTAGAGCAGATCGGGATCGAACGGGCGCGGGCATCCATGGAAAAAGCAGATCTCATTCTTGCGGTCATTGACGGTTCGTCGCCTCTGGATGAGGAAGATAAAACCATTCTCCACAGCCTCGGCGGAAAAAAGGCGATTGTCATTTTAAATAAATATGATCTCACGCCGGAAGTCAAGGCGGAAGATATATGGGAAATCGCGGGGCAGATTCCTGTAGTTTCTCTTTCCGCCCGTTACGGGAGCGGGATGGACGAACTGCGGGACGAACTGCGGAAGATCACCGAAAAGCAGGATGCCGATGCGGGCCGTGTCCTCTTCCTGACCAACCTTCGACATGTGGAATTGGTACGGAAGGCGCTGGACAATGTCCTCCGCGCGAGAGCGTCCGTCCGTGAAGGCCTCCAGGCGGACTTCATCGTCATCGACCTGACGGAAGCATGGAAAACGATGGGGGAAATCACGGGCGATACCATGGATGATGAACTGATCCATTCCATTTTCAGCCGGTTCTGCGTGGGGAAATAAGTGCTTCCATAAATCATGGGGCGGAAAATCAATCGGATATGCTTGGATAAGGCGGCGGAGCTGCCGGAAAATCCCCGGCGGGTTCCCGCTTTTTGCATTGACTTTTATTTTTTCTTGTGGTAATAATGAAAATATCTATCATTATCATAATTTTACCTGAAACGGGGTGTTTATAAATGAGAAAATATGCGGGAGGTTCCATTCTGCTTATCTTGAGCTTTCTTTTTGTCATAGGGGAGCAGACGGTGGCAGGACCCTGCCCCGTTATGCCGGACGGCAGATTTATGGTGTGCCGCTGGGCAAGTCAGGCGGCTTTCGGCGTGGGGGTCGTGCTTGTCATCCTTTCCCTGTTTCACCTGGCCTTTACAAATGACGGTATGAAATTGGGGCTGGATCTGGCTGTTATTGCCAATGCCGTCCTTTTGATGCTTATTCCCAACCACCTTATTCATCTTTGCATGAAAAACCATATGCGGTGCCATACGGTCATGGAGCCTTTCGTGCTGGTCATGGGGGTATTGATGATTGCGGTGGCATTGGGGGATTTCTTTTTCCGGCGCCGCGTCGTGAAGAAAGAGGCCGCCCATGAATCTTAACCGGCTGCCCTGGAGGAATCTGTCCCGCAGGCCGCTGCGGACGGCGGCTCTCCTCGTGCTTACCTTTTTCCTTTCCTTTGTCATTTTTGCCGGTTCCATGGCAGTCGTGAGCCTTCAGAACGGTCTGGGGACATTGGAAAATCGTCTTGGCGCGGATATTATCGTCGTACCGAACACGGCAAAGCGGAAAGTAGATCCTAAAACGATGATACTGGACGGGACACCGGGCTATTTTTACATGGGACGGGAAAAGATGGTGCTGATTTCCCATATCGAAGGCGTGGAAAAGGTATCGCCCCAGATCTTTCTCGCGTCCCTTTCCGCTTCATGCTGCTCTGTTCCGGTGCAGATTATCGGGTTTGAGCCGGAAACGGATTTTATCATCCAGCCGTGGATTCGCGAAAGCTACGGCAGAGAACTTGCCCATGGCGATGTGGTGGTGGGCTCGGCAGTCAATGCGGACGTGGGGGATACGATCCGTTTTTACAATAAAGACTGCCGCATCGTAGCGAAACTGGCGGCGACCGGTACGGGGCTTGATACTGCGGTCTATACGAAAGCGGAGACCATACGGACGCTCATCGAGGCATCGTCGAAGATGGGGCTGAATCCGCTTTTTGAAGGCGATGTGGAAAACGTTATTTCTTCCGTTTACATCAAAGTAAAAGACGGTTATGACATTAAAAAAGTGACGGAAAATATCAATCTCCGTGTACGCCGTGTGAAGGCGGTCCAGATGAAAGATATGCTTTCCGAAATAGCGGGCAGCCTTTCAGGGATTTCAAAAACGATCACCCTTCTTTTCGCGGCGGTCTGGGTGATGGTGTTCATCGTTCTGGCCGTTTCTTTCTCCGTCCTTGTGGGAGAAAGGAAAAAAGAATTTGCCCTGCTCCGCGTGATGGGAACGTCACGAAGAAAACTGGCAGGGATTTTATTGAAAGAAACTCTTATCCTGAGCGTTTCCGGCGGCGCGGCAGGCGTGCTCATGGGACTCCTTGTGGTGATTCCTTTCAGCGGGCTCATTGAAACGGGACTGAAACTGCCCTTTCTTCTTCCCGGGATCAGGGAAACGGGATGGCTGGCGTTTGCCGCGATGGCGGTCATCTGCCTGGCGGGCCCCGCGGCATCGGCATATGCTGTGCTGCGCCTGTCCCGTGTCGATCCCGCAACGATTTTAAGGGAGGGTGAATAAATGCGTCTGGAAGCGGAACAGGTAACGAAACAATACCAAACGGATCCGAAAAAAGCACGGTTTGCTTATGCCCTTTCCCGAACCGATCTGGTGGTGGAGAGCGGAGAATTTGCCGTCATTACAGGAAAATCGGGAAGCGGGAAATCCACGCTCCTTCATATCCTTGCAGGGCTGCTTCAGCCGACATCGGGCTGCGTGCTGGCGGGAGGAAAAGATTTGTACCGTATGGCGGACGGCGAACTGTCAAAGTTCAGAAATGAAAATATCGCCGTCATTCCCCAGGGCGGCGGAGCGATTTACAGCCTGACGGCGGAAGAAAATATCCGTCTGGCCCGGAACATCTGTGGAAAGAAAGAAGAGAAAGACATTCTGCCGCTCATGAGAGAATTGGGAATCGAACTGCTGAAAGACGCGTATCCCTCCGAACTTTCCGGCGGCGAGCTGCGCCGCGTGGCCATCGCGAGAGCGCTCTTCCAAGACACGAGAATACTTCTTGCCGACGAGCCGACCTCCGACCTTGATGAAGAGAATACGGATATCGTCGCAAAGCTCCTCCGCCGGGCGGCAGACAGCGGGAAAACGGTTTTTGTCGTCACCCACGAGATGGATATGCTGCCCTATGCCGATTCCCACTACATTATGAAAGAAGGCGTTCTGAGCGTGAGCGAAGGATTTGCTGCCGTGGTGGGGGAAGCGGTAAAAAGGTAAAAGCTGTCAGCTGTGAGCTGTGAGCTGTCAGCTATTAGCCGTTAGCTGTCAGCTGTCAGCTGCAAGCTAAATATTCTTTTACGATTTAAATCATTTGTGATGCGGGAAAAGAGGAGTTTTTGTATAATATGTTTATTGAGAAATAGATGTGTTGAAGGAGGACTCATCGTATGTGTGGCGGATTGAAGAAAAGATACATTTTGACGGCATTGGTGTGTTTCGGCGCTGTCATGTCCGGCGGGGGTTTTGCGCAGGCGGAAAGCACAACGACGGAAAACCGCAGTGAGACGCGGACGACAGTGGACAGGAATGGAACGATTGCCGAGCGTGTCCGGCGGACAGAATCGCGCACAACGGTTTCCAGCGAGACAAAGGACAGTGATGCGATTCGGAATATGGCCGCAGAACAGCGCCGGCAAATGGAACGTATGGGATTGCCCCATACGGGAGACCGGGAGTTTAATGAGAAGGTGGAATATCAGTATGAGTCCGGCGTGGTGCTGAATGAGCTCCTGGCGCCGCTTGTGGTACCTAATCGAAATGTGCCCAAGTCGATTGGGACATGGGCAGGAATGACTTTCCAAAATGATAGGATTATAGAGCAGGGGATCCTGGCAAAATGCAAATCCGGCGGCAAGTGGGGTATTCTTGGCACAGACGGGAAAGAGCTGATTGCTCCTGCTTATAAGGAAATCCTGGATGTGAATGACCGCACCGGTGTGATTCATGTCATGGTGGATAAGAAAACCACCCGGTTCATTTCCAAAACAGGCGAACAGCTGACACCGGAGGCCGCTGATGAATCGGATCGCCGGAGCAGGACGGATGCTGCCGGGCAGGAAGACGGCCGGGAGTATTATGACAGCGACGGCTATACATCCTTTAAAGAAAAAGGGAAATACGGTTTCAAAAACGGCATGGGGAAAGTGGTCATCTCGCCGCGGTATAAGGATGTGCTTGCCGAGTTCAGTGAAGACCGTACTTTCGTGAAGAATGAGAAAGGGAAGATCGTTGCTGTTGACGGCAGCGGCAGGGAACTGTTCCAGGCGCCGTCCAATCAAATGTATGCGTATGAAGGCGGTTTGGCCGAGTACCGCCGTAAAGTAGGAGGCTTCAATGTGGGCAGTCTGCTGGGCTTTGTGACCGGCAGCCTGATATACGGAGGATTCGGCTATAACGGCATCGGTCTTGGCGGTTTTACCTATGACGGAGCCAAGCGCGGTTACATAGACCGTGACGGAAATATCGTCATTGACAGCAGGAATGATAAAGTATGGCCCATGACCTGGTATGGTACAGTCATTAAAAATGACGGGAAAACCGGTTTTGTAAATCGAAAAGGAGAATATGTTATCCGGCCGGGAGATTATGATGTAGGCGACTTGGACGAGATTAACGGCCTTTTGGTATTGAAAAACGGAAAGACAGGGAAAAGCGGGATTTTCAGTGTGGAAACGGGACAGCAGGTGATTCCTTTCCGGTATGACGGTATCACCTTTGCCGGTTCCGACCGTCTGGTCGTAGAGAAAAATGGGGTCCGCAGCTTATACAATATGAGAACAGGGTATTCTGTATTTTCCGTATCTACCGACATGACGATCGATCCTTTCCTTCATGACCGGCTGACATGGGTGCACCAGGGAAGCAGCAATTACGAGGTCATCAATGACCAGGGACAAATCCTGTTTGCCGATAAAGACGGCCTTATTGAAGAGGCACGCCCGTTCAGCCACGGATACAGCGCAGTGAAAGCCAAGGGAAAGTGGGGAATCATGGACTCTTCCGGAAAATGGCTTGTACAGCCTGTCTACCAGGATGTCGATATATTATAGAAAAATAACTTTATATAAAGAATGTTTGTCAGAATGACAGCGGACGGCAAGGCGTCATAGTGAGGGAAACGATAAGGTGTCATCAGAGTCATAGATTCTTCGCTCCGTATCACATAGCCGTCTCCCTGTTTTCTCATACAGCATTCTTGCCTCCGCTCAGAATGACGGGATACGGTAAGGCGCTATAATGAGGGAGATGTTAATCGTTATCCTAAACAAACGTGAAGGATCTATACCCGTGGTGGGGAGGTCGGTAAGAAGATAAAAGCTATCAGCTGTGAGCTGTGAGCTGCAAGTTAACTATTCTTTTACGATTTAAATCATTACGACAAGCGAGTATCCTCAATCGCACTGCGTGCACCAGCAGCTCCTTCTGACGGCCGACTCCATGATCCTTGTATAAGACGGTAAGGCGTCATCCTGAACAAACGTGAAGGATCTGCCACCGTGAGGAGATAAATAGAAAGACCCCCGTAGGGAGTCATGAGAGTTATAGATTCTTCACTCTGTGTCATGTTGTGCGTTTCCCTCATTCTCATACAGCATTCTTACTTCCGCTCTGAATGACGGGATACGGTAAGGCATCATAATGACGGAGGGATGCTAAGCATCATAATGACAGAGAACATTAAACGTCATTCTGAGCGCCAGCGAAGAATCTGTACCCGTGGTGAGGAAAGTGGTAAGAAGATAAAAGCTATCAGCTGTGAGCTGTCAGCTGCAAGCTAACTATTCTTTTACGATTTAAATCATTACGACAAGCTAGTATCCTCAATCGCACACTGCGTGCGCCAGCAGCTCCTTCTGACGGCCGACTCCATGATCCTTGTATAAGACGTTAATCGTCATCCTGAACAAACGTGAAGGATCTGTTACCGTAATGAGGAAGACGGTAAGACGTCATCGGTGTAATAGATTCTTCACTCCGTGCCATCATTCCATTTCCCGTTTTTCCCACAAAGCATTCTTGCCTCCGTTCAGAATGACAATTGGAGGAAAGGGCGTCATAATGAGGGGAATGTTAAGAGTCATCCTGAACGAATGTGAAGGATCTATACCCGTGGTGAGGAGGTCGGTAAGACGCTATTCTAAGCACAGCAAAGGATCTGCTGCTATAATGAGGAAAACGTTAAACGTCATCCTGAACGAACGTGAAGGATCTGCTATTGTGGTGAGGAAGCCGATAGGATCACTTCCTCCATTTGGGAGTCTTGGAACATTCTTCACGCCGTCCGTAAATGACATGGTATAATAAAAATAAATTTGCGATGGAAAAAATCAGGGAGGACGCATGAGCCGGGCAGATACACAATACCTTGGAATTATAAAGAATATACTGGACGCAGGGAGCTTAGGCGATAACCGCACGGGGATGCCGGCATATAAACTGCCGCACCAGATTATGCAGTTTGATTTGGAAAAGGAGTTTCCGATCCTGACCACCAAGTTTGTGGCATTCAAGACATCGGTGAAAGAAATCCTTTGGATATGGCAGAAACAGTCCAATGATGTGCGTCTTCTCCAGCAGTGGAACTGTCACGTATGGGATGAATGGATGCGGGAAGACGGCACCATCGGAAAGGCTTACGGCTACCAGCTTGGCAAGTATCATCAGGTGGATACGCTTCTGGAAACGTTGAAAAAAGATCCTCAAAGCCGCCGTATGGTGGTAGATCTGTGGAATGTGAAGGATCTGCCCGATATGGCGCTGTATCCCTGTGCGTTTCTTACGATGTGGGATGTTTCTGACGACGGCCGCTTAAATTGTATGCTCGTCCAGCGCTCGGGGGATATGGGTCTTGGCGTTCCTTTTAATATGGCGCAGTATGCGGCTCTTGTCCACATGATTGCCCAGGTGAGCGGACTCCGCGTCGGACTTTTTACGCATGTTATCAATAATGCCCATGTGTATAAAAACCACGTGGACGCTATGAAGACACAGCTGGCCCGTCTGCCGAAGGCTTACGACGCGCCTGTCCTGAAACTGAATCCCGATGTTCATGATTTCTACGACTTCAAGCCGGAAGACATTGTGCTGGAAAATTATAAGCACCATGAAAAGATTGCCATGGAGGTTTCCGTATGAGCCTGTCCATCATCGTTGCCCGCGCGGCGAACGGCGTCATTGGTAATGATAATAAACTCATCTGGCATTTATCGGACGATTTGAAAATGTTTAAATCCCGCACGATGGGACGCCCCATCATCATGGGAAGAAAGACCTTTGAGAGTCTGCCGAAAGTGCTTCCCGGCCGCGTCCATTATGTGCTGACAGGAAACAAGGCATACAGCGTGCCGGAAGGGGTCTATGTGTTCCATACTGTAAAAGAGTTGCTCTCTGCTCTTCCTGAAGGGGAGAACTTTATCATCGGCGGGGAAAAGATGTACGAAGCCATGTTTCCCTATGCGGATAAAATGTATATCACGGAAATAGAAAAAGAGTATGACGGCGACGCGGTATTTCCTTCTTTCCGCAAAGAAGAATGGAAAGAGACGGAATCCGTCATGGGGAAGGGCGATCCGGTCCATCGCTTTGTCACTTATAAAAGGGTGAGAGGATAAGCGCCGCGGAAGCGGATAATAAGATTGAGCAAGAGTGGTTGCGGTTTGCAGACGGGGAGGATGTATGCGGAAACGTCAGGGGTTCGCCTTGCTTTGGGCGGTATCGGCGGTAAGCATCGTATTTCTTCTCGGAGGGACCGCTTTTTTTATGTTCCGGGCAGCGCTGCGTTCTGAACAGGCCATGGAGATTGAGGCGGATGAAGCTTTTCTGGTACAGGAAGTCATGGAAACGATCAAGTATAACAGCCGCCTGCAGGGCGCGCTCCCTGTTCTTTCCGGAAACGTGGCGCGGAACGGACGGCAGTACCATATTTCAATAGAGGAAAATCATCGAATGATAGAGGGCGTGGAAATGCGGGAGGTCTCCTGCACTGTCACCGATAAGACAGGCACGTCCTTTTCTGCTGTCATGCTTTTGGAGGCGCCATGAAGCGGAAAGGGTTCATTTTTATGGAAGTCCTGCTGGCACTTCTGCTCTTGTCAGCGCTGGCGGCGGCTGTTTTTCCGATTCTCGGGCAGACGGCGGGAGCCATGGCATTTATGGACCGGCGGAGGCGGGCAGTGAACGAAGCCGTTTTTGCTGCCGATTTCATGATAGAGAAGATACGGAACAATCTCAGGGAAAGCACGGTGCAGATGAGCGGGAACGTGTACAGGTACGAAGCGTATATATGGGTGAAGGATGGCAAGGATAAAAAGAAAAAAGTACGGGCTCCTTACAGCTTTTTCGTAGAGGGAGAAAAACTCAAGGTCCGTCTTCATAACGGCATGAGTGAGCCTGTGACAGGAGAGAATACGGGGAGCACGGAAATGACGGCGTTCCTCCCGCCGGAAGAAGGATCCGTATTTCAAGTACAGCCGAAAGGGTTGGTGAACGTATCTTTCCGGATGGAAAGCCGGAATCCGAAAGAAACGTATGCTGTGAAAACAGCGATTCTTCCTTATCGTGACTTTTACGGGGTGCAGTAATGAGCAGGCGGAAAGGATTTATGGCGGTATCGCTTCTGCTTCTTCTGTCGGCGCTCACGGCGGTGCTGGGAGGGCTTCTCTTCTCCCTTTCGCGGGGGCGCGGCGGGAGCCTGGCATATAGAAACGGACTGTCTGCCATATACCTGTCTCTTATACACATCTCCGAG
>OWJK01001005.1_pt1 | contig 8577 bp, 8 predicted proteins | sample 1732911 | NCBI WGS metagenome assembly OWJK01 (sample SAMN05065767, study PRJEB22554) | human gut metagenome | biome: ENVO:2100002; feature: ENVO:00000062; material: ENVO:00002003 | host: Homo sapiens | place: USA
GCAGCGTCAGATGTGTATAAGAGACAGGCCCGAAGAGACAACCCCACCGCAAATTGTTCGCGGAATGGAGGACGATGAAACTTTATATCGTCCCCATAAGTTCCTACTAGCTTATAGTCCTTAATATTAGCACTCTCGTCAAATTGCGCATCCACAGAAAGTCCTGCCCGGAAATAGTTATTGAAATTATACATCGGGGCAAAATTGAGACCTACAATACCGAACGAACCGGGAACCAAAGTGGGGATACCTTCTTTAACGAATCCTCTTTTGCGAGTGGCGCCGTATACCAACAAGTCATAACTGACGTGTGGCTTTATGTAAAGGCGTTTGGGAGCAATTGCTCCGGACGCCTTATCTTCGGCATTAAAGGTACGTACAATGCCGACTCTCCCTCCGATTGTATTGAGACCTCCATTGGGATAACGCGTATTTCCATTGGAGAAATGAGTGAAGTCCACCCCTGCTGCTAGTTTCCACTGTGGATAAAACTGCCAGTTCAAGACAAAGCCCAAATTGATATACGCATTGATTTTAGAACCGATAGCGTCATTGTACCAATTGCTGTGTTCATCATATTGTTTCCAACCGAAAGAAGCACCAAAATTCCACTCATAATCCAACGACAAACGGGATGAAAGTCGTACAATAGGCGCCCCTTGAAAAGCATATACCGCCACCGGATTTCCCAGTTCAGCGGAATTATAAAATGTATTATGCGAAACACCGATGCCCTGATAAGCATGAGGATACAGCCTCCCCAAATAGGAATCTTTGCTGAACTGGAAAGCATACTTCAAGTGCAGGGAAAGTGACCGATCAATTTTCTGCCGTTGTGCATTATCGCCTTCGAGGAAACTGTTTGTCGGAGCTACATAGCCCGGACGAACGTCAAAACCGATCTGATGGATGAGGGTATGGCTGGTGCTGTCATTCTGTTGCCTGACAGGTTTCACTACTGTCTGAGCATTCAATTTGCAGCCGACTGCCGAGAACAGCAGCAAGCAGATTATATACAGAGACCGTTTGGTATTCATATTTCTACTCATTTGATATTCTCTTGTTTTATGATCCAGTTTTTTGTAGGTATAGTGCTTTGCAGCGTACCAGTTATGATTCGTTGCTTCTTAGTTTTAGGATGAAAAGTATAAAGGGTATATTCCGTTTCAAACCATTCATGCACTAGCATATAGGTGATACGCTGAGTAGTATAAGGCGGGATAAAAATCTCCTTCTCTATTTTGGGAAAAGGCAATGCTTGCTGCCTAGGGGTATATTGTGCTTGTACACCTTTCATCCCCAAAACCCCATTTTCTATGCTTGGTATCTCTACTGTCAGATTGCCATCTCCCAGTAGTTGAAAAGCCTCTGACATATCACTTTGGAACGTCACTTCATAATGAACTCCCTGTATCGACAGAAGACATGGATAGGGAATGTCCGAAAAGTTAGGTTGTACAAAGCTCCCTCTATCCCCTATTTTCTCCTCATAACGATACCCATTTAAAGAATAAGTGATATGATCGAACACATATCTGTCCGACGGAGTAATTTGAACATATATTTCTTGTGATTCATACTCATTACTCACTACAAGCATGAATCTAAAGTAGTCGTTACGGACGTTTTCGCCCACCGTTATCTTGAGCTCTTTGGGGTTGCTGCGTTGAATGATGAAATCAGTCAGCTTTTCATTGCACACAATCTTACCTAATCCTTTCAGGTAAGCGTCCTGGTTTCTCATTATCAGATTGTCGTCGGCATCATAAACTTCATATTGATGGGTAAAGTCACTATCGTAAGTATACATCCAAACCAAATCCCAATTGGAGGATGCAAAACGAATAGTTACCTCATCACCATTCCCGTCCAAAGTAAATTCGGTGTCGGAAATCCGGAAGTCGTCGACGAATACATCATCGTTACAACTATAAAGTCCTAATAGAATAAGAATATATGCTGTTAAGTTTACGATTGTTTTCATGTCGGTCGTTATCTAGTTATTTTGTTGACGACAAAAGTAATACATATTTTTAGAAGAGTGTTATTATCACCCCTGTTTAGTTGCCACATAAAGGAAAATAAACTATTTTTGCTCTCAACATTAAAGAAGGAGCAATTATGGATGCAGTAATAAAGAAAATACCTTATGGGATGACGGACTTCGAGAGAATAATTCTTGAAAACTATTACTATGTAGACAAAACACAATATATCGCCAAAGTAGAAAAAGTGACCTCCTTCTTTTTCTTTGTTCGCCCTCGCCGTTTCGGAAAAAGTCTTTTCCTAAACATGCTCGGTTTATACTACGACATCAACCAAAAAGATAAATTCGAAAAAATCTTTGGTAATCTTTATATAGGCAAGCATCCTACGCCTGATCGCAACAAATATCTGGTGCTTACACTCAATTTCAGTAGTGTAGCCGCCAATATGGATCGTTTGGAAGAAACATTCAACACCTATTGCAAAATCGTAATGGATGGATTTGCAGAACGAAATGCTCATCTGTTAGGGAAAGAAGCCGCTGAAAAGCTACATGAATTAAAAACAGGAGATGCCTTATTGGGATCACTGTGCCAAAGCGCCCAAAACAAGGGACTAAAGATATATCTTATCCTTGATGAGTACGATAACTTTGCCAACAATATTCTAGTAGATTATGGCAATGAACGTTATCGCAGCATCACTCATGGCAGCGGATTCTTCCGTAGTTTCCTTAAAGTGGTAAAAGACTATTCAAGTTCAGTGATCGAGCGCATCTTCCTTACAGGCGTAAGCCCAGTAACAATGGATGATCTCACTAGCGGATTCAACATTGCGGATAATTATAGCAGTTCACCTATCTTTAATAATATGATGGGATTTAATGAACAAGAAGTACGCACTCTGATCGATTATTACAAAAGTTACCGGGAACTACCGCACACTACAGATGAATTAATAACCATCATGAAACCATGGTACGACAATTACTGTTTCGCCATGAAAGCGCTAAAGGAACCGTCTATGTACAATTCAGATATGGTGCTCTATTTCATGAATCATTATATGCTGAATGAGGACATCCCTGACAATATGCTCGATGCTAATATTCGCACCGACTACAACAAGCTGCGCCACCTCATCCACGTAGACAAAACTTTCGGTGAAAATGCAAGCGTTGTACAAGAGATTGTTGAAAAAGGTTCTACTACCGGAATCATTGCAAACAGTTTCCCAGCCGAAGACATTATCAAACCGGAAAACTTTAAAAGCCTACTCTACTATTACGGCATGCTAACCATCAGCGGAATGGAAATGGGTGAGCCCATACTGAGCGTCCCCAACTGGGCAGTGCGCGAACAACTTTACGGTTACATGGCAGACATCTACAAAGATTCCGCCGACCTATATCTGGAGACAGATAAGCTGGTGGACCGAATGAAACGAATGGCATACAAAGGAGAATGGGAAAATTGCTTCACATACATTGCCGACCGCTTGAATGCCCAAAGCAGTGTTTGCGACTTCATAGAAGGTGAAGCTTATGTAAAAACCTTTATTTTGGCTTACCTCGGATTGACACATTATTATATTGCCCGCCCCGAATATGAAAGCAACAAAGGATATGCAGATATCTTTCTGCAACCTCGTCTACTGCAACTTCCCGACATGGTATACAGCTACTGTATCGAAGTGAAATATGCAAAACGGGATGCTTCTGACACCGAGATAGAAAAATTGCTGTCCAATGCCAAAATACAACTGAAACAGTATGCAGCAAGCGAATGGATTCATCAAGACAAAGGGACTACAGAATTAAAGAGTATCGCATTAGTATTCCAAGGCTGGAAACTGGTGAGAGTGGAAGAAGTATAAACTGCTAATCAAACAATTCTTTCAGTACATCCAGCGACTTTAATGCAGGAAAATCCGGCAGATGCAAACGATAATAATCATTCATAATTGTCAGGCAACGGGTGCGTTCTGCACGGCTCATGCCAAATAAGTGCATCGTCTCATAGTTCATGCGCATCAGCTGGCGAAGACGTCCAGCCTCTTCGGGATTAATATAAGAAGAATGCAACTGCGGACGAGTGGAAGTGAAACAAGCATTCAGCAAATCAAAGTAATCACCGGTGTGATAATCTTCCAGATTCGGATACAACCCCAAAAAACGGGAAAGACGCATCAGAAAAACCAGATGGAAATTGGCAAACCCTTCGCGACATTCGTCCAGCCAAATGACAGAATGCTGCAAATAAGCGAACAACGGACGATTCTCAACCTCTTCACGGATAGCACGATACAGAAACTCTGCCAGAAAAAGTGCCATTGAAGACTTGTACGGGTCATAAGGAATGGAGGTAAAAGGATAAAAAGACTTCGCCTCTTTTACCCGATAGAGAGTGGCATTCGGACGATAATCCGCCTCAAACTCAATGAAAGACAAAGGCTGGAAGAGTACTGACTTGACTGCCGCCTTCCGCGAACGGGGTACGGGAACGAGAAAAGAAGTCCGCCCGGATAACTCCGTGTACATATCTACAATGATAGAAGTATCATTATATTTAAGCGTATGTAGAACTATTCCTTTCGTCTTTTGCAGCATAATGCACTCCTCTTTTTATCACTCCGGAACAAAACTACAAAAAAATGTCTGGCAATCGGGAGCTTTTTAGAGGCGTTAACAACAAAAAAGATTGCTATTTTTGTTATACTCCCTGAAGAACAAGTAAATATAGACAAGAGTATGAAAAGAAAAAGTAATAAAAACAGCTTTACCGGATGCGCAAAAGCATACATCCGGAATCTACAAGAAGAGGGTCGTTACTCGACGGCACATGTATACAAAAATGCAATTCTGTCATTTGCCAAGTTTTGTGATACTCCCGAAGTCGCATTCGGACAAGTCAACCGCGATAGTCTGCGACGGTACGGTCAGTATCTTTATGACTGCGGATTGAAACCGAACACCGTATCGACTTATATGCGTATGCTGCGCAGTATCTACAACCGCGGTGTCGAAGCAGGTACGGCCCGTTTCATCCCCCGATTGTTTCGTGACGTATTCACCGGAGTAGATGTCCGGCAGAAGAAGGCACTGCCCATCAACGAACTGCACATGTTGCTCTACAAAGTCCCCAAGTCCAGCCACCTGCGTCGCACACAAGCGATAGCACGACTGATGTTTCAGCTCTGCGGCATGCCGTTTGCCGACTTCGCACATCTGGAGAAATCGGCACTGGTACATGGAGTACTGAGATATAACCGTATAAAGACCGGTACTCCCATGAGCGTCGAAATACTGGAGGCTGCCAAGAAGGCAATCAACGGATTGCGCAATAATGAATCTTCCGGAGAGGATTGTCCGGACTACCTGTTCGACATCATGAAAGGAGATAAAAAACGGAAAGAAGAGGCAGGATATAAAGAATATCAATCGGCTCTCAGACGATTCAACAATCAATTGAAGAGTCTTTCCAGAGAGTTACACATCAAATCGCCTGTCACCTCATACACCATCCGGCATTCCTGGGCAACGAGCGCCAAATATCAGGGAATCCCCATCGAAATGATCAGCGAATCATTGGGGCATAAATCAATAAAGACCACGCAAACTTACCTGAAAGGCTTTGGACTGGAAAAACGGACAGAAGCGAATAAATTGAATTGTTTTTACGTAGAGAACTACGTTGCGAGCAAACACCGAGAGACAATATATTGAATATAAACAAATTACCTTATCTATTACTTCTTAGGTAACGGAAATAAATACAGCGCAAAGATATAGAAAAAGAACATCACATTCCAAATTAATTATACATTATTTCACTTCCTTTCTTTCAAAAAAAATAAAAAAGAATACAGGAGCATGAATTATATCTGTTTCATGTTCCAGACCGCTATTGTGTCTGCCGGACTATTTTTCAGCCGGAAACCTATAAATACGCTTTAGCACTCAAAGACCGCTGCCTTTTTTACTTCTTTCCCCTCCACATACCGGTCATAAGACCGGATTTCCGTTACCTAAGAAGTAACAGAAACACATAAACAAAAGATTATGACACACAAACCCGATAGGAATAGAAAAAGGATATCTACAGCCGCCAGCATAAAGGGACTCACGGCAGTCTTGAAATGTATGTTGGCAAGTATCTTCCTTACCTGTCTTTTGCCCGCCTCCAGTCTATACGGGCAGAAGATAGCCGTCAAGAGTAATCTGCTCTATGACCTCACAACCACTTTCAATATAGGGGGAGAGATAAGGTGCGATGATACGCACACGCTTAATCTCTCTGTCAACTACAATCCCTGGAACTTCGGGGGAAACAAAAAGATGAAGCATTTCATGCTCCAACCGGAGTACCGCAAATGGTTTGACGGAGTGTTCATGGGAAGCTATATCGGCTTTCAACTTCACTATGCTCTATTCAACTTCGGCGGAATGCTCCCTTGGGGATTCGGAAATGGTAAAATGCTGGGTATCGAAAACAGGCAGATTGCCAACAACCGGTATCAAGGCAATCTGGCGGGCTTCGGCATCTCCTATGGTTATCAATGGATGATCAGTCCGCAATGGAATCTGGAAGCGGGACTTTCACTGGGATATGCCCACCTCAACTACAAACGCTATGGACAGCCCGAAGGCGCTGCCTTTATCGAAAAATCCCACTGCAACTACTGGGGCCCCACGCAGATAGGGATATCACTCGTGTATTTCATTCAGTAAATCAATTAAATCACAACATAACATGAAAACGAAAGCATTCATCTTTTTCAGTTTATTGATATGCAACTTGCTACCGGCACAGAACGTTAAGCTGGATATCGTACCCCACTTCTTCGGCGTCCGTGCAGATTCACTGTTTCTGTCCATGGATATTTCAGTCCATATAGAAGACATGGATTCCAAGAGTGCCTTTATACTGATACCCGTGCTGACCAGCCAGGAGAAAAGAGTATCACTGCCGCACATACAACTGAATGGTAAGCAGAAACAGAAACTATATCTACGCAATCAGATTTTACGCAAGAAAAATGACCGGAAAGAAGAGGATGCGAAAGCTTATCTGATTGCCGGCATTGACGAGGACCACTCCCGTACCATTTCCTACCGGACTTCATTGCCGACAGAGGATTGGATGAACAATGCAACACTGATACTTAAAAGAACTATTGTCCGTCCGGAAGGTGAACAATCTCTGAAAGATACAATCGTCATAACTCCTCAAAACATAGCAGCATCTTCCGGCGCAATAGTTCCTTCTGGTACGGCTACACAAGAGGTCATTCCTCTTTCTGTTGTCAATGAACGCCCTACGAGTCCGGCAGTCGGCAGCAAAATGAAATACAAGGGTACTTACGTTTCGCCCGAAACGGATGATGTGGACGCACGAAATCAGAAGGAACTGAATTTCAGCCTTGAAGAGGCGAAAATGATAGCGGAGATCAACCCGCAGATGCTATCTCTCCGCGAACTCTACACAGTCGCCCTGTCTTATACAGAAGACAAAGCCCGGTTTTACAAGATTATCAATATTAGCGTCAAGCTATATCCCGTACATCCGGTTGCCAACCTGAATGCAGCAGCTGCCGCCATAGAACAGGGGGACGTCAAATCGGCAGGTAAATTCCTTTCAATGGCTCTTCACGACAGTCTGGCCTATAAAAACTGCCGCGGAGTATACGAACTAATGTCCGGAAACACCTACGAAGGCATCCGAATGCTGAAAGCCGCCAAAGCCGAAGGCTCCGAGGAAGCGGCATATAATCTGAATGCATTTTTTGAAAACAATAAACGCCCTTAATCAACGGATATAATGAAACGTTTCATATTCCTGCTCTTATTACTTGGATGCCTGGACGCTTACTCACAGAAAGCAGCTATCAGGGTGAATGCGCTTTCTGCCATAGACGGAGCTTTCGGAGGGGGAATTTCGTATGCCATAGGAAACAAGAGCACAGTCGAGCTTACCGGAAGCCTGCGACCGTGGAAGCGGAACGAAGAATATGTCAACCGTTACTGGCTCCTGCAACCCGAATACAAATACTGGACTTGCCAGAAGTATAACGGCTTTTTCTGGGGAGGGTATCTGAACGGTGCCCAGTTCAACATTGGAGGCAAGAAACTGCCTTTCGGCATATTCTCCCAACTGAAACGCCACCGGTACGAAGGCTGGCTGGCAGGCGGAGGTATCAGCTGCGGATATCACTGGATGCTGAATGACCACTGGAACATAGAAACAAGTGTAGGAGTAGGATATGAATTTATCCATTACAGGCAATACAACTGCGTAGACAAATGCGCAAAGCTAAGAGAAGAAGGAAAATATCATTACGTAGGACCTAGCAAGGCCTCTATAAGTTTAATCTACCTATTTTAAAGAAGAAAGAAAGATGAAAAAATTATGGAAAGTCTGGTTCTCCAAACGAAGACATCTCTACATAGAGATAGCACGCAAACACCGGTCAACACCGTGGAGGGTGTACCATCTGGGACATGGTGGCAGAGGAAAGACATTGAAAGATATGAGGATATTGGAACTGTCTCTTATACACATCTGACGCTGCCGACGACTTAATAGGTGTAGA
>OWJK01001183.1_pt1 | contig 7167 bp, 4 predicted proteins | sample 1732911 | NCBI WGS metagenome assembly OWJK01 (sample SAMN05065767, study PRJEB22554) | human gut metagenome | biome: ENVO:2100002; feature: ENVO:00000062; material: ENVO:00002003 | host: Homo sapiens | place: USA
CCAGTACGTCCCGTGAACGGTAGATTTTATTGATAGATACTTCGACGCTGTGTTTGTAGGCTGCTGCCGGACATTCGGCTATGCGCTTGATTAGTGATCCTTCGAACGTGCCGGACAGTATTTCTTGTTCATGGTCTAAAAAGACACGGGTACACTCCCGGATCAATAAACCGATGACGGAAGAACGCAGGTAGGCGATTTGCTCGTTGACATCATTGACAATCAGGAATGTTTTACGGAGATGTTCCTGCCGCTCTTCGCTGAAATAGGTCATTAATAGTTCTTTGGTTTCTTCAGTGGTGAGAATCTTCAGCTTATATGCATCCTCAATATCCATCATCTGATAGCAAATATCGTCTGCCGCTTCCACTAAATAGACTAGTGGGTGGCGTGCATACTTCAAAGGATGCTCGTTGAGTAAGGTCAGTCCTAATTCAGTTGCTATTTTTTGGAAACTTTCTTCTTCGCTGACGAAGAATCCAAACTTCGATTTGGTTCCTGCAAGGCTCGATGAAAAGGGATATTTCACGATAGAAGCCAGAGTGGTATATGTCAGGACGAATCCGCCTTTGCGACGTCCTTCAAACTGATGTGTCAGTATTCGGAACGCATTTGCATTTCCTTCAAAATGTGTCAAATCTTCCCATTCCATCGGAGAAAGTTGCTCGCCGTTCGGCTGCTTTTCTTTCAGGCGAACTCCTTTTCCTTCAGAGAAAAAAGTAGAAATAGCCTTTTCACCTGAATGACCGAAAGGCGGATTCCCCAAATCGTGTGCCAGGCAAGCGGCCGAGACGATAGAACCGATCTCCGGCAGGAAAGAATCTTGAAGTTCCGGATGACGTTCCAGAAGTGCTTTGGCAACATCGTCCCCGAGTGAACGGCCAACGCTGGCGACTTCGAGACTGTGCGTAAGTCGGTTGTGTACAAAAACGCTGCCCGGTAGAGGGAATACTTGCGTTTTGTTCTGTAATCTGCGGAAAGGAGCCGAAAAAATAAGACGGTCATAGTCCCGTTGGAATTCGGATCGGTTTTCCTGTCGTTCTTCATGGAATTCTTCCATCCCGAAACGTTTCGCTGATATTAGTTGTTTCCAATTCATCATTTTATTTACGATTTAACGATTTGCGATTTGATGATTGATGAATGTGTCAATTGACAGTTGGTACATTAGTACCTTGCCTTATTAGCACATTATTTATTATTTAACTGCAAACTTAACTATTTTTCAGTTCAAAATGTGTATTTTCGCTTGTTAAATCTGCTGTCCGAGATATTTGTCGTTAAAGATAAAATAAGTTCGGGGTTTTGACTGGATCGGCGGTAGACTTGATCTGGATTAATCTTTTTACTTCTTATTTATATGAAAAAACAGGTTACAGCCTTTATCTGTATAATCGTTTTCAATTTTGAAGCCATATTCGCTTCTACTGATTTCTCTTTTAAAAGGTATCAGGTGGAAGACGGACTTTCGCACAATACGACTTGGTGTTCGATTCAAGATAGCTATGGCTTTTTGTGGATTGGCACAAGTGATGGACTGAATTGTTATGATGGTTGTGGCAACAGGGTGTATCGGAATGCTTTGAATAATAAATAACCCGTTGGCGGAATTAAAATAGCGCATATTTAACTCTGCCAATAGGCTTTTCATTTTTGTAATTAATATATTGGAGGATTGTAAGTGCGCTAATCTTCCCGATAATCCGGGCAAACAATCCATCTGTATCTTTCGCATAATTCCTTATAATCATAAACTGGTCACACAATTGCGAGAATAGGGTTTCAATTCTTTTTCTCGCTTTGGCAAAAGCTGGGAATGTTGGCTTCCATTCTTTTTGATTACATCTGTATGGTACCTCCAATCTGATATTGGCAGTTTCAAACAGATCCAATTGCACTTGGGCACTTATATATCCTCTGTCCCCTATGACTGTACAATTACTATAATCCACTTTCACATCCTTCAGGTAATGAATGTCATGCACACTTGCCTTAGTGAGGTCAAAGGAGTGGATGACACCACTTAACCCACAGACTGCATGGAGTTTATACCCATAGTAATACATGCTTTGTGATGCGCAGTAGCCTACCCCAGGTGCTTTACTAAAATCCTTCTTTCCCATACTGCAACGTTTGGAACGGGCAATACGACATACTTCTATCGGTTTCGAATCAATACAGAAATAGTCTTCACCACCATCCATTTTAGCAACCATTCTTTCTCGGATTGCATTACATAGGGAGGAAGTTATTTTACGTCTGTCATTGTATTGTCGGCGGGAAATAAGGTTGGGTATTTCAACTCTATATTCCTGTAGATTTGCAAATAACAGCGACTCACTGTCAATACCAACAGCCTCTGATGCCATGTTCAAAGCCACTACTTCAAGGTCTGAGAATTTAGGGACGACTCCTCGTCTTGGCACATTCCCAGATTCATTGACTAAATTGCCGGCAATTTGTTTGCATATGTTCAGTAATTTAGCGAATATTGCATATAAGTTGTGCATACGATATTTGTCTATTAAATGTTTGATCTCATTTAATTTACTAAATATCAATAATATGCACAACTTTTTAAACATAAATCTTTTATAATTTAATTCCGCCAATAGGTTTTTAAATGATTACTATTATTTTTTTACTCGCCACCCTTCATGCCAAATGCGTGCCACAAAAAACACACAACAGATAACAGACTAATATTCAACAAAATACACATCACAAGAAACTTTCTATCCATCCAACATACCCTTCCATTTTGAAAAAAGGATTCTATTTTGAAAAGCTTTGTACTTTTCCGGAATTTCAGAAGAGAAAAAATAAGCAAATTATCACTTTGAAAGGGGGATTTTCATTTTGAAAAGGCAAGAGAAGGAAACATAATACTTATAATACACTGATAATAAGAGATTAACAACTAATATAGGTCTATTGGTATATGCTTTGCAAAGAGATAGATATGAAACTTTATATTATTGCAAACAGATTACCTGTCAAAGTAGCCGGCACAAACGGTAAATTCGCATTTTCGCGTAGCGAAGGCGGACTGGCAACAGGTTTGGATTCTCTTCAGACTTCTTATGAGAAGCACTGGATAGGTTGGCCCGGAATATGTGCCAATGAAGAAAAGGACCAACAGGAGATTAACGAGAAACTACAGGAAATGAATTTTCATCCGGTCTTCTTGTCGGAAAAGCAAATTGAAAATTACTACGAAGGATACAGTAACAGTACTATCTGGCCTTTATGCCATTACTTTTATGCTTATACCTTATATAAGAACTGTTTTTGGCAATCCTACCAGCAAGTCAACCTTCTTTTCTGTGAGGAGATTTGCCGACTGGTACGTCCCGGCGACAAAGTATGGATACAGGATTATCAGTTGATGCTACTTCCGGGAATGTTGAGGAAAATATATCCGGAACTCTGTATCGGATATTTCCATCATATCCCGTTCCCTTCCTACGAACTTTTTCGTATTCTGCCGGAGCGCGCCGAGATACTGAAAGGCTTATTAGGAGCCGACTTCATTGCTTTCCACACCCACGACTATATGCGTCATTTCATCAGTGCTGTAGAACGTGTATTACATCTCGATTTTAAATTGGATGAAGTACAGATCAACAACCGGGTGACCAGAGTAGAGGCATTACCAATGGGAATCAACTATGAATCTTATCATAAGGCCTCGGAAAATAAAGAAGTGCACCAAGCTATTGAACGTACCCGGAAACTTTTCGGTGAGCATAAACTGATCCTGTCAGTAGACAGACTGGATTACAGCAAAGGCATATTGCACCGTCTTCGTGGCTTTGCCACCTTCCTCGAACATCATGCTGAATATCACGGTAAAGTTACATTGGCAATGGTCATTGTCCCTTCACGCGACCATGTAGGCAGTTATGCGGAACTAAAAACAAAAATTGACGAAGAAATCGGCTCTATCAACGGACGTTACTCCACAATGAACTGGACTCCCGTCTGTTATTTCTATCATGGCTTTTCACTGGAAGAACTGACTGCCATGTACTATGTGGCCGACATAGCCCTCGTCACTCCACTTCGGGACGGAATGAACCTGGTAGCCAAAGAATACGTAGCTACCAAATGCGACAATCCCGGTGTACTTATCCTTAGCGAAATGGCAGGTGCCGCCGTAGAATTGACGGACGCTATCCAAATCAACCCGAACGATACAGAACAAATAGAAAATGCTATTTGCCAGGCACTTGAAATGCCCGAAGAGGAACAAAAACAACGCCTGCAACGTATGCAAAGCATTCTGTCCGTACAGACAGTCAACAAATGGGCAGCCGACTTTGTCAATGAACTGAACGCGACATGTATGAAAAATGATATGTTACGGAAAAAACGCATCGTAGCTGCCACCATCGCACAAATCAAGCTCAAGTATAACCAAGCCAAACAACGCCTGATTCTGCTGGACTATGATGGTACACTGACAGCTCTCAAACCACGTCCCGAGGATGCACAACCTACACCGGAACTCATTTCTATTCTACAACAACTGGCTAGCGATCCCGCCAATCATATTGTTATCAATAGCGGGCGGGATCACTTTACATTAGAAAAATGGCTTGGCTCCCTTCCTGTGTCTATGGCTGCCGAACATGGGGCTTTCTACAAAGAGAACGGGGTTTGGCATAAAAACATAAAGAAGATAGAATGGGGAGCAGGTATTCTCTCTATTCTTCAAATGTTTGTAGACCGTACTCCCCGTTCCCATCTGGAAGTGAAGGAAACTGCCCTGGCATGGCATTATCGTGAAAGTGACGCATGGCTCGGCACATTAAGAGCCCAACAACTCGTCAACACGCTGATTTCGCTCTGTACCCGGCAGAAACTACAAATTCTACAAGGAAATAAAGTGATCGAAATCAAATCACCGGATTGCAATAAAGGTTCGGAGGTGGGGCGTCTGCTAGCCAACAGACGTTATGATTTTGTTATAGCGATGGGAGACGACACTACAGATGAAGATATGTTTCAGGCATTGCCGATGAGCGCTATCACCATTAAAATAGGTAGCGTATCCGAAGCCGCCAACTATCACCTGTCTGCCCAATCTGACGTACTTCCTTTCTTACGGTCTTTACTAGGCAAACAAAAAACTGCCACAAAAGAAGGAAGTATTAAGAATCGCCTGACTTTCGCTTTCGACTTTCTCAAAGATCTATTAAAAACTCAATAAAAAGCAATCAATATGAATAATTTAAATTATGGAGTGATAGGTAACTGCCGAACGGCAGCTCTCATTTCGCAGAACGGAAATATCGAATGGCTCTGTTTTCCCGATTTCGATTCTCCTTCTATTTTTGCCAGTATGCTCGACCGGGAGAAAGGAGGAGCTTTCGGATTCGAAGTTTCCGGAGACTATCGCATCACACAAAATTATGTCCCCCACACCAATATTCTTTCTACCCAATTCTCCTCCGATGAAGGAGAATTCGTAGTGCTCGACTATATGCCCTGCTATCGTTCACAAGACGAAACAGGGCATTATTTACCTGCCGAATTATACCGCTACATACATTGGATAAAAGGGAAACCGCGTTTCAAGATCAACTATCATCCGGCCCCGAACTATGCGCAGGGACAAGTGATCCTTAATATCACTCCACAGTATATCGAATCCTACTGCTCCTTTGACAACAAGGACAGACAATATTTATATGCTTCCCTGTCTCTTCAGGACATCAAAGAGAAAAAAGAAATCATTCTTGAGAAAGACGAATTTCTCCTGCTCTCCTATAACGAGAAAGTGATCCCAATCGACATAGAAAGGGAGAAAATAGAATATTGCCGTACGCTGGTATATTGGCTGAACTGGACAGACAGAAGCAAGAAATACACTCTATATAATGACGTAATCGAACGGAGTTTATTGGTTCTGAAACTAATGTCCTACCACAACGGAGCTGTGCTGGCAGCACTAACGACAAGCCTTCCGGAAGCTGTAGGAGAAGTGCGCAACTGGGATTATCGTTTCTGCTGGCTTCGGGATGCTTCCATGTCCATCGAAACCATGTTTCAAATCGGACATACCGGTGCAGCCAAACGCTTTATGAAATTTATCCAATCCACATTCGTTTCCAAACATGATTATCAAATTATGTATGGCATCCGGGGCGAGCACCAACTAACCGAAGTGATACTCGACCATCTATCCGGTTATAAGAACTCCAAACCTGTACGAATAGGAAATGATGCATACCATCAGAAACAAAACGACTCTTTTGGTTACCTGATGGACCTGATTTACCAATATTATCGCCTCATGCCCGGCACACTGGATGAAATTGAAGACATGTGGGAAATGATAAAGACCATTTTAGCAAAAGTAGTAGAAAACTGGAGAAAGCCCGATAAGGGAATCTGGGAGATCCGGGGAGAAGGACAACACTTTGTTTCTTCCAAAGTGATGTGTTGGGTAGCTTTAGATCGCGGAGCTAAAATCGCTCAAATGCTTAACAAATATAATTATAGCGAACGTTGGCAACTGGAAGCCGAAAAAATAAAGAAAGATGTGATGAAATATGGCTGGAATAAGGAACTTCAAAGCTTCACACAGACATATAATAATCAAGCAATGGATTCTTCATTACTATTGATGGAACCCTATGGATTTATAGAAGCAGATGATATACGCTATCATAAAACAGTGGAAGCTGTCAAGAAAGCCCTTTTCCATAAAGGACTTATGTATCGCTATAACAGCAAAGACGATTTCGGGTTGCCTACTTCTGCTTTTACGATTTGTACATTCTGGCTTATACGGGCATTGTTTGTAACCGGCCATAAAGAAGAAGCACGCTGCCTGTTTGACGAAGTTCTGAAATACTCCAATCATCTCGGATTGTTTAGTGAAGATATTGATTTCGAAACCAAAGAACAGTTGGGCAACTTCCCGCAGGCATATTCACATCTGGCATTAGTAAATACAGCTATCTTATTTGCAGAAGAAGAGAAGAGGTTATCTTTTATCCGGCCTTAGAGAACGCCCTGATTCAGAAGTGATAAATAACAGAAAGCCCCTTGACTCAAAATGAATCAAGGGGCTTCTTAAAAAACGGCGGCTACCTACTCTCCCACTGTTACGCAGTACCATCGGCGTGACGAGGCTTAACTTCTCTGTTCGGAATG
>OWJK01001228.1_pt1 | contig 6891 bp, 8 predicted proteins | sample 1732911 | NCBI WGS metagenome assembly OWJK01 (sample SAMN05065767, study PRJEB22554) | human gut metagenome | biome: ENVO:2100002; feature: ENVO:00000062; material: ENVO:00002003 | host: Homo sapiens | place: USA
TAGAAATCATCACATTTAATATATTACTGATACGCAATGCTCTAAAAATATTTAGTTATTTACTATAACAGTCAATGTATATTTCAGGTATACCTGATAATCTTCCATTATCATCTGGTCTATTACTGCCAACGGAACGTCCTTGTTATCCCGGAATCATTTGAAGCTGCCGAGTGCGGTATGGTAGTTCTTGGCCGTACCGATGTGATTTAATTGGCAGAGTCGCTCGATGAGATTCTCCATGAATATAAAAAGGGTATTTTCTTTTTCGGTGCACCGGAACTCCATAATTATATCTTCAGATGAATAACCTCGTCGTAGCAGATCGAATCTTTCAATAATCCTGTTCAGCTTTTCCAAATTCTCCTCCAGTTTTCGGATTATTGTCTGAATAACGGTTATCCGTTCGCCAGCCGGTGCCGAAACAGGTCTTGACTGTTTATCATCCCATTCATGAGAGAACACCTTATAACCGGTTGTGATTTGCCTGACGACACGGCGGTGAGTTACAAAATAAACGATAGTGCCCGGACGGCCTTCGACTGTTGACGGGCGGAATTTCACCTTTACTGTTGTCATACTTATATTTATTTAATTGGTAATGTTTCATTCTCGTCTTAACTTGCGGCATATAAAAATGGTCAACGTGACACAGACAACGAGAAAAGCAGCGGTACAGCCGAGTACTTCCCACAGCAATATGCTATGTATAAGACGAGCGTTCGCGGCGCAGGTACAAACGAAAGCCGCCGCGAGGGAGATGATTGCCTCTACCATACACCAGAAAGCGGTTGCGGAGATAAGCACACGGTCATTCGCCGAGAGGCGTCCGGCTAGCCTTGCGCATTCCCGTTCCATCCTGTCGGCCATCTTCCGGCAGATTTTCTCTCCCTCCTGTTCAAGCGTCTTTCTCGCTTCCTCGCCGAGTGTGACCGTGCTTGCCCCACGCAGGGAAGAAACAGCCCCGTCCATTTTGGGCAGGGCTTCCGAAAGTCTGTTTTCGAGCTTTTCCACGTTGGCACTAAGAATGCGGACAGCTTCATAATTGTTTTTCAGCGCATCGATTATGCGGTCTTGCTCCTGCATTTTTTCGGCAGTCGGAAGTGCCCCGTCTATTTCCGAGAAATCGAATTTTTTATTCATAGGCTGTTATCTTTTTCGTCCTGTCTTCGGTTTCTTTCCGATTACCCTTGCCGCTTCACGGGCGCACCGGCGTGCCCATTCCCGTTCGTCCTCGTCCTCGCATCTTCCCCAAGGCAGGTCGTTGGAACTGCCGCCACCACCTCCCGAAGGAACCGCCGGAGTATCGAGCATCCCGACGAAAAGTGCCGCAGCCATGTCCGTGAGGTCACGGCTGTTGGCTGTCTCCCGGTAGTCGAACTCGTCATTGAATACGTCCAACGCTTCATCGGGAATGAAGAACCGGCGGCTTTCCCCGTCGATGTCGATATGGTACGGGCTGGTACCGGGACGATAGCCGGTGTATTGCGGAACCGGTGTCGTTCCTTGTGCGTGAACCGGAATCGTCCGGGGTGTAGTCGGTATAGATTTCCCTGCGGCGGGCTGTGTCGAAACAGTCCTTGTCTTGGGAGCCGCGTGCAGCTTTTTCCACGTGCTTTCAAGTTTGGTCGCCATGAGGTTGCGCCCCCTGCCGAGTTCGGAAGCCTTGTATCTGGCGTTGCCTTTCTTCAGCACGTAACCGCGCAATATCTTCTTGTTGTCGCGCAGCTCCCAAAACTCATATCCCTTGCTCCGGAGTCTGGCCACGTACTCATCCCATGACCAGCTTTCCATGGATTGCAGGGTTTCCATGCAGTCCCGGTTCACCTGCCCGATGTTCGTCTCACGTACTTCGGCGGCAGTCGTCCAGCCCCGTTTCAGGGCCACACGCTCGGCTGCCCGCTGTGCCCGCAGGTGTATGTCATGGTCGTTGTTGATATTCCCCCGTTCGTCGATACGGCAGAACGCACCGTGAAGGTGGGGAATGCCGCTCTTGGATTCCAGATGCAGCCACACCGTGCCCTTGCTGCCTTTGAGGGCGGTTTTCGGGGAATAGGTCTTGCCGTTCTTGTCAAGCAGTTCGATGTTGTCGAACTCATCCGTGAAGTCGTCCCACAACCTTTGCCAGTCGTCGATGGTAAAGTCTTTGGTGTGTTCCGGCGCAGGGCTGACCTCGATGCGGATGACGGAATTTTTGACCCGTTTGGACTTCTCCAGCGTCAGCCGCATAGAATCCCATATACCCGTGGCATCCAGACCGGGCGGCAGCAGATTGTCCCCCACGTGGAAGATGCGTTCGGGATGTTTCTTGTTCCTCGATTCTCCCGTGATGTACCTGATGTCATTTATCCCGTGGGAGATGGATTTCGCTTTCCCTATCATGGCTCGTCCTCCCTGTCTTCACCGTTCCTTGTCCCGTCGGGCAGGCGGTTGGAAAACCGTACCTTGTCGAGCACGTCCGTGACACGCTCGGCCAGCCTGCCGAGTTCCTTGAGCCATTCGAGCATGAAAGGGTAACTGTTAAACATCTGTCTGCGCTTTTCGGGGTTCATGCCACGGAGCGCGGACGTGTAGTTCACGAGGTCGCTGCGGCATCCTATAAGGGTCTCCATGACCGCCTCCTGCCTTGCCGTCAGCCTCGCTTTCGGCCTGTAGTTGAAAGCTCTTGCCAGCACGTAGCTGCTGACGGTCATGCCGCACTCGGCGGCAAGGCGGCGGATGTACTGTTTCTGTTCCACGGTGACTTTGGCTCCGATGTATTCGGTGCGGCTGCCGCCGGACGGAAATGATGTGTCTTGCTTATTGTCTTCTGTCATAACTGTTGTTTTATAAGGGTTAAGCGGTGCGAGCCTGCGAGCGCCGCCACCGGCGAACTGCCAGTGAGCCGCGAGAGCGCCAAGGGATGACTGACCGAAGGGAGGTGATACCTTGGCATATCTCGAAACTGAAAGACGTTTTCACCTCTCCTGCGGCGTGCCTCCGCTGCCGGATAAAATGCCATTCAAAGGCCGTTCAGATGCCGTTCGAATACCATTCAGGGCGGGATTGCAAAGGTTTACGACGTGGAAGTTCTGAAAGTCCGTCCATTCCTCGACCTGTCTCTTATACACATCTCCGAGCCCCCGAGACATGTCATGGAAGCGACGGAAGCGGTTTTGGAAGCGTCCACCGCTATCATGCCCAGCTTTTCCATCGTTGCAAGGAGATTGCGGATTCTTTTTCTCCCTATGTTCCATTCCTCCGCGAGTCTGGTTTCCGAGAACTGGAACTGTCCGGGCTGCAATTCCTGCGGCCTGCGGAATGAATCGCCCCTGCCGGGGGACAGTCGCATCCGTGAGAGCAGGTCATAAAAAAGAGTATGGTTGCCGATTGTATTGCCGTCGTCATCTTTCGTTGTCCCTCCGAGCCATTCGATTGCCTCTGCGGTAAAGTGGATGCGGACTGTACGGAAGCCCTGCGGCTTTTTGAAAAGGGATGTTTCCTTGTTCCTCTTGTTTTCTTGCATAATTCAATAAAAAATAAGGGAATGGAGTATCGGAAAACCTACAACAGTTTCAATGAGATAGTGCGTGCGGGAGTTTCCTTGTCCGTCCGATACCCCGTTCCGGTTTTGACATCAGTTCCGGTTCACGTTGGCGGCGGGTTGGGATTGCAGGTGTCCCCGTGCGTCCTCCACCGCCTTGAAGTCGGAAGAGATTTTCATCAGCACGATGCTGACGCGGCAGAGCTGGCCGATGTCAACGAAATCCTTGACGGCTTCCAACAGTTTTTGCGCACGTTCCTGACGGTGTTTCATCACGGCCTCGTTACTTGTTCCGTTTTCTTTGGCAAGCCCGTGATTGAGAAAGCGGTTGACAGCCAACATGTCCGTCGCCTCAATCGTTGCGGTATCGCCGTTGCCCGTCCCGTAACCGACCATTACCCGTATGGAATCGGCCTCGTAGGGGGAACAGCCGCGAAGAAAGTCCAGAATGGTCTGTACCTTCGCGCTGATTACGGGTCTGCTCTCTTTCTTTCTCTGTTCCTTGTTCGGGGATTCCTGAACCGTGGCATTCCTGATACCCGGTTCCATGTTCTTTGAATTGTCCATAACTGCATTGTTCTAAAAAAGGTTGATGAATCATTTGTTTTTCTCATGTGTTACCAGATAGTGGGATGCCTCGCTGTCGATCTCGACCTGCGATTTCACCCGTACCCGTTTCAGCCATGCGTCGAGGTCTTCCTTGGCGAAGAAGCACAGCTTGCCGCCCGGCTTGTAGTAAGGGATTGCGCGGCGCATCATCATCTTGTAGAGATAGCTTGGCTTCAGTCCGAGGTAACGGGCTGCTTCCGTGGTGGTCATCAAATTACGTTCACTTTCCATATACGTTCATTTTTATTGTTACTTGTACTTTCGTAGAATCGGAATCTGCTGTTTTTTCAGACTTTTCCTTTCTTCTGTTTCCGATGCAAAGTTAAGTTTGCTCCAAGGTGGGCCAATGGGGGACGAATGGGGAAAGTGCATGAAAAGAAAATGCGCCATACCGTTGTGTATGAACGGTATAGCGCATAGCTATAATGGGAAGATACCGGGCTGAATGGGGAAACGACGGGCGGTTATGGGGTACCTTTCAGCCGTCTTGCGTTTTCAACGGCCTTGTCGATGGATTTGCGGAAATCTTGATTCTCTTTGGTGGCAGCATTGTTGCAAACATCGCTGCGGTGCTTGTCGTAGTAGGATTTGGATATGCCGCAGCGTTTCAGGAACTCTTCCGACCAGAGTTTCCCGCGCTCTCGCGGCCTGATGGTACGGGCGATGGAAAACACCATGTAACAGATGCGAAGGTTCTCTTTCGGGCGCACGATGACCTCCCGTTCGGTGGGTTTCAGGTTCAGGAAGTTCACGAAGTCGCTGCCCGACAGATACTCGAACTGGTAGTCGTTGCACACCTCGTAAATGAACAGGCACAGGGCGAGGTCAACGGTATCCATCCATGCGGTGGTCTCTTGCAGCAGGCCTGCACGGTTCATGGGTTGCCCTCCTTCACGCGTCTGATGTCGGAGATGATGCTTCCGGCGATTCCTTGCAGACGCTCCACCAGCACGTCGAGGAATACCGGTTTGAAGCACCAGACACAGAAATTCCGGTCACGCTCCTGCTGCCATTCCTTATATGATAGGTTTGCGTGTGCATGAGCTTGGTCATATTTTGCCTTTGCTACTCCGCACTCCGTGTCGAGCGACCTGTATTCTTCCGAATCCAGAGGCAGGAAATCCAACCGGTTACTCATTGCCGAATACTCGCGCCAAAGTTCTGTGGCGGCTGTTTTCGCTTCCTCGTACCGGTGTTCAAAGGGGCTTAGATATTCCTCGAAAAGGGCTTCAAAGTTCACTGTCTGCAACGGTGTCCTGTCGAGTGAAAGGTATTTGTTCGTTTCCGAAAGAAGGGAAGAAGAAAAGTCCAGAAGTTGTCCGGGGTTCTCCTTTACCAGACAGGCTGCCTCCTTGACAAGAAGGTTCGTGTCGTTGAAATCCTGATAGAACAGGGACGGCGGCAAGGCCTGTTCAAAAGACAAGACGCCTTGTCCGTAAGTTGCAAGAAGCGTGTTCACTTCGTGCAACCGTTGTGTTATTTGCCGTATCATCATAATCGTCAGGAATTGAAAAGGTCGTCCATCGTCACCTCGCTGTGGACGATGCTTCTGTTCTTGCCATTGGCCACACCATACGTCGTGATAAAGGTATGAACCAGTGTCTTGTTGGTCTTGGTAAGTTCCCTGAACAAACCGGAACGGTCACGCAACCGGCGTTCGTATTCGGGCTTGATACGGTATGTGTCCATGCAGAATTTCATCTCGCACAGGTGTATGATCCGGTCAGCCCGCTCTATTATCATGTCTATTTGTCCGCCGGGCATTCCTTCCTCCTTATTGGGCTTGACCTGCCATGTGGACAAGGATGTAGCCATGCCCCTTATTCCCAAAGCCGACTTGATCTGTTTATGATGTCTCATGCAGACAAGCTCGAAACTGCTACCCATCCAGTCGAATACATTTCCGGAATCAAGATGATTGCTCCACCATTCATCATCGTGTGAGAGGTTGTCGGCAAGGAACTTGAAATAGAACAGCGAAAAGAAATCCGTAAGCCTGTAAACGGCTCCGCGACGTTTGTTGCCGTACTGAAGCCATTTCTCTATCATATCGGACCTTTCAAGGTTTTTTATCGCCTTGGTTATGTTGCTGCTCTTCGATGATAGTGACTGGAATATGTCCTTGCTTGTCATTCCCGATTCGTGTTCGCTGAGTAGTTGTACGATTGACGTGTACAGGTCGGCATTGTCGAAAAGGGCGTTGTATAGCTCCTCGAACTCCAGTTTCAAAAGTGCGCCTTCATTGAAAAACAGCCGGTCTATATTCTGGGAAAGGCTCAACGCGGGGTCAAGAAGGCTGTAATAAAACGGAACACCGCCAAGCACCATGTATGTCTGGGTAAGCTGGTAACGATCCCATTCGATGCCTCTGGTAGCGAGATACCGCTCCGTCTCATTCAGGGTGAACGGGGACAGATGCAGGTTACACGTCACTCTGGCATGGAGGCCTCCCTTGTTGGCGACAATCTTGTCTTTCATCCATGAGGTCGCGGACCCCGTGGCGATAAGCATGATGTTCCGCTGTGACATGGCCCAGCCGTTCCAGAAGTTTTCAAGGGCCGACACGAATATGGATTTTCCCGAATCCATCCAAGGCATTTCATCTATGAACACAATCCGTTTACGGTCAGCGGGCAGGGACGACAGGTATTCTTCAAGGGCATAAAAGGCTTCATCCCAGTTGCTTAAATGGGAGAACTTTTTTCCCGAATAACTGTTGCTGTCTCTTATACACATCTCCGAGCCCACGAGACATGCGC
>OWJK01001229.1_pt1 | contig 6890 bp, 8 predicted proteins | sample 1732911 | NCBI WGS metagenome assembly OWJK01 (sample SAMN05065767, study PRJEB22554) | human gut metagenome | biome: ENVO:2100002; feature: ENVO:00000062; material: ENVO:00002003 | host: Homo sapiens | place: USA
ACCTATTAAGTCGTCGGCAGCGTCAGATGTGTATAAGAGACAGCTCTGCCACATTATTAAGTAGAAGGCAGTAAGTAACACAAAAGAAAAGATAATAAATAAAAGATTAATTAGAAAAAAAGAAAAAGATTTATCCGCACACGCGCACCTACGTGCGTAGGCGCACGAGCGGACGAGTATCGAGGAAGGTGCTGTCGCAACCTTCTCTCACTCGATTCCGGGTAATTAAAAAACACACTAAACACTATATTAAATCAGTCTTTAGGTACATATTTCAGCATTACGCACCTATCACAGCTTTCAGACGTTTTAGTGTTATTAAATATCGCGCTCATTTCTTCGTATATGGTGTTTTTGTATGAATGTACACATTATGATATGAGTATCATTTATCCGGCGTCTTACGGATGTTTATGGGTGTTATGGAACATTGTATAGGGTATAGGGGTAGAAGGGCAGGAAACACGATTGCAGGACGTTACAGAGGGTGTTATATAGAAGGGAATATGGCAGGAATTTTACATGGCAGGACTTAACATTACCTTGTGTGAGTTGGACTTAATGGGTGGGGTCTATACACTATGGGAACACACTATCTACCTATCCTACATTTTCATTTCCTAGTCTGTGACACTAGGTAGCGTGTATGGTGGTGTACAGGGTGACTTAAGGGTGGTCTTGCGTCTGGAATTGCTGGACTTAATGCAACACTTAAAACTAATTGAACAATTACAAATGTTTATGCAAACACAACACACATGACAGGACGCACACACGGCACGTAGGGCGTGTTTAAAATTTCAGCGCACACTTATACACACTATGTATATAGGGGCTGTATATGTGCATTGTGGAGCTTTATATAGGAGCTTATATTAAAGGACTAATAGGGTGTATATTGTGTTTAATATATGGGTGTTAAATACCTTCTTTTGTAGGCCGAAACTTTCAGCGCAAAATCACATATGGGGCACCATATAAAAGACACCTTATATAGTGGTCTATTATAAGTACCGCCCATATAGGTGTCTATATTGTTTTTACTGGTCTATCTCAAATTTTAGTAATGCGCGGTTTATTGCGATTTTCATATCCCGGCTTGTTACAAGGATTTCAAAGTGGGTGAGGTCGCCAGCTTGTGAAGTCTCAAATGTGATTTCCTGTTCCTTTAAATAAGTTCTTAACTTATCGGCAAGGTCTTTCTCTAATTCAACATTTAACCATTTTGTCATAACTCTCATGCTCCCTCCTTTTCTGCAAGTGCGATTAAATCGGTTACAAGCAACTTATCGTCTTGCTCACCTTCTACGGAGTTCGCCAACTTAATGATTTCTTTTGACAGAACGGTCTTAGGTTCAATGTCTTTCAGATATTCGTCCCATGTCTGGTTATTGTGTTTGTACATCATGCACTTGCCCTTGTAGCAATGTGCGCATTGTGTACAGCGGTGTGCACATCCTTCGATTTCAACATAGTTCATGTACTGCTCTGCGGCCTCGGCAATGGAGATTTCCTGCTGGTCGGCGGTTTCAATGATTCTCACACAGAACCACATATCGCGCTGGTCTGTTAAATCATAATGCCTGTAGCCTTCCTCAACGTAGATAGTCACGCTGTAGTCCTCGGTCACGGTGTTGATGGTCTTTAATGCGTCAAGCAAAGTAGTGTTTGTGGTTTTCATTAGAAGTCCTCCCTCTCTATGTGTGTTGGTCTTTTGGTTTAGGTGGGAGGGAATTTCACCCTCCCGGTTTACGCTCTAACTACTCGGCGTCTTTGTGCTGGTAAATCTCAAACTCTAACCCGGCGGACACTCTAATCCCATCTACAGGTTCTAAGTCTTCTTCCCGGAACGCATACATGGCTTCGGTCTCAAGTGACAGGGCGAACAGTTTAGGCATTGTGTCACAGGTGAGCAACAACTCTGCCACGTCCAGGTTATCAGGGAACGCTTTAGGAACACTGTCAACATCAAACTGTGCCTTGTAATCAAACTGTTTCAACAGACGGGGAGACCAGAAGCAAGCAAACAGAATGGTGTAGCCGTCTTCGGACGCTTTACGAATATCATCAACCGTGTGGTACAGGTCATCACACTTAGTATACTTCACCATGGTGTCGTCTACCTGTCTCTCGATAAAGTCGGGGAACTTAGTGGCAAGTTCGCGCTCTTTTCGGCTGGTTCTCGTTTGGGTCTCTACAGGTTCGGACTGGTCTTTTTTGTCGGTCTTTGCGGGTGCGGTCTTTTTCGCGGGAACAGGTTTTTTAGTAGGTGCGGGTTTTGCGGACGCGGCAACGGGGGCGGTCTGTGCATTTTTGTTGCGAATTGCGTCATACACACTAGTGATAAAGTCAATCAAATCGGCTTTTTTGGCTTTATCGTTGGGGCGCGTCATGTTGTAGCGGGCAAGTACCTTGTCAGTAAAGTAGTTGTCGATATAATCGCGCAAGTCTTTGTTGGTCTTGCTCTGCATGGTCTCTTTGCTCATAGTGGGGATAGTTGCTTTCTTTGCGTTGGTGTTGTTGATTGCGTTGGTGTTGGTGTTTGTGTTTACGGTTGCGTTGTTGGTTGTGTTTGTCTTTGTCATAATCTTACTCTCTTTCTTGCGCTCTAGCGCACTGTGAAATTTTGGTGTTGCTTGTGTGTGGTTGTTTGTGTTTCTGGCTATATCTTATCACTGGTGTTTGGTGTTGTCAACACTTTTTTGCAATAAATTTTGTGGACATTCACACAAAATGCGGAAAACAACGTATTTACAAGGTTTGCGGGTGTTTTTAGTGTTTAAAATTTGCGGTTATGTGGTCTTGTTTTGGTGTTGTGGGAATAAATGCAGGTGGATTAAATAAGACGGGTCTATGTGGTGTACAATGCGTCACGCGCGTATATGTGCGCGTATGTGTATGTGTGTATGTGGTGTTTATGGTCTGTGACGCACTACAAGGCACGTAAACGGCATTTAGGCGTGTTAGGTGATATGTGGTTAGGGTAAGACACACAAAAGGGCTGGAAATGGCTTGTAATGCGTTGTGTGGGCTGTAGTGTAGCAAGACAACAAAAAGACACGCTACAGCGGTCTTTCTTGTGCTCATAGCGTGTCTTGTTATAGGTACATTTATTCCATTATTCCTCGTATGATTCCGCATACTCTCTGGCACCACATTCTCCATACTCAAATGCTTCTTCCATGAGGTCATGTTCCTCGCACTTCTCTAATATGTCATATAATGCGGATTCAAGGTTAGCCACTTTCTCTAACGGGACACGAACACCCTTCTTAGTAAACCCTGTGTACAGGTCTGTGGTCTGATATGTGCGTATGTCCAATTCTAACAGACCATTTTCATTGTCTCTCTGGACGGTAAGGATAAGTTTGTACTTATCACTCATTACGACCTCTACCGGGTCAAATTCTGGTGTGTACTTGTCCTCGAATTTAGTCTTTTTCTTACTCTCGGCTTTTGGTGCTTCTTTCTCCATGTCTAACGCTCTCTTTACATTTAACCTCGGTTTCAGTTTCTTTGATTTTAACATAGTCTTGTCCTTTCTGCGCACTCTTGCGCACTATATAATATGTGGTTGTGTTACCTAGCACTCGTTAAGTGCTTTACAGTACACACTATAATACACGTCCTAAAACACTGTCAATAGTGTGCACGTTAAAACATTTAATTTTCTACGGGTTCCATGAAAGACTGTATCTGACTGTACAAATGGTCGAACGCTTGATGGGCCATAACCATGGTGTCCTGGTCGTCACTTATGTTAAAGTTGTCCTTCACAAACTCTTTATTCAACACCATGAACCTGAATGTCGGATAGAGTTTAATATTCTTGTCCTCAAACACTGGTTGCTGGTTTTCAAACGTAGGTACTTCTACGGTGTCCAAACACAACACACCTCCGGCAAACAGTTTCTTACAGTTGTCACACGGTTCATAGTCTGCAATGACCTCTTTTGGTGCTTCACGGTCTTGTGGTAGTCTTCCCATGAGTGCAATACCTTTCGGCTCTCTGCAATACGGACAAATAATCATTGAGGGATTCACCCCATGTTTGGGTGATATTTTAATGTAGTCTTTACTCATAACTACTCCTTTCCTACGGGTCTTGATAACCCACTGATATAGTCACGGACGTTCACAAGAATTTCCGGTAAATCGTCACACTCACAATCATACAGTAATCTGTCCATAATTTCAAGGAACATATCATTAAACCACTTGGGTACATCTGCGGGGTCTGTCACTAGATACACCTTCTGGAATATGTCGAGGTTCTTTAACACCCACCCATCCTCACACACAACATGAGGGTGTTTGCAGGTGGTGACACCCGTTTCTTCATTCACAATGACAGTGAGTGCGGAACTAATACCTGCCCGGTCACTAAATGAGAACTGTGACACACGTTCATTGCCACTTGAAAACTGGTTCACTTCGCACACGGAACGTTTCTCTTTACCTACCTTCGCATACATGGTGGTGTTCATAACGGAACCGCTTGCGGTCTTGTCACTGGTCTTGTTGTTTCTAACACAATGTGCTAACATTCCAAAGTCTTGCATAATCTAATCTCCTTTTCTAGTGTTTGAGCGGGTGTGTTTCAACCCGCCCGGTCTTTTGGTGTTAAATCAATTTGTTGTTAACAAGAAACTTGTACAGCGTCATGGTCTCCTGATGGATTGAATCAATGGTAAAAGAACGAACAAAATACTTTGACTTAACCGGGTCTGTCATGTTCTGTGGATAAAGTTCTTTTACTTCTTTTTTCAACACGCGCTTTCACGGAGGCGATAATCTCAGCGAGTGCGGTCATTTCATCAGCTGTTAAAGGTGTTGTGTACTCACAAAATTCAGTCATGGTCTTCTCTCTCTTTCTAGCGTTTCTCACGCTCTTGGTGTTGTGTTGTTTGGTGTTTCTACGTCAAGTATATAGACCATTTTGGTGTTTGTCAATGTGTTTTTTGGTGTTTTATCGCTTTTAGTACAAGTGCACAAACACACTCACAAACACTGGACACATTGCACAAAACACACTAAACACGCGTGTATACGTGTGCGCGTATATAATAAGAAAGACCACCCTACCTATACAGTAAGATGGTCTTGTGGTGTTATGTCCTCCTGTGTTTCAAGGACAACTTAATCTTATTCTTTTTAAGTGTTACCTTTGGTGTTGCAGGTTCTTCTAATATTAAATACTCCGGCTCCTTCTTTGGCTTTAGTACAGTCTTCTTAGTCGCTCCGTTCCTCTGTGGTGTTGGTGTAGGCTTGGGTGTTTTCTTTGCCACCAGTTTGGTCTTCTTAACACTGCCCCTGGCGGTCTTTCGTGTACTTGCGTATAACTCACGGTAAGCCCTCGCCACAGCGTCTTCTACTTCTTCGTAGTAGTAATCACCATACGCGTCCACCACCTGCTTGTACAGGTCTTTCATGGGTGTTGACACAGCACACGAAACACCTTCCTTCGCCATCACCTCTTTCTCTCTCACACTGTATGGTGGCATACCTAAAAAGTGTACACGGTAGTAGTCCTCAGTGGTGGTCTCACCCAGGAACTTATAGTACGCCTCTTGTGTCTTAAATCCCTTCACATTATTCATTAGGCCACGAATAACATTTTCAAAGTTAGACCCACACGCCACTGTGTGATAGGTGTTTCGGTCCATTGCCTGATACCATTCATGTGTTGTGGGGTCTTCTGGGTTAAAGGAATCAACACCTTTGAGATTGTTATATTGTCCTTTAATGATGACCCATGTGTCTGTAAAGTCTGTGCTGGTCTCCCTAGGTTTAAGTGTCTTTTTCATTGTATCGCTCTCCTTTTCTATGTCTCTATCAACTACACATAGTATAGCACAAATACACACATTATGCAAACCCACGTACATTGTGTTAAACACTGCTATTCCCGGTCTTTATGGACGTTCTAGTGCGTCTGGCGGGCATAAGAAAAGCGGTCACACTAAATTAAATGTGCGCCGCTTTAATGGTATTACTCAAATTCATCTGGTAAACAACAACTTTCGTGTGTCCTATACAGTGTCTCTAGGTCTGTATCATCTTTGTGTTTTTCATAACACGCGGGACAAAAGAAACGCCACCAATAACCCTGGTCGTCACTGTGTTTGGACAAGTAGTGATTATAATGAAAAGCAGTGTCTATCTTTTGGTGACAATCACAACACCTCATAACACGTTCGTAACAACGACATTGACACCACTCAATAGTGTCTGGCGGTGTGTTATCTGGTGTTATAACACTAGGTTTTACCTGTGTTTCGGTGTTTGTGTGTAAAACTGTGCCGGGTGATTTAATTTTCATAATAAGACCCTCTCTTTCAATAATGAATATGTGGTTGTAAAGGTACTACGTGATGTCTAGTGTATCATCCTTTTTGGTGTTTGTCTAGTGTTTTCGTGTTGGTCTTTTAGTGTGTCAACACAGTGTTAGGACAACACCAACACCCAATCAATGACTGTGTTAGGTGTCCTAATTTTGGTGTTGGTTTGGTGTTTACACCTATGTCTTTCTATGGCGTACAAAAACACCTTCCTAACACACTTTGGTGTTTCCTCATGGTGTCAGAAACACTTATAATCCAGTCCTATGTAAAGTTTAGTATTACTGTTATTTTTTGATAAAAGTGTCGAAAATTCCCGGGGTGAGATAACAATAGATGTAAACTTTTGGTCTTTTTTTGAAAATTACCTATGTGAAAAATAGACACGTCTTTCCTGTACGGACAAACACACCTTAAATGTCCTCAAAAATGGTCTCAAAACACCAAAATTGCGGAACTTCCGTCCGGGGTAGTGATAGATATAGAGTCATATTGACCTTGAATAGTATGTGTTAAATGGGCTTACATAGCTTACTTATACTCTATCTC